>Ga0308160_10000630_pt1 | contig 62879 bp, 55 predicted proteins | sample PhyFR1_FD_201036 | JGI IMG/M metagenome (GOLD analysis project Ga0308160, IMG submission 201036) | Phyllosphere microbial communities from UC Gill Tract Community Farm, Albany, California, United States - DLSLF.R1 | ecosystem: Host-associated > Plants > Phyllosphere > Unclassified | place: USA... | reverse complement strand
GCTGGCCGTACCACGCTGAACGGCGAAGGCCTGCAGCACGAAGACGGCCACTCGCACGTGTACCACGCTGCCATCCCGAACTGCATTTCGTATGACCCGACCTTCCAGTTCGAACTGGCGGTGGTGATGCAAGACGGCCTGCGCCGCATGTATGTCGAGCAGGAAGACGTCTATTACTACCTGACGGTGATGAACGAAAACTACGAGCACCCGGAAATGCCGGCGGGTGTCGAGGCCGACATCATCAAGGGCATGTACCAGTTCAAGAAGGGCGTCGAGAACAGCAACGCACCGCGTGTGCAACTGCTGGGCTCGGGCACGATCTTCCGGGAAGTGATTGCCGCAGCCGAGCTGCTCAAGAAGGACTGGGGTGTTGAGTCCGATCTGTGGGGTTGCCCGAGCTTCACCCAGTTGGCGCGTGAAGGTAACGCCATCGCACGCTGGAACCTGCTCAACCCGACCGAGCCGCAACGCGAGTCGCACGTCGAGAAGCTGCTCAAGAACGCACGCGGTCCGGTCATCGCATCGACCGACTACGTTCGTACCTTCGCCGAGCAGATTCGCGCCTTTGTGCCGCGTCGCTACGTGGTGCTGGGCACCGACGGCTTCGGCCGCTCGGATACCCGCGAGAAGCTGCGTCACTTCTTCGAGGTGGACCGCTACTGGGTGACGGTCGCGTCGCTCAAGGCGCTCGCCGACGAAGGCGTGCTGCCGCGCGAAAAGGTGGCCGAGGCACTGAAGAAGTACAACCTCGATCCGAACAAGCCCAACCCGATGACCGTATAACGGAGCCGCCGGGCGCGCGGGTTGCGTCCGGCCGGGCACCGCCCCGACAGACTTCCCGCAACGTGCATTTGCCTGCACGATGCGGTAGCCTGCGGGGCAACGCGTGTCCGCCGCCGGATGCTCTCGCCGCCAGACCCTCTGGAGACAGAAGAATGAGTCAAGTCGTAGAAATCAAGGTGCCGGACATCGGCGACTACAAAGACGTCCCGGTGATCGAAGTGCTGGTCAAGGCGGGCGATACCGTCAACGCCGAGGATTCGCTGGTCACGCTGGAGTCGGACAAGGCGACGATGGACGTGCCCTCGCCCAAGAGCGGCGTCGTCAAGGAGGTGAAGATCAAGGTGGGCGACACTGTGTCGGAAGGCTCGCTGGTGCTGCTGCTCGAAGAGCAGGGCGCTGCTGCCGCGCCGGCCCCGGCGCCCCAAGCCGCACCGGCACCGGCTCCGGCCGCTGCTGCGTCGGCGCCCGCACCTGCCGCACAAGCACCGGCCTCCGCGCCCGCTGCTGTGGGTGGCGGTACGGTTGAGGTGAAAGTGCCGGACATCGGCGACTACACCGACGTGCCGGTCATCGAGATCAGCGTGAAGGTGGGCGACAAGGTGGAAGCCGAGCAGTCGCTGATCACGCTCGAATCGGACAAGGCGACGATGGATGTGCCGTCGCCGGCCGCAGGTACTGTCAAGGAAATCCGCGTGAAGGTGGGCGATGCCGTGTCGCAAGGCACGCTGATCGTCGTGCTGGAAGGCGCGGGCGGTGCCGCCGCTGCTCCGGCTCCTGCACAAGCTCCGGCACCCGCACCGGTGGCCGCTGCACCGAGCCCGGCCCCAGCGGCTGCGCCCGCATCTGCTCCGGCCGCAGCGCCCGCTACGTACACCGCCGACACCGTCGGTACGGTCGGCAAGGCGGCCCACGCCAGCCCCTCGGTGCGCAAGTACGCGCGTGAGCTGGGCGTCAATGTGAGTCTCGTCGGCGGCACGGGTCCGAAGAATCGCATCACGCAGGAAGACGTGCAGCGCTACGTCAAGGGTGTGATGAGCGGCCAGGCCGCGGCACCGGGCAAGGCTGCTGCGGGTGCACCGGCCGGCGGAGGCGAGCTGAACCTGCTGCCGTGGCCGAAGGTCGACTTCACCAAGTTCGGTCCGGTCGATCCGAAGCCGCTGTCGCGCATCAAAAAGATTTCGGGCGCGAACCTGCACCGCAACTGGGTCATGATTCCGCACGTCACCAACAACGACGAAGCGGACATCACCGAGCTGGAAGCCTTCCGCGTGCAGATGAACAAGGACCACGAAAAGGCCGGCGTGAAGTTCACGATGCTGGCGTTCGTGATCAAGGCGGTCGTGGGTGCGCTCAAGAAATTCCCGACCTTCAACGCGAGCCTGGACGGCGACAACCTGGTCTTCAAGCAGTACTTCCACATCGGCTTTGCTGCCGATACGCCCAACGGGCTGATGGTGCCGGTGATCCGCGATGCGGACAAGAAGGGCCTGATCGACATCGCCCGCGAAATGGCTGACCTGTCGAAGGCGGCCCGCGAAGGCAAGCTCAAGCCGGACCAGATGCAGGGCGGCTGCTTCTCGATCTCGTCGCTGGGGGGTATTGGCGGCACGAACTTCACGCCCATCATCAACGCACCGGAAGTGGCCATCCTTGGCCTGTCGCGTGGTTATCAGAAGCCCGTTTGGGACGGCAAGCAGTTCGTGCCGCGCCTGACGCTGCCGCTGTCGCTGTCGTACGATCACCGCGTGATCGACGGCGCGGAGGCAGCGCGCTTCAACGCGTATCTGGCCAGCGTGCTGGCGGATTTCCGCCGCGTCAGCCTGTAAGCCCGTACGGGCCCGGCACGCATCTGGCTTCGGGCCTGTGCGTGCCGGCCCGGCTGGGTTTGCAGCGGTCGGCGGACTGGTCAGTGGACTGATGGCGAGGACGACATGACGACGTGCGTGGTGGTCAAGAAAGACGGCGAAGTGGCGATTGCGGCCGATTCACTGGTGACGTTCGGCGATACGCGCCTGGCGCGCGGCTACGAGCAGAACCAGAAGATCTTCCCGGTGGGCGATTCGCTGATCGCGTTGGCGGGTACGACGGCCCACTTCCCGGTCATGCGGAGCCTACTGGCGGGTCTGGCAGATGAGTGCCGCCTCGGCACGCGTGACGACGTCTTCCGAACCTTCCTCAAGGTGCATGAAAAGCTCAAGGACGAGTATTTCGTCAACACCAAGGAAGACGACGACGACCCCTACGAGTCGTCACAGATCACCTGCCTGATCGCCAACGCAACCGGCATCTACGGCGTCTATTCGTACCGCGAAGTGTTTGCGTTCGACCGCTTCTGGGGCATCGGTTCGGGGCGCAACTTTGCGCTGGGGGCCATGTCGGCGGTGTTCGATATGCCGGGCAAGTCGGCGGCGGACGTTGCACAGGTGGGCGTGTCCGCAGGTGTGGAGTTCGACAAGAGTTCGGGTGGCCCGATCGAAGTGCACACAGTCCGTCTGCAGGATTGAAAAGCGTCAGCGGGCCCGGGCGATGCCGGGTGCCGACGACAAGAACAAGGAGTCAGGAATGAGCGTGGTGGAAATCAAGGTGCCGGATATCGGCGATTTCGATGCAGTGGAAGTCATCGAAGTGCTGATCAAGGCGGGCGATACCGTGGCGCCCGAGCAGTCGCTGATCGTGCTGGAATCCGACAAGGCCAGCATGGAAGTGCCGTCGGACGTGGCCGGCAAGATCGTCGACGTGAAGGTCAAGGTGGGCGACAAGGTCAGCAAGGGCACGGTGATCGCGACGGCGGAAGCTGGCGCGGCTGCTGCTCCGGCGCCTGCTCAAGCACCGGCTCCGGTCTCAACGCCTGCTGCCGCACCGGCAGCGTCGGCCCCCGCACCACAAGCGGCCAAACACGCCGGCAGTGCCGACATCGAATGCGACATGCTCGTCCTCGGCTCCGGGCCGGGCGGTTACTCGGCAGCTTTCCGCAGCGCCGATCTGGGCATGAACACCGTGCTGGTCGAGCGTTTCTCCACGTTGGGCGGCGTTTGCCTGAACGTGGGCTGCATCCCGTCCAAGGCGCTGCTGCACACGGCCGCCGTAATGGATGAAGTGAAGGCGATGGCCGCGCACGGCATTGTCTACAGCGAGCCCACGGTTGATATCAACCAACTGCGCAAGCACAAGGAATCCGTCATCGGCAAGCTGACCGGCGGGCTGGCCGGTATGGCCAAGGCACGCAAGGTGCAGGTCGTGCGCGGCGTCGGCGCGTTCCTCGATCCGAACCACCTCGAAGTGCAACTGACGAGCGGCGACGGCAAGGAAACGACCGGCGAGAAGAAGGTCATCCGCTTCGCCAAAGCGATCATCGCTGCGGGTAGCGAGGCCGTGAAGCTGCCGTTCATTCCGCAAGATCCGCGCATCGTCGATTCGACAGGCGCGCTGGAGCTGCGCGAAGTGCCGGCCAAGATGCTGGTCATCGGTGGCGGCATCATCGGCTTGGAAATGGCCACGGTGTACAGCACGCTGGGCGCCCGCATCGACGTGGTGGAAATGCTCGACGGCCTGATGCAAGGCGCTGACCGCGACCTCGTCAAGGTGTGGGACAAAATGAACAAGAGCCGCTTCGACAAGGTCATGCTCAAGACCAAGACGGTCGGGGTGGAGGCCAAGCCGGACGGCATCTACGTCAAGTTCGAAGGCGAAGCTGCACCGGCCGAGCCGCAACGCTATGACACGGTGCTGGTGGCCGTGGGCCGCGCTCCGAACGGCAAACGCATCGGCGCGGAAAAGGCCGGCGTGGCCGTGACTGACCGCGGCTTCATCGACGTGGATAAGCAGCAGCGCACGAATGTGCCGCACATCTTCGCGATCGGCGACATCGTGGGTCAGCCGATGCTGGCACACAAGGCCGTGCACGAAGGCCACGTGGCGGCCGAAGCTGCGCACGGCGAGAAGGCGTATTTCGACGCCAAGCAGATTCCGTCGGTCGCCTATACCGATCCGGAAGTGGCCTGGGCAGGCCTGACCGAAGACCAGTGCAAGGCGCAGGGCATCAAGTACGGCAAGGGCGTGTTCCCCTGGGCTGCATCGGGCCGCGCAATTGCCAACGGCCGCGACGAGGGCTTCACCAAGCTCATCTTCGACGAAGAAACGCACCGCATCATTGGCGGCGGTATCGTCGGCACGCACGCAGGCGACCTCATCGGCGAGGTTTGCCTGGCCATCGAGATGGGCGCGGACGCCGTGGATATCGGTAAGACCATTCACCCGCATCCGACGCTCGGTGAGTCGGTGGGTATGGCTGCAGAAATCTACGAAGGCGTTTGCACGGACGTGCCGCCGGCTCGCAAGCGTTGAACTGCAATTAACCGCCAGATTTTAGAACACACTCTGAAATCTGGCTGGCAAAAAGGAAGGGCCACTCGATTGGGTGGCCTTTTTTTTGGGGGGCGATGTGGCGGCTGGTCAGTGCCGAGGCTCAGTCGGACGCCGATGCCGACGTAGCAGGCGCACCGCTGCGATCAGGCGGCGCCATATCTGTTGTATCAACCCATGTCGACGGGCGCGCCAGACGGCAATTCGTACCTGCAGGGCTTGCCAAGTCGGCGTTGCCTGCAGAACGGCAACCATGCGCTGCTTCCAAGCCAGGAACGCAGATTCCCAGCGGGCATACCAGGCGATCGTGTGCAACTGTGGGCGCACGGCGGAATAGATGCGCACGCCCAGCCCCGTACTGACGATTTTCGCTGCGACCAGAACCATAGCGCCGGCAATGAGATGGCCTCGCGCCAGCACGTAGACGGCCGCCAGCTTGAACGGCAACAATGCGAGCATTGGCAGGGCAAAGGCGCAGAGGGCTTCGATGGGCTCCAGCTGCGCCAACTTCCGCTCCGCCGCTTGGACCCACGGATGCGCCGCCAGACGGGCGGTTGCCCGCTGCATGACGTTCCAGATCCACTCTTCTAACAGCAGGATAAGCGCAGCCACGACGATCAGACTTCGCTTGGCCAGGGATTCGCGAGACATTGGGAAGGAAGGGGGGGGCGGCGGGCCGCAATACAGGATGGAGCGTCGGCTGCGTGTAAAAGTTCGCAATTTGAAGGGCGAGACGTTTCCCGCGCACACAAAAAACCCGGCCGAAGCCGGGCTAAAGGTACCCACTGATCACCACTGAGGACAGGTTTCGGTAGCGGGACCGAGGAGACAATCTAACGAACACGGTGGGATGGACTGCGGGGCGCGCGTTTCGGTTCCGCGCAAATGCGCGCAAACGACGCGTTTGGAAGAGCGGCTCGACGGCCAAAACAAAACGGGCCTCCCGGAGGAGGCCCGCTTGAGCAAGCAGGTAACTGCAGCAGCTTAGCGCTTAGGCGGCGGTCGTTGCCGACTTCTTGCCGGTAGCAGCGCGCGCTTGGGCCGAAGCTTGGGCAGTTGCCTTGCTGGCAGCGTTGGCAGCAGCGTGGAAGTTGCTTTCAGCCAGTTCCACAGCTTGCTTGGTAGCCTTCTGCACCGAGTCGTAGGCGTTGTTGGCAGCCGACAGAGCCGACTTCACCAGGGCAACTGCCGATTCCGAACCGGCCGGAGCGTTCTTCGACACGTTGTCGACCAGCGCTTGCAGCTTGCGGCTGTTTTCAGCGATCTGCACTTCAGCAGCCTTGCTGAATTCGGTTTGCGTGTCCGAAGCGATTTCGTACAGGTGGCGGCTGTAAGCCAGAACCTTTTCAGCCAGGGGCTGCACGGCGGCGGTTTGCACCGACAGCAACTCTTGCGCGTCCTTGGCGGTGAGCGCCTTCTTGGCGTGTTCGACGTTCTCGGCCAGGGTGGCCTTGACGACTTGCAGGTTCAGCTCGACCAGCTTTTCGACGCCTTCAAATGCCTTGTTGGTCAGGCCGAAGAAGGTTTCCAGGTTGGCCTTGTGCGCCGCAGCGATCTGTTCCTGAGTCAGCATGTTGTCTCTCCAAATACAAAGGTGGGTCGGGGAATCAAAATGAAAATTTAGATCGCCCAGATGTACAAAGCATGACGGTCAGCGTCGGGCCTTCCAGGCGACATCGCGATGAATTAGGGATGGTGCATCGCAACAATTTCATTGTTGTTGAATGCCAAACCAGTGTCAAGCGTCCTTTGTGCATCGCACAAAAATCAGAATTCGTTGATTTTTCGTGCACAGGAATTGCGCGACCAACCGTTTGGCGTAATTTTTTGTGGCAGAAAAATGCGCGTTCGTGGTGCAGGTGAAATGCATTTGACCAGTTCCGGCGGTAATTCCGTCTCAAAAAACATACGAGTGCAGCGTAGGTTAGGATGCGCCCGAGTGCCATTTTTGTTGCGTTGCGATTTCTGATTCACATGCGGGCGTTCTACACCGACCACTTTGTCTTGCCGTTGCCGCCGGGCCACCGGTTTCCCATGCGCAAGTACAGCGATCTGCGGGCACGGGTTTTAGCCGACGTGCCGGGGCTGTCCATGCATGAGGCGCCGCGCGCCGAGGACGACGCATTGCTGCTGGCGCACACGTCTGAATATGTGGAAGCGGTAAGCGCCGGTCGGCTTGACCCGGCGCGCCAGCGCGAGATCGGGTTTCCTTGGTCGCCGGAAATGGTGGAGCGCAGTCGCCGTTCTGCCGGCGCGACGATGGCCGCAAGTGAAGCCGCGTTGGCGGATGGGATTGCCGTCAACCTGGCGGGTGGGACGCACCATGCCTATGCGGACAAGGGCGGTGGCTTCTGTGTATTTAATGACGCAGCCATCGCCTCGCGCTGGATGCAGCGCCAATCAGGCAGGTCGCCGGCGGATTTTCCGGTCGCCATCATTGATCTGGACGTACATCAGGGCAACGGCACGGCGTCGATCCTGCGCGATGACGCCACCGTTTTCACCTTGTCGCTGCACGGCGAGAAGAACTACCCGTTCCGGAAGGAAGCGTCGGATCTGGACATCGGCCTGCACGATGGCTGCGGCGACGAGGACTATCTACATGCGCTGACCGGCGCACTCGATATCCTGGCCGGGCGCTTCAGGCCGCAGTTGATCATCTATCTGGCCGGCGCGGATCCGCATGAGGGCGACCGTCTTGGCCGGCTCAAATTGACCCTGGAGGGGCTGGCCCGGCGCGATCAGGAAGTCTTCGACTTCGCCTATCAACGGCGCATACCGATTGCCGTTACCATGGCGGGCGGCTACGGCAACAATATCGACGATACCGTGGCCGTCCATGCGCAGACCATCGCGTTGGCTGCCCGGCACGCACTGCGTTGGGCGGCTCGCGACGAGGCTGCCGCCGCATCGAACTCTCTTCCGCTTTCCGCATGACCCAAGCGTCTTCTGTCGCGCCAGCCTCAGCGCGCGGCTCTCTGTTTGTCGTTGCCATGCCGTGGCTGTTCGTGCTGATCTGGAGCACGGGCTTTATCGTGGCCAAGTACGGGATGCCGTACGCCGAACCGATCACGTTTCTGTTTTTCCGCTTCGTAGGCGTGCTGGTGTGCCTGCTGCCGCTGGTATGGCTGGCGCGCGTGCCGTTGCCGCGCCGCGCCGGCACGGGCGAAACCGATTGGGCGACAGTCGGCCATATCGCGGTGGCCGGCTTGCTGATGCAATGGGGTTACCTGGCGGGCGTCTGGGCTGCGGTCAAGCTGGGCATGCCGGCAGGCATGACTGCGCTGATCGTCGGCATGCAGCCGATTCTGACCGCGCTGTACGTCTCGATGCGAGGGGAGCGTGTGTCGGGTCGCCAATGGATGGGGCTGCTGTGCGGCATCGCAGGCGTGGGCCTAGTGGTGGCCAATAAGCTGCATCTGGCGGGCGTCGGTGTGACGACGCTTGCGCTTTGCGTGGGCGCGTTGCTGTCGATCACCGTCGGCACGCTGTATCAAAAGCGCCATTGCCCGGTGTTCGACCTGCGGATGGGCGCGTGCATCCAGTTCGGGGCATCGGCGCTGCTGTGTCTGCCGTTCATGTTTTTGTTTGAGACGCGCGAGGTGCATTGGACGCTGCCGATGATCGGCTCGCTGGTGTGGTCGGTACTGGCGCTGTCGATCGGCGCAATCTCGCTGCTGTTTGTGCTGATCCGCAAAGGCGCGGCCACCAAGGTGACGTCGCTCCTGTATCTCACACCGCCGACGACCGCCGTGATGGCCTGGGCGCTTTTAGGCGAGCGATTTCCGCCGCTCGCCGCGTTGGGCATGGTGATTGCCGCGTGTGGTGTGGCGCTCGTCATCCGTAAGTGACCGAGGTTTAGCGGCTGGCGTATCCTGATCACTTTCCACCGTCACCTGCCCGCTGCCCATGAGTACGCCACGCCAGACGCGCGACGACTACCGCCACTTCCACACCATCACCACGCGCTGGATGGACAACGACGTCTACGGCCACGTCAACAACGTCGTCTATTACAGCTACTTCGACACCGTGGTGAACGCCTACCTGATCCAGCAGGGCGTGCTGGATCTGGAGCATAGCGACACCATCGGCCTCGTCATCGAGACGCAGTGCAATTACTTCGCGCCGCTGTCGTTTCCCGACCCGGTTGTGGCAGGGCTGCGCGTTGCGCGCCTGGGCAACACGAGCGTGCGCTATGAAGTGGGCCTCTTCCGCGGCGACGCGCAAGAGGCCGCAGCGCAGGGCCATTTCGTGCACGTCTATGTCGACCGCGAAACGCGTCGGCCGGTGCCGCTGCCCGATGCGCTGCGTGCCGTGCTCGAACCGCTTGCGTCCAATATCACCGCTTGAATTCTTGCGCATCGCCATGACCGACCGACGCCCCACCTTCGCAGAAGTCGAACTTGTCGATCAGGCAATCACTTCGCGCCGGTCTGTTCGCGCGTTCTTGCCGACGCCCGTTGCCCGCGAAGACATTGAAGCGATCCTGGATGTGGCACGCCGTGCGCCGTCAGGCAGCAATACGCAGCCGTGGAAAGTCTATGTGCTCACGGGCGAATCGAAGACGCGCTTGTCCGAATCTGTGTTGGCGGCGTACGACCACCCGGAGGTCGACACGCTGCATCGCGAGGAGTATCCGTACTACCCGCGCACGTGGATTGATCCGTATCAGAGCCGGCGCCGCAAGGTTGGTTGGGATCTCTATGGCTTGCTCGGCATCGAGCGCGCCGACAAGGAGCGCATGCACGCGCAGCACGCGCGCAACTTCCGCTTCTTCGATGCGCCGGTCGGAATCATCTTCACGATTGACCGTGTGATGGAGCAGGGCAGTTGGCTCGATTACGGCATGTTTCTGGAAGCCGTGATGGTGGGGGCGCGTGCTCGTGGCATCGACACGTGTCCACAGGCCGCTTTCACGCAGTTCCATCGGATCATCGCCGAGCATCTCGCGCTGACCGATGATGAGATGGTCGTCTGCGGCATGTCGATGGGTTATGCGAACCCCGCTGCAATCGAGAACACGCTCATCACTGAGCGCACACCTGTCTCCGACTTCACTCGCTTCCTCGACTGACGTCGTCATCGCGCCGCCGCCTACACGCTACAGCGCACATCTTCGTGCAAAGCGAGAATTGGCGGTGAAAAGTCGTCGAATTATGTCAACAGATACGACCGATCCATCGTTAGACTTTGATCTGCGACTCCGCGTGCGACGTGCGCGTGTTGTGAGGAAGTGTTGGAGCTGGTTGTAAACCGTGATTGTCGGCATGTGCGACGGAATTCACGAGGTACCCTCAGCCTCCGCCGCTGATTCCGCGCTGCACGTTATGTGCAGTTCTCGCAACTTTCTTCGCGATTGGAACACTGCCCCAGCAGATAATTGCGTCGAAATGATGACCGAATGATAAGGCTCCAGAGGTCAAACTTTAAGGCCGTGAGCTAAGTCCTTCATCTTGCTAAGAATTTTGTTTTTGCCTACACTTGCGCCATCTCACGCGCGGGTGATCGAACCATGTCACGGTCTGTTTCCTCATTTTTTCGACGTCTCGGCTTTGTTTCGCTGATGACCGTCGCGCTCGCTGCCGTTTCCGTCGCTACCGTGGCCAATGCCGCCACGACCGACAAAAAGCCCGCCGCCAGCAAAAAAGCCAAAGTCAAATCCAAGGGCAAGACCGTCGTCAATCGCAAGGCCAGCGCCAAAGTCGCGGCTGCGAGCAGCGATGACGTCGCGTCCAGCAAAGTCCGCAAGGTCGTCACCGTCAAAGGCAAGCGCCGTGTGCTCATGGTCGAGCGCGGTGCTCGTCCGGTGCGCGCAGCCTTCGTGCCGGCATCCCCGACGCTTGGCGAAGCGATGGGTCTGCGTTCGACGCCCGACGCGTTGGCGCTGCGCTCCTCCGTCGCGCTGGTGATGGACCAGAACAACGGCGAAGTGCTGTTCCAGAAGAATTCGTCGGCTGTGCTGCCGATTGCCTCGATCACCAAGCTGATGACCGCGCTGGTCGTGACCGACGCTCATCAGCCGATGGACGAGCTGCTTGAGATCACCGATGAAGATCGCGACTACGAGCGCAACACGGGCTCGCGTCTGCGCTTCGGCACGATGCTCACGCGTGAAGATCTGCTGCTGCTGGCGCTGATGTCGTCGGAAAACCGCGCAGCCTCAGCGCTGGGCCGTAACTATCCGGGTGGTCGTCCGGCATTCGTTGCTGCCATGAACCGCAAGGCGCACGAGCTGGGCATGAACGACACGCACTATGTCGATTCGAACGGCCTGTCGAGCAGCAACGTGTCGAGCGCACAGGATCTGGCCAAGATCGTGATGGCTGCCTACAAGGTGCCGACCATTCGCCAATTCACGACCACGCCTGAACATACGGTCAACGCCAACGGCCGCACGCTGCACTACGTCAACACCAACCGTCTGGTGCGTGGCGGTGAATGGGATATCGGTCTGCAGAAGACCGGTTTCATCAACGAAGCGGGCCGCTGCCTCGTGATGCAGGCCAACGTGCACGGCCGCAACGTCGTGATGGTGTTCCTGGATTCGGCCGGCAATCTCACGCGCTTTGCGGACGCCACACGCGTGCGCAATTGGCTGGAGCGCAATCCGCACATTGAGCCGGCCACGCAAGCCGCTGCACCGTTGCGGAATGTACCTGTGTCGACGCAGCCGGCAACCGTGCTGGCGTCGGAGCAGCACGGCGCTTGAGTCACCGCGCCACCCAACAAAAAAGCGCGTTCGATGACGCGCTTTTTTGTTGGGCAAAACCGGCGGCTCACTCTGCGCGCACGGCGTCCTCTTCGTACGTGTAGCCCATGCCCTTTGAGATCTGCAACGCGGTGTCCTTGAGGTTGTCGAGCCAGCTGTCCTGCAAGCGGTCTGCTGGTGCAGACAGCGACAAGCCTGCTACCAGCCGCCGCGAATCGTCATAGATGCCGGCAGCGATACAGCGCACGCCGAGTTCCAGTTCTTCGTTGTCGCGCGCGTAGCCGTTGGTGCGGACCCAGTTGAGTTCGCGTTCGAGCTTGGGCAAGTCCGTGATCGAGGTGCGAGTGTGACCAGACAAACCGGTACGCGTGGCATAGGCCCGGACACGGCCGAGTTCGTCTGCGGCCAGGAACAGCTTACCGACCGAAGTCAGGTGCAGCGGCGCGCGGCCACCGATAGCGCGTACCACTTGCATGCCTGATCGCTCGGAATATGCTCGCTCGATGTAGACGATCTCATCGCCCTGGCGCACCGAGAGGTTGACGGTTTGGCCGGTCAGGCGATGCAAGGCGCGCATCGGCGCGAGGGCCGCTTCACGCACCGAGAGGCGTGCCTTGACGAGGTTGCCGAGTTCCAGCAAACGCATGCCGAGACGGTAACTGCCCGGGTCGGAGCGGTCGACGAAGCGGCAAGCCACCATGTCGTTCAGGATGCGGTGCGCGGTGGAGGGGTGCAGGCCGGTGCTGGCGGACAGCGATTTCAGGCTGACCGGATCGGCGTGATCGGCAAGCGCGTCGAGCAGCATCATCATGCGTTCGATGACCTGGATGGACGTCTTGCCGGGGTCCTTATCTGCTTCTGCCATGGGTGCAGTGGGTTGCGGATGCGATGCAAAATTCTATCCCACAATGTGAAAATTCGCACCATCCCGACGCATGATTCCGGGTATTTTCGAGGGCTTTCTCAGTCGGTCACCGGCTGTGCTTGGTAGGGCCTCGTGAAGCGCACTCACCGCTGACATGAAGAAGTTCTGTGCCTTGAGGGCCGCGCCGGACAGGGCAGCGGGCGCATAATGGCAGCTTCCCGCAGAACACAAGAGACTCCCATGCGCGTAGGTTTGTTCGTCACTTGCCTCATTGATCTGATGCGGCCCGACATCGGGTTTTCGGTGCTCAAGCTGCTGGAAAAGGCCGGCTACGACGTCGTTGTGCCGCCCGCGCAGACCTGCTGCGGCCAGCCCGCCTACAACTCCGGCGATCGGCCACTGGCGCGCGATCTGGCGGAGAAGACGCTCAAGGAATTCGAACAGTTCGACTACGTTGTCATCCCGTCTGGCTCGTGCGGCGGCATGATCCGCAAGGGCTACGCCGATCTCTTTCGAGACGATCCGGAGCTCGCAGGCCGCTACGAGCGCCTGGCGCCGCGTGTGTATGAGTTAACCGACTTTCTCGTCAACGTGGCGCGTGTCGAGACGCTCGATTCCGAATTTCACGGCCACGTGACGTACCACGATTCGTGCTCTGGCCTGCGCGAGTTGGGCGTGAAAGCGCAGCCGCGCGAGCTGCTCGGCAAACTGCCGGGTGTGCAGTTGACCGAGATGCCCGCATGCGAAGCGTGCTGCGGTTTCGGCGGCACGTTCTCGATCAAGTACGGTGATATCTCCACCGCCATCGCGGATGAAAAATGCGCCAACATCAAGGCCAGCGGCGCCGATGCCGTGGTGCTCGGTGATGTAGGCTGCATGCTTAACATCGAAGGCCGGCTGCGCCGTACGGGCGACACGCACACGCGCGTGCTGCACATCGCGCAAGTCCTTGCCGGCGACGCGTAAATCGCAACGCCAAGAACACGACGGAGACGCAATCGCATGCAAGTCCGCAGCATGGAATTCAAGGCGCGCGCCGGGCAGAAGCTCGCCGACAAGCGCCTGCAGCAGAACCTCACCAAGCTCTCGACCAAGTTCGTCACCGCACGCGCGGCGGCCATCCAGGAGATTGATTTTCCGGCCACGCGTGAGGCGCTGAAGGAGCGCCGCAACCGCGCGCTGGAAAACCTCGATGTCTGGCTCGCCACGTTCGAGGCAGAAGCGACGCGCCGTGGCGCCAAGGTGCTGTTTGCCGAAACCACGGCCGATGCCGCGCGCCTGGTTGCAGAAATCGCCCGCAAGCACGAGGTGAAAAAGGTCATCAAGAGCAAGTCGATGGTGACCGAAGAGATGCGCCTGAACCAGGTGCTCGGCGAGATGGGTGTGCAGAGCATCGAGACCGACCTGGGCGAGTACATCCTGCAGATCAACGACAGTGAGCCTCCGTCGCACATCATTGCGCCGGTGGTGCACAAGGACAAGGAGGAGATCGCTGATCTCTTCGCCAAGACGCACAACAAGCCGCGCCTGACAGATATTCCGGAGATGACGCGCGAGGCGCGCGAAGTGCTGCGGCCCCAGTTTCTGTCCGCCGACATGGGCGTGACAGGCGGCAACTTCATCATCGCCGAGACGGGGTCCGTTGCGATCGTCACGAATGAGGGCAACGAGGGTATGTGCACGATCATGCCGCGCGTGCATGTCGCCGTGACCGGCATCGAGAAGGTGCTGCCGACGCTCGAAGATCTGGCGACCGTCATGCGCTTGCTGCCGCGATCGGCCACAGGGCAGGCGATTTCGAACTATTTCTCATTGTTGACGGGGCCGCGCGCGCCGGGCGAGAAGGATGGCCCCGAGCATATGTACTTCGTCATTGTCGACGGCGGCCGCAGCGGCCTGATTGGCGGCGAATTCCAGGAGATGCTGCGCTGTATCCGATGCGGCGCGTGCATGAACCATTGCCCGGTCTATCAGAAGATCGGCGGCCATGCGTACGGCTGGGTGTATCCCGGCCCGATGGGCAGCGTGCTGACGCCTAGCTACGTTGGGCTGTCGAACGCGTTGGACCTTCCGCAAGCGGCCACGCTGTGCGGTGAATGCAATCGCGTGTGCCCTGCGTCCATCCCATTGTCGGATTTGCTGCGCACGCTGCGCGAGAAACAAATGGAGCGCGAACTGCGCCCGCAAGCGGAGCGCTTTGGCTTGCGCGTGTGGGGCTTCGTAGCACGGCGACCGGCGTTGTACTCCGCCGGCACTTGGGTTGCAGCACGCGTGCTGCGCTGGATGGGCGGTGACAAGAAGCTGATCCACTCGCTGCCCGTCGGAAAAGGTTGGACCGATACACGTGACATGCCGGCCCCCGCGGGCAAAACGTTTCGCGAGCTGTACCGTGAAAAGAAGGCCCGAGCATGACCACAGCTGAATCCCTCCAAACGCTGCGCGACGCGCTCGATCGTCACGCAAAGTTGCCCGACCTGCCGCGCCTACTCAAGCAGTGGCGCGACGATGTAGTGCTCGCGCCGTTGGCGATCTTGCCGCCGGCGTACGATCAGGTGCGGCGTTCCTTGCTGCAGCGGCTGGATATGGCGATGTCATTTGGCGAGGAAAGCTGCTCGTTCTCGCCATCGTCGTTGCTCGCGGAAATGCGTTTGTGGACGGACAAGGCTGAGGCCAAGCTCGCCAGCATGTAATCGAGAGGCGACATGGAACGCAGGATGCGTGCTAGTGTCTGACAGCTTATTCCCGTGTCAGCCTATGCCATGAATCAGACCGCTCGCGAAATCATGCTGTACGACGCCCAGAAGAAGAGTTCGGGCGTGGCCTATCTCTGGTGGTTTCTGCTTGGTTTTTTGGGGGCGCATCGCTTCTATCTGAAGCGGCCAGGCAGCGGCGTCGCGCAGGCCATCGCCAACATTGGCGGCACATGGTTGGCGTTTCGTGACATGGGTAACACCGCCGGCTGGGTGCTTGCCGTCATCGGCGGGCTGTGGGTGCTGGTGGACATGTTCCTGATTCCCGGGATGGTCCGCGCATACAACACGGTGCTCGCCGAGCGGCTTTCGACTGCGCCCTGAGAGGAGTCGAACTCATGAGCAAAATGATTTGGTGGAAGCGCGCCGCATTGTGGGCGGCAGGTTTGGCTTGCGTGGGCGGCGCCCTGGCGGGTTGTACGACTTCGCGCGATCAATACAGCCAGAGTTCCAACATCAGTACGTACGGTGTTGTCGATGTTGGAATCGAGCGCACGTCGCGCTGATCATCATTCCGTGGCCGGGGGCGCCACGTCTTCAAACCGTCGCCACTCGCCATTGACGAGCAGTTCCAGCGGTTGGAACAGCGCCTTATAGGCCATCTTCCGGCTCTGCTCGATCCAGTAGCCGAGATAGACGTAGGGCAAGTCCAGCGCCTGCGCCTGGGAGATCTGCCACAGGACGTTGTACGTCCCGTAACTCGCCTTCTGTTCGATCGGGTCGTAGAACGTGTAGACCGACGATAGCCCGTCTTCCAGCACGTCGATCATGCTTACCATGCGCAGCTTGCCCGCCGATGGCGATTCGGGCGGCTCCCGAAACTCCACCAAACGCGAATTCACCCGGCTCTGTAGCAGGAACTGCTCGTATTGATCGCGGCTGTCGTGGTCCATGCCGCCGCCCGCGTGACGGACCGACTGGTACAGCAGATAGAGCTGATAGTGCTCTTCGACATAGGTAAGCGGTGCAACCAGCGCCTCAAGCCCTTGATGCCGCTCGGCGGCACGGCGTTGCGCCCGCGACGGCGCATATCGATCAACGACGACGCGGCACGGGGTGCATGCATGGCAGTCGTCGCAATGCGGGCGGTAGGTGAAGATGCCGCTACGCCGGAAGCCGGCGCGCACGAGCTTTGAATAGACGTCGGCATTGATCAGGTGCGCCGGCGTGGCGACCTGCGAGCGCGCCAGGCGGCCATCGAGATAGCTGCATGCGTAAGGCGCGGTGGCATAGAACTGCAATGCCGAGAGGGGGAGTTCCTTAAGCTTGCTCATTGCGTACGGTCCACCGGCGGAGCACCGATTTGTCGAAGTGCCACGGCACAATGGCCGGCGCGTTGGCCGCTTCCCGCACATGTGCGAGAAACGCCGTGCGCGGCACCGGGGCACCGCCCAGCGAAGCCAGATGCTCGGTCTCCTGCTGGCAGTCTATCATCGCGACGCCCTGACCGCCGAGGAAGGCGCAGAGCGCCGCCAGCGCGATTTTCGAGGCATCGGTGCGGTGCGCGAACATCGATTCGCCGTAGAACATGCGGCCAAGCGCCACGCCGTACAGGCCGCCGACGCGTTGCCCGGCGTGCCACGTCTCGACGCTGTGCGCATAGCCGCGGCGGTGCAGGGCGGTATACGCCTGAATGACGTCTTCGGTGATCCACGTGCCGTGCTGCCCGGGGCGGGCTGTGGTGGCACACGCGACCATCGTTTCGCGAAAGGCGTGGTCGATGCGGATTTCCCAAGCTGGGTCGTCAAGCACGCGGCGCAGCGTCTTGCGAAACGTGGTTGAGACGCGAAAATCTTCGGGGCGCAGCACCATGCGCGGATCGGTGCTCCACCACAGCACTGGCTGGCCCTGGGCATACCACGGAAAAATGCCTTGCCGATACGCAATCAGCAGCCGTTGGGGCGATAGCTCTGCGCTGGCGGCCAGCAGCCCCGGCGCTTCGGACTCTGGCCCGAGCGCGCGATCGACCGGCGGGAAGGGATCGTGCGGATCCAGCCAGGTGATCATGATGCGGACAACGTGAGTTGGGGGTGTTACGACGTCGTGGCCGGCGTATTGATCGCAGCCGAGCGCATCGGCTTGTAGATGTCGAGCGTGTGGAGGCGGAAGCTGCCGTCGGCCAGCTTGCCTGCCGCGCGGTCTGCAAAGAAGCAACGCAGCGTGTGGATGACAGTCGGGAAGGCCAGATCATCCCAGGGGATGTCGGCTTCATTGAAGAGCGCGACTTCCAGGCTTTCTTCGCCCGGCGCGAAATCCAGATCGTTCAGCTTGGCCAGGTAGAACAAGTGCACTTGATGCACGTGCGGCACGTTGAGTACCGAATACAGCTCGCCGATTTCGACGTTGGCGCCGGCCTCTTCCTGCGTTTCCCGGTTGGCGGCCTGCGCGGTGGTCTCCCCGATTTCCATGAAGCCTGCTGGCAAGGTCCAAAAGCCGTAGCGGGGTTCAATGGCGCGCTTGCACAGGAGAATCTGATCGTTCCAAACGGGCACGGTGCCGACCACGTTGCGCGGATTCACATAGTGAATCGTATTGCAATGGTCGCAAACGTCGCGCAGTCGGTTGTCACCGGCGGGAATGCGCGAGACGACTGACTGGCCGCAGTTGGAACAGAATTTCATGGGGAATCGTCGCGGGTGGAATATCTCAGTGTATCACCGCGGCGATGCGGCCCCGCGCGGCGCAGGGAGGGGCGGGAGTATCGACTGAGTTGCATGCAAAACGGCGCGTGGAAACGTAGAAAAGCAAAAAGCCCGCTATGTGCGGGCTTCATGATTCGGCTCAGGTCTTGGAGCGAGCCGTTCTACTTTGGTTGGTTGCGGGGGCAGGATTTGAACCTGCGACCTTCGGGTTATGAGCCCGACGAGCTGCCAGACTGCTCCACCCCGCGTCCGTAGAAACGCATTCGACTTTCTGGCTGGTTGCGGGGGCAGGATTTGAACCTGCGACCTTCGGGTTATGAGCCCGACGAGCTGCCAGACTGCTCCACCCCGCGTCCGTCGAATAAAAAATTATAGCGATATCTATGCGGCGATGCAACACTTTTCTCGTGCGGCATGCATATTGATGGTGCGTGTTCCACTGTGACGGGCCGCGAAGGCAGGCGCAGACTGATCTTTGGACACATCGTGCGCAGCCGGGTTCGAAAGCGGCGCGCACGGTGCATTGCGGCGTGCCGGCCGTTTACAATGCCGCCTTTCGCGTTCCTCTCTTGATTCCGATCGTGCTCAACGCCCTGTACCCGCTTGCCCGCCCGCTGCTGTTTTCGATGGATCCCGAAGACGCGCATCACTTCACGCTGAACCAGCTCAAGCGGGCCCACGCGATGGGGCTTTCGGGCTGCATCGGTGGACGCGTAGCCCCGCAGCCGCGCACGGTGATGGGCGTGGTGTTTCCCAATCCAGTGGGGCTGGCTGCTGGCCTTGACAAGGATGGTGCGTATATCGATGCGCTCGGCGCGCTCGGTTTCGGTTTTATTGAAGTCGGCACGGTCACACCGCGTGCGCAGCCAGGCAACCCGCGCCCGCGCATGTTCCGCTTGCCGGCGGCCAATGCGCTCATCAATCGCATGGGTTTCAACAACGGCGGTGTCGATGCGTTCATCAATAACGTGAAGGCATCGAAGTGGCGCGAGGCGGGTGGCGTGCTCGGCCTGAACATCGGCAAGAACGCCGACACGCCCATCGAGCGCGCTGTCGACGATTACCTGTATTGCCTGGAGCGCGTGTATCCGCACGCGAGCTACGTGACGGTGAACATTTCGTCGCCGAACACGAAGAACCTGCGCCAACTGCAGGGCGCGAGCGAGCTGGACAGCCTGCTCGGTACGCTGCGCGACGCGCAACAGCGTCTGGCAGACCAACATAAGCGCTACGTGCCGGTGGCACTGAAGATTGCGCCGGACTTGGATGGCGACCAGATTGCCAACGTTGCCGACGCGCTGCTGCGTCACAAGATGGACGGCGTGATTGCGACCAACACGACGATCAGCCGTGAGGCCGTCGCCGGTCTGGCACACGCGGAAGAGGCGGGCGGCCTGTCGGGCCAGCCCGTACGTGAAGCCTCGACGCGGGTAATTCGCGCATTACATGGTTTGCTGGGCGATGCGGTGCCCATCATTGGCGTGGGCGGCATCCTCGCCGGCGCGCATGCGCGCGAGAAGATCGATGCTGGCGCCCAGCTGGTACAGCTGTATACGGGGTTGATCTATCGAGGCCCCGCGCTGGTTGCCGAATGCGCCCGCGCACTGGCGCATTGACGCCGGCCGCGCTCAGCGGCGAAGCAGGAAGATGATAAGCGCGCTGGCGGCCACCACGGCGGCTGCCAGGTCGTACGGGCCAGCGTAATCGGCCCACACAGCAGGGTCGAGCCGCTGCATGAAAGCCGGCTGCGCCCACGGCAGGATCATGCGCGGGATCGCAAACAATAGGGCGGCCACGACCAGCAGCACAATCAGTGCGGTCAGCGAAGGCTTGGAATGCCCCAAGATGCGGATGGGTGAGTGGGGCAAGGCCGTCCCCGTTTTGGAAGTGCCGGGCGGCTGATTACTAGTCGCTCAACATAATTTGCAATAAAGGTTTGTCAGGAATTTTCCTACAAAGTTCTGTCGGCTGCAGTCCTACTTTCGGCTATGTGCAGCACAGCATGCATAACGTGTTGCCTGTGAGCCAAGGCGAACGACTCGCGCTGCACAATGTGCTTTATTCGATATCTGTGTGCCAGGGCAATGTTCTTTCGGCCCTGCAGAACGCTTTATCAGGATGGCTGTACAGCGTGATGCACCGCGGCAACGAATGCCCGTCTGAGGGGTTGGCGTGGCGGAGGCGGGGAGTACAATCCGCCCTCATTGTGCAATGCACGATTTTTTGAGCGGCCAGCAATCCGCCCGATTTCCAAGTTCATGAGTCAAGCCCTCACAGCAACCGGGTCGCCCCAGACCAACGTGAACCTGCGCGCCATGGTGATTGGTGCCGTGGGTGTGGTGTTCGGAGACATCGGCACCAGCCCGCTGTATTCGCTCAAGGAGTGCTTCAGCCCCGATCACGGCATTCCTTTCTCCAGCGGTGCGGTGCTCGGCATCATCTCCATGCTGTTCTGGGCGATGGTGATCGTGGTGTCGCTCAAGTACGTGCTGTTCGTCATGCGCGCCGACAACAACGGCGAGGGCGGCATCCTTGCGCTGATGGCGCTGTCGCTGCGCACGGCCAATACCAACTCCAAGCGCATGTCGCTGCTGATGATGCTGGGCGTCTTTGGTGCGTGCATGTTCTACGGCGATGCGGTGATCACGCCGGCCATCTCGGTCCTGTCGGCCATGGAAGGTCTTGAAATCGCCGCACCCGCATTGACGCCGTTCGTATTGCCGATCACGCTCGTGATCCTGGCGGTGCTGTTCTTCATCCAGCGCAGCGGCACGTCGGTGGTCGGCAAGTTGTTTGGCCCCGTGATGCTGCTGTGGTTTGCCGCGCTGGCTGCGCTGGGCATGATGAATCTGGTGAAGGCGCCGCAGATCCTGGTGGCCGTCAACCCGATGTATGCGATTTCGTTCCTGCACAACCACGCGCTGCAGGCGTTCATCGTGCTGGGTTCGGTGTTCCTGGTGCTGACCGGCGCTGAGGCGCTGTACGCCGACATGGGCCACTTCGGCGCCCGTCCGATCCGCTGGGCGTGGTTCTTTCTCGTGGCGCCGAGCCTGCTGCTGAACTACTTCGGTCAAGGCGCGATGTTGCTGACCGACCCGAGCACCATCGAAAACCCGTTCTACCGTTCGGTGCCGGAAGCGCTGCAACTCCCGATGGTGGTGCTGGCTGCGGCGGCTACCGTCATTGCCTCGCAGGCCGTGATTTCGGGCGCGTTTTCGCTGACGAGCCAAGCGATTCAGCTTGGTTTTGTGCCGCGCATGCGCATTCGCTACACCTCGGAAGCTGAGATCGGCCAGATCTACGTGCCGATGGTCAACTGGATGCTGCTGATCCTGGTGGTGGGCGTGGTGCTGGCGTTCAAAAAGTCCGACAACCTGGCCGCCGCCTATGGCATTGCCGTAACGACCACGATGGTCATCACGACAGTGCTGGCGGCAGTGGTGATGCGCTCAGTCTGGCGTTGGCATCCGGCGCTGGTAACGCTCGTGAGCCTCTGTTTCCTGGTGGTCGACATGGCGTTCTTCTCGGCCAACCTCTTGAAGATCCGCGATGGCGGTTGGTTCCCGCTGACGCTGGGCGCCGGTGTGTTCTTCCTGCTGATGACCTGGTACAAGGGCAAGAAGCTTCTGCGTGCTCGCAGCCTGGAGGACGGCATTCCGCTCGAGCCGTTCCTGGCTGGGTTGCTGGCGCATCCGCCGCATCGTGTCGAGGGCACGGCCGTTTTCCTGACCGGCAATACCGAGTTCGTGCCGGTGTCGTTGCTGCATAACCTGAAGCACAACCGCGTGCTCCACGAGCGCGTGATCTTCATCAGCTTCGTCACGCGCGATATCCCCTACGTGGACGACAAGCACCGCGTGTCCGTGCGCGATCTGGGCAGCGGCATCTACATCGCCCGCGCGGAATACGGCTTCAAGGAAACGCCGGACGTGTACCGTGTACTTGAACTGGGTCAGCCGCAGATCGGCACGCGCTGCGAGCTGATGGATACGTCGTTTTTCATCGCGCGCGAATCGGTGGTGCCGTCCAAGTTGCCGGGCATGTCGATGTGGCGTGAGCGTTTGTTTGCGTGGATGCATCAGAACGGCGCCAAGCCGTCGGACTTCTTCCACATCCCTGCGAACCGCGTGGTGGAGTTGGGCACGAAGGTCGAGATCTGACCGACCGTATCGCTGCATAACAAACGGCCCGTGCGAGAGAGACGCACGGGCCGTTTTGTTTGGGTGTCAGGCGATGTTCAGGTTAGATCTTCGAGGCCTCGCGGTCGCGTTTGTGCACTTCGTGGTTGCGCGCGTGTACGTCGTGGTTGCGATCCTTGACGTCGGCGTGGAGGTCCTTGCGGTCCTGGTGCAAGTCACGGCGGTCGGCGTTGACCTGATGCTGATCTTGAGCGCGTTGCTTGCTCCAGTATTCGGCACCCTTGACGTTGCCGTTCGCCAGATCGCGGTTTTCGCGGCGTTGTGCGGTATTGCGCTCGGCGCGTTCGTCAGCCAGGGCGGCCTTGTCCTTGCCGATATCGGCACGGTCTTGGCGAATGTCGCGGTTGTCGTGACGGATGTCGCGGTTGTCCTGATGAATCTTCTGGTTGTCTTGCTGGATTTGCGTAACAGGCGACACAGGAGCTGGCGGCGTGGTCTGCGCGAAAGCGGCGGTACCGGCAACAGCAAGCAGGGCAGCGATCAGGGTGTGGCTCGTCTTCATGGAGTTTCTCCTCGTGGGTGCCAGGCGGTGTGTGCCTGTGTCTCCATAACGGGCTGAAGAGACCGGTCGACGACGCGCGAGTGTTAGGAAAGATCCAGGCGCGTAAGGACTTGTAACAGGCGCGCCGAGCCATAAAAAAACCCGCCGAGTCCGAAAACCGGGCGGGTTCCGCTAAACAGAGTGCGCGTTAGCGCTTGAGCTTGGCGAAGGCTTCCGCCATGGCGCCGGACGGTTCCGGCGCGCGACGCTGCTGGCCGCCGTGGCGATTGCCGCCACTGCTCGGGCGATCACCACCGCTGGTACGCGCAGGCGCCTGGCCGGGCTCGTCAGACAGGCGCATCGTCAGGCCGATGCGGTTGCGCTTCACGTCCACTTCCATCACCTTGACCTTGACGATCAAGCCGGGCTTGACCACCTCGTGCGGGTCGCGCACGAACTTGGTCGACAGCGCCGACACGTGTACCAGACCATCCTGATGCACGCCGATGTCGATGAACGCGCCAAACGCTGCTACGTTCGTCACCACGCCTTCGAGCACCATGCCCGGCTGCAGATCCTTGATGTCTTCGACGCCGTCCTGGAATGTCGCCGTCTTGAACTCGGGGCGCGGGTCGCGGCCGGGCTTCTCCAGTTCAGAAAGAATGTCGACCACGGTCGGCAGGCCGAACTTCTCGTCGGTGAAGTCGCGAGCGGTCAGGCCACGCAGCGCCTCGCGGTTGCCGAGCACGTCGCCGATGCCTTTCTTGATGCTGTCCAGAATGCGCTTGACCACCGGATACGCCTCGGGGTGCACCGAGGAGCGATCAAGCGGATTGTCGCCGTCATTGATGCGCAGAAAGCCGGCGGCCTGCTCGAACGTCTTGTCGCCCAGGCGTGGCACTTTCTTGAGCGCGTCGCGGTTGGTGAACGCGCCGTTGGCATCGCGGTATTCGACGATGTTCTTGGCGAGGATCGAGTTCAGCCCCGATACACGCGCCAGCAGCGGGGCAGAGGCCGTGTTCACATCCACGCCGACCGCGTTGACGCAATCCTCGACTATGGCGTCCAGCGCGCGGGCCAGCTCGCGCTGGTTCACGTCGTGCTGATACTGGCCGACGCCGATCGACTTCGGGTCGATTTTCACAAGTTCGGCCAGCGGGTCTTGTAGGCGACGCGCGATCGACACCGCGCCACGCAGCGACACATCCAGCTCCGGGAATTCCTTGGCCGCCAGCTCCGACGCCGAATACACCGACGCGCCAGCCTCGCTCACCACGATCTTGGTCAGCTTCAGCTCCGGAGCGTTACGCATGAGGTCTTGCACCAGCTTGTCGGTCTCGCGGCTTGCCGTGCCGTTGCCGATTGAAACCAGTGCCACGCCGTGCTGCTTGGCCAGACGGGCCATCGTCGCGAGCGAACCGTTCCAGTCGCGGCGCGGTTCGTGCGGGTAGATCGTGGCGGTTTCGAGCAGCTTGCCAGTGTGGTCCACCACCGCGATCTTGCAGCCCGTGCGGATGCCCGGATCGACGCCCATTACTGCCTTGGGGCCAGCCGGCGCGGCCAGCAGCAGGTCGTGCAGATTGCGGCCGAAGATCTTGATGGCCTCGGCCTCAGCGGATTCGCGCAGTTGCGTGAGGAGTTCGGTCTCGATATGCGGCTGGACCTTCACGCGCCAGCACCAGCGGCACACGTCCGACAGCCACTTGTCAGCCGCGCGGCCCTTGTTCTCGATGCCGACATGGCGCGCGATCATGACTTCGCACGGGTGCGGAATTAGCGCGTCCTGTTCTTCGCCCAAACCGAGCTTCACGAACAGCACGCCCGCGTTGCGGCCGCGGAACAGCGCCAGCGCGCGGTGCGACGGTACGTTGCGGATCGGCTCGCTGTACGCGTAGTAATCGCGGAATTTTTCTTCTTCGGCAGTTTCCTTGCCTTCCACCACCGTCGACGAAACCTGGCCCTGATTCCAAAGGTGGTCGCGCACCTTGCCAAGCAGCTCGGCCGTCTCGCCAAACTGTTCGGAGAGGATGTCGCGCGCGCCGTCCAGCGCAGCCTTCACGTCTGGCACGCCGCCATCGGCAGTCGGATTGCCGTTGACGAACTTGGCGGCTTCGGTTTGAGGGTCGAGCGTCGGGTCGGCCAGCAGTGCCTGGGCCAGCGGCTCCAGGCCGCATTCGCGAGCGATCTGGGCGCGCGTGCGGCGCTTGGGCTTGTAGGGCAGGTAGAGATCTTCCAGCACCTGCTTGGTCTCGGCCGCCTCGATGGCGGTGCGCAGGGCATCGGTCAGCTTGCCTTGCTCTTCAATGGAAGCCAGGATGGCCGCGCGGCGGTCTTCCAGTTCGCGCAGGTACAGCAGGCGTTCTTCCAGGTTGCGCAGTTGCGTGTCGTCCAGGTTGTCCGTCACTTCCTTGCGGTAACGTGCAATAAAGGGCACGGTGGCGCCTTCGTCCAGCAGTTGCACGGCGGCGGCAACCTGCTGCGGCCTGACCGCCAGTTCAGTGGCGATGCGGGAGACGATCTTCTGCAACACGGAATCAGTCATTGCTTCCAGAGAGTGCGATGGAAAGCCGCGCATTTTGCCACAACGCGAACCCTGTTCCTGAGCTGAAATCCGTGGCCGCGCGGCGTTTGCCGCACAGGCGCGGTGATAAAATGCGCGTTATGCCTACGCTCCTGTTTTCTGTCCGTCGCCGCGCTCCTGCGCGCCGCGCTTCCCGTTTGGTTCTGCCGGCGTCCGTGCTCAGTGCCGCGCTGGTGGCCGCGCCTGTATGGAGCCAGTCTCAGCCGGCCTCTGCGCCAGCCGCTGCGGTGCCCGCCACACAGCCGGATTTCGGCGCCGAGCACGATCGCATCACCAGCGCCAAATCCTGGGCCGAATACCGCTATGCCCAGGCTGAGCGCGCCTGCTACGACAAATTCCTCGTCACGCACTGCATCGACAAGGCCAAGGATGTGCGCCGCACGGAACTCCACACCATCCGCGAACGTGAGTTGGCACTGGACGAAGCCGAGCGTGCCGACCGCGCAGCCCGCCGCGACCAGGAACGCGCCATCCGCGAGGCTCAGTACAACGCCGAACGCCCCCAGCGTGAAGCCGCCGAGCAGAAGAATCGCACCGATTTCTCGAACAAGCAGGAACAGCAGCGCCTGAACGAAGCGCAGCGCCAGGCCGAAGCGCCGCAGCGCGCCGCCAACGCGCAGGCCGCGGCCAAGAAGCAGGCCGATTACGATGCCAAGCTGAAGGCTGCGCAGGAGCAGGGCGCAGCCAACGCCGCCAAGCGGGCCGAAAGCGTCAAGCAATTCCAGGAAAAGCAGCAAGACGCGGCCAAGCGCCAGAAAGAACTGGAAGAGCGCCGCGAACAAACCAAGCGCCGCAACGAGCAAAACCAGAACAACACCAGTCCGCTGGGGTTCTAAACTTCAGCCAAGGCCGGGCTTCCGGAGGGAGAGCGATGGACAGCGATCTGAACACGATCTCGCGTCGCATCATTGAATTGCAGATCGAGCACCGCGATCTCGATTTCCTGATCGACCGGCTGGCAGGTACGGCCGGTCACGACGAGTTGCAGCTGCGCCGCCTCAAGAAGCGCCGCCTGAAACTCAAGGACACCATCACCCTGCTACAGTTGCAGCTTGAGCCGGACGTGCCGGCTTAGCGCCTGCCCAAAGTTGGTTCGATTTTCATCCCGAGAGGCCGCAATCACGTGCGGCCTCCGTCATTTGACTCCACGGATTCCGCGTTGACTTCGCTTTCCCCGCTGGCCGAGCCGTCGGCTGATTCCGACGCCGATACCAGCGATGCTTCGGTTCCCGCCGCCTCTCCACCTACCGATGCTCATCATGGCGAGCTGGCTACGCTCTTTGCCGATGACGGCACGCTGGCCAAGGGTATCGATGGCTACCGGCCCCGTAGTGCGCAGCTGACGATGGCGCAGGCGGTGGCCAATGCCATCGAGGCTGCCGATTCGATCATCGTCGAGGCCGGTACGGGCACGGGGAAAACCTACGCTTACCTTGTCCCGGCGATGCTCTGGGGCGGCAAGGTGATCCTGTCCACCGGGACGAAGAACCTGCAGGACCAGCTCTTCCTGCGCGACATCCCGACCGTGCGCAAGGCGCTGAATGCGCCGGTGTCGGTGGCGCTGCTCAAGGGCCGCGCCAATTACGTCTGTCATTACTACGTGGAGCGCACGTCGCAGAACGGGCGCCTTTCTTCGCGCCAGGACGCCGCGTGGCTGCGCCAGATCAACCTCTTCCTGAAGACAACGAAAACAGGCGACAAAGCCGAACTTGCTAGCGTGCCCGAGAACGCGCCGGTGTGGAACCTCGTCACGTCCACGCGCGACAACTGCCTGGGTTCGGACTGCGCGTATTACAAAGACTGCTTCGTCATGCGCGCCCGCAAGGAGGCGCAGCAGGCCGACGTGGTGGTAGTCAACCATCACCTGTTCTTCGCAGACGTGATGTTGAAGGACACCGGCATGGCCGAACTGCTGCCCGCCGCCAACACGATCATCTTCGACGAAGCCCACCAGCTGCCCGAAACCGCCACGTTGTTCTTTGGCGAGACCATCTCGACGAACCAGATTCTCGAGCTTGCGCGCGACAGCGTGGCCGAAGGCCTTTCGCATGCACGCGATGCGGTGGATTGGGTCGCGATAGCGGCCCCGCTGGAGCGTGCCGCGCGCGATCTGCGCCTGGTTTTCCGCCAGGACGGCTCACGCCTGTCGATCAAGCAGATCGACAATGATGCGGCACTCGCCAAGCCGTTCTACGAGGTGTTGCCGAAGCTGGAGCAGGCGCTTTCCGACTTTACCGGCGCGCTGGAAGCCCAGGCCGAGCGCGCCGAGACCATCGAGCAATGCCATCGCCGCGCCGCGGCGCTGTGTGAAAAGCTTGATGCGTGGGCCGATCCCAAACCGCCGAAGGTGCCAAAGAAGGAAGGTGACGACGAGGGCAAGGAGGGCGAGAGCGCGGCCCCCGTCGACGAACGTGTGCGCTGGGTCGAGGTGTTCGCCAATTCCGTGCAGTTGCATCTGACGCCGTTGTCGATCGCGCCGATTTTTTCGCGCCAACGTGCCGGCCAGCCGCGCGCGTGGGTCTTCACCTCCGCCACGCTTTCGGTGCGCGGCAACTTCACGCACTACGCCGCACAGTTGGGCCTGGATCGTGATCGCTCGATGACGCTCGACAGCCCGTTCGATTACGCCTCGCAAGGCTTGCTCTATGTGCCGCGCGATCTGCCGCAGCCGAGCGATCCGCGCTTTACCGATGCGGTACTCGACGCCACCTTGCCGCTCATTGAGGCAGCGGGTGGTAAGACGTTCTTGCTATGCACGACGTTGCGCGCCGTGAACCGCGCCGCCGAACGCTTGACGGACGAATTCGCGCAACGCGGGTGGGATTTCCCGCTGCTTGTGCAGGGCCAGGCCAGCCGTACGGAACTCCTGGACCGTTTTCGTGCGCTCGGCAACGCCGTGCTGATCGGGAGCCAGAGCTTCTGGGAGGGCGTGGACGTACGCGGTGAGGCGCTCTCGCTGGTCGTGATCGACAAGTTGCCGTTCGCCCCACCCGATGATCCGGTGCTGAGCGCCCGGATGGAGGCCCTGGAGAAAAAGGGGCTGAGCCCGTTTGCCGTGCACCAACTGCCGCATGCGGTGATCACGCTCAAGCAAGGTGCCGGCCGGTTGATTCGCTCGGAGACCGATCGCGGCGTGCTGATGATCTGCGACCCTCGCTTGGTCGAGAAAAACTACGGTCGCCAGATCTGGCAGAGCCTGCCGCCGTTCAAGCGTACGCGCGAGGCCGAGACCGCCGCCGAGTTCCTGCGTTCCCTGCGGCCGGATTCGGATGATCCGCCTGCCGGCGACCTTGAAGACTGATCCGCACGCACAAACAAAAAGCCCGGCCAATCGACCGGGCTTTTTGCTGTGCAGTTCAAGCCTTGCTTACCACCATTGGTACCAGGGCTTGTCTTTCTTGCGCTGGCCGTAGGCGAGGAAGTCGCTCTTCGGGTAGTTCTGCTTGATGATGCGTTCGGTGTCGTCGCGCATGTCCTTCATGCCCAGCGCTTCGTACGACTTCATCATGATGTACAGCGCTTCTTCCACAGCCGGGGCGCGATCGTAATCCTTGATGGCGTCCTGTGCGCGGTTGACGGCGGCCAAGTAAGCGCCACGGCGATAGTAGTAGCGCGCGGCGCCCACTTCATGCTCGGCCATCGCGTTCACGATGTATTGCATGCGCTGCGTGGCGTCCGGCGTGTACTTGCTGTTCGGGAAACGCGTGATCAGCGTCTTGAACGCGTCGTAGGCAGAGCGCGCCGCCTTCGGGTCGCGCTCGCTCAAGTCCTGGTTCGAGAAGCGGCCGAGCCAACCCAGGTTGTCGTTGAAGTTGATCAGGCCCTTGAGGTAATAGGCGTAATCCACACTGGGGTGATTCGGGTGCAGCTGGATGAAGCGATCAACCGAGGCCAGCGCGGCAGCCGTTTCGCCATCCTTGTAGTTGGCGTAGGCGGTTTCGATCTGGGCTTGCTGGGCGTACGGCCCGAACGGATAGCGGCTTTCGAGCTTTTCGTAGTACTTGACCGCCTTGGCGTAGTCACCGCCGTCGAGCGAATCCTTCGCTTCCGAATATAATTTGTTAGCTGACCAGCCAGCAGTTTCGTCTTGCTGTTCCGGCAGGATGCCGCAGGCCGAGATAGCCAGACATGCAACGCCTGCTACCAACACTGCTCCGATTTGTGCGCGGATTCGACTGCCGATTCGATTGCCGATTCGACTTCCAATACGCGCCTGCTTTACGCTCGTGACCGACATGGGCACCTTTTCTGAATGAAAAATCGCATCAAGCATTATAGCCCAAGCCCTGTGTCAGACGACGCACTGGCTGACGTTTCCCTCACTGCGCCGGAGACGGAAGACGCCCTCGATGATGAGGCGCTCGATTTGCATGCCGCAGATGCGGCACCGGCGGTCGAACCGATCATCGTCGAGATTCCGGAAGCCATGCACGGCGAGCGCCTGGACAAGGCGCTTGCCAAGCTGCTGCCCGATTATTCGCGCAGCCGCCTGCAGCAATGGATTGACGCAGGTGCGGTGCGCCTGCGGGGTGAAGTCGTGCGCCCGCGTGCGGCCATCTCCGGCGGTGACCGCATTGAAGTCGTCCCGCAGCGCGCGGCAGACGAAAGCGCCTTCGTTGCCGAGCCCATCGATCTGGATGTGGTGTACGAAGACGACACGCTGCTCGTCATCAACAAGCCTGCCGGCCTTGTGGTGCATCCGGCTGCGGGTAACTGGAGCGGCACGGTGCTCAATGGCCTGCTGCACCGCTATCCCGACGCCGTGGAGCTGCCGCGCGCCGGCATCGTCCACCGCCTCGACAAGGACACTTCCGGCCTGATGGTGGTTGCCCGTACGCTACCAGCGCAAACCGATCTCGTGCGCCAACTGCAGGCACGTACCGTCAAGCGGACTTATCTTGCGCTGGTGTGGGGCGAAACGCCGGAAGAAGCCACGATCGACGCTCCGATTGGCCGGGACCCGCGCGACCGCACGCGCATGGCCATCATCGAGACGGCCAGCGGCAAGCCGGCGCGCACGCATTTCAAGACGCTGGACGTGGTGGACCTCGGGCGCGCGCAGGTATCGCTGGTGCGCTGCCAGCTCGAGACCGGTCGTACACACCAGATCCGTGTGCACTTTGAATCGGAGGGGCATCCTCTGCTTGGCGATCCGGTGTACACGCGCAACTTCCGCCGTGGCAAGCCACAGACAATCAAGGCGCAGCTGCCGGTGCCATTTACGCGGCAGGCGCTGCACGCGGTGCGCCTGGGGCTCGTGCATCCCGCATCGGGCAAATCGGTGCACTGGGAAGCTGGCGTGCCCGACGATTTCGCCGATCTTCTGGAAGCCCTCGACCTGGATCCCGATGCCGATATCAACTGACTGGATCGTTCCCGACTGGCCCGCGCATCCGCATGTCAAAGCGCTGGCCACGACCCGTCTGGGTGGCGTCAGCACAGGGCCTTACGGATTGGCCGGTGGTTTGCCTGGCGGTCTGAACCTTGGTCAGCACGTTGGTGATGCGCCGGAAGCCGTTGAACAGAACCGCCGCATCTTGCGTGCAGCGCTACCCACCGAGCCGGCGTGGATGGAGCAGGTGCACGGCACCGGCGTGGCGGATCTTGATCAACTCGTCGGCACGTCCGCGCCTGTGGTTGCCGACGCGGCGGTGGCGTCGTGGCGGGATCGCGTCTGCGTGGTGATGACGGCGGATTGTCTGCCTGTCTTGCTGAGCGACGCTCGCGGCGTAACCGTGGGTGCGGCGCATGCGGGCTGGCGCGGTCTATGCGGTGGCGTGATCGAGCGCACGCTGGATGCAATGACGCAACGGTTGCGCGCCAGCGGCCAGGAAGCCGATCCAACGTGGCTGGCCTGGCTGGGGCCGGCCATTGGGCCATCGTGCTTTGAAGTGGGTGGGGAAGTGCGCCAAGCCTTTATCGACGCCGCTCAGCCCGGTGAATTACCTGCCACCCAGGCGGCTTTCGTGGAAGGCGCATCCGCGGGCAAGTTCTTCGCTGATCTGTATGTGTTGGCCCGACTGCGGCTGGCACGCGCCGGCTGTACTGACGTGTACGGCGGTGGCCTATGCACGATGAAGGACGCCGAGCGCTTCTATTCGTACCGTCGGGAGCGCACCACGGGCCGCATGGCGACGCTGATCTGGCGCGCGGAGTGAGCGTTCAGGCGGCGCCGTCGCCTGCATCGCTGCTCAGCGTGGGGGCCGTGTCCGCCTTGTCTTGCGCGGCTTCCTGGGCTTTGCGGCGGCGCCTGCGTGCCGGCGTGCCGACAATCCAGAGGAAGAGCGATAGCGGCGCCACGCCGTAGAAGACAAATGTGCCGATGCCGGCAATCCAAGATTGCTCAGTCAAGGACATCATCAACACGACGTAGAGCCAGGCGATGGCGACGATATACATGGGAAAAAGCAGTGCCCGGCATTGGCGCAATGCAGCAGTCTCGCACGAAATTGCGCAAATTGGACCATAGCCCCGGTTCTGTGCTTAGCCATTTGGTCAGAGCTGTTTTCGGCGAATGTGGCAAAACCCGCGCTGGCTGGGCGTTTCCGGCCGATCATTGACTAACTCCGATTGACAGCCTTGAAACGGCAAGGCAACAATGCCCCGCAATACTACGAGTTGCGCCGCCGTTCCAACCGGAGCGGCGCATATCGTCGGATCGAGGGCACTATGGCATCGCGTCAATCGACATCATCCAAAGCATCTAGCGCCCACACTCAAGCTCCCTGGCAGGGCTTGTCGGACCCTACGCAGTGGGCGGAGCAGTTCAAGCAATGGCAAGCCTTTGCGGGCGCCTTCGCACAACCCGGTGCCGCGGCTCCGGGTCTTGGCCAGTTCAACGGCGCAGCGATGGGCGAAGGCGCGGTTCCCTTCGCGCTGATCCCGCACGATCGGCTGGCCGAAATTCAGCAGAAATATCTTGAAGAGTGGCTCCAGATCTGGCGCCACATGAGCACCGGCGAAAGCGCTGAGGCCGTGGCGCCGTCTGATCGCCGCTTCTCGAACGATGCCTGGCGCAAGAGCCCGCTCTACGGCTATGCCGCCGCGTTCTACGTGCTTAACGCCCGCACGCTGATGGAAATGGCCGACGCCGTGCAGGCTGACGCCAAGACCCGCGAGCGCGTGCGTTTTGCCGTGTCGCAATGGACGGCCGCCATGTCGCCGTCCAACTTCCTTGCGACCAACCCAGAGGCCCAGAAGCATCTGATTGAATCGCGTGGCGAATCCCTGCGGACCGGCATCCTGAACATGCTGCAGGACATGGAGCGCGGCAAGATCTCGCAGACCGACGAAACGGCGTTCGAGATCGGCCGCAATGTCGCCAACAGCGAAGGTGCCGTCGTCTTCGAGAACGATTACTTCCAGCTCATCCAGTACAAGCCGCTGACGACCAAGGTGCATGCGCGCCCGCTGCTGCTGGTGCCGCCCTGCATCAACAAGTTCTACATCCTGGATCTGCAGCCGGCCAATTCGCTGGTGCGCTATGCGGTGGAGCAGGGCAATACCGTGTTCCTGGTGTCGTGGCGCAATCCGGACGCGAGCATGGCGTCCCGCACGTGGGACGACTACATCGAAGGCGGCGCGATCGAGGCCATTCGCGTAGCGCGCGAAATTTCTGCGCAGGACCAGATCAATGTGCTGGGCTTTTGCGTGGGCGGAACGATCCTTTCGACTGCCCTGGCCGTGCTGGCTGAGCGCGGCGAGCATCCGGCCGCAAGCCTGACGCTGCTAACCACGCTGCTCGACTTTACGGACACCGGCATTCTCGACGTGTTCGTCGATCAAGCCCAGGTGGAAATGCGTGAGAAGACCATCGGCAGCAATGCGCCGACCGGTCCGGGCCTGCTGCGCGGTGTGGAGCTGGCAAACACGTTCTCGTTCCTGCGCCCGAACGATCTGGTCTGGAACTACGTTGTCGAGAATTATCTGAAGGGCAAGACGCCCGCGCCGTTTGACCTGCTGTACTGGAATGGCGACTCCACCAACCTGCCTGGCCCGTGGTACTGCTGGTATTTGCGCCATACGTATCTGCAGAACGACCTCAAAACGCCGGGCAAGCTGAAGGTGAACGGCACACCGGTGGATCTCGGCAAGATCGACGTGCCGGTCTACATCTATGGCTCGCGTGAAGACCACATCGTCCCGTGGAAGTCCGCTTATGGCTCTGTGCCGCTGCTCAAGGGCAAGCGGCGTTTCGTGCTGGGCGCCTCGGGACATATCGCAGGCGTGATCAACCCGCCCGCGGCCAACAAGCGTTCGCATTGGATCAATCCCAAGCTGCCCGATACCGCCGATGCGTGGCTCGAGGGTGCCAAGGAGCATCCGGGCAGCTGGTGGCCGGATTGGTCAACGTGGCTGGCATCACATGCCGGCGCGCAGAAGGCTGCACCCAAGAGCTACGGCAATGCGGACTACCCGGCCATCGAGCCGGCACCTGGCCGCTACGTCAAACAGAAAGCGTAAGATCGCGCGCATGAACCCCCGTTGCCGTCGCGGCTTCGGCCGCTGACGGTGTCCAACGACCCTCTCTTTCGACAGTGGAAGGTAAGCAAATGACCGATGTTGTGATCGTATCGGCGGTACGCACCGCCGTGGGCAAGTTTGGTGGCTCGCTGGCGAAGATCGCTGCGCCTGAGCTTGGCGCGGCCGTTATCCGCGAAGCGCTGGCGCGTGCCAAGGTGGCACCGGATCAGGTGAGCGAAGTCATCATGGGCCAAGTGCTGACGGCAGGCTCGGGCCAGAACCCGGCGCGCCAGTCCGTCATCAAGGCCGGGCTGCCGAACATGGTGCCCGGCCTGACCATCAACAAGGTGTGCGGCTCGGGCCTGAAGGCCGTGATGCTGGCCGCCAACGCCATCATGGCGGGTGATGCCGAGATCGTCGTGGCCGGTGGCCAAGAAAACATGTCCGCCGCGCCGCACGTCCTGCCGGGCTCGCGCGATGGTTTCCGCATGGGCGATGCCAAGCTTATTGATTCGATGATTGTGGATGGGCTGTGGGACGTCTACAACCAATACCACATGGGCATCACGGCCGAAAACGTCGCCAAGGAATACGGCATCACGCGTGAAGCGCAGGACGAGTTTGCCGTGGCTTCGCAGAACAAGGCGGAAGCTGCGCAGAAGTCGGGCCGCTTCAACGACGAAATCGTTCCGATCCTGATCCCGCAGCGCAAGGGCGATCCGATTGCCTTTACGCAGGACGAGTTCGTTCGCCATGGCGCCACGCTCGAATCGATGGTTGGGTTGAAGCCCGCCTTCGACAAGGCCGGCACGGTGACGGCGGCCAACGCCTCGGGCCTGAACGATGGCGCCGCCGCTGTCGTGGTGATGTCGGCAGCCAAGGCCAAGGCACTGGGTCTGACGCCGCTGGCCACGATCCGTGCGTACGCGAGCGCCGGTCTGGATCCGAAGGTCATGGGCATGGGGCCGGTACCGGCATCGCAGCGCTGCCTGTCGCGCGCCGGCTGGTCGGTGGGCGACCTGGACCTGATGGAAATCAACGAGGCGTTTGCCGCTCAGGCGCTTGCAGTGCATCAACAGATGGGCTGGGATACGTCCAAGGTCAACGTCAATGGCGGTGCGATTGCGATCGGTCACCCGATCGGCGCGTCGGGCTGCCGCATCTTGGTCACGCTGTTGCACGAAATGCAGAAGCGCGATGCGAAGAAGGGCCTCGCCTCGCTGTGTATCGGCGGCGGCATGGGCGTGGCACTGGCGGTTGAGCGCCCGTAAGTTTTTTTGCAGTGGGATTGGCGTGAGGCGGAACGAACGCCACACACGCCAATCCGAGACACCTGAGCATTTGCTGCCTGGCAAGAGGCCAGGCAGTTCTAACAACAAGGACTAGGAGTGGACATGACCAAACGCATTGCATACGTCACCGGTGGCATGGGCGGTATCGGAACGGCGATTTGCCAGCGCTTGGCGCGCGACGGCTTCACCGTTGTCGCAGGCTGCGGCCCGAACTCGCCGCGCAAGGCGAAATGGCTCGAACAGCAAAAGGCGCTCGGTTTCGATTTCGTGCCGTCCGAGGGCAACGTCGGTGATTGGGAGTCCACCAAGGCCGCGTTCGACAAGGTCAAGGCTGAAGTGGGTGAGGTGGATGTCCTGATCAACAACGCCGGCATCACGCGCGACGTGGTGTTCCGCAAGATGACCCGCGCTGACTGGGATGCAGTGATCGACACCAACCTGACTTCGCTGTTCAACGTGACCAAGCAGGTCATCGACGGCATGGCGGATCGCGGCTGGGGCCGTATCGTCAACATCTCGTCGGTGAACGGCCAGAAGGGGCAGTTTGGCCAGACCAACTACTCGACGGCCAAGGCTGGCTTGCACGGCTTCACGATGGCGCTGGCGCAGGAAGTCGCAACCAAGGGCGTAACGGTCAACACGGTGTCGCCCGGCTATATCGCCACCGACATGGTGAAAGCGATTCGTCAGGATGTGCTCGACAAGATCATTGGCACCATCCCGGTCAAGCGCTTGGGCGAGCCGACCGAGATCGCCTCGATCTGCGCTTGGCTGGCATCTGAAGAATCTGGTTTCTCCACCGGCGCGGACTTCTCCCTCAACGGCGGCCTGCACATGGGCTGATGCTCCCACGCCCATGCTGCAGCATGGGCGCAGCAATTTTTCCCCTGAATTTGCCTGCATGCTGCAATGCTCGATTGCATTGCAGCAGGCTTTTTGCATCCTGTCGGGGCAACTGTCCGAGTGCGTGAGCCGCATCAAAATGCTGCGGGTTTTTACCGGGGGAGGTCGCCTTTTCTTTGCAAGGCGATCCGCATAGAATCCAACCACGGAGGCGCTCCGCAGGGAGACACGGGGCGTCCGATCATAACCGGATGCATCTGCGCTGCTCTTGAATGCAGCATTCGCACGCAGATCGGAACAACCGGGCAACCGCGTATTTTGCTGCGTCGCTCGGTGCAGTCATTTCGCACTGCATCGGCTGCACCGCAGCAGCATCGCCAACACGGAAAGGCACGATGGCCACCAGCAAGAAGGGCACCGAACGGCTGATCAAGAAATATCCCAACCGCCGGCTCTACGATACCCAAACCAGCACGTACATCACGCTGGCAGACGTTAAGCAGCTCGTGATGGAAACTGAAGAGTTTCGCGTTGTTGATGCGAAATCCGGTGAAGACCTGACCCGCAGCATCCTGCTGCAGATCATCCTGGAAGAGGAAACCGGCGGTGTGCCGATGTTCTCCGGCGCGATGCTCGCTCAGATCATCCGTTTCTATGGCAACGCCATGCAGGGCATGATGGGCACGTACCTGGAAAAGAACATCCAGGCGTTTGTCGACATCCAGAGCAAGCTGGCCGAAAACTCCAAGGATCTGTACAGCGGCAACTCCTTCAACCCTGACATGTGGTCGCAATTCATGAACATGCAGGGGCCGATGATGCAAGGCATGATGAGCAACTACATCGAGCAGAGCAAAAACCTGTTCGTGCAGATGCAGGAGCAGATGCAGAGTCAAGCCAAGAACATGTTCGGGACATTCCCGTTCAATCAGCCGCCCGAGAAGAAGTAAGTTTGGCTGGCTGGCAAAACAAGGCGAATCGCATGGCGGTTCGCCTTTTTTATTGGGCGCGCATGGGTGAGGGCGGCAAGGTAAAATACCGATCTTTCAGGTGAGGCATACGCCTCTCCGACGATCACGATTCCCGCTTCGGTCTCCCATGTTTGATGTTCGCTCCCGGCCCGTGCGCCGGCCGTCTTCCGTTTTCGCATGAGCCGTCTTTTGCTTGCCCCGATGGAAGGGGTCGCAGATTACGTCATGCGCGACGTGCTGACCCAAGCTGGCGGCTACGACGGATGCGTCTCGGAGTTCGTCCGGGTGACGGGCTCGTTGCTGCCCGCGCGCACGTACGAACGTGAGACGCCCGAGATCCGCAACGGCGGCTATACCGCCAGCGGCACGCCGATGACCATCCAGCTCCTTGGCAGCGATCCGGAATGGCTGGCACGCAATGCGGCATACGCGGCGTCCCTTACGCCGCATGGCATCGACCTCAACTTCGGTTGCCCGGCCAAGGTCGTGAACCGGCACGGCGGCGGCGCCATGTTGCTCGCCACGCCGGAAGTGCTGTACGACATCGTGCATGCCGTGCGAGCCGCCGTGCCGGCCAACATTTCGGTGACGGCGAAGATGCGGCTCGGCGTTTCCGATACTTCCCGAGCGATTGATTGTGCGACGGCCCTGGCGGAGGGCGGTGCCGAATCGCTCGTCGTGCATGCCCGCACGCGCGACCACGGCTACCGTCCTCCTGCCCATTGGGACTGGATTGCACGTATCGCCGACGCCGTAAGCATCCCCGTGACCGCCAACGGCGAGGTCTGGACGGTGGCTGATTGGGAGCGTTGTCGCGCCGTCAGCGGCTGCGATGACGTGATGATCGGCCGTGGCGCCGTATCTGACCCATTCCTGGCCCAACGCATTCGCGGGCAGATGGATCAAGCGCCGTCTGCGGCGGAATGGCCGGTTGTGCTGGGCTTTCTCGCCGATTATCTGAAAAAGCTGCATGCGCGCATCTCGGCCAAACATGAGCATGGCCGCGTCAAACTGTGGCTCAGCTATCTGAAGCGGACGTGGCCGCAGGCCGCGGAACTGCACGATGCGATCCGCAGACTGCAAGACGCGCTGGAAATCGAGCGCGTGATCGAACAGATGCAGCTTCGGCTTGGCCGCCCAGGCGCGGCTAACGGTTAAAATACGCAACTGCGCGGCACACCCCGTGTGCACAGCGCAAATCCTCTCCCACATCAGGTTGTTTCCATGTCCGACGTCAGTACCCAGAGCCCCAAGGTGGGGTTCGTCAGTCTCGGTTGTCCCAAGGCCTTGGTCGATTCCGAGCAGATCATCACCCAACTGCGCGCGGAGGGGTATGAGATCTCCGGCACGTACGGTGGGGCGGACCTGGTGGTCGTCAATACCTGCGGCTTCATCGACGAGGCTGTCCAGGAAAGCCTGGATGCGATTGGCGAGGCGTTGGCCGAGAACGGCAAGGTGATCGTGACCGGCTGCCTGGGTGCCAAGAAGGACGCCGCAGGCCAGGACATCATCACCAACGTACACCCGAAGGTGCTGGCTGTGACCGGCCCCCACGCGCTGGGCGAGGTGATGGAAGCGGTGCACACGCACCTGCCCAAGCCGCACGACCCGTTCATCGATCTGGTGCCGCCGCAGGGCATCAAGCTCACGCCCAAGCACTACGCGTATCTGAAGATTTCCGAAGGCTGCAACCACCGCTGCAGCTTCTGCATCATCCCGTCGATGCGTGGCGATCTCGTCTCGCGCCCGGTGGCCGAAGTGATGCTGGAGGCGGAAAACCTGCTCAAGGCCGGCGTCAAGGAGCTGCTCGTCATCTCCCAGGACACCAGCGCTTATGGCGTGGATGTCAAATTCCGCATGGGCTTCTGGAATGGCCGCCCGCTGAAGACGCGCATGACCGAGCTGGTGGGCGCGCTTGGCGAGTTGGCGTCGCAGTACGGCGCCTGGGTGCGCCTGCATTACGTCTACCCGTACCCGAGCGTGGACGAGGTGATGCCGTTGATGGCCGAGGGCAAAGTCCTTCCGTATCTGGACGTGCCTCTGCAGCACGCCCACCCCGACGTGCTCAAGCGCATGAAGCGCCCGGCCAACGCCGAGAAAACGCTGGACCGCATCCGTGCCTGGCGCCAGGTCTGCCCGGAGTTGACCATCCGTAGCACATTCATCGCGGGCTTCCCGGGTGAAACGGAAGAGGAGTTCCAAACGCTGCTCGACTTCATCGCCGAGGCAGAGCTGGACCGCGTGGGTTGCTTCGCGTATTCGCCGGTCGAAGGCGCCACCGCCAACGACTTGCCGGGCGCGCTGCCCGATGAGGTGCGCGAGGAGCGCCGCGCGCGCTTTATGGAAGTCGCCGAGCGCGTGTCTGCGCGCCGCCTCCAGCGCAAGGTTGGCAAGTCGCTGCGCGTGCTCGTGGATGAGGTCAATCAGGATGGCGGCATCGGCCGTTCGTCGGCGGATGCGCCGGAGATTGACGGCCTGGTCTATATCGCGCCGCCGTCGAAGCCATACAAGCGCTACAAGGCGGGCGATTTCGTGTCGGTCAAGATTACCGGCGCCGATGGTCACGACCTGTGGGGCGAGGTCTGATCCCCTTAGGTAGTCGTACCTAAAATTTGCGAACGGTCGTGCGTTTATACTGACCGCCATCCAATTTCGATGGCACAGGAGACAGCAATGGCACGTGAAGTGGTGGTGGTCAGCGGCGTTCGTACCGCAATCGGGACGTTTGGCGGCAGCCTGAAGGATGTGGCGCCGTGCGAACTGGGCGCGCTCGTCGTGCGCGAGGCGCTGGCCCGCGCAAGCGTGAAGGGCGAAGACGTTGGCCATGTGGTGTTTGGCCACGTGATCAACACCGAGCCGCGCGACATGTATCTCTCGCGCGTGGCGGCTGTGAACGGCGGTGTGTCGGCCGAAACCCCCGCGTTCAACGTCAACCGACTGTGCGGCTCGGGCCTGCAGGCTGTGGTGAGCGCTGCGCAAACCGTTCTGCTGGGCGACGCCGACGTTGCCATTGCCGGCGGTGCGGAAAGCATGAGCCGTGCGCCGTACCTTGCGCCCGCCGCCCGTTGGGGTTCGCGCATGGGCGACGCCAAGATGGTCGACATGATGCTTGGCGCTCTGCACGACCCGTTCCACGCGATCCACATGGGGGTGACGGCGGAAAACGTTGCCCGCGAATTCGGCATCAGCCGCGAGCAGCAAGACCAGACCGCGCTGGAATCGCACCAGCGTGCATCGCGCGCCATCCAGGCCGGCTACTTCAAAGACCAGATCGTTCCGGTGACGATCAAGTCGCGCAAGGGCGATATCCAGTTCGATACCGATGAGCACGTCCGCCACGACGCGGTCATCGACGATATGACCAAGCTCAAGCCGGTCTTCACGAAAGAGAACGGCACGGTCACGGCAGGCAACGCTTCGGGCCTGAATGACGCGGCTGCCGCGCTGGTGCTGATGGAGCGCTCGGAGGCGGAGAAGCGCGGCCTCAAGCCATTGGCGCGGCTGGTGTCGTACGGCCACGCTGGCGTGGATCCGAAGATCATGGGTATCGGCCCGGTGCCGGCCACACGCAAGGCGCTGGAGCGCGCAGGCCTGTCGGTGAAGGATCTGGATGTGATCGAAGCCAACGAGGCATTTGCCGCACAGGCCTGCGCGGTGACGAAGGAACTCGGCCTCGACCCGGCCAAGGTCAACCCGAACGGTTCGGGCATCTCGCTCGGCCACCCGATCGGCGCAACGGGTGCGCTTATCACGGTCAAGGCGCTGTACGAGCTGCAGCGCATCGGTGGTCGCTACGCGCTGGTGACCATGTGTATTGGTGGAGGACAAGGCATTGCGGCGGTGTTCGAACGCATCTGAACGCATTTTTTCGATTGAACGCCTGATTTGGCCCACTGGCGCGCTGCTTGCGCTGGTGCTGGCCGCAGGCGTGGCGCCGGTGTCCGCGCAGACGCCGGCCGCCAACAACGGCTACGACGTATCGACCGGCAGCACCAACGTGCAGCCAGGTGACCTGGGCCTGAACCGCGCCGTTGCCGATGGCGACAAGCGCCGCGCTCAGGCCGGGAAGGGTGACAACGGGTTCTCCGCCCAGACAGCGCCGCCCCGTTTGCTGCAACCGCAGCCCGACTACGCGAAATATCCCGTCTACACCGGCGTGATCGGCGACATGCCGATCCGCATGCGCCTTGGCCGCAAGACCGGTGAAATCGACAGCGTCCACGGCGAGTACGTTGCGGGCAACGCGGCGGGCGTGCGCCTGGTGACCGGCGAATATGAAAACGGCGGTTTTCTCATGGAGGAGTCCGATGACGGCACGCACGTCACGGGCACCTGGGAAGGCGCCATCGACGGTCACGGCATTGTGCGCGGCACGTGGACCGACGTAGCGCACGACGGCCATACACTGCCCTTTGTACTGCGGCCCGTCGCGGTGGTGGTGATTCCGCCGTACGATGCCGCAGCCAATAGCAATGCCGCTGTACCTGCAACGCCAATGACGCCGCTAGTTCCCGCTGCGCCGGGCCAGATTGCGCCACCGTCCAGCAATCCAACGCGATCAAGCGCGCACTGGTAAGCAGCAAGAAATTGCTCATACGCCATCAAACAGGAAACCTCGTGAACGACGACACCAAGCTCCCGCCCATGTTTCCCGCGACCCAGGCTGTGCATCCGGAATTGCATATCCCGCCGGGCTTCACGGCGTTCTCGCATGCCACGCATCGTGCGTCGACGGTGGTGTTCAAAGACCTCGCCGACATGCGCGCCTTCGGCAGCGGTAGCGTGGTGCATTGGCGCTACGGCCTGCATGCCACGCCGACCTCCGACGCGCTGTGCCAAGCGCTGGCGCAGATCGAGGGCGGCTCGCACGCGCTGCTGCTCCCTTCGGGGCTGGCGGCGATTTCGCTGGTGTACTTCTCGCTGATCAAATCCGGCGACGATGTGCTGATCCCGGACAACGCCTACGGGCCGAACCGCGACCATGGCGAGTGGATGGCACGCCAGTTCGGCATCACCGTGCGTTACTACGACCCGATGATCGGCGCCGGCATTGCCGACCTGATGCGCCACAACACCAAACTCGTGTGGCTCGAAGCGCCGGGTTCGGTGACGATGGAAGTGCCGGACTGCAAGGCCATCGCAGAGGTGGCGCGCAAGGCCGGGGCCATCACCGCCATCGACAACACCTGGAGCGGCGGCGTCTACTACCAGCCGTTTGAACACGGCATCGACATCTCCGTGCAGGCGTTGACCAAGTACCAGTCGGGGGGCAGCGATGTGCTCATGGGCGCTGTCATCACCAACGATGAAGCGCTGCACCACAAGCTGCTTGCCACGCGCATGCGCATGGGTTGGGGCGTGTCTGCGGACGATTGCTACTTCGTGCTGCGTGGCTTGCCGAGCCTGCCGACGCGCCTGGCTGCGCATGATGCACACGCACGCGAAGTGGCCGAATGGCTGGCTGACCGCCCCGAAGTCGTGCGCGTGCTGCACCCGGCGCTGCCCGATTGTCCGGGCCATGAAAACTGGAAGCGCGACTTTACCGGCGCGAGCGGGTTGTTTTCGATCGTGTTGCACGAGCGCTATTCGCAGGCGCAGATCGATGCCTTTATCGAAGGTCTGCGCTACTTTGCGATCGGCTTTTCGTGGGGCGGGGCGCACAGCCTGGCGCTGCCATACAACGTCCCGTCGATGCGCACGGCGACTGCCTGGCCGCCAGCCGATTGGCAAAACGCGGGCGGTTTCGTGCGGCTGTATATCGGGCTGGAAGATCCGCGTGATTTGATTGCGGATTTGAAGCAGGCGATGGAGACGCACCTGCGGGCGGAGTAGCACGTTCCCGCAGGTGGAAATGCCCGTAGCGGCTTACTGCTGCGGGAACAAATTCAGCAATCCATCCAGGCCGACTACGTTGAACGCCACGTCGGCCTGCGCCTGCACGATGGGCTTGGCACGGAACGCCACCGACAGGCCGGCCACCCCCATCATCTTCAGATCGTTCGAGCCGTCGCCCATGGCGATGGCGTTGTGCGGCGACACGCCCAGATCCTGGCAGAACGCCTTGAGCGTCTGCGCCTTCACATCCGCATTGACGATCTCGCCCAGCACGCGGCCAGTGAGCTTGCCGTCGACGATCTCCAGCGTGTTGGCGCGCGTGCGGTCCAGGCCCAGGCGCTTCTGCAGGCGCGAGGTGAAGAATTCGAAGCCGCCCGATACCAGCAGCGTGCGGATGCCCAGCGCTTGCACGGCCTTGAGCATCTTTTCGGCACCCAGGGAGAGCTGCAGACGCTCGGCGTAGACGCGCTCCAGCACGCTCGCATCCAGGCCTTTGAGCAGTTCAACACGGCGCGTCAGGCTCTCGTTGAAATCCTTGATCTCGCCCCGCATCGACGCTTCGGTGATGGCGGCCACTTGCGGCTTGAGCCCGCAGAAATCCGCAATCTCGTCGATGCACTCGATGGTGATGAGCGTGGAATCCATGTCCATCGCCAGCACGCGGAAGTCGCCGAACGTCCATTCGTCGGGAATCCACGCGTAGTCCATCTTCAGGTTGGCGCAGATGGCGTCAAGCTGGACGCGCAATTCGCTGGGCAGTTCGTGCACCCATTCGATGGCGGCAACGTTGGGCGCGCGCATCTCGTAGGCGGCGCTGCCAAACAGGCTGCGGATGGATTCAATGTCGCCGGTGGACAGCGGCGACAGGCTTTGCAGGATGACGGGCATGGAGTGGCTGGAGCGGGGGAGCGGGCAGTTCGGCGCCGAGGAAGCCCGCTATTGTAGCGAACGCCCCGGGCGGAATGCGCCCCACCAAAAGGTGAGGCGTTGCAGTGTAAGCGTTAGGCGGACGCGGTTTCGAGCATCAGGCTGCGCGCCACCTTGGCGAGGAAGCGGTCGCAGGCGTCGAGCTGGGCGAGTTCGACGTATTCGTTGGCCTTGTGCGCCTGTTCGATGTTGCCTGGGCCGCACAGCACAGCCGGAATGCCGGCGCGCTGGAAGAGGCCGGCTTCAGTGCCATAGGCGACCTTGCGTTTGTCGTTGTCTTCAGTCAGCACACGCACAAGCTGCGTGATGGCGGCTTGCTCCGATGCGTCCAGGGAGGGCGCAGCGGCAATTTCATCGAGTTCGATGCGGGCATCCGGGTGCTCGCGCTGCATGGCGGGCTCGATGGTTTCGCGCACGTAGTGCTCGACGCGCGCGCGGATGGCCGGCGCGTCCACGCCCGGCAGGTTGCGGAATTCAAACACCAGCTCGCACAGCGCGGGAATCGTGTTCAGCGCGATACCGCCGTTGATGAGGCCGGTCGATGCCGTGGTGAACGGCACGTCAAATGCATCGTCGAACGGGCCCTTGGCACGGAATTCATCGGCCAGGTCGCGCACGAAACAGATGATGCGCGCGGCGTACTCGATGGCGTTCACACCCTGCGGTGTCAGCGACGAATGCGCGGCGCGACCGTGCACACGGCAGCGGTAAGCGTTGATGCCCTTGTGCGCGACGATCGGGCGCATGGAGGTGGGCTCGCCGACGATGCAGCCGGCGGGCTTGATGCCGCGGGCGATCAGGTCTTCGATCATGCGCGGGGCGCCTACACAGCCGACTTCCTCGTCGTATGACAGCGCAAAGTGCACAGGCTCGCGCAGCTTGGCCTGGAGCAGCGACGGCACCAGCGCCAGCGACGAAGCAATGAACCCCTTCATGTCGCACGTGCCGCGGCCGTAGAGCCTGCCGTCGCGCACTTCCGGCGCAAACGGGTTGCTGTCCCATTTCTGGCCGTCCACCGGCACAACATCGGTGTGGCCCGATAGCACGATGCCGCCTTGCACGCTGCCGTCCGCTGCGGGAATCGTGGCAAACAGGTTGGCCTTGTTGCCATCGTCGTTGTGCGAGAGATGCGATTCGAGACCGACGCCGCGCAGGTAGTCGCGCACGGTTTCGATCAGTGCCAGGTTGGAGCCGCGGCTGGTGGTGTCGAAGCTGACGAGCTTGTTCGTCCAGTCGAGGGTGGAGAGCGGGGTGAGGGCGTTGCTCATGATGGTTTCCTTGTTCTGATTGGCTGATCCTACTGGATCACGTCAATTGCCGCATGGCATGGCGAATGGTCTGAGCCAGCGCGCCGAATTCGGCCGGAATGTTTTCGATACGCAGACGGTCTTGCCCCGCCAGCTTGATCTGCCGGTTCTTCTGCACGAGATCGATGATCTTGATGGCGTCGACAGGCGGGTTCGGTATGAACTGCAGCGTGACGGCGTTCGTGCCCGTGTCGATCTTGCGGATGCCTAGCGGCGCGGCGGCAATGCGCAGCCGGTGCGTTTCGATGAGCGATTGCGCCTGCGGCGGCAGCTTGCCGAAACGGTCGATCAGCTCTTCCTGAATGTTGTCGATGGTCTCTCCGCTTTCGCAGTTGGCCAGACGCTTGTACAGCGAGAGGCGCTCCTGCACATCGCCGCAATAGTCCTGCGGCAGCAGGGCAGGCGTGCCGAGGTTGATCTCGGTGGTAGCCGCAAGCGGCGCCATCAGATCGGGCTCCTTTCCCGCCTTGAGCGACTTCACCGCCTGGTTGAGCATGTCGGTGTAGAGCTGGAAGCCGATCTCGGAAATCTCGCCCGATTGCTTGTCGCCCAGCACTTCGCCGGCGCCACGGATTTCCAGATCGTGCATCGCCAGATAGAAGCCCGCGCCGAGTTCTTCCATCTGCTGAATGGCTTCAAGGCGGCGTTGTGCCTGCTTGGTCAGGCCATCCACGTCGTGCACCAGCAAGTACGCATAGGCCTGGTGGTGCGAGCGCCCAACGCGGCCACGCAACTGGTGCAACTGCGCCAGGCCGAACTTGTCGGCGCGGTGGATCAGGATCGTGTTGGCGGTCGGCACGTCAATGCCGGTTTCGATGATCGTCGTGCACAGCAGGATGTTGGCGCGCTGGGCCACGAAATCGCGCATCACGCGCTCCAGTTCGCGCTCGTGCATCTGGCCGTGGGCGACCACCACGCGCGCTTCCGGAATCAGCTCTTCCAGTTTGGCGCGCTTGTTCTCGATGGTCTCGACCTCGTTGTGCAGGAAATAGACCTGGCCGCCGCGTTTCAGCTCGCGCAGGATGGCTTCGCGCAGCACGCCGTCTTCCTCGCGGCGCAGGAACGTCTTGATGGCCAAGCGCTTTTGCGGCGCAGTGGCGATCACCGAGAAATCGCGCAGGCCTTCCAGCGCCATGCCCAGGGTGCGCGGGATCGGCGTGGCCGTGAGCGTGAGCACGTCCACCTCGGCGCGTAATGTTTTGAGCGCTTCTTTCTGGCGCACGCCAAAGCGGTGTTCCTCGTCGATGATGACGAGCCCCAGCCGGTTGAACTTCACATCCGGCGAGAGCAGCTTGTGCGTGCCGATCACGATGTCGATGGTGCCGGCGTTGATGGCTTCGATCGCGCTATCGATCTCTTTCTTGTTCTTGAAACGCGAGATCTCGGCAATGCGCACCGGCCAGTCGGCAAATCGGTCGACCAGCGTGTGGTAGTGCTGTTCGGCGAGCAGCGTGGTCGGCGCCAGGATGGCAACCTGCTTGCCGCCCATCACCGCAACAAATGCGGCACGCAGCGCGACCTCCGTCTTGCCGAAGCCAACGTCGCCGCAGACGAGGCGATCCATCGGCTTGCCCGACGTCATGTCGGCGATCACGGCGGCAATGGCGGCGGCCTGGTCGGGTGTTTCGTCAAAGCCGAAGCTCTCGGCAAAGGTGGCGTAGTCCTCGGGCGTGAGCGGGAAGGCGAAGCCCTGGCGCAACGCGCGTCTCGCGTACAGATTCAGCAGTTCGGCCGCCGTATCGCGAATCTGCTGCGCTGCCTTGCGTTTGGCCTTTTCCCATTGGCCTGAACCGAGCGAATGCAGCGGTGCGGTTTCCGGATCGGCGCCCGAGTAGCGCGAGATCACGTGCAACTGATGCACCGGCACGTAGAGCTTGCTGCCCTTGTCGTAATCGAGGTGCAGGAACTCTTCCTCGCCGTTGCCCATGTCGATGGAGACCAGCCCCTGGTAGCGGCCGATGCCGTGCTCGCTGTGCACCACCGGATCTCCGATCTTCAACTCGGCCAGGTCGCGCACCATCGAATCCACGGCGGTGGCCTGTTCCTGCTTGCGGCGACCGGCGCGGCGCACGGTTTGTGCGTACAGCTCGGTCTCGGTGATGAGCGCGATGCGTTCGTCGCCGAGGATGAAACCCTGGTAAAGCGGCGCCACGCCCAGCACGAACTTGGCATCGCCGCTCATCAGGTCGGCAAAGTCAGCGACGCCTTCGGGGTGCAGGCCGCTGGCGGCAAGCATTTGCGCAAGCGTTTCGCGGCGGCCTGCGGATTCGGCGCAGATCATCACGCGGCAATTGCTGCGCATCAGGAACGATTCGAGATTGACCAGCGGGTCTTCTGCGCGGCGGTTGACGGCAACGTTGGGCAACGGCAGCGAAAGCGGGGCATCGCCAGGCTCGGCGCGCAACACCAGACGTGCGAGCGGCTTGGCCGCGACGAAGAACGCCTCTTCATCCAGATACAGCGCCGACGGCTGCAGCAATGGCCGTTCGCGGTCGTGGCGCATGAAGTTGTAGCGCTGCGTGGTGTCGGCCCAGAAGCGGCGCACGGCGCCTTCGATATCGCCGACGAAGGCGAGGTGCGTGGCGCCCGGCAGGTAGTCGAACAGCGTCGCGGTTTCTTCAAAGAATAGGGGCAGGTAATACTCGATGCCGGCACTGGGCACGCCGTTGCCGATGTCTTTGTAGATGGGCGAGCGCGTCGGGTCGCCTTCGAACACCTCCCGCCAGCGTCCGCGGAAGGCGGTGCGCGAGGCCTCGTCCATCGGAAATTCGCGGCCCGGCAGCAGGCGGACTTCGTTCACGGGGTAGAGGCTGCGCTGCGTGTCGGGGTCGAACGAGCGGATGGTCTCGATTTCGTCGCCAAACAGGTCGAGCCGATATGGCAACGGCGAGCCCATCGGGAACAAGTCGATCAGGCCGCCGCGCACGGAGTATTCACCCGGGCGCATCACGGCGCTGACGTGCTCGTAGCCGGCCAGGGTGAATTGCGCTTTCAGCGCTGCCTCGTCCAGCTTTTCGCCCTTCTTGAAGAAGAACGTGTAGGCGGCCAGGAACGATGGCGGTGCCACGCGTTGCAGTGCCGTGGAGGCCGGCACGAGCAGGATGTCGCACGCACCGTTCTGCAGGTCATGCAGCGTCGCCAGCCGCTCGGAGATCAAATCCTGGTGCGGAGAAAAATTGTCGTATGGCAGCGTTTCCCAGTCCGGCAGCAGCTTCACGCGCGCCTGCGGGGCAAACCAGCGCAGCTCATCCGCCAGGCGTTGGGCATCGACGGCATTGGCGCAGACCACCGCCAGCATCGGCACGGCGGCGCCATGCTGCTCCAGGTAGCGCGCAAGCAGCAGGGCGTCTGCCGCGCCCTGCAGGCCGCTGAAGACGAAGCGCGAGCCCGGTTTGACGGCGGGCAGGGCGGAGAGCGAAAAATCGGACATGAGGTGTCAGGTTCTGTGGGGCACGACAGCAAGACAAAGCACGACACCCCGCCGGCATATGCAGGCGGGGTGTCGTGACGCAGACCGCTATTATAAAATCCGCGCCAGCAGCGTGCTTGGCGAGCACCAAAACCCACGCAAATGCTGCGCCCACGTTCACTTTCCCGCCTGTCATGCCGATTTCCCTCCCTGGCCGACGCCGTTTTGCGCTGATTCCCTCGGCCGGCACCGGCTCGCGTGCCGGCGGTGATCTGCCCAAGCAATATCAGATGATCGCCGGGCGGCCGATGCTGTGGCACACGGCGCAGGCGTTTCTGGCCAGCCCCCAAATCGATACCGTACTTGTGGTGACGACACCCGGTGCACAGCCGCTCGTGCAGCGCTTTCCCGACGGCGGTTTCGACGCGCCCAAGCTGGTCGAAGTCGATTGCGGCGGCGATTCCCGCCACGCGTCTGTCGCCCACGGGTTGGCGGCGTTGCGTGGTTTGGGCGCGCACGATGACGACTGGGTACTCGTGCACGACGCGGCGCGCCCCGGTTTGACGCCTGCCCTGATCGCGCGTTTGGTCGGGGCTATAGAGGCCGAAGGCACGCAAGCTGCGGGGGGCATCCTTGCGCTGCCCGTGGCAGACACGCTCAAACGCGCCGATGCTGCCCAGCACATCGGCGCGACCGTGCCGCGCGATGGACTGTGGCAAGCGCAGACGCCGCAGATGTTTCCCCTCGGCCTGCTGGAGCGCGCCTTGCGGGAAGCGCTGTTGCAACATCGCATCGTCACCGACGAAGCCAGCGCGATTGAAGCGGCCGGACACCCACCGCTGCTTGTGCCGGGTGCGCTGCGCAACTTCAAAGTGACGTATCCCGACGATTTCGCGCTCGCCGAGGCCATCCTTGCGCAGAGTGCACAACCCAGCGAGGCACCGCAAGCATGAACTGGATGGACATTCGCATTGGCCAGGGCTACGACGTGCACGCGCTGGTGGAGGGCCGCAAGCTGATCCTGGGCGGCGTGGAGATTCCGCACACCCGCGGCCTGCTCGGCCACTCCGATGCTGACGCGCTGCTGCATGCGATTACCGACGCGCTGTTCGGCGCCGCCGGCCTGGGTGACATCGGCCGGCATTTTCCTGACACGGATCCGGCATTTGCCGGCGCCGACAGCCGCATGCTGCTGCGCGAAGCCGTGCGCCGCGTGCACAAGGCCGGTTATGCGGTCGGCAATGTCGACGCGACCGTCATCGCGCAGAAGCCGAAGCTCGCGCCACATGTGCCGGGCATGGTCGCGAACCTCGCGGAGGACCTAGGCATTGCGCCCGAGCGATGCAACGTCAAGGCCAAGACCAACGAGAAGCTTGGCTTTGAAGGCAAGGAGGAAGGCATCGTCGCGCAGGCTGTGGTGCTGATCTATCGTGCGGAAGGCGCTGATCAGGACTGAGCCCGCGTCGTTATCGCGCCAAGGCAAACGGCAGCACCGGAGCGATCCGGGCTGCCGTTTTCGTTTGCGGGATCGGCGTGGCTATTCAGCCGCGATGACCAGCGCCGCTGCGTTGATCACGGCTGCGATACGACCAACATCCCGCAATTGCTGCGCGCTCATCCCTTGGTGATTCTTCAGCAAGTCGTAGTGCGATTTGATGCAGAAATGACACTTCCCGATGATGGAAGCGGCCAGGGCATACATCTCGAACCGGCGCTTGTCGACGCCGCCGTTGTTGGCGTAGGCGTTCATGCGCAACTCCGCTTTCTGCTGCGCAAGGTCGGAGTCGTCGGCCATCTCGATGTACGGATACCAGACGTTGTTCATGCCCATGAGGGCGGCAGCCGTCAGCGCGCCGTTCACCTCCTCGGGCGAGAGCACCCCGGCATTGCGGATGGCATCGGTCAGCACTTTGCTCTTCGTGGCGAAAGCGGCGGCCAGCGCGACGCCCACCGCGTCATTGCCCTCCAGCGAGGAGCGCGCGATCGTGCCATCCAGGTTCAGGCGGATGTCTTTGGCGTAGTCCGGAATGCGCCCCTTGATTGTCTGCAGAAATTCCATCGATTTCTCCTACCAGCTGGCGCTGAAAAAGAAAGCCCGCGCAGGGGCGGGCTTCGGATTCGGAGGGCGCCGCGTGGCGCTTACAGTGTGGAGCCGCCAACCGCGCGATTGCACGGGCATAGCTCATCCGTCTGCAGACCGTCGAGAATGCGCAGCACTTCGTCCGGATTGCGGCCCACGTTCAGGTTGTTGACCGACACATGCTGGATCACGTTGTCCGGGTCGACGATGAAGGTGGCGCGCAACGCAACGCCGGCCTCGTGCTCGCGTACGCCAAGCTGGTCGACCAGGGCGCCTGTCGAATCCGCAAACGACCACTGATTCAGCTTGTTCAAGTCTTTGTGCTCGCGGCGCCATGCGAGCTTGACGAATTCATTGTCGGTCGAGCCGCCGAGCACGACGGTGTCGCGGTCGGCAAAGTCATCGTTCAGTTTGGCGAAGGCAACGATTTCGGTCGGGCAGACAAAGGTGAAGTCCTTCGGATAGAAGAAGATGACTTTCCATTTGCCTGGGAACGAGGTCTCGGTGATGTCTTCGAACGCCGACTGGCCGTTCTCCTCGTGATTGTTGAACCCGGGCTTGACGCCGACGACCTTGAACGGTTCGAGCTTGTCACCAATGGTCTTCATGAGCTTCTCCTGGAGTTGTGTGGCAATGGGTGCGGAACCCTAACGGGGACTTGCAGACACACGCTCACCGGCCGCCCGGGTCCGACTGGGGAAACGGACGGAGACGAAGAACGCGCAGGCGCGCAGCCTGGCGGCTGGAGTATTGGCGATGAACTCGAAACCGGCCAATTGATATTCTCAACGCCGGCCATAGCGCTATCTGCAGCCACACGTTATCGGCGGCGCATGACAGTCGTGGGAAGCAGGGGATATGCCCGGGGGCGGATCGTGGCGGAGTGCCTGATCAAGCGCGCGCGTAACAGGCGCTTACGAGCAGCCCCGTTTCGGGCGGTGTGCGGTTCTCAAGCACGAGGTGGCCGCCGCTGCGCTGCAAGATACGATTGACGATCGACATGCCGAGCCCGGCGCCCTTGGCTTCGCTGCGTGCCGATTCAAGGCGGTAGAACGGCCGCGTGAGCAACGCAAGCTGATCAGTCGGCACGCCCGCACCGCGATCGGCCACGCACAATACAACCTCGTTGCCTTGCAGGAAGGTGCTGACGGTGATCTCCGCGCGGTCCGTGCCAGGGGTCTTGCCGTAGCGTCGTGCGTTTTCGATCAGGTTGTCCAGAATGCGCTGCGTTTCCATGCGGTTGCAGCGGGCGATGGCCTCGGGCGCGAGCTTGAGCGTCAGGTCGATATCGTCGTGTGCCGAGTAGACCGGTGCCGTGTCGCGCACGAGTTCGGTCACGTCCACATCTTCGAGCATCTCGCCGCTAGGGCGCGCATAGTCGAGGAACTGGCCGATGATCGCGTCCATCTGTTCGATGTCGGCCACCATCAGTTCGCGCGTCTGCTCGTCGACTGGGCTCATCTCCGTTTCCAGGCGCAGGCGCGTAAGCGGCGTGCGCAGATCGTGCGAGATGCCAGCCAGCATGACGGCGCGATCGGCCTCAAGCTGTTTGAGGTCGCGCACCATCTGGTTGAAGCTGTGGTTCGCCTGCGCCACTTCGGTGCCGCCGCCTTCGGGCAACGCCTTCGGATCATCTCCCGCACTGATGGCGCGCGCCGTATCGGCCAGGCGCTTGAGCGGCTGGTTCACGCGTGACGTAATGAACGCTGCGCCCAGCACCGACAGCACCAGCGCCGCCATCGACCACCACAGCCATTGCAACCCAGGCACGTGCTCAAAACGGTCCGGGCTGATGGCGACCCAGTAATCGTCGCCCTCGATCTGGAAGCTCACCCACACGCCCGGGATGTCATTGACGGCCGTGGCGATTACCGCGTCGGCGCCGAGCCGGTTGCGGATTTCCTGTTGGACGAGCTGTGTCAGATACGGGTTGGTGTGCGGTTCGCGGTATTCGTCTTCCTTTTCGCGCGGGTAGACCTTGATGCCCTCGTTCTGCACGAGATCGAGCAGCAGGAAGCGGCGTCGCGACGGATCCGAGTACAGCAGCGCCGCCCGCGTGAGCTTGACCACGCTGACCACCTGCATGGCGATCTGCTGCGCGCGGGGCTCACGCTCGAAAATACGGAAGCTCTGGAACCACACGCCCAGAGAGATCGCGATGAGCAATGCGATCAGCATGAAGGTTCGCCAGAACAGCGAACCAAACACACTGATCAGCAGACGCCGCAACGCGGCCGGACGCGGGATGCGCAAGTCGGATGCGGAAAAGAAGGGTTGCTCGGGTGCTTACTTGGCGCCGTCGGGAATGAACACGTAGCCCAGGCCCCACACGGTCTGGATGAAGCGGGGGTTGCTGGCGTCCGGTTCGATCAGCTTGCGCAGGCGCGAAATCTGCACGTCCAGGCTGCGGTCGAACACTTCGTATTCGCGGCCGCGCGCCATTTCCATCAGCTTTTCGCGCGATAGGGGTTGGCGCGGATGGCGTGCGAACACCTTCAGCACGGAGAATTCACCCGTCGTGAGGGTGATCTCTTCGTCGTTTTTCTTGAGCGTGCGCGTGGCCAGGTTGAGCACGAAATCGCCAAAGGCGAAGGTCTCAGGCGTCTCAGACGGCGCACCGGGAATCTCCGCCGGGCCGCGGCGGCGCAGCACGGCGTGGATGCGGGCGATCAGCTCGCGGGGGTTGAAGGGCTTGGGCAGATAATCGTCCGCGCCCATTTCGAGGCCGACAATGCGGTCGACGTCTTCGCCCTTGGCGGTGAGCATGATGATCGGCGTCTGATCGTTTGCGCCGCGCAGGCGACGGCAGATCGACAAGCCGTCTTCACCCGGCATCATCAGGTCGAGCACGAGCAGATCGAAGCGCTCGCGCAACCAGAGTTTGTTCATGGCCGTGGCGTTTTCTGCCACCAGCACGGTGAAGCCCTGTTCCCCCAGGTAACGGCGCAGCAGATCGCGCAGGCGGGGGTCGTCATCGACGACGAGAATCTTTTGACCGGAATTTTCCATGGCGCTAATGGTAACGACAAAAACATGGGCCCAATGGACAACAGAAGGCAGTAAAAGCCCAATTGAAACAGACGGTTACATTATTTACCGAGTCTCGCGAACAGTCTGTAGGACGCGCAGCTACACTGCCTTGGCAGTTCCTCGCAACGGTTTGGGGTCTGTCGACCCCCGCCCAGGGGACTGGCGTGCAATGCGGTTGCCTGTTATCGATTGTCGCGCAATGATGCATGGCGCATCGGTTTCCAGCAACAAAGACGTGGCTTCTCAACTTCCTTTTTCGAATCGCTCGGTGATGTCTCGGCGGCGCGCGGCGCTGTTGACCTGTGTTCTTGCCCTCTGTGCGGCCGGCTCGCAGGCGCACGCGCGTGGCGAACGCGGTGGCTTTGGCGGATTCGGCGGCTTTTTCGGCGGCGGGCATCAGATGCACGCCGGCGCGCAGGAAAAGAAGGGTGGCCAGGGTCCAGCGCGCGGCCGTGGTGGCGAGGAACGCAGCCGCCGCGCCGCCGCGATGGAAAACCGCCGTGGAGAGAATGCCGATCGTGGGGCTCCGCAACGCAAGCTGTCTCCCGAGGAGCGCAAGCAATTGCGTCAGAACATCTATGACGTCACGCGGGATATCTACCACCGTGGCGGCTAGGTAGGGGCCGAGGAAAAGCGCACGAGTCGCTGCCCCCGGCAAAGCAGTAGGGTCGTTTCGGGGGACCGACATGCGAATCCGTAGCACCACGATCTTCTTGGCGCTGGCCGCCGCCAGCGCGCTTTCACTGCAGACCGCGCATGCGGCAACGCAGAACACGCCACATCGCCACACCACGCAAGCCAAGGCGCCCGCCGCTGACGAACAGCGCCTGGACCGCGACGATGCGCGCTATTTCCTCACCCGCATCGGCTTTGCGCCTTCGGAGGGCGACCTCGACGCCTACGCCGGGCTCACGCGCCGCGAGGCCGTCGACCGCGTGCTCGCCCAAACGGGCACCGTTGCCACGCAGGCGCCGCCAGCTTGGGTGAACGATCCCATCATCCCGTACAACAAGCTGCCGGACGAAGATGCCCGCAAGGCAGCTCGCCAGAAGAACGCTGCGCACGAGCTGGAACTGCGCGCATGGTGGATGGGCGAGATGATCAAGACGCCGTCACCGCTGACAGAGCGCATGACGCTGTTCTGGCACAACCATTTCGTTTCCAGTTCGCAGAAGGTGCCGTTCGCGCAGTTGATGTATCGGCAGAACGTGCTACTGCGCCAGAACGCGGTGGGCAACTTCGGCACGATGCTGCACGCCATCGGCAAAGACCCAGCGATGTTGATTTACCTGGATGGCGCCGAAAGCCGCAAGGGCAAGCCGAACGAGAACTTCGCGCGTGAGGTGATGGAGCTGTTCACGCTGGGCGAGGGCCATTACACCGAGCAGGACATCAAGGAAGCCGCGCGCACCTATACGGGCTGGAGCATCGACCGCGAGCACGATTTCGCTTACATCTGGCGGCCGCAGATTCATGACACGGGCGTGAAGACGGTGTTCGGCCAGAGCGGCGATTACGACGGCGACCAGATGCTCGACATCCTGCTGTCTCGCCCCGAGACGGCCAACTTCATCGTCACCAAGCTCTGGCATGAGTTCGTTTCGCCAGACGTGGATGCGGCACAGGAACAGCGCGTGGCCGATGCCTTCCGGGCAAGCGGCTACGACATCAAGGTGGCGCTGCGCGGGTTGTTCCTGACGCCGGCGTTTTGGGCGCCGCAATCGCACGCGACGCTGGTGAAGTCGCCGGTGGAGATGATTGTTGGCACGCTCAAGCAGTTCAACGTGCAGTACACCGACCCGACGCCGTTTGCGATCAAGTCGGCGCAGCTCGGGCAGAACCTGCTGGCACCGCCCAACGTCAAGGGCTGGCCCGGCGGCGATGCATGGATCAACTCGAACACACTGCTGGGGCGCAAGCAGTTTCTTGATCAACTATTCCGCTCCACCGAGATGAAGGCGCCGCCGGCCAAGCAACAGGCGCAACAGCAGAAGCCCGGCATGATGGTGGCGGCCATGCGCGAAGACCTGAAGCAGGGCAGCACCGTGCAGGGCCTGGGCCAGGCGCTCAAGGGCATGGGGCAGGAAGGCCGCTTCAAGCTGGCGCAGTCGCAGACGATGGTGTCGTTCAACTCGGCCAAGTGGCTCGCGCAGTTCGGTGCGGACGGAGATGACCCGCCGCAACTGGCGCCGCGCATCTCCATCCAGCGTGCGGTGCTGCCGATCGAGCCGACCGCCCCCATTCCCGTCAAGCTGGCCGGTACGGCGTACCTGCGCACGCTGATGATGGACCCGGCTTACCAGTTGAAATAACGCCATCGCTGCAGGAGCACACATCATGGAACGTCGCGATTTTCTGAAGGCCGGCGCCATGCTCGGCATGGGTGGCGCAGTCCCGGGGATTGTCTTTGCGCAAGGGCAGGACAAGCGCAAGGGCTACGGCAACCTGCTCATCCTCATTGAACTCAAGGGCGGCAACGACGGGCTGAACACCGTGGTGCCGTACACGAGCGCGCAGTACTACGCGCTGCGCCCGCGCATCGCCATCAAGCGGGAGCAGGTGCTGCAACTGGACGACCGCTACGGCCTGCATCCGTCTTTGCAGGCGATGATGCCGCTGTGGCAGGCGGGTGAATTGTCGGTGGTGCAGGGGCTGTCGTATCCGCAGCCGAATCTCTCGCATTTCCGCTCGATCGAGATCTGGGACACCGCCTCGCGCTCCGATCAATACCTGCGCGAAGGCTGGTTGACGCGTGCGTTTGCCGCGCGGCCCGTGCCGCCATCGTTCGGCGCCGATGGCGTGATCATCGGCAGCGCGGATCTTGGCCCCCTCGACGGCGGCGCACGTGCCGTCGCGCTGGCCAATCCCGATGCGTTCCTCAACGAAGCCAAACTGGCGATGCCGTCGCATGCCATGGGCAACGCCACGCTCGCGCACGTGCTGAAGGTCGAGGCGGACATCGTCAAAGCCGCCGACGGGCTGCGTCCGAAGTCCGGCAAGTTTGCGTTCCAGACGCACTTTCCCGACGGCGGGTTCGGCAACTCGATCAAGGCGGCGATGCAGGTGGTGGCAGCGCCAGGCCATGGCGGTGCGGATGTTGCCGTGGTGTGCCTGTCGCTCGGTAGCTTTGATACCCATACCAATCAGCAAGGCACGCAGGCGAACTTGCTGCGGCAGTTGGGCGAAGGCGTGGCTTCGCTCAAGAGCGCGTTGACGGAGCTGGGCCGCTGGAACGATACGCTGATCGTCACGTATTCCGAGTTCGGCCGTCGCCCGCGCGAGAATCTGAACAACGGTACGGATCACGGCACGGCCGCCGCGCATTTCGTGGCCGGCGGCCGCGTAAAGGGCGGGCTGGCAGGGCAGGGGCCGGTGCTGGAACGCCTGGACGGCGGAGGCAATCTCGACCCGTCGGTCGATTTCCGCTCGCTTTACGCCACAGTGCTGGAGCGCTGGTGGGGGATGGATTCCCAATCCGTGCTGGCGGGCCGGTTTGCGCCGCTGGATCTCATCAAAGCCTGAGTGACGCCTTTCGGGCGGGCAGATTGCCTCTGCAGGCGTTAAGCCCGCCCAACTTCATCGATCTTCTCTGAGGGGTTTCACGCTTGCCACGGCAACGCGCGGGAAAACCCTGCCTTGACCATTGATATATCAATAAATAGATTCTGATATATCAAAAAGGCGTGTGCCGACCGGCTGGGCGGATCACACCAACAATGTGAGGAGACTTTCGTGAGTGCATTGCAGGCAATGAAAAAACGGCGCCGACAGTCCGCTGGGCTGGTGGTGATGCTGATCGCAACAGCAATCGGGCTGGCAGCATGCGGCGGCGGCGATACGACATCGTCGAGCACATCGAGCACGGGCACCGGCAGCCCCGCAGCCGCCGTCTTCCAGGTCGGCACGGCAACCACCGATGCAAATCTGCCGCCCGAGCCAACGCTACCGACCGATGCGCAGGTCTGCGCGACGCTGCAGGCGAGCAATTCACTCGTGAGCCGGCCGGACGGTGCGCTGCCGCCGGAGGCTGATCCCTCGACAGTTGGCGTGGGTGTTGCAGTGACGACGGCGAAGGCGAACCCAGATCAGGCACGCATCCAGGCCGCGCTCGATGCGTGCGGTGCGTCGGTCGACGCGGAAGTCGGTGCAACCATCGCTGCGGCGGATGCGACTGCCACGGCTGCACAGACGGCGGCTGCAGTCCCCAATGTCAACATCGCCGGTGCGACTGGCGAAGAGCTTGCGAAATCGCAGTACCGTGCGTCCAAGTTTGCCGTGCGTCTTGTTGTGAACCCGAGCGGTCCGGGCAACGCGTTCATCAGCGGCCCGCTGACATTGCCCTCGGGCGTGACGTTGTGGATCGACAAGGGCGTCACGCTGTATGCGTCGCGCGATGTCATGGCGTATTCGCCCAACGCGGCAGGGCCGTATTGCGGCAACACGGCCGTCAGCTCGACAAAGGCCGGCAGCTCCAGCAACTGCACGGCGTTGATCACCGGAACGAATATCGTGAACTCCGCCGTTGTTGGTGATGGGCGGATCGATGGCCGAGGCTACGCAGAAATCGTCACGTCGAATGCGAAGTACCCGCTGATGAAGGTCGACCTGACCTGCTCGAACACGTATGCCGCGTATAAGACCGGCACCGTAGCGGCTGACGGTACGCCTTGCGACAACGGCGGCACGCTGGTCGATTCGAAATCGCCTGCGCGCAACATGACGTGGTGGGATCTGGCCTATCTCGGCAACATGGTCGACAACGGCACGACGGGCATCGGATCGCAGTCGAACTTCCGCCTGATGGTCTTCAACTATGCGAAGAACCTCACGCTGTATCGCGTCACGTTGAGCAACAGCCCGAACTTTCACGTCGTGCCCAGCGGCGTCGATGGCCTCACTGTCTGGGGCGTGAAGGTGCAGACGCCCAACCTTGCCGCGTTTGCGAACCCGGCTGGCAACGGCAACCCGCTGTACACCGGTGCGACGTTCACGCGCGACAACGTGAAGAACACGGACGCGTTTGATCCGGGTTCGGCCTCGAAGGCGATCTCGGGCAAGTTGTCGACCGGCAGCACGACTACATCAGCCGGGCCCATCTCGTTTGATGGCTACCTGAAGAACTTCGTGTTTGCCTACAACTACGTCAGCACAGGCGACGACGACATCGCGCTCAAGGGAAGCGCCAACCCGTCACCGGCCGGTTCGGGCCTGTTCGGCGTCGATGGCAACCGTGGTGTGCGGTCCGACCGCAAATACGGCATTGTGATCGCGCACAACCATATCTACTGGGGCCACGGCATCTCGATCGGCAGCGAAACGAATGCCGGCGTGACGAACGTGCAGGTCTACGACAACGCTTTCTGGAATTCGGAAGAGGGCCTGCGCATCAAATCGGACTACGCGCGCGGCGGCGAAGTCAGCAACATCCAATACGCCAATATCTGCATTCGCGATGCGACGAACGCGCTCCTGTTCACGCCGTACTACAGCACGAAGGCCGTGCCGTCGGGCGGGCCGCTGTATCCGAATTTCCACGATATCTCGCTGAACAACGTGGTCATTCAGGGCAGCGCGGGGGTCAAGCTGCAGGGCTTTGAAGCGAACACCGGTGGATATGGCGAGCCGGCATTCCCGCTCGGAATGTCGCTGACCAACGTGATTGCCGATACGCCAGCCAGCATTGCAGTGACGTCGTCGGACGCCAACCTGACGCTCAACAACACGAACCTGCCGCTGTTCCCATCGACGGCAAATCGCGTGGCATTGACGGGCAGCCCAGCGCAGTCGATCGATCCGAGCCAGTACCTTGATTGCTCAAAGGCGTTTGTTGATTTTCCTGGGATCGATCAGTCGAGCATTTTTGGCACGACCTGGGCTTCGCAATAAGGTGCGTCAGGTGCGGATCTGCGTCTTCCAGGCCAGCCACAGCTTGCGCAGCGGCGTCAGGTCCGTTCGCTGCGTCAGCACCTGGAAGCCGTCGGCTTCCACCTCGTCGAGCAGGCGCATGGCCAGCACGCCGCGAATCAGCGCTGAACGCTGGGCGCGGCGATCTTCTGCCGGCAGCGCGGCCAGTGCTTCCTTGTACGTTGCGCGGGCACGCTCGGCCTGAAATGCCATCAACGGCTTGAAGCCCTCTGCATACCGGCGGTTGAACAGATCGGCGGCCGGTACGTTGAAGCGCTGCAGTTCGTCCACGGGGATGTAGACGCGGTTGTGGCGCACGTCTTCGCCCAGGTTCCGGACGAAATGGACGAGTTGCTCGGCCAGCGCCATCAGCCGCGCGAATTCAAGCGTGCGCGCATGCGATTGCCCGGCAATGCGAGCCGTCAGCCGGCCCGCCACGCCAGCCACCTGATCGCCGTGGCGACGCAGGTTGGGCCAATCCAGATAGCGGTTCTGCATGGCGTCAGCCTCGACGCCGGCCAGCAATTCGCCCAGATGCACGGCGCCGATATCGTAGCGGGCCAGATGCGGCTGCAGTGCCTTGGCCGCCGGGTGCTCGGGGCGGCCGTCAAACAGCCGCGCCAGTTCTTGCCGCCACCACTGCAGTTTCGATTGCACGACCGCCGGATCGCTCGCGTCGCGTACGGCGTCTTCCAGCTCGCGGCGCACGGCTTCCAGGGCGATGGTCGCGTGGCGGCGTTCGGGTGCCAGAAACAATACGCTGTAGTACACGTCGCTGCCGGGCGGGGCCGCTTTGTCGGCGCAGTAATCGTCGGGGGTCACGGGAAGGGCCGTCGTGATGAGGTTTGAAGCAGGGCGGCCATTCTACAGCGCGTTGCAGTGCAGCATGCCGTAAAGCCTGGCCCGCACCCTTACCAAGAAAAGTCAATCAGACGCGGCCGTGTCGTTGACCCTGCGCATTGCCGTGGGTATATTACTGACCGGTCAGTTATTTACTGAGAGCGTGTCATGCCAGCGTTGCGTTTGCCGTACCCGCATTCCGACTCCACCGGTTTCTCCGACACGCGGTCTCGGCCGCGCAGGCGTTCATTGCCGATGATGGCATCGGCCGCCTTGCTGGTTGGCGCGGCGCTGCTGGCCGGTTGCAGCAAGGAGGCGCCCAAGGCGCCCGAAGTACGCCCTGTGCGCACCATGACGGTCACCAGCGAGCAGGGCGCCGGCACGGCGGAGTTCTCCGGCGACGTACGCCCGCGCATTGAATCGCGCCTGGGCTTCCGCGTGCCGGGCAAGATCGTCGCCCGCCTGGTGGATGTGGGCGCCACCGTCAAGAAAGGCCAGGTGCTCGCGCGGCTGGACCCGACCGATCTGGCCCTCGCCCAGCAATCGTCCCAGGCGCAGTTGTCCGCCGCCAAGACCGACCGCGATCTGGCCGCGGCTGATCTCAAGCGCTATTCCGAGTTGTTCGCCAAGGGCTTCATCAGCGCGGCCGAGCAGCAACGCCATCAAGCCAACTATGACGCCGCACAAGCCCGCTACGAGCAAGCCGGGGCTGGCTATCGCAACCAGGTGAACCAAGCCGGATATGCCACGCTTGAAGCCGACGCCGATGGCGTGGTGACGGGCGTCGACGCCGAGGTCGGGCAGGTGGTGTCCGCCGGCCAGCCGGTCGTGCGCGTGGCTCAGACTGCAGAGAAGGAAGTCGTGGTCGGCATTCCTGAGGACCAGGTCGATACGCTGCGCAAATCGCCCGAGGTGAGCGTCAAGTTGTGGGCCGATCAGTCGCGCAGCATTCCGGCCAAGGTGCGCGAGATTGCTCCGTCGGCCGACGCGCTCACGCGCACGTATACCGTGAAGATTTCGGTACCGAATCCGCCGCCTGAACTGAGGCTCGGCATGACGGCAGTGGCCACGTTTGTGCGGCCCGGCGGTGGCGCAGACAGCGGCGGCATGGGCGTTCGCGTGCCGATCAGCGCGCTGCTGCAGGATCAAGGCAAGAACGTGGTGTGGCTGTACGACGCCGCATCGCAAACGGTAAAGCCCGTGCCGGTGACGGTGGGGGCGCCGCGCGACAACGTGCTGCTGGTGACGAGCGGGCTTCAGCCCGGCCAGACCATCGTGACCGCTGGCGTGCACCTGCTCAAAGCCGGCCAGAAGGTGATGCCGATGGCGCCGGCCGATCAGCCGTCGGCGCAGTCCGCCATCACGCCGCGCCGGTAAGCCGCATCCGGCTCCCGCCCCAACACGCCAACCTTCGCGCGTATGGAACATTCCCGTTTCAACCTGTCACGCTGGGCGCTTGAACATCAACCGCTCACGCGCTTCTTGCTGGTGGCGCTGTTGCTCGGCGGCATCTTTGCGTATTCCAAGCTGGGGCAGGATGAAGATCCGCCCTTCACGTTCCGCGCGATGGTCGTGCAGGCCTTCTGGCCGGGCGCCACGGCCGAGCAGATGTCGCGCCAGGTGACCGACAAGATCGAGAAGGCACTGCAGGAAGTGCCTTACGCCTGGAAGATCCGCAGCTACTCCAAGCCCGGAGAAACGCTCGTGACCTTCCAACTGGCCGACACGTCGCCTGCCAAGGAGACGCAGCAGCTCTGGTACACCGTGCGCAAGAAGGTGGGCGATATCGCTCCGACGTTGCCGCAGGGCGTGCGCGGGCCGTACTTCAATGATGATTTCGGCGACGTGTATGGCTCGATCTATGCGCTGTCCGCCGATGGCTTTACATACCGCCAGCTGAACGACTACGCCGATGCGATCCGCCAGCAACTGCTGCGCGTGCCCAACGTCGCCAAGGTCGAGTTGCTGGGCGACCAGGACGAAAAGATCTACATCGAGTTCCAGCAGGCCAAGCTGGCGCAGATGGGCCTGGACATCAACAGCATCGCCACGCAGATCAGCCAGCAGAACAATATCGGCCCTAGCGGCGTGCTGGTCACGCCCACCGACAACGTGCAGATTCGCCTCTCAGGCCAGTTCTCGGACATCCGTGATCTGGAGAACCTGACGCTGCGCGGCCCCGGCGGCACGACAAACATCCGCCTGGGCGACATTGCCACGGTCAAGCACGGCTACGTTGACCCGCCGCACGCCAAGATGCGCTTCAACGGCAAGGAGGTGATCGGCCTGGGCATCTCGATGACCAAGGGCGGCGACATCATCCAGCTTGGCAAGGACTTGCGCGCGACGGTCGACAAGATCCGCGCGAAGCTGCCCGTGGGCGTTGAGATGGAGCAGGTGCAGAACCAGCCGAAATCGGTGCAGAGCTCCGTGGGCGAATTCGTGCATGTGCTGATCGAGGCCGTGGTGATCGTGCTGGGCGTGAGTTTCCTCTCGCTGGGTCTGCACACCAAGCCGAAGCTGCGCATTGACGTGTGGCCGGGCCTGGTGGTGGGCCTGACGATCCCGCTGGTGCTGGCGGTGACGTTCCTGTTCATGAA
>Ga0308160_10000629_pt1 | contig 62906 bp, 72 predicted proteins | sample PhyFR1_FD_201036 | JGI IMG/M metagenome (GOLD analysis project Ga0308160, IMG submission 201036) | Phyllosphere microbial communities from UC Gill Tract Community Farm, Albany, California, United States - DLSLF.R1 | ecosystem: Host-associated > Plants > Phyllosphere > Unclassified | place: USA... | reverse complement strand
TTCAACCACCGCTTCCTTGATCTCGGGTTCAATGGGAGGAATGGCTCAAGTCCTAGTCGGTCAACCACTCGATACCATCAAAACCAGGGCGCAGACGGCGGCGAGGGGCCAATTCAAAGGTCCGCTAGATATCGCCATGCAGACCATCAAGAAGGAAGGCTTCTTCGCTCTTTACAAAGGTGAGATCTATCTTTCTTACTATCCTCAGAGCTCTCACTGACCTCGCATGGCATGCGATAGGAATGTCGAGTCCTCTCATTGGTATCGCAGGTGTCAATTCACTGCTGTTCGCTTCAAACAACTATGCTCGCAAACTCGTTTCCCCCTTTCCCGACCTTTCGATTCCTCAAGTTATGTTGGCTGGATCAATGGCTGGCGCAGTACAATCAGTATTGGCTAGTCCTGTCGAGATGTTCAAGGCGAGTCGGACCCGTGTTCAACTTGTCAGGCCTCTTGCTGATTTCCCTCTCTCTTCGAAACTAGGTTCGAATGCAAGCGAATCAGTCAATAAACCCGAAAGGGCTTCGACAGGTAGTAGGAGAGATGTATGAGAAGTATGGATGGAAGAAGGGAATCATGCGAGGATACTGGGTACGCCGCATTACAAGATTTTGACGAAGCGAGATCACTAATCTCTCCTTCCGTAGATCACGGTTGTTCGAGAGATTCCCGCTTATGCTGGTGCGTCTGAATCTCTTATCGTACAAGAGAGTTGAAGCTGACGGCTCGAAGTTCTTCAGGTTTCTATGCTGGATATGAATACTCGAAGAGATCGTTACAGAAGAGCTTGGGAACCCAAACTCTGCCAGTGTGGGCTACTCTGACTGCTGGAGGTATCGGAGGGCTTGCTTACTGGACTGCTTGGTAAGCTTTCATTCCCTCACAACTCAACGAGGAGTCATATTGAGTCTAGTTCGATGTGTTTCACGAGCAGCTACCCTCTCGGTAGGTCTTCCTTCCCGCTTGTTGCACTTTGCTGCTGGTTCTGACTCAACCTATTTGGCGTAGACGTCGTCAAATCACGGATTCAGTTTGCAGAAGCACCTCCGCAAGGAGCCAACTATATCATCAACACTTTCCGCGATATTTATCGAAGAGAAGGAGCACGAGCGTTCGTTGCTGGTCTCGCCCCTACTTGTATGCGACTGCATCTCGTACTTCCTCTCTCTCCCTCACTGACGACATCCTTCGCTGTTCTGCAGATATTCGAGCGTACGTTCTCCGAAGTTTGTCTTCTCGGCTCGCAAAGCTGATTAGGTCGTTCTATTTCTTCACAGTGTTCCTGCGGCAGCTTCTACTGTAAGTCTCTACGCCTGAACTATTTCAGGAGAATCGTACAGCTGATCGAGATTCTTTCGTTGCTTTTCAGTTCGTCGCTTTCGAAATTACGATGGAATTCTTGCAAAAGAACACGAACCTGTAGATCAGGGGGCTTACTCACGACTAGGTTCTGTCACACCTCGAGAGCTTTGTTGATACCCCGCTCGGCTCGTCGTGAAGCGGCAAAATGGCTGTCGATAACGCTTTCTCTAAGTTTCGCAAGCTAGATAGGGATACTACAATGAACGCAGAAACAAGCGGTGAACCATCGACAGCAAAGATTCACGAGGTCTTCTCTAGGACAGCTCTGTAGGCGACGGATGTATTCTACGGGATGTCGGGGCTGTTTTATCGAGAGACTCTGAAGTTCTGTTTTGTGCGATCTGAGAGAGGCTGTCCCGTTCGCTCTGCCCTGATCAGCACAGTCCTGTTTCGCACTATTGAGCGAGCTAGATACCAAGATCGAAACAAGGCGGGGAGGAAGAGTGAAATCTTCCTTTGCGATTTTGCAAAGTTCGACTTGGTAGAAATTTCAGGCCAATTCCCTCCTCCTCATTCACCTTTCACCTTTCACTTCACCTTTCGCGCTGCAGATACATTCACTTGCACCTGCTCCCTCCTTCCAGCGCACTTCTTCCCATTCTTTTCAAGACCAACTTCTTTCTCTCGCCAGTCCATTAGAAAAAGGGATCCAGAAACTCGATGTCTGCACCCTCGATTCAATATGCGAGTACGTACAACCACTCAGCTTAGCTCTCTTAGTACTATGAGAGTCTGATGAGCTGATCAGCTGTTGTCGTGGTTGAATTACAGCTCGTTCGCTCAAGCAATTAGGTTTGATCAACGGTACTCCTTCATGGCAACCAGTCGCTCAATTTCAAAAGTGAGTATACTTTCGAATCGAATACAGGAGCTGCGGGGGAGCTAGACTAGCTGGAAAGTTGGAGGGAGAGAACGAAAACACCTAGAAAGTCGTGTCGAAGAAAGGGGTCTCACAGTCCAGAACGAGGAGATCATACGGCAACAACGCAAGACGGATCAAAATTAGTGGGGAGTTCATATGAGCTGGGTGGGACAGATCGGATCGAGACATCATACAGGATAATCAGGAGGTCAGAGTTCGAAACAATGTACTAATCATTGGTTGTGCTCTCCCTCACAGACCTGAAGGTGCCGTCAAGGTATACCGATACTCCGCAGATGGACGGTTCTTCGCTTCAGTGACCAGCACGAGGTTCGTTTCTCACTTCTCTATCTCCCCTCCTCTGCCTGCTGTCATGCTGAACACGCTCTCTACTTTGGCAGCGTGCAAATTCTCGACGCCGCGACTGCTGCAGTAGTTACCGACATCCCCGTCAAGTCTGTTATCGACATTTCTTTCTCTCCCAAAGGAACTCAACTGCAAACTTGGGAACGACAAGGTTTGTTTCGATACCCACGAGGTCGTGTGAACCTACATGAGCTGATATGGAAACTATTACAGTGAAACCGGCCGATGGAGAACCACCTCATCGCAATCTTCGAGTTTTCGATGTCGCTACTGGTCAAGAAATCGCTAGTTTCTCGCAAAAGTCGATCGAAGGCTGGTATGTCGTTGACTTTCTCTGGTGATCCTGTCCGGCGCGAGACTGACTGATGAATGGATGCGACACAGGGAGATCCAATATTCCGAAGACGAGGCAAAGGCTGTTCGATGCGTTACAAATGAGATGCACGTGTACAACCCTTCATCTTGGGATCAGGGTATTGCCGAGAAGCTGCGACTTGAGGGAATCACGAGTGTCAGTATCTCTCCCGGACGAGCACCTAGTGTCGCAGCTTTCGTCGCAGAGAAGAAGGTAAGTGATTTTGGCTTGCCTCATTTCACGACGAGTACTCATCCGCTCCTTTCGAACATACAGGGTGCTCCCGCTTCCGTCAAGATTCACTCTCTCCTCGCTCTCGCTTCTCCGTCGTGCTCGAAAACTTTCTACAAAGCCGACAAGATTCAGATGAAGTGGAACAAGACTGGCAGCAATCTTCTCTTCCTGACGCAGACCGATGTCGATAAGACCGGGAAATCGTACTATGGAGAAACGAATCTTTACTTGATGAACGCTGCTGGTCAATTCGATTGTCGAGTGACTCTCGGTACGTTTCTCTCTCGATCAGCCTCCTCGTTTGCGAGCGGTTCTGACCGAATTCTGGTGAAATCTACAGACAAGGAAGGAGGTATCCATGACTTCGCTTGGTCTCCCAATGATCGAGAATTTGCAGTCACTTACGGATGTACGTTTTCCTGTTCTTTTATCGAAGTAGATGTCGGAACGATGCTGAACCCTTCCTTTTCAATATAGATATGCCCGCAAAGACTGTCATTTTCGATGCTCGCGTCAAGATCATCAACGATTTCGGAACAAACCCTCGCAACTTCCTCTCTTACAACCCTCAAGGACGTCTCCTCTGTATCGCTGGATTCGGTAATCTCGCTGGACAAGTCGACGTATGGGACAGACAAACTCTCAAGAAGGTCACCACTATCGATGCTCCCAATACGGTGCACTGCGAGTGGAGTCCCGATGGTCGATACCTTCTCTGCGCCACTCTCAGTCCTAGGTTACGAGTCGACAATGGTATCAAGGTGTTCCATTTCACTGGTGGACTCATGCATACCGATTCGATCGAAGAACTGTATCAAGTGAGCTCTCCTTTCTTGACGCTTTCTCGGTTTCGTTCGAATCTGACTTTCATTGATTTTAGGCTTCATGGAGACCTGCGAATCCTGGTTTCTGGCCCATGAGTGGACCTCTCGATCCTCCTCCTACGTCTTCGATCGCTGTTGCTGCCGCTCCTACGTCGAAACCTGCGAGTAAGTCGAATTCAATTCTCGATTTCGACTTTCTTTTTTGGGGAAACTGACAACCTCGATTCGTTGTAGCTGCCGGTGGCGCTTACCGACCTCCTCATGCACGAGGGACTCTTACACCCACCGTTTACAAGCGTGAGGATGAAGGAGGAGCCGCTTATGATTCGTCGAACGGCACCAACCCTTTCCCTCACTCTGGCGGCAACAACGGTCGAGAGGGAACTCCTGGAGGATTCGCTGCTCGAGGTGCTCGAAGAGGTATTCCCGGTGCTCCTCCACCTGGCGCTCCCGTCAACGCTGAAGATCCTTTGGCGAATCGACGCAAGAAGAAGGGAGGAGACAAGAAGGGGAAAGCAAACAACAAAGGTCAGCAACAACAGGAGGATGGAGCTGGATCCTCAACACCAGCTAGTGGAACCGCTACTCCTGTCCCTGTACCCGAACTCCCTCCTCCTGTTCCCGAAGTACCCGTCGAAGCGAGTCTCTCACCTGAAGATAAGAAACGTCGAGCGATCGTCAAAAAGTTGACGGCTATCGAACAACTCAAGTCGAAGAAGGCTGCAGGAGAAAAGCTCGAACTCACTCAACACAAGAAACTCGAAAGGTAAGCAGCTTCATTTCGAACTCTGTCGTCGTTCTCGCTGACACCGTTCACTCTGCATGGCGCACAGTGAGGTCGAATTACGCAAAGAACTCGACGCCCTTTCGAAGTAGGTTATCTAAGGTATTGCATTTGGCATAGGGGGATCCTGGAGGGTCAGAGAGTCAAAGGGGAAAGGGAAAGGGAAAAGAAAAAGAGAGGGTTTCGTTTCTTTTGTTTCTACTCATTCGCAACACCTCGCATGGTTTCCATCTTTTCTTACTCTTCTGTATCATTCTCTGTGTCCCTCGCAATAAAGTCTCTCACTCTCTGGTCTGTGGACATCCGTCTCTTTCCGTCGATTTGAGCGATTCTGCATCTGCGATCTCTCACTTTTCTGCTCCTTTGGGTCGTACTCCTCCCAATATACCTCTCGTATGCGAACTCTGAAGAATAAGAACTCGATCGAAATCCACTTGTGTGTGCGAAATTCCAAGTGCCTCGCTTTTCTCTTTCAACACTTCATCATGTCGTTCCTCGCCGCTACAAGAAGGGCTTTCAAGGTAAGCATCTGAATCTATATCGATGCCATACTTCTGCTGACCTCGTCTCGCGTTGATCAGCCTTCTTCCTTTGCTTCGACTTCAAGGGCACTCGCTACTGTTGCAGAGCCAACACCGGAGATCCTGTCCTCAGTAGAATCATCTACACCATCTCCTAGCACTACAGAAGCTGTCACACCAGTCCTAGCACCTCTGCCTCGCACTCGTCAGTTTTTACCTCTTTCTCATCTTTCTTTCCAATTCAACAACAACTGAACGAGATGCTGCTCGTATGACAGCTCCTCCTTCAGCACTCGATGCATTCGTACATGTACCCCTCGAAACCTTCTACCCCAGACACTCCGATCCTTCCCTCAACAACCCTTCAGAACGACTCATCGTCCCACTCCCTGCACCCCTTTTCAACGTCCCTTCCCGCCCTTCCCTCCTCCACAAGATCGTAGTCGCCCACTTGTCCTCCCTCCGTGCCGGTACCGCTTCGACCAAGAATCGAGCCGAAGTCAACTTCTCTGGCAAAAAGATTCGACCTCAGAAAGGAACTGGTCACGCTCGTTTAGGTTCTCGAGGTTCGCCCATGTTGAAAGGAGGAGGCAGAGCATTCGGTCCTCGAGCGAAAGGTCCAGATGGATGGAAACGCAAGATTAATCGAAAGGAGGAACAGTTGGGATTGAGGGTTTCATTGAGTGAGAAATGGAGGAGTGGTCAATTGGCAGTCGTCGAGAAGTTGGGATTGGATCAACCGAGTACGAGGACGCTGAGGGAGAAATTGGTCGAGAGAGGTTGGACCAACGCTCTCTTCATCACTGGAGATTCGACCAACGAAATCGACGAACGAGCGAGGTGGGCTTTCGAATTATCGAGTGGCAACTTGCCGGACGTAGCGGTGTGCACGAACGTATTCGATATGAGCGTGTGGGATATCGTCAAGCGAAGAAACGTTATTCTCGACCTCGAAGCTGTCGACAGCGTGATTGCTCGCATCGACCCGGATGGACCCTGGCTGGAAGAAGATTGGGAGGATATCGAAGATGGAGAGTTCGAGGGGGAGGAGATTCAGGATCTCTATCAGGCAAGAGAAGACGCAGCTCAGGAGATTGAAAAGAGGGCGTAATGGCGTTTGCAACTAGTATTCAACTCTACTGGCCCGGATCACTTTGACTCGCTCGAAGTGCTACTTCACGAGAGAGGTCCACCTATCTAGTCGCAGCCGAGTCCTCATTGGCTCAATTCGCCGACACTTCTCAGGTGCTCTTCGAGTCGATCGAACTTGTCCCGACTAGATCCAGGCAAGCTCGTCAGCTTCAACTCGTTCTCTGTCAACGATCGACGAATACGTGATCTCACATTTCTTCTATCTCTGATTCAACCTCCTCCTTCTCCTCTCTCAACCTCAAAATCCACCCCGAATTGCCAATATAATTCTTATTCTCAATCCCATCGTACTCCCTCTTGACCCTCTCGAGCTCCGTCGAGAGTCGTTGAAGTCGTCCGTGACGTGCGTTAGTGAGAGAATTGACAATCTCAGGTGAAGAGAGTCGAGAATGAGCTTTTCTAATTCGAGCGAGTTGAACAATCTCTGCCTCAACACCAAGACTCGTGAGTGAGCTTCCGTGTTTTGGAGAGATGGAGAGACACATGACTCACGTTGAGTGACTAACCAATTCCTCCCTTTGATCTTGTCAAATTGAAACCCAAAATCTCCCTCAAACTCGAGTACTTGCGTCGCAATCCCTTCAAACTCCCTCATCCCAACTCTCTCCCTCTCTGAATCCCTCAGCAGCCTCTCCGTTCCAATCTGATCTGAAAACTCTCCTAACTGCCAACAAGCACGGTTTATCCTCGAATCCGAATCGACTCTGAGAGGTTCCGAGGAAAGGATAGTCGACCAGATTGAACGGGATTGGGAGGAAGTAGGAGGGAGGGAGGTCAGGAGAGATGGGTGTGCCTCGAATGTACGGGGGAGAGAGATGAGGGGTGGAAGAGGAGGAGAAAGCGAGGGAAGGAGAGAACCTAAATCTTCGTGAGTCTGTCTATACGAATTCCAATCGCACGATCTGTATTCTTCATCATTAGATCAGTTCAAGGACGTTATGAGGAAAAGGACTTGGTGAGACAGAGTTCACGAGGGTATGGGACGTGAGTTTGAACTTTCCAATCCTACTTCTAATTTCCAACGACCGATCGCTTCCTCCCTCGATTCCAACCTCCTCGGTTTCCCAACCTCTGAAACGTAATCATGATCAAGAAGAGAGATCTTTGGTTTCGTTCCGAACCCATCGAGCAGCTCTTCGGGAGGCGGTAATGAATCTTCCTCTTCATAATCTACTAAATCATCCTCCATCATTGGAATCGAAGGGTCGGGTCTCGAGGCCGTAGAGCTACTTCGAGAAGCGTGAGGGATGTATTCGGGTTCGAGAGGGGGAGAAGGGGAACGAGATTGAAAGAGAGGAGGAGGAGTCGGGGAACGACGACGAGGTGAAGGTTGTCGGACTTGAAGGACTTGGTGCAGAGGGGGAAGGTGGGATGAGGAGGCTGCTACAGTGTTTGTGAGTCGGGCTTTGATGGATATGAGAGCGGGTTGAGGGGGGTCCATTGGAAGTTGAGAGAAGAAATCACTCGCTAGAGAACGGGAAGATGAGCTTTGACGTACGAGAGCGAGTAGATGAGAAGAGAGAGAGATACGTACTGAGTCTCGCAGCTTGTTCCGTACGTTCCTTGTCGAGTTCCTTCTTACTCTTCTTGGGTTCCCTCCCCTTTTTCGAACCTTTTCCCTTTCGTTTCCTCTTCTCACTTGTCAAGTGTCCTCCAGCTCTCTTCTTCTTCTCCTTCTTGCTACCCCCTTCGTCACTATCCTCGTCGCTGTCCACTTCTTGCTCCGAGCTGTCGACTTCTGGCGTCTCGCGATCAAAAGGTGTTCCTTGAATCGTTCCCTCCCTCTGATCTTCCTCGTCGTCTTCATAATCAATCTCCCTCCCGTCTCTGTCATCTTCTTCGTCCTCATTCCTCGAGAATAAAGTACTCGCTTGAGATCTCGGCGTATCGTCTCTAAACGATGATTCTTCCCTTTTCCATTCTCTCTCACCCGCCGCGTCCTCGTCCAAACTTCCTCCATACTCGCTCTCGTTCATAGGGGTCCAAGTTCTCCCCCTTGTCTCTCCCCTCAACATCGGCGGTCCCATCTCTCCCTCTTGCTCAAACTCTTGTTTAACCTCCTCCTCCTCTATCTTGGGCCATACTTTCCCCTCTATGAGTTCTCCCATGCCAAACTCAAACTCGGGTGCGATACTCCTCCTGAACGCTTCTTGTCCCCGTTTCATGATGACCTCGGAGGGTTCATCTTTCGGGTGAAGGAGAGGTTTCTGATCTTCCGAGAGGAGAGGATGGGGAGAGGGAGCTATCGAACGACGTAGAGAGGAGGAGGAGGAGGAGGAGAAGGGTTTTGGAGGGTCTTCGGGAGGTAAATGAGGAGTCGGGGCAGTGGATCGGGAACGAGATGAATTCGAGCTGAGAACGAGAAGAGAAGTGAGCTTGATTCACGGGATGTAAGAGAGAGAGGGTAATTGACGTACGAGGGCATCCTGAGTGGATCTTAGGCTGTAGAGTGGAGGAGAAAAGGAGATGAAGTTGCGTAAATGTTGAAGGATGATGTTTGAGGCGAGGAAAGCCTGCGGGTCTAGACTGGAGCTCGTAGAGTGTTGGTAGATGCTTCTTGAATGACTAGCAAGTGTTCAAAGTGGTCCAGAGTGAATACGAGTGAAATGTCGAAAGTCAGAAATGATGACAATTCTCTCCTTCGCTCTCTCTCTTTACAACACCTTACAAAAGCACCAATCAAGTACTACAGCAACAAGTCGAGTGTACCACTCGTCGCCAAGATTGCACCAATAATTGAAATTACCCCAACCCAAATCCACTAAACCGCAAACCCGAACGGATAAACTCGCACTTGACTCTCTCTTGCTCTCTCTGTCTCCCACTCTGCCAGCTCGAACTAGGAGGGCATGTCATTCTCTGCATTGTTTCCCTCAGCAGCCTCCTCAGCTGGTGATTCAGTCGACGCGTTATCAGATACCGATTCTCATTCATCTTCGGAAACTCTGTCCATCTTGCAACCTATCGGCTACAGCTCATCTACGTGTGGATACTGTGCAGAAGAGAAAGGTGCGAGAAGTATAAACAAGTCAAGTAAGAGTTATGGGTGAGCAAACTACTTCCACCTCTCTTGCCGAAATGAAAATACTGATTTGGAGAGTGGTTAGGTGTTGGGCTCATGCGTTGAGTTGTGCGACCTACAAGATCTTACTCGATAGAGGATGGAGGAGGAGCGGATGTTACATGTATAAACCAGATAATGCAAACACTTGTTGCGTACAATATACAATCTCGTACGTTATATCTCCTCTCTCTCTCTGTAACCTTCCTTTCTTGAGCTGACTGGGAGAGAGTGTGACGTCGAGATAGTCAAGATAGTAGTCAATTCAAACCGAGTAGGAGTCAACGACAAGTTTTACAACGATTCTCAAATTTCATCAAACACGGTACAAGACAAGGAGAGAAAGGTTGGGGACCTTCAACCTCAACTCCAACGACACCTACAGCGAGCTCTTCGACTGCTCCGAATGAGGGAGTCAAGAATGCAAAGGGAAAAGGAAAAGCAAAGAATCAGAGTCCTTTCGATTATAACGAGATGTTGCACTCGGGGGATTGGGAGAACTCGCCGATATCGGAGGGAGAAGAGAGTTTCAAGAACAAGTTCGAGTATACGGTCGAACCGGCGAGTTTTACTGAAGAGAAATACGCTTTGTTCAAACGATATCAAGTGAGTTTTTTCGATCCGTCTCTCTTTTCACTATCTCTTATCTCCTCGATCTCCTCGTTACTGACGAGATAGAGTCGTTGTTTAGATGGAAGTTCATTCGGAACCCGAATCGAAAGTTTCTGTCAAAGGGTTCAAACGTTTTCTAGTAGACACCCCGCTCGACGTACGTTTCTCCTTTCTCTCTCCCTGTCTCTCATCACCCACTTACTCTCTCCCACTTTCAATAAGTTGGAACCCACCTCTCACCCCTCCGGCCTCTCTTACGGTTCCCACCACTGTCTGTACCGACTCAACGGACAATTAATCGCATTCGCCGTACTCGACTTGTTACCCCTCGCCGTATCCTCTGTCTATTTCGTCTGGAACCCAGATTGGTCCGGCATGAGTCTCGGAAAAGTTAGTGCATTGAGAGAGATCGGAATGGTCAGGGAATTCGAGGAGACCGGGGTTTGGGAGAAAGGAAAGGGGAGGTATATGATGGGTGAGCACACGAATTCTTTTCCTGAGATGAGATGAGAGAGACCAGAGCTGATAAGGGAGGAGACATGTAGGCTATTATATAGAAGTACCGAAAATGAGGTACAAAGCAGATTATCAACCATCTTTCCTACTAGATCCCGTAAGTTTTCTCCTCTTTTCCCTACTTTCACCATCTCTCTCTCTCTCGTTTACTCTAGCTGACGGTTAACGATGAGAGAGTTGTAAAAGGCTACAAACGTCTATTACCCATGGGATCACTGTAAACCTCTAATAAACCTCTCCATGCCTCGAGCAGCATCTTTCTCACAACCCTCCTTGAACCCACCACCCTCTCTACCAACTTCTTCAAACTCAATGAAACCTTCACCGTCAACGAAATCGAAACAACCCTCTTCGACTGCTGACTCGGAGGAGGAATCATCATCAGAAGAAGAAGAAGAAGAAGAAGAAGAAGAAGAAGATGCGAAATTCCCTTCACCTCCTCCACCAGGTTGTCTCGACCCGTCCAAACCTTTACCAAAAGGACTCCTCATGAACTCTCTAGTACTCGAATCTAGAACTCTTGTTCCATTACTCGTGAGTCCCCCCCTTTCTTCATCCCAAAGAGAGAGAGAGAGAGAGAGAGAGAGAGCTGATGTAAGATGGGAAATGGATAGTTGAGTACGGCTTGGCATGATCGAGAGATGCAAGGGGAGGTTAAAGAATTGTTGGCTGCTACCGGGGAAGGGTGTCAGGGGAGACTGGCGATTTGGATGGGCAGATGAAGCTGGAGACAACAAAAAACCAGAGTCGATCTCTCTTTAGCTCGCATTGTGGAAGTTGCATGCCCTAGATATCTGAGACCGGAGTGAAGTCTAGCAATATGGCGAGAGAGAGAAGTCAAGCGACCTTGAAAGACAGAGATGCGAGCGTTGCAGTGTTGTTACAACAAAAATAAAGACGACATGAATAGTTCTCCAAACTCCTATCTTCCCCTCCTATCGCAATGACACCTCCGTTTCCTCCACGCCTCCCTCGATCGTCTCACCGACATGCGTTCCTTCTTCGACTAAACTCGGTCCCGCTCTCACTCCCTCGAGGTCCTGCCAATCCGCAACGTAAAGATCCCTCTCGATTCCCTCCCAAACCGGACTATCCTTCTCCAACCAACTAACCTCTGCCCATCCTCGCTCGGGAGTCTTGATCTCTTGTCCCAACCCCTCTCCCTCGATCCCTCTCCCTTTATCCTCCGGGTCCAATCTCAAACTCATTAACCCTCCAGCATGCCCTTGCAACTTGTACACGATCTCCTTAGTCAATTCCAACATTCTGTTTGCCCTCATTCGGAGGAGTCGACGGAAAGTTGCCGGTCCATCTTTTCGATCTGAATCGGGAATCGATGCGATGAAGGGCAAACCACGAGGATGACCGTTGCAGAGTCGAGCGAGAGTTGCGGCGAGGGGTCGAGTAGGGAGAGTGACGGTGAGGAGAGGGACGACGAGTCTGGTATCGAGGTAAGGAGGTTGAGGTCGAACATAATTCGAGGAAACGACGGGACGTAATTCCTTCTTCGTCGCTTTGACGAGTGCTTCAAACTCTTCGACTCTCGACGGATCCGAGTCAGGTTTGCCCTCCTTGAGTTTCGTTCTCTCTCGTTCGAACTCCTTCATGACCGTCTTCAATCGATTCGAGATTGGTTTGTTGAGTAACGAACGTTCCTCCGGACTTCCCGGCATGACGGCGAGGTCGAGATACTCCTTACTCTCCGAAGAGCAGTGCCAATGAGCAGGAGTCACGACAGGTTCCTTTGGTTTCCCATGTCGAAGTTTGACCAACTTGGTCTCCTCCTCTTTCCAAACCCCGTAATTCAACTCTTTGAACCTCTCGCCCATTTCCGACTCCTTACAGAACCCGCTGAAACATTCTCGACGGGTTGATCGTCCGTGTCCCCATCGAATCGGGAGTCGAGTGACGGCGAGGTAAACGGTGTGAGGTTCGTAGGCTTCCGCTGCAGGTCTTACTCGATTCTCGCCTACTCGGATGTCGTAAGAGTCTTTCTGTTTCCGACTTGGATCGAGAGTGTTGAGAAAGTGTAGATGTCGAGGTTGAGTGAATCCTCCCATATCTGCAATTCGACTCATGTTAGCGATAGAATCCCTCGAGCTCGACTGAAGCGTGCCTACAGGTCTTTGTCTCTGTCAACTGTGCAGTCAAGTCTTTCCTCTCTAGCCTCTCTGCCCGTTGTATTCTCATCATTTTACGTTTTTCTCTTTCCTCCGGAGTTGGATCTGTATTCTTGTGGTTGATGACTCGAGGCATTGGTTTCCTCCTGTTCGGCTTGTCGTTGTCTTTCGGTGCCTTCCATGATCTAGTGGGAGGAGGAGCCGAGTCGTCCCAAGAAGTTTGTCGAATGATTGAACAAGTCGAGAAGGAGAGGGATTTCGAGGTGGATGCTAGGGCTGGTCGATATATTGAGGTTATTAAACTCATCTTGAGCTGGTTTAGCGAGAGTTTGTTGTGTGTAGGAAGCAGAGAAACACTTTGTAATTTCTCATCTGTTTCTTGATTTCCTACCCTTCACTCGACACCTGACAAGCTCAACATTGAAGCAATGCCTACTCTGGAGAAGACTGAACGCGTCTCGTCATTCCATCAGAAGCTCACCTTCACTCTCGTCGACTTGAATCTACTCGACCCGAACTTGAAATTCAGTGCTCCAATCGACGACTCAATCTTGAAGGGCACTTGGTCGCTCGCGGTTGCACACTCTGAAGAAAAGGGCCTGCACGGCGTCAAGATCTTGTGCTATTGGTCCCAAGTTCGAGTCGGTGCTCTCGGGGAAAACATCGACATATCGACCAAGTTTGGGGCGTTGACGGCTACCGACGAGGTCGTGTACATCAGCAATGGTCGCTGGGCCACGTATTCGCTGTTCCCAGATTCACAGCACAAGGGTATCCAAGTTTCCGTCTCGAATGCCGAGCTCGAGGCGAATGCAGCTTCATCAGGTGGAACTTTCGATCCCAAGACGCAACGTCGATACATCCTCGAGCTAGATCTACGAAGCACGGCTTATTCGGATCCCGTAGAGCGTGCTCTGACTCAATCAGGTTTCTATCGTCACTTCTTCGCCTACTTTGACCAAACTGACGGGCTTCTGAACAGACCTTCATCTCTCGCCGCTCCCGAATGACATCCGATTCTACTGCGTTACTGCAGGAAGCAGCTTTGCCCTTTGGAGTCGTATGAACGCTCTCCCCTCTTCTTTGCAACACGAAATTCGAATCGCAGATTTCGTATTCCCAGCTAGAACCGGTCATTCGACGAGAAACGCTCCTCCTCCCTCGATACCAGCTGCCTCGATATCTTACGAATACGATCCAGCTTACCCAGATTCAGATTCCGAAGAAGATTCGATCTACTCCCGTATTTTGCCCGTCGTTGCGAAACAGGCCAACGATCTTCCGACTCCGAACAACTTCCGTCAAGTTAATCTCAAAGGTATCAAGTACTCGACGTTCAAAGCTCTCCTCGTTTATCTCGATTCAGGCTACATCGAGTTCAGTCCGCTCACTTCCTCTTTCCCTCTCACTTCACCTCCCTTCCCAACCCGCAAAGCCTACCTCGAGAAACGACTCATCGATCACCCAAAGCTTCCTCTCCCCGTCTCCCCAAAATCCATGTATCGACTCGCATCGCTCCTTGACGTCGCCCCTCTCAAAACCCCCTCCCTCTCCTCACTCAAATCTTCCCTAACCCTCTCGAATGCAGCACAAGAACTCTTCTCACCCCTTTCGATCTCACACGAAGAAGTACAATCAGCAATCATTGAATACGTCGCATCGAACTGGGCAGCGATCAGGGAAGGAGAGAGTTACAAAGAAATCGTCAAGAGGATCAAAAGGGGTGAGATCAAAGACGCTGGGAAGGTTTTGGTCGATTTGATTGTGGCTGTACAAGGGATGTGAAGCGGAGACGCGACGAGGGGAGCGTAACGAAGAAACAGTTTTTACCTTGCAATTCGAGAAGTGTTTCGTACGAGTTTACGCTTCTCTCTCCAGTGTGTTGTTCGAGGAGATCTGGACATTGCTTTACAAGTGGAGATATTCTTCTTTGCTACAACAATCGACTTCGGGGAAGGGAAACTAAGCAGTGCAAGCGAGAGAGAGAGATAGAATACATCGAGTCTAGTTCTTGGAGAGCATTATAGGTACTGCGGCAATGTAGAACAGCATCAGTACATCATACAAGGCAAAGAAGTAGAGGTGTAGCTTACAGGTACGCTGGAAAAGTCAAGTTGATCACCGAAATCGTCTCCTTCTCCCGCTTCTTCATCTTGATCTCGATCCGGGAACTCATCTCCCTCTTCATCATCCTCATCATCCAATTCCTCTTTGACCTTTCGCTTGTAAGCTTCCGCCTCTGTCGTACCTTCGCCTGGAGCAACTTTCGATTCGTGGTAGAATCTTTCGAAATCTCCATCTTCTGGTAAACTCCCTGGCATCGACGAAGAACGTTGGTGTCGACTGTATCCTCTCGGTTGACCAGCTTCTTCATCTTCAAAGTCGAGGGGTTCTTCAGCGACGGTCGCGGAGAGTAGAGGGCTCGAAGGAGTAGTGCCGCGAGTCGAGCGACTGGGGGGAACTGTATCGGTGAGAGCCGAACGAGATGAACGACGAGATAGACTGCTCGCAATATTGCCGAGTCGAGGGAAGGGAATGCGACTTGTTGTGGATTGGTCGGAGCGGGCAGAGAGAGCGGGTGAAGGAGGAGCGAAGTCGGGGAAATCGATTTGAGGTAGAGGAGCTCGCCAGTAGTTGAAATCGGTGAAATCTGGTGCGGTCGACTTGTTGATCGGAGGGAACATTTGATCGACGAGATCGGTCATGTGGATATATCTATACATGCGACGAGGTTCAGAAAGAGAGTGAGAGAAGAGAAAAGACAGAGTCAAACTGACGAAGATTTGTAACCGGCTAGTTCGAGCAACTCCATCTTGACCTCTCCGTTTGAATCGATGGTGAAGATACGGGAGGAAGGGATATCGACACTTCGGTACGAGAGAGCATCGGTGATTCGGTTACCGAACCCAGCGTAGAAAGGAGATCGTTCGCCAAAGAGTCGTTGAATGTCGCGCAAACATGCCATCTTGAACACTTCAGGTTTTCGCATGATGACCTCACTATACAAAGATAGTATCAATAAGGCCTTATCTGTGAGAGATCGTAGTACGAGGAAACATACCGATGAAGCGAAGTCATCAATCTATCGGGACTCATAATAACGGGACCTTCAGGAAGTTGGAATCCGTTCTGTTTGATTCCCTTGAGGTATTCTCGAGTAGTATCTGCTTGACCGATCGCACGAGAGGTCAAGTACATCATCTTGTACCCGTTTCGAGAGATATCCGTGTAAAGTTTCGCAACTCCGAGATGCGTCCAGTCTCGTCCGATCATTGTGAAAACGTGGCCGAGAGCGTCGGATCTACGGGAAGACTTGTGTGTCACCTCACAAAAAGCGATGAAAGAGCGAAGCAAAAGACTCACTTGGTGATTGTTCCGTCAATATCCGAAATCACGACTTGATAATCGCCCTCCCACAAGAAGATTCTTGAAGTACAGGTAGCGTAACCAGAATAGGACGATCTGACAGAGAACGAGATCGTGTTCATTCCTTTGTTGAGCTTGAGCGCTTTCTGCAAAGTCCAAAACGAATGAAAAATCAGCCTAGGTGAAGTAGCAAGTGAGACGAAGAAACGCACGAGTTGATCAGAAGTCAATCGAAGGGTCTTTGCGTAGTGCTTCGTGTGATCTTCGGGAGGGAAATCGTCTTCGTGAACTTCGGGAGGTGGTGAAGCAGGTTGGAAAGCAGGAGGATCTTCGACTGGTCCAGCTTGAGGAGATTCTGGTGGACTGATCGGTGGACTCGTAGTCGGGCTCGTTTCTGATCCTGGTAAGCTGACCGACGAGGCTGCGTCGCCTGCAACTGTCGAACTCCTATTTCTTCCCCACCACAGACCCCAGCCTCTCCCTGAACGTTTCGCCGATCGATCAATGTGTTTGTGGTGTTCCGGATGATCGACGAGTGATTTGCGATAGACAGCGAGAGAAGCGAGTACTGGTGATGCATTGTCCCAAGTCAAGTATCGTCCAGCATATTTCACGACGAGATCTGGGTTCTCGGTCAATTCACTCTGTTCCATGAATTGATTGAAGGTGACTTGTTGATCGAGGAAAGCTCTGTCGGCAGAGGCCTGCAAAGCGAGGAAAGATCAGCTTGCTTGAGGTCCAGACGCGAAGGAAGAGCAGAACCAACTTGTTCATGACCGAAATCTTCACTCCCGCACAAACTCAACTCGAAAACGTGCACCTTTCCTCCGATCTTTAACGAGAACTGCTTCGGACTAGCGTGGAAGACTCCATCGTCGGGACTCGGTGCGATACCAGACTCGGCGTGAAGGGATTGGAGACTTGATATGCTGACTGGTCGAGGAGGAGGAGAACTTGCTCGCGAGCTGTGTCGTGATCGAGGTGTTGGCAACTTTCGATCAGACGTGATAGATTCCGTTTCGAGATCGAGTGCAGGGATGGCGCTTTCGGCAGTCGAGTCTTCTTCGGAAGGGTCGAAGAAGTTTGCGAGAGTTGTCGGGTCAGTCGATTGAAGTAGAGCTTGAGTGAAACCAATAATCTCTTTCTCGGCCTCTGCGTGACTCGACTTAGTGAGCCAGAGATCACCAGCGAGAGGTAAAGGCAAGAACTCACTCGCATCGATACCCAAAGTTGACGGCGTCAATTCTTCTCCTAACCTTCGATCCACCTCTTCCTCTCTCGCTTCCTTCTCCTTGTCCACCTTGTATCCACTCATATCCAGCATAAGCGCTCCCGTGTTCTCCGGAGCAACTCCAACTTCTTCTCCAGCTGCATTTCGAAGAACCTTTCCCGTGACAGCGTCAACCTCAGTCGGACCCGTTGGTAGAGGACGCATCGAAAAGTCGACTGAGCTTTGGGATCCATCGTGTGCCGTTGCATGACCTGTCCCTGCATGTCCACCGAGGATTTCCTGAACGTCTGCATTCTTCTCCCTCGCCGCCTTGATCACTTCATCTCCCGTACTACTCGCGCCGTTCTCCTCCAGACTCATTCCCGCTAAATCCTTCTCCATATCTCCATCCAACTGAGCAATCTCTGCACTTCTCCCTTTCGGATCCTCGGATTTCTGTCTCTTCGGTCCCGTTCCGTTGGTTCGACTACTCCCGCTCACATCCTTCTTGATATCGTGCTTGATCTTGGCATCTCTGAGTTCGTGTCCGACTCCCCCAGCTGCGAGAGGGAGCATTCCAGCGGCCTTTTCGACTGCTCGAGTGATCGGACCTGGAATGGCATTCGCTGATTTCGCTCCTGCTTTCTCGTTCTCTTGCTCCAAGGGTGACTTGCTACCTTCCGCTCCTTCTTCGTCGTCGGTGTGAATGTTGTTCGTAGAAGATTGAGGGGAGAGGCGGGAAAGCTGAGGGATAGAACGAAGTGTACCGGTTGGAGAACCGATGTGAGTGCTCGAGAGAGAGGCGTAACGGGAAGAACTCGGCGAGGAAGGTTGTGAAGGAGTCGGTGTGAACAGCTCTATGAACACCTCTCGTAAGCTTGATCCAAAAAGAGAGCGAGGGGAAAGGGACAAACGATCTTCATCCGCTTCTCCCACTGAAGATTCCTTCGTTTCCATCGCAGGCGCATCAAGATCGAGAGGCTCCACTTCCTGTAACAAACACTTGTTAGCTTCTATGATGCGCACTAGTGTCAATATGAACGTACTCCTTGATCTCCAGTACCATCATCTGACATTGGACCGCTGAGAGGACTCGTTTGTAAACTCTCTGGCACATCCGCCTCGGTCTCGAACACAAAGAAAGCTTCTCCCGTTTCTCCAACCTTCATATAGAACGGTACTCTCTCATCATTGACGCTGATTCGAACCTGTTTGATTTCGAAACCCCACATCGAAAGTCAGCTCTTCACGCTACTCCAATTTGCTTAATGCTAGCTAGGAGCTCACCTTCTTGTCTATAGGTCTCAGTACACTCAACTTTCCGAACCTAACATGGAAGGGGGAACAAGCGAGTTCGACTTCGCCGGTCACTTGAGCGGGTCTTTCTACCACGATGACATCGATTGCGCCGGTGAGAGTAGCTGGATTGATATCTTTGTAGTATTGTACAGCCTAAACGATCTCTCGAGAATGGGTTAGGGAGGATAAAGAGAGGTTTGGGAAAGATGAAACGAGGAAGAGAGGGAGAGGAGCTGACCTTTGAAACCCACTGCATACTCTAATGCGGGCGAGCCAGTATCGTCTGAGAAGTAGAAACCAGATCAACCCGGTGCAAAGTTGTGAAAGTGAAGGTCGAGAGGAGAGGTTGACCGAAATGAGGGAATCGCTTTCTCCCCTCGCGGCACTTTGCACGGGGTAAGAGTCTCTCATTTCTCTCAAACAGAGCACAATCACAAGATGCGAGTATACATATTGTATTGCGGAGAGATGTTCCTATTGCTATTAACCCAAACAAATTACCACCTTTTTTTCACAACCAAGTTCTCAGTTTTCCCTCCTTTCTCACTTTCGTCTCGACATCTTGCCTCCCCTTTTGTTTCCCGACGATGTAGCTTCCGAATCCTTGATCTCCTCAATCTTGGCACTGTGACAGTGACGATTCAGACAGTCAACGACAAATCCCAGACTGTGGAGGAATCGCACAAACTCACTTCGCTTGGTCAACTTTCGCTTTCGCCGCATCCTCGAGTTCCTTCTTCTTCTTCTTTCCATCGTCCGAGTGTAACCAACTCAGGAAGATGTTCATGATGAAACCACTGAAGCCGAGTAAGACGACATTCGGGATCTTGGAAGTCGCTCTGTGCCATCGAGCCCAAGCATCCGCGAGTCTCGCTACTCCCCATTCGCTGTCAAACATCGATAACATCTTCAGTCAAATCAAGTGGATTCACCGAGAGAGAGAGAGCTACTCTCGAAGATGGTAAAGCAAGAAAACTCACAATTTTCCTCCAGGAGCTAAAGATCCCCTCCAAACTGGCAGCGTCTCCCAGATCTCAGGTTTCGACAATAGCTCAGCGAGTGCGTCTGGTGCAGCTCTGATCAAAGTAGGTTGAATGAATCGAAGATCTTGCATTTTGTTCGTCGCGATCACGATCATTGGAGGTCTAGAAACGACAGGATGAGTTGCTTAACTCGTGGAGAATCGGAAGAAGCTTGTAATTACCTCCACAGCCACCAACGAGTTGCGAGAACGGTCTCTTGGTTGTAACTCAACCTTGCGAATCTCATTTGTTTCGGTAAATCCCCTCCAGCCAAACTCGAGTTTTCCCTCGCTACTTGATCCAATGCTTCAGTGTATGCTTTCGAAGTTCTAGTCCAGCGATCGCTAATCAGTTTCGAGCACTAGGAAAGGGAGGACAAGACCAAGTGGGGGAGAAATTGAGGAAGGTAAAGGGAGCACTTACGGGTCTGGGCCATGAACGTTGACTACCCAGATAGTATCATCTGGTAAAGGAGTAGCGAAAGCGTTGTCTGGTGTACCGGTAGCGAGTGCGGTCGGCCAATTATCATCCGTTAAATCAACTGAACAAAATACGATATCTAGATCAGCGACCCTCGGCTGTTACAAGGAAGGAAGCGGATACACTCACTCGCTTGAGGATGATACTCTAATGGTCTGTCACCTTTGTAAAGAATCGCGTCTATCGAAGTCTCGTTGAGTCGAAATACATTTCTCAATCCGAAGCGAACTGCTCCTTCTCCAATTGATGAAATGATGCCTAGTGGAGTTGCTGATACGCAAGTAGCGCTAGTGAGTGCAGCTAAGGCGATAGGTCTTGAGAGATGCATTGTTTTGTCGAAGTTGGAGGGAAAGGAAAAGGAGGAAAGGGAAAGTCAATCTCTACCGCATGGGATAGAGGAAATCTTTCCCCCGCCTTTTGATAAGGAATAAAAAAGGGGAGGCAAGTTGCGAAAGAGTAATGGTCTAAACAATAACAAGAAAGGAACGACAACAGAAACATGAGTTGGAGAGCTATACAACTCCTCTCCTCCAATTTTCAATTCCTTCTCCAGGTCCACCTCCTCCTCCTCCTCCTACTGCAGCTCCTGACATTACCGCTGCATGCATCTGCATCTGTGCCATGGCGAGTTGCATAGATGGGTCGTGAGCTGGAGGCATGCCCATGTGAGGAGGAGGAGGAACGAAAAATTGAGAAGACTGTTGCGGAGGAGGGAAACCATAGAATGATTGATGCGGATGTGAATAAGGAGCCATTTGGGGAGGAGGGAAGTACATTGAAGGGTTGTTGGGGAAGGAAGGTGGTTGATTCTGCTTGAGTCCGAGAGGTAGATCGTCTGAATCGCCGCCCTCTGAACCTCCGACAACTTCTCGGATTACCTCCACATCTTCTCGATCGTCGAGAGCGGTGAGCGTAGCTTGAGGTGGTTGAAAGCGGTTCGAGTAAGGGCTCGTATGCATCAATGCGGAAGGGGCGAGCGAGAGTCGACGGAATGCGAGGGGAACGTCGTCCTCATCAGAATTGTCGACTGGTCGAATCGTCGAGAAACGCTGACCGAGGGGCTTGTCATCTTCATCTGAATCGACAGCCACCTCTTCGGCTTCTCCGGCGAAAGACAGGAGAGGTTCATCGTTCGAGGGTAGTTTGAGGTCGAGAACGGGAGATCCCATTTTCGGAGGAGGTGACAGGAGCTGAGAGTGTCGAGATTGTCGCCGAGCAAGGGGTTCATTATCGCTGTCACTGTCGTCTCCTTTGACGGGAGAGATCAAGGCGAGACTTTGTCGAGAATAACGTCGACCGAGCGGGACCTCGTCTTCCTCCTCATCCTGGTCGTAGCCTTGAGAGCTAGGTTCTCCCGGAAGAGCGAGACGACGGACTCCATCGTCGTTTGATCGTGAATGAGAGTTCGAAACGTCGAGATTCGGGTCGACTCCGAATTGACGAGAAGAAGGTCGAGCGAACTAGAAAGAAACCTCGAGAACCCAGTCAGCTCACGGTTATACGGTTTGCGGGAGGAAGGAGAAGACATACCTTGTCCGCCCTGTCATTATCTCCATCCTCATCTTCCGAATCGGAATCGAAGAACCCACTCTTGCGATTCTGATCGAGTCGTCTCGGCGTGTAACGCGGATCATCTTCCTCGTCCTCCAGTTCCTTTTCTGTGGCGATACCCTCACCCTGTGTTGATAGAAACCAATCTGATCCGGTTGAAGCGAGATCGAGCGCGTTCGGAATCGAGATTGAGGGTGCGATTCCATGAGATCGCGCTGGTGGAATCGGATCGCCAAATGAGGTGGGTGCCGCACTCGCTAATTATGAAGGTATGTCAGCGAAAGGAGAACGGAGGAAGAGATGAAAATTCGAGCTTACCTCTTTGCGATTCCCTCAATAAATCTCCCGGTGTCTTGAACTCTCCCGAGACCAATTGTTGATCGACCAAATCCCTATGTTCGAGTGCTTTACTCCCCATCTTCCTCTTGAGTTTCCGTCTCTCCTCTTTCCTCGCCCTGATCTCCGCAACTTCTTTCGCCCGCCTCTCACTTTCCTCCCTTTCGATTCTCTCCTCCTCTTCCGCTTTCCTCGCAGCGGCCAATTCCCTCTGATACAACATATCCGGTCCGAAGATCGACAACCCATTCCTAGATTTCGTAGGAGAAGTTTCTTTCTGTGTCTTCTTCTGCCTCAACGCTCCTCCAGCCGGTAACAACGCGAGTGGTACTTCCTCCTCTTTCTTATCGACGTCGTCCTCGTTCCCTACTCGTCCTTCAAGTTTCGCTAGTGCTCCTTGAGCGGCCAATGATTCTTGAGCAGCAGGTGAATCCCTCCATTCCATCATTCCCCTCCTTCCATCACTTCCCGGTACGTACGCTCGCTGCTGAGCCTTCAACGCGATCTTCCGTTCCTCCATGATATCCATTAAACTTCTCCCATACAGCGCTCCTGCTGGTCTTTGAGGTTTCTCTTCCTCCAATTCCTCCTCTTCTTCCTCTTCCTCACTATCTTCTCTCGATGGTCCTTCTTTCCGAGGTTTCTTCGGTGGTAAGAGTTGTTGTCCAGCGAGAGGTGCGGGCATGAGGATGACATTTGGAGGTTTACCACCTTCTCTAGCAAACACGGGTCTTTCTGAAAGTTGTTCTTCGCGTTGTTGTCGAATGATGTTGGGATCGAACCGAGAGGTGAAGACGGATGGAGTGAGGGACATGGCGGAGGCAGGACGAGGAGGATCGGATTCTCCGAAAGAAGAGGGAGTTCGATCGGTTTCGTCGGTAGTAGAGCGGAAACGAGGGTGAGGAGCGTTCTCGTCTGAGTAGTAAGAAAGGATTCTTTGATCGGAAGAATTGGAGAAAGTGGATTGTTGGCGAGGTCGAGCTGGGGAGAATGCGAGTGCGCTGCCAGGTCGAGTGAAGAGTGAATCGCTTCGAGCTTTGCCTCCGACTGTTCCAGTATCAGCGAGACCGTCAAGGATTGAGGGAGGCGCGGCGACATCGGGAAGGAGTGGTAGTGTATTGAGAGCGTAGTTTGAATTGAGAGATCTTGTTCTTTTCCTCGGTGAAGCTTGGTGTCGCTCGATAACCTTGATCCTGGGGCCATCGCTACTTCCCCTCCTCATCAACGTCTCTGCCCTATCCCTCGCATCCGCCTCCTCCTCCGGACTTAACACACCACTTTTCCCCCTCAACCTCCCATCGAGTTCATCCAAAATCGACGCAGCAAATGAAACCCTTCGTGGTCGATCCAAATCCGGCATCGATTTCGTCTCGAGTACTTCAAGAAGATCCGTCTCTCCGTCCTGCCCTTCATTCAATCGATCCCTTTCCGCTTCCTCCTCTCTCTCCCTCTCGAGGTCCAACATCCCACTCTCACTCCTCTGAATCTGTCTCAATCCAATTCCAGTCATATCATCGTTCTCCCCAAACCCAGCTTCTGATCCAATCCTACTAATCCCCCATTCTTCATCCAACTTTTCTTCTTCCTCTTGCGTCAACTCGAGTGGGGTTGCTCGCCCCAACATGAAGGAGCTCGACATACTCCCTCGACGTGATAGAGCGTCTGTACCGATGTTCGAACCTTGCGCTGAGTAAGTACCTGGTCGAATAGCAATTGCATCCTCCTCTTCTCCGCCGAGTTCTTCACTTAACACGCCTTGAACAATCTCGAAACTTCCATCTCTTGAGGGTAGGTTCGAGAGGGGTTGCGAGACGGCTGTCGAGGGTTCTAGGAGGTGATTGAATGGTTGAAGTAAGGCGGAGGTACGGATTTGATCAAGATTCGAATCCAAGTCATCATTCGCTGTTAGAGAGGTAATGTTAGTTCTACTAGAGGTACTCGAGAGCTATATTGAGACTCACAGAGGAGGGAAGCGACTAGAGCGACTCGTTGTCTTTCTTGATCTGCGACTGCACGCGTTTGAGCGGGAGGTACACTCCTCTTGCGTGAGAAAGGAGCCAGTGTAGAGTCGTACTATGTGACGACTAGCGTCGGTTATCTTGAATATGTTGATGGATAGTCGTGGAGGAAAGAGGAGAGAAGAATCTCGTCAAACTTTCTGATCCCAATCTCCACAAACACAAAAGCGGAAGATATCAGATATTGTATAGTGCAGGTGTTCGAGAGAAAGTGTATCGTTTCTACGAAGGAATCTCTGATCTAGAGTCGAAATCTAGCTAGCTAAAGTCAAAAAAAAGAAAATGGGAAAGGAAACAACGAGAGGAAAGCTGGTATGTAGAATGTGCGGTGGGTACAGATAGGGAAAGAAGAGAAAGTCGAGATCTAGGAGGACGCTCTAGTGTAACAGGAGGGAATGACTGTTTAGAACTTGTCTCGCGAGTACTCCTTGGTGAAGAACCTGAATTCCAAGAATGACAGTCAGTATCCGTCTTCAATCGAGGCTTTGTCAATATTATAACTCACTCCTTGTTGATGGCGTGCATCTTGGTGTTAGTACCGGGTTGAACGTTGTTCCAGGGCTGTGGAGAAAGGGAATCTAGGTAAGTTTTCGCAAAGACAAAATCGAAAATCGTCGAATTTTAAACGAACTTCGGGGTTTCCGTCTGAATCATTGGGGCAAAAATCGTCAGTGAGGCGTTCCGCACGTATAGAGATAGTGATGGTAGACTCACGTCGGTCCCAGATAACGTCAGGTCCACGAGCAAGTCGGGTGAGGTCTGCAAGGGTGGAAAGGAGAGTCAGACTGGCTCGACAAGAATCTGTTCCTAGTTTTCTGCTAGCTTACACCAAGCGGCTCCGAAACAGGCTGTAAATCGAAGAAGCAGAAGAGGTCAGTCAGGGTTCAAAACCAGAGAATAGAAACGGGAAAACAAGACTAACCGGTTCCGACGACGGCAACAATAGGGAGAGCGGCAGGCTCGTACCAGACTTGCCAAAAGCTATATCATAACAATAGAAGGGAAGCGGAATGGAAAGAGGAGGTGTGGCGAAGGCGGAGAGATTCGGGGCAAGAAAGATAAAGGTGAACAACAACAGAGTCAATACAACGTCTCGAGAGTAACAGAGAGAGGGTAGAGTAGGTTGACTTACGTCTTTTGAACCTTTTCAGCGGCTTGCTTAGCAGTGGAAGCTTGTCGTACACCACGAAGGGAGAGTTGACGAGCGTTGCGGGCAGCGAGAGGACCAATCATCTTGAGTTGAAGCTAAGGTGGTAGTAGTGATGTAGTGATGAGTAGGTGTACAGGTGGAGAAGTACAACAGTCGAGCGCTTACAAGAAAAGAAGAGAAAGTTGGAGGAACAGAATGAGCGAGTTTTTTTTCATTGGGGCGGTCTCGAACTTCGCAAGAATTTTTTGGGTGAAACTTTCAAGTTCCCTCGCATCCTTCACCGGCTTGCCTCTCGCTCACTCGCGTGGGAAGATTTCTCTCACTGTCTTCCGACACTCGGCGAGTGACGGTACTCTCGTTTCAAAGCTCAGCTCTTCGGTTCTTTTCGCATCGATCTGACTTTACACGTCTCACGGCGACCTTGCAGCTCGACCAGGTCTCAACTCACCGTGACACAATGCGAGCAGAAGCAATTCACAAAGTGCTTGCAAAGATGTATTCAAAGTGGCCAAGTCAAGTTTTGCGAAGAGAGCATTTTCGTCGTCGACTCTCGTCTTCTCGAGGTCGTCGAATTCTACTTCTTACGATCCAGACGACCGGGGAGATTGTGAGCGCCGACACCAAGGATGCTTCCGAGCTGGTAACCGTGACAATCCCGAGTCAGTGGACATTTGCGAACGTCGAGAGAAATGCGAAAAGACGAACAGCTAAAGTGGCAGCGATCGTCGTGAAAATGAAGACGAGTCGGAAGGCGTACTCGTACGTTGCGATAGCCTCGATTTGGAGGCTTGCTGGCAACTCGCGAATGTATCCGACGTCTGCACGGATCCTGTCGATGATTTCTGTCGCCCCTTTTCCTTTGATAAAGTGAGGGAGTTGACGAGCTAGGGTGTTCTGAAGGATAGACGTCGACAAGGAGATACCCAATACGGATCCAGTGGCTCGGAAGAGATACCTTAGATGAAAAGAGGTCAGCTTTGAACGAGAGTCATTAAACGAAATCGGAAAGCTCACGAAACGCCGGTTCCAGCTGCCATATCGACCGGATCGAGGGCAGAGATGAGAGCTACCAGTGAGATAGTGATGATACCCCCAAAACCACTTCCACCGGGAATCATGGTCAACCAGTAAAACCATTCAGGAGTGCGATTGCGATCCCAAGAGCACATTGCGAGAGGTCCGACGACACCTAGCACTCCACAGATGATGAGGAGCGTCTTATACTTTCCAGTGCGAGCCATGAGGAGACCAGCACCGAGGGAGACGGACGAAGCCTACAATGAGATGCGAGGTTCAGTTTGACGAAAGGACAGCGATATGGCGAAGCTGACTCACCGTGATAGCGTTGGGGATCAAAAAGAGTCCCGCCTTTGAAGTAGTAGTTTGCTTGACAGCGGAGAAGTAGAGGCTAGTCCAAATTCGAGTTTCAGCTTCGACCTCGCAAGAAATTCGAAAATTCGAACACTCACGGTACGGAGTACAGGATAGCGAATTGAGCCATCGAAGCGAACCAATTCGTCAACGAGACGCACAGGGGAGTCTTTGCGAACAAGATTCGAGGCGCGCAAATCGGTTCTTTCGCGATCTTGGTTTCGACGAAGACGAATACGACGAGCATTGCGAGACCTCCGAGAATGGTTCCGTATACCATAGGCGTTCCCCATGGCATCTCGTTCCCTCCGAGGGAAAGACCAACGAGGAGTAGGGCGACCGAAGAAACCCTAAAGCGAAGTCGTCAGCTTTGGCTCGTTTCGCAAGAACAAGAGAGAGCTCACAAGGTCAAAGATCCGAGGTAGTCGACACGCTTGAGCTTTTCAGACATCGCACCAGGTCCAGACGGGATGTTGACCTTCCAGTAAACTCCGGCGAAGTGTAAAACGCAGAGCGGAATTTGCACGAGGAAAGCCCATCTCCAACCAATTCCGTCGCCTAGCCAACCTCCCAGAGGTCCACCTATAGCAGCCCCTCCTGCGTAGATCACGTTACCGAGACCCTGATAGACTCCTCTCTTGCGAAGAGGAACGAGATCCGAGGTAACGATTGACGCAAGAGTCGTTAGACCCCCCCCTCCGACCCCCTGTTGTGGCCGATATGAAGCGCAGAAATTGTGAGAGTGATCAGAGAAGTGGAGAGAACGTGATTGTGAGCAGAGACTCGGATTTAAGATGCGAAAGTTGCGAAATAGTATAGCTTACAGCGAACGCTCGGGCGCCGATAAGTTGAGGGTACGTCCGGGCAAGTCCACAAGCGAGTGAACCGAGGAGGAAGACCACGGAAGCGAATAGAGTAGCCGGTTTGCGACCAAAGATGTCACTTGCCTTCCCGTACAAGGGTTGACACGCCGATTGACTGAGGAGGTACTTTTGCATGCGGAAGACAAAGGATAGCGTTATGTTGACAAGCAAGAGTAGGCGATGGAAGTGTTCAGAAGGAGAAGGGGAATCGAGTCAGCTTTTGCGAAAAGAGAACGATGCGAAAACTGGAGCGAAAGCTTACACTCGTTCCGACCCAACTAATCGACTTTGAGACTTTGAACTCACTACCGATGACGCTCAAGGTTGTGGCTACGACTGTCGCATCCAAGGCTGAAATGAACGTTCCAATCCACAAGGCAGCAAGAACGATGATTAAATCGGATCTCATAGGCTCCTCCTTGACCACGACTGACTCTAAATCTCCTTCATTGTCCTCCTCTTGAATAGGCTCCCTGAAAGCATCGAAAGCTGAAGCGTTTGGGTCGAGCGATAACGAAATCGCGGATTCAGCTCGAATGCGATCGGTATCTGCTTGAGCTTGCTGACTTGCTAGTAGGGGTGAACGTTCCGACATGGCGGAGTTGTCGACTAAGCTTAGCAAGGGGAGAAGACAGAAAGAGGAGAAGAATGAGCGAATCTCCGCAAACCGATATCGCAACCTTGATAAGGCGAGAAGAAAAGTCTGAATCATTTCCTGCAAGTAGCGGCAGTCTCGCAATTTATCGCTGTTCGCCGCAAGTACAGTGCAGTACAGTGTGATCGTGAGGTAAAAGAGAACGTAGGTTCGTTTGCAAAACTGAAAAGAGTCTCCGAAAGAAAAATGCCAACTGAAATACTGGAGCAACAAAGGAAAGAGACTGCAAAGTAACGATATAGAGGAAGAAGAAAGCTAAAGGGAAAAAGATAGATACAAGGGTCGTTAGGGAGAGAGTAGAGTTAAATAGGGGTATCTTTAGACGACAAAGACTGGTCGATCTGAACAGCAAACAGAACCGACAAAGTTGAGGAGACCTAGACGAGCAGCGATGGGTCGAGGAACCTCGTTCGGCTTGATGTAGCGCAACGGTCGCTGGTTTTGGTGTTGCAATTGACGAGGAGTTCCATTCGAAGTCGTCGTGATGAAAACGTCGTCTTCGAGGTTGTCCGAATCCTCCTCATCGTCTTCTTCCTCTTCAAGTACTGCTACTGTCGTATTTGCGAGACCGAGTTTTGCAGTAGCGGGAGCGGGAAGAGAATCGACGCTGTTCGAACCTGCGGGGGACCAGCCACCGAGCGATCCGATGAGTGCGCCAAACGAAAGACGAGAGACTGATTTGCTAGCCGAGGCAGAGGAAGAGATCGAGGCGGAAGGGGTGCGGGCAGGAGGTTGCTGTTGTTGCTTTTGGAGAGCGGCAGTGACGAGGGCAGAGGGTGAAACGGGAGGAGCTTTCATGGCGTATTGACCAGAGAATCGACGAGCGTGAGGGTTCATTCGATCGAGAGGACGAGGGGAAGAAGGTCGTCGAGCGTGGGAAGAAGCTGATCCGTTCGAGCGATGTCCAGCTTGAGGAGGGAAGAAAGCGAAATTGTCTTCATCGACGTCGAGGCTCGCTGAGAGGAAGGGAGGGAGGATGTCGTTCGAGATGGGAAGAGGAGGAAGCGAATCGTGCTTGTTGTAGCCAAAGAACGAAGAATCTTCTTCTTCGTACGAGACTCGTGACGAGCAGATGCTGCCTTTGGGGAACTGTAGAGATTGACGAAAAGGAATCAGTACAGGTATGCGGGAGACGGAAAGGACAGAATGAGCGACTTACGCTCCAGTGACGAATGAAGGAATGCGAACGATTGTGATCGCTCGAAGTCTTGTCAGGAGTTCTAGGCATGACATCCGAAGTAGTCGAGCTCGAGAGTTGAGATCCAGCCGAGTCCAATCGAATTCGATCCTCGTGACTGAGCGAGTTTCCACCGAGAGCAGCCTCTTCATCTTCTTCGTCCTCCTCAGCGAGAGTATCGAGTTGACCGAGAGCCGCAGCGACATCGGAATCACGTCCGCGGACCGAGTTGGGTGCAGAGGAGCTGAAGACTGAGGGAATGCTGTTGAAGGAAGAGTGACCGGAATGAGGAGAGGAGTTTTTGTGGTGCGAGAAGGAATCTTCGAGGTCGGTACCGATCGAAGTGTCTTCGGTGGTGTTGCCGGAGAAGGAGTGACTGAAGGAAGAACCTGAAAGCATGCTGGCGTCTGAAGTCGTCTTCGATTGGTGATAGTGAGATCCCATTCCGAGCGAGGAAGCCTCGTCATCGTCATCTTCATCGTCGTCCATTCCCATCATTCCCATATCGAGAGCAACGCTGTCGGATCGTTGAGGTTGCTGTTGGTGAGGATGTTGTTTGACTTCGGCTGCCGCTTCCCTCACTCGCTCTTCCAACATTCGCTCAACTTCCTTCCTCGTCTCACCATGCTCACCCCTCTCGCGCTCGAGTGCAGCAACGAGAGTGTAGATCTGGTCCCTCATCTCTCCAATTAACTTGCCTTGAGCGTCCGCCAACGCCTCCTCTTCTCGCTCCTTCTTCAGGGTCGTCTCGAGCTTGTTGCACCTTGATCTCCATCCGTCGACATCCTCGCGTAGTGAGTCTCGCTCGTCGGTAAGATCGACGACCGCCTCCTTCGCCATTGAAACTTCTCGTTGAAGTCCTTCGAGTTCTATCCGTCTCGCGTTTCGCTCATCGTCGAGTTGCCTTTCGAGTTCAGAAATACGAGTCCTCATTTCGCCAGCCTCCTCCGATGCCTTGCGTTCAAACTCGTTGATTTCGAGAGCATGAGTCGAGACGAGGTGAGTTTGACGAAGTTCGAGTTGTTCGAGTTGCGTTCTCAGTGAAGCGAGTTCTGCTTCGGCAGCGGCAGATTGTTGAGGGTCGATAAAAGAAGTTGGTCGAGAAGTGTTCGAGGCGAGGTCGTCGTCAACTTCGAGATCTCCGAATCCACCGGTCACACCAAAGGGGAAGCTCGAGTAGTTTGAGGTCGAGACAGTCGGGCTGACGAGAGCTGGTGAGCTGTTGAACGAGTATCGTGAAACAGGAGGAGTTGCTCCATCGGTTCGGTAAGAAATCGAGGATCGTTTGTTGTTGACGGCGGGAAGGGGAGAGGGTCGGCGAGGAGTAGTTTGAGCGAGAGTTGCGGCGGTACCGACTGAAGCAGAGCGAGAGGGGAATCGACGGTCGAGGAGAGAAGCGGTCGAAGTAGCGTTGCTGTTGCTGTTACCGATCGAAAGAGAACGAAGGCCACCACGAGGAGTGGTGCCACCAGTCGAGAGATTCGGCGAAGGAGGTAATCCGTGACCGAGTTGAGAGGCAGCTACAGAGTGGAAGACCGAGATGTGTCGCTTTTCGCCAGGTGAATGAGCTGCTCGTTCGTCGATCGGTGAAGGGGGACCACTCGATGCTCGAGGCGCGAGGCATGAACGCGAGTTTGAAGGAGAGTGAGAAGAAGTGATGGGCGAGGAGAGGGAGAGGGAGAGAGGTCGAATCGAGGATCGTTTCGGAGAAGGGTTTGATCCATCTTTCGATCGAGCACTGTCACGTTTGCGAGGCGAAGAAGACGAATTGATACGTCTCGGTGAAGAGACTGGAGTCGAAGTCCGTCGTTCCTCCTCTTCTTCTTCATCTTCCTCAACGATTCCTCCCAATTCCATCGCACCTTGTCCTCCTACGACAGTCACGTTGCTCGCTCCTCCGACCGGTCCCCAACTGTTTCGCTTGTTGGATACTCCGACCCCTAACCCGATCATCGGACTCGTCGAGAAACCGGTGGGAGGAAGCGGACTGAGAGCAGTTCCGGCGGTTGGTGGAGGAGCGGTGAGGAGTTCTCCAGGTTCTTCATTTCCGAGAGAGATCACTGGCGAGGGAGCAGAGACACGGCCTTCGAGCGCTTCTAGGGCAGATTGTCGAGTTTGCTCCGGTGACAGAGAACCTTCGTCTTCGAATCGACCTCGTTCTTTGAGGGCTTCGAGAACCTGTCGAGGATCGCTCGACCAGGCAGGGAGGGAGGATTGAGTTCCAGGTAAGGGAGAGTGTGAGGCGGCGGAAGCTGGAGAGGTGGTGCCGTGAGCGGAAGGAGCGGAGAAGGAAGAAACGGCGGCATGAAGATTTGTCGGAAGAGGTTGATTCGCGCCAGAAACGATTTCGAGGGATTCTCGGAAGTTTGCGACTGACGATCTCCGAGTATGCCGTGAGCCATGTCGACCGTGAGAGGCAGGAGGAGGTCCCGTCGTTGGAGGGGGAGGTAGGGGAGAAGTCGATCGAAGGGGAAGGTTTGAGAGCTGAGCGGAAAGAGGACGAGAAGGTTCGGGTGACATGGGAAACGCGTTCTGTTGTTGCCAACTCGAAGGTGCACCGAGTCCTGCGAGCCTTGCGGATCCAGAGGGAGTTGGCGTTCGATCGAGCGATTCTTCCACCATCTGTTGTGAAGGTGCTGGACTCGACATGGAGATCGAAATTGAAGCCCTAGACCTGGTATGACCATGTCCTCCTGCCTTACTCACTCCCGCAAAACCACTGATTGACCCTCTCGAAGCTCGAGATCTCGACATTCGCTTCCCGTGTCCTTTCACTCCTTCTCCAGCCAAGAATCCAGTCTTCGACAGTGACCTTCTATGTTGGTGCGAACCAGTGATGTCGGCTTTCGAAGAGATGGAACCGTTTGCGAGGATGAGAGATTGTCGTCTAACGTCTTTGCGAGGAGAAGAGAGGTCGGTCGGGGCATTCGAAGAGGAAGCGTTTGACATGCGTTGAGAAGTTCGGGCGCGATACAACTTGAGCTGCAGATCATCTCAGCGAGGTCAGTCGTTGCTCGCAATCAGTAGAGGATAGTTCTATCACGCACCTTCTTCTTGGCCGCGAGGAGCCTGTCCTCACGCTCTTTTGCTGCCGCATCCTTTCCAGCCAGTGAATAACCCAAAGTAGCAGATGACATATCAAAGTGGGCGTCGATCACTGTTCAATTCGCAGAGTAAAATGGGAAAGAGGAATGAGCGAAATGGTAATGTGGGAAAGGAGAGGGGGAAAGAAGGGTAAGAAAACTTACGAGGTTTGAGGCTAGATGAAGTGTATTGAGTTGTGGACAGACTAGCTGCTGATGAATCAAACGAAGGGACGAAGGTCGGAAGAAGGAAACAAGATGTGAGGAAGGAAAAGAGAAGAGAAACTGTTTTCTGTCACAAAGGGGGAAGGAACACACAAGAGACAACAGCATCAGTTCACTCTGTTTCGGATTCTGCCGCTTGATTCTTTAAAGTTCATTATTACTCACCTATCTGGTATCCTCTATCACGTAACCCAATTGAAAGTTGGGTCGGAAGTGAAAGAAGGCTTGAGTCGCGTTCAATTGAATCTCAAAATTGACGGCTCCCTGGTCTGATCTACTTGAGGGAAGGGAGAGGGAGGGAGTAGTCGACAAGTCGGAAGTCGGTGTGATAAAAGGAGAGTCGAGGTGTGAAGGGTGGGTCGAAAGAGAGCGAAGAGGAAAACAGAGTTCTTCGTCGGTTTGTCGGTTAACAACTTGAGGAATGTTCCTTTCTTTTGTTGTCGAGGTAAACACACACACACAGAGACGACACGAAGCAGGTGGGAGAGAGAGAGAGCGTGTGAAGAAGAGAGCAAGTCCTGTCACTACTTGGGTCATTTCTCAGACCTTAGAGGTCTCGTCCCCTGGCTTTCGAAAAATCCGCGAAAGGAAGGTTCAATTTCGCACTTTAATTATGGTGCAGCCATCTACTCGATCCTGACTGTGACCCACTGTAGAGGTAGAGTATGTGCTCGTTGTAAAGAAACGCGTCGAGAGGGCAGGCTAGAGAGAGTCAAACGAAAGTCTTTGCAAACAAAAAAAAAGGGGGTCAGGGTACTTCTCCAACAAAACGAGGACGATGAAACAGAGAAACAAAGAGAGAGAGAGCTAAGTGTAAGTAAGTGAGCAAGTAAAGGCGTGAAAAGGTGAAGAAGAAGACGGAAGGGGAGGCAAACCCATGAGTAGAGCGAAACCGAACAAAAAGTCACAGACACACAACGAGGACGACGAAAAGGCGAGAGAGGAAGCAGAGAGGGAGGGGGGTAATAGGCGAATCGGGATATCTCGTCGTAGCGAGGTATTGAGGAACGACGTGGGAAAAGAAAGACAAATGATGGCGGTGGACGACGAGAGGGGGGAAACGATGAAGGTTGAGACTGAGGTGAGGTCGCGACTGAAGCCGATGCGTTGAAAGAATAAGGAAAGGCGAAAGCGAAAGTAGGAAGGGAAATCTTGCTTGAAAAATACAAAAACGGCGAAAAGAAAGAGTGGAAACCGAACCGGTTGCGAGCTGGGATGCGGAGAGTGGGACGGAAGGACAGCTCATGCTGCGGTTGCGGAAGCAGGTTGCGAAGATTTTGTAGCGTTGTTTGTCGAAGACGCGGGCGGCGGAGTCGAGGAGGAAGAAGGTGCGGTTGCTGGAGATGAGGCCGAATTTGTCGATGGGAGAGAAGTAGTCGAGGCACCAGCAGCGGATTCAGGCTCCATCAGGACAAGGAAAGGTTCAGTACTGAATGCGAGCAGGAGAAACGAGGAAACGGTCAAAATCGGATAAACGCTGAGAAGAGAAAGAGGGAAGCTTACCGAATGAATCTCGGTACTTGATCAGTCGCGAGCAATCGGAAGATGTGCTCTTGTATCCGTTCGTACTGCCTGAGGAGCGTTTGAACCTGAGTCGCTCGCAAAGGAGGTACAGCTTCTTGCGAATCTGCGTCTGCACTTCCCGAACTCTTCGCTCCGACTTCGGCGAGGGATCGGTTGACGTAGTTGACGACATCCGCTCGAAGGTTGTGATCGATGTTCAATTCGTTCGGGGAGAGAGGTGCGAGGTAGTTGTTATAGATGTGAAGAGCGGCGGCGACCAAGTTCTGTTGATGAGTTTCCATCGCGTTCGAGGCGGTCGTACCTTGCTTGCGTTTCGTCGATGCTCCGACAGCTGAGGAAGTAGTCGAGAATCGTCGTCGGAAATCGCTAACTTCGATCCAGAAACCGAGGTTCTCGTCGCAATAGTTGGCTCGAAGGAAATCTCGGAACAAGCTGCGAAGTTGAGGGTCGTCGAGAATGGCTCTCAGTCTCGTCGTTGTCGAATGTTGGTCCTTGTTCCATGCTGTCGAGGCCGTGTTGTCGTTGAGTCCGGATTTGAAGAGGTCCGCCATTCCCTTTCTCCCAACTATCGAACCTTCGATGTTGCTAACTCCAGTTCCCGCTCCACCAGTTCCATTCTCTACCGGAGCTGCCGTCGTCGAAGTTGCAGTCGTTGGTCGATCTGTCGAGCTGATGTTGGACTTTGAATCGTCGTCTGGACCGACGAGACTTGCTGAATCTCGACTTCGACCTCCAGCTTCCGACGAAGTCTTCCCTTCCGCACCCGCCTTGACCGCGTTCAGTGTCGCCTCCCCTGATCCCATCGATACCCGCTGACCCTCTTCCGAGATACGGTACAACACCCTAGGACCATGTCGATACTCTGCCGCTTGACCCGAGTTTCCCGCTACTTCTGAAATTGTCACCCGATCCCCTGTCCTCGACCGATCTGCGTACAGAGCTACGAGCCCGTAGCGTACCATGTGTGCCATAAGCTCGCCAGCTTCTTCTCGGCAACAACACGTAGCATAATCGAGTAACCAATCGATCGCTCCAATCGAAGAGAAGACTTGCTTCGTAACGACGACAGATCCCGTCTTTGTCTTTTCCACCACATCCTGCAATTCGCATCCATTCCCTCGGTCGAATCCTTCCGGTGGTCGAGCGTTCTCCAGGAAAGGTCGAGTGACGTTCGATGTCCGACCTTCTTGCTGCTCAGAGACGTAGTTCGGATTCCGTCCTCCAGCGAATCGACGGAAGACGACGTCGATGACGGACCGAGAGACGTGAATCTCGTCGTCGGATTGTCGACGTTCGAGGTGGAGAAGTTTCATACAGATGGGTTGAGAAGTGAAGACGGGGATGAGGTGATCTGCCGAGATTCCATTCTTCGTGATGAACCGTTCGAGGATGTGGAGGCCTTTCGGTGTGATCTGATAGATACCTCGATCCTTGAAGTTGAGCGAAGTCGGATCGGCAGCGTTCTCGATCAGTCTAGCGTCCATGAAGTGTTGACAGATCCCCTTTGCGATATCCCGAGACATGGAGAAGGTAGTCGTCGTGGTAGTAGTGACGATACGCTGAGGGTCGTTGGGATCGGTGGTACGATTCGACTGAGAGAAGCGGAGGGAAGCGAGATTGGCGGCAGCGTCATCGGTGGTGAAAGCGTTGGTGTAGGTTCGAAAGAATCGGGTTCGATCTGACAAGTCGAGTGACACCATCAACGTAGCGAAGAGGTCATGAGTATCCTGCAATCGAATGTCAAGTCAGCAATCTCGAAGAATGAAAGACAAGGGGGAGAGTAAGCGAACCTTGCAGAAAGGATTCCCTCTTCGACCAGTTTTCAGCCTGAGAGATAGATGGATGGAGTATATCAGCCTTTGAGCAGTACGAGAGAGACAGGTAGAGATAAAGGACAGCTCACATGTGACTACTTTGCTGTTGCCTTGTTCTAGCTTCAGCGGATCTCGACTGTGATGACATCCTGAAACGGTGTTACGCCTTGCAGAAGGTTGCAGTATCAAGCGAGGCGAGCGGGGGAAGGGATTTCGGAGAGGGGTAGAACTCGAAATTGATCGACAGGTCGAAGATTCGATGTTCTGAGAAATTGAGAAGTGGAGGGAGGAAGGGAGGGAAGGGTAGAAGAGGAGCGAGTAGGTGAAAGACAGGGAGTTCGAGCGGCCACGCTGTCAAGAGGTGTCGATGCGCTACTCGAGCTGAGCGTTTCGGAAAGGTGCGTGGGTATTTAGATTGGAAGTATGGAGGGAGTAGGGCGAGACCGAATTTGAGGAGCTGAGCTGCAGGTTCTATCACTGCTACACTGTAGATAGTACTCTGATCTTGATCAGCTATCCGTACGATCGCTAGTTACGAAGTAGAAGGAGAAGAATCCGGATGTGAGGGAGAATCAGAGAGATGAAGCGATTATCGGAACTCACATCCTTTCAAGTCCAACGAGTTTGTTCTGTTGTTTGATAAGACAGTTCTGCTATCGGTGGATTCACTCTGCGCTGTGTCTGAGGAGGTGAGAGAGGATTCGAAAGGAAGAGAGGCGCCGTCCCTCTAGCGGATTTCGAGGTGAGACAATCGTATCGTGGCATTTTCTCCTTTTTCTCTCTCTTCTCTTGCTCTTCTCTCTCTCTTCTCTCCTCCTTCAAAATGGGGGCGTGACAGAGCTACGCTATTAGAAGTCTATAGACCCGGTCAAAAGAAAAGAACAAAAGTCGACTTTTTTCACTTCGCTTCTTCCGCTTGACCCTTCCTCCATCTGATCAAGTCCATCTTCGGACATGATCGAATCTCCAGTCAAACACTTCATATCGATGCCTCTCAAAAGGTCAACCCGGCCTTCCTTTCGTCTGGGTCGGAAGCATCGTTCGACGTTGCAGACCCAATCTGAACAATTTCAGCCACAGAACAGGATGCCGATACGAGAGTTTGCGAGTCGGACATCCTGAGACTGTCCGGGACTACGGGTGTATTCTCTTCTCTTCGATGAATTTGCAAGTCAAGAATCAAATCTCACGTGTCTCCTTAAGTGGTCTACCCTCGCTTCCCTTAAGCCCTTACGGATTATCCTGCACTTTCCGATTCGCTGCGGTCAAAGTCAAGGTTGCTCGCTCGCTTCGCAAAGTTCCGCTTTACGTTCTTGACTGAACCTCTTTTGCCACTGGACTGGTTGGCGATAGTCAAGTCGCTGTTCGGCATCGAGGCTTCTCGCTCAGTCTAGTCACTGCGACGTCGAAAAGTCAACACTTTGCCGAAATTTGCGAAGACATCGAATCTGCAGCAGATGGTTTCTATCGCGGCCTATTGAGCCTGCAACGTTCTGTTCTTTCGTACTTCCGATCTTGTACCGAGCTGATAATGATTTGCTGAGACCCTGCCTCGGCGGACTTCTCTCGGTAGAACAACAGAGACGATTTCGAAACTTTGCCGAGTCTCGACATCCCAGCTTCTCCGCCGCAGCGTGACGCTCCTTGGTGCTGAGGTAGGAGTCATTCGACTCCTTCATTCAGTTAGAGGAAGTTTTCGGGAGCCCACTGATCCTCCGGTGCTGTGTTGAACGCTTCTTTCCTGTTTCCGAGAGCGAGAGAAAGTATCTCGACCTGTCCCGTCACGCGAGGGAGGCTAAGCTAGGCCCTACTCACCTGTCGTCGGTAGGAAATCTAGTATACAATCTCGAAGGGAGGGAGAGCCTCTGAGGAGCTGGTCTTGTTGTAACAAGGGAAATATGTTCGGTTATAGGGTTTTCGCACCGGATCCAGCTCAACTGCTGTTCGGACTAGCGGTCATATCAACGTTGTGACTTTCAAGTGTATAGCATCCCACCGCTGGTATCTACGGTCGGAGAACAGCTCCAACGAGGAAAAAGCAGGCTGGTGTCGTCAAAATTGTCGACTGTTTACGAGCTTTGAGTACACCCTGACTCCTTCTGCAATTTAGTTCCGCTCAGCCTCGGGGCTCCGCGACGTCACTTCAGACCGTGACGGAAGGGGAGAGTACAAGGTATCGACTCGTCTTGTACCTTGCCCACTATCGCCGTTTCCTTTCGAAAGTTCGAACTTTGAACTTTTGACACTCGTCCGACGTCTCGCAAACACGAAGGCCGTCTCGTTCTGATATCGGTTATCTCGAAAGTCCAAGATCCCGATAATGAAGTCAATTACTGTAGGCGACGAATCCAAGCTTGTCAAATTTAAAAGAACCTCGCCGACCTACGAGAAAACTCCCCCCTCTTTTCTTCCCCCACTCCCGTCTCTTCTCAATTTCTCGACACCAACACTGCACTCAAGATGGGTTTGTTCAGGCGCTCATCCAAATCTAGTCAATCCGAAACTGCTAGTGAAGTTTCATCTCTGCCGTCATCTACTTCAACAAGCTCCACCCTAGCATCTACGTGAGTTCACACGACTTGCCGATCTCCACAATAGATCACTGACTAATCCTGTTCTATCTTCAGAGCATCTGGAAAGAAAGTCAAGGCTTCAGACTTGTCCTTCCCCATCAATTCGGCATCTCCCAATTCTCGAATCCTCTCTCTACCTCCAGATAGCCCAAATGGACCTCCTAGACCACTGAGAAGACCCTCTACCCTAGCGACCAGTGTAGAGTCTGAGGACGACCCGAAACCAGAGAGGCCAACTTCGATTCGCCGGTCTACTTCACAAGGTTCAATGGGAGCTGCATCAAGAGGAGTCGGAGCCCTCGCATTAGGAGCTGGAGCTACAGGAGGAGCGGCAGCGGTAAACGGCTCGAAAGGAAAAGGAGATACGACCCCTTTGTCGGATTCCTCGAATGAATACGAAGAGGAAGACTCGAGTGTGGAAGGAGGCGACACGGATTATGAGGAGGCGACAGAAGGACAGGACGAGGAGATCAGCGAGAATGATAGAGTCAGACCGCGTCCGGGAAGGAGAGCGAGTAGCGCTTCGGGAGGAGCGAAAAAGAGGACTGGACCGATGAGTCGAGCTGCCAAAATCGCAAACGAAAAGATGGAGGAGAACGTCAAGACCAGGACGAAACTTGGCAAACCTCTCGCACAGTTGACCGCAGAAGACGTTCAATTGACGGAAGCTGATGTCAAAGAGGATATTTCTGTAGTTTGGAAAGCGATGTGAGTTATTCTTTCGTCTCTTGTACGAACGAAGCTGACTCGAACTCGACGTACAGGCATCTCTTCCTTTCGTCTCGAATGATCGAAGCAGAAGATATCTGCCTCGCGGCTGCAGATCATCGTCTCTACTACAGCGTAGGTTACTCGCTGATTCAAGTCATCAAGTCTCTCGCTACTTTCGAGCCTGAAGACCTCGAAGCCGCCATTCAATGCTGTCGGGACTCAATTCACATCACTCAACTCCTTCGCAAGAAAGACCACGGATTATTCGAACGAGTTGGATCAATCGCGAAAGGTTCAACTTCTGTCAACAGCATTCGTTCAATGACTCTCGTTCAGCGACATGCCGAACTCATCTTTGCCGAATGTACTCTTCTCAAGGTAAGCTGCTTCCTCTACTGCTGATCGACGAATGCTGATCTCGTATTCTTTCACAGGCTGTTCTCGGTATCATCTACTCTGGCGACTTTATCGCTTTCCTAAAAGAAGCTCTCAACATGCGTAACGCCTACGCAATCTATCGAACTCTCGCCAATTACGTCGAAGCTGCCGACGCATCGTACTACGGTGAAGGAACGGAAGATCCGGCCATCGACGAAGATTTCAGATCTGGAGTTCGACTCGGCAACGGAATGATCAGTCTCATTCTATCACTCCTTCCGGCGACCGTCCTCAAGATTATGTCTGTATTCGGATTCTCGGGAGATCGAGAATGGGCACTCTCGACTTTGATGGCAGCGGGAGGATGGGAAGCTGGCAGGACAGATCCGAAAAAAGATCCTGAGAAGGAGGGAATTCGAAAGCCTATCTGTGACATGGTTCTCCTCATGCATCATCTCGTCATCTCGAACTTCTTGCCGTACGTTACGTCTTGATCGTGCTCACTAGTGTATAAACTGACGAAACCTGCTTCATTTCTCTAGTGTCGGAGGCGTCGACGTTCCAACTGCAGGAAACATCCTTCACTACAACCTCGAACGATATCCCACTGGGTCAGCGACGATACTTTTCCCTTAAAGATTGATCCGATTCTGATAATTCATCGGAAATGAACAGAATCTTCTTCCTCTACTTCGCTGGACGCCTTCATTCTACCGAAACTCAGCTCGACGACGCTGCCAAATCCTTCCATGCTGCGATTCAAGCTCAGCGAGAGTACATTCAGTTGGGTCACATCTGCTATTGGTGAGTCTGACTTTTTCGCTCACGGCTTTAAGATAGACGTCCGCTGACAATTATCGACAATCATAGGGATCTCGGACTCGTATCGTTCGCAATGGGCAATTGGGAGAAGGGATACCAATGCTTTAATCTTCTCTCGAAGGAATCGAATTGGTCAAAGGTGAGTAGTTCGTCGTTCAGACACGCAAACAAGCGCTCACACATTCATTCATTCGCAGGCTATCTACGCATACGCGAAAGCAACTACACTCTACGAAGAAGGCGAAGAGATTGCTCAGGCCAACGACATCATGAAACGAGTTCCCGACCTCATGCAGCGAATCGCTGGAAAGTCGATTCCACTCGAAAAGTTCGTCGCTCGTCGATCTCGCAAATTCGTCACGCAAGGAAACCGTCTCTTGTTACCAGGAGTCGAACTCGCCTACGTCCTCAACTGTCTGGGATTGAGTCCGAGATACATTCTCTTCGAACGCCATTTGGATCAAGTCTCACACGTTTTGGCTGAGCTGCATCAAGTGAAAGAACCTGCTTCGTATGGAAAAGGACCTGACGAGTATTGGGACGGTGAGTTATCTCGCTTTTCCTCGATTTGAGCGAGTGACTGACTCATGGTTACGAACAGATTACTGCCTTGCTCACTTCCTTCGAGGTGTCGTTCTACGCTTCATTGCTCATCCGGAACCTCATGTCGTCGCTCGACCCGAGAAGTCTCAGATCCCAGTCGACGAGGCTGATGAACAAGCTCTGATCTCTTTCAAGTGAGCATCCTCACGCTCTTACTTCTCACGATCATCGAGACTGACTGAGCTTCCTCTGCTTACAGCAATGTTCTCAAGCATGGCAAGGATATCAGTCATGATCACCACTTGATCTGGTTCACTCGTACGTTTCGTTCTCTCCTCTTTCTCCTCATTTCCGAGACTCATCAGAAAGCTTTCGTTCGACAGACTACGAGCTAGGTCGACTATTCGAATCGAAAGGTGAATGGTCGAAAGCTCGAGAACAATTCGAGATTGTCATGAGCGGAAAGAATATGGAAGTTAGTACGAAGAAAGGTAAGGGTAAAGTCAGTCTACAGGTGAGCTCGATTCCTTTTCTCTGCGCTTCTTCGTGGCGTGAGACTGACGAATGAGGGTGATACTAGAACATGGCCGTTTTGAGGAGTAACGCGGGATTGGCGATGCTCAAGGAGAAAGGTCACTAAGCGATTCATCAATACGACGTGTCGAGCTAGATAGCATTAGCATACTGTATACTTCCTCTCGCTATCTCGCTGCCATCTCGATTTGTTATAGTCAAGCTGTCGTTTCGTCCGTTTGATCTCGAATAACATTATTTTTATTTATATCCAAGTATTCTTCCAAGCTGTAATCGCAATGTACCGACTATCTAAGTGATCTTGTGTCGAATCGATCTGTTCTCGAGCTGAAATCTTAACCTGACCTCCATGTGCTCTACTCCTTCTCTTCTGGATCCAGCTTAATCGTCTTGACGATCTTGATATGTGGCTGTCCCTCCTGTGGGTAAACAACGACGGAAACTATCAGCTCCTTTCTTCCAGTAAGTCTCGGTTCTCCGGAACAGCGAAACTCACCTCCAAAAACTCATTGCCCTCAGTTCTCCATCCCAATCTCGTATAGAATCCTACAGCGATACACTGACTATAAGCGACTACATCGACTTGCTTCTTCCCGCTCGTCACGGCTTGACAAAATCCGGGTTTTCGTTTTTCAAGGTGAAGGAGGAAGGATTGTTCGAGAGATCTACCGGCTCCCGTCCCACGGTAGGAAGAGTGTACTGCGAATCGACCGAGTTTGAGGAGTGAATCGGAAGGTGATGCAAAGCTGCACAGTCAAGGAGAATCAGGTTTGCTTTGCGAAAGCCTCGAGGAGTGAGCAAGACATACCAGCGTAACGTTCCGACGTCGATAGTCGTCCCGTCTGATTTCGATTCGGTCAAGAGGAAGTGATCACTCAACGGATCCTTTCTGCGAAAGATTGGAACTGAGCGAGTTGAGCGAAGAACTTGAAACGACAGAGGGGGTAGCAGGGGAAGCTGACTCGTCTACTTCAATAGCAGGATCATAGCCTTGCTCAATACAGAAGACCTGCTCTTATCCTTTCCTTGTCAGCGAAAAGAGATCAAATCTGGAGTGGGGTAGTTTGGAAGCTTCACAAGGAGCGACTTACCTGATGACGGATCGCCATACATCTTGATTTCTCCTCTTCTGTTGTGCAGAGTACCGTTCCGAAGTTACGAGCTGAAGTGGACGAGGATGAGGACATTTCGAAACGAATGGAGATGAAGGGCGAGGAAGGATCAGAGGAAGGTGGGAAGCGGATACGAGAATGAAGAGTAGCTCGAGAATGTCGTCGAGAAGCGGGAGCGACAGAAGCGCGAAACGAAGTGAAGTGAAAGAAACGAAGAAACGAAAACTTTGGATTTTTTTCGCAACTTCCTCGCGAGTTTTGAATGGCACGAATTCAAAGCAGTATTACAACAAGCTAATCAAGCAGATCAACACACACAACATTCTCAATCTCGCCACAGAATCCCCATTGGAACCCCCTCAAGCTCTCTTGACATGTTCCCTCTCATCCTCCAAATCTCCCCTCAACAATCCCGCCAACCCAATCTCTCCTTTCGGAGTCGGTAGATCATCCGACATCATTGAATCTTCTGTCGGAGTCGGTGATGTAGAAGTCTCCATCAGGTCCAGCAGCGTCGTTCCTCTCGAAGAAGATGAAGAGGATTTCGGTGGAGATGCGTGAGAAGAGGAAGGGGTAATCGTCGATGATCGATTACGACGATCAGATGAAGAGTGGGAGTGAGAATGGGAGTGAGACGAGGGTCGGTGGTGTTGAGACGCAGAGGAGGAGTGGGAACGAGATCGTTTGGGATGAGAAGAGTGGAGGAGGAGTTCAGAAGCTCCGTATTGTCGTGCTTCTTCAACTGTCATCATGACCTACACAAGTTCATCGGTGCTCAGTCTCAGCCAGAAGCAGCGCTCAAAGAGAAGCAAAGAAGACGTACAGGTTGATAAACTAAAACTTTGGGACCTACAGGTAAAGTTTGGCTCCTCGAGTTGGACCCTCTTTCCGTGCGAGGACTGACGATCGATTGAGGTGGGAAAGTCGTTCGGTTCGGTGTCGAAGGCGTCAAGCTCAATAGAGGTACTTCGTTCCCTTGATCCACCTCTTTCCCCTTGCCCTTTCCATCTCCATCCGATCTCGACCTACTCGGTAACAAGAAGATCCTCGTATCATCTCCACCTCTCTTCGACGAAGATGAATTCTCCCTCTCCCTCTCCCTCCCCTTCCCCTTTGAAGTAGATGGAGAAGTACTAGCCAATTCGACTTCTTGAACCGGTGAATCATAATACCTCTCTCCAGCATCTCCTTCTTTCCCACTCCTCCCTCCTCCTCCTCCTCCACCCGTCTCGACTCTCAATCCAGATCCTCTCCCACTCCTCCTACCACTCCCCCCCATTGCACCGTTATTACTAATCCCATTCCTTCGTTTCGCAACCATCGTGTAATAACTCAACAACTGAATTGCCGCTGCACCTCTCAAACCCTCGACCGCCCCCAACACGATTAAACCACTCATGACTAGTCCCTCGAACCTTTCCTCACACGCCTCGAGGCTCAATCCTAACAAATCTGGTAAACCCCACCAACTCAATTCGTCTGAAGTCGGACTGTTGGAAGTGCTCAAAGTTTGACATAGTGTCGTCGCTACTGATCTCGAGGAAGAGGAGGAGGAAGCGGAAGCGAGGATGAGGATTAAGATTAAGAGGAGGAGTAAGAAATCGAGTGCGAGCGAGAGGAACGAGTTTAAAGTGAACAGTCGAAGTAATGGTAAGTTTGTCTTGTAGATTGAATAGATCCCAGTTAAGGCGATTCCAGCTGAACATAAACTCCACAACTAGACAGACAGGTCTGACAATCAGCTCCACCCACTCGGCATCGAGGGTTCGAGGAATGGAGGAAACTCACTCTCCCGATTCTAACTAGAGTAATGATACCATACAATCTACCTCCTTCACCTCCTTCCAAATCTTGATCATCCCCTGGTGAACCGAGTACTGATCGGAGAGAGTTTGAGAAACTTGAAAGTCGGGAAGCGAGCGTCAAGTGGAACAGGAACAGGAGGGAAGCGAGGATGAAAACCGTCAGTCGTTTAGTCAGTGGAAGCGACACCGGTGCGACTGGCATCAAAGAGAGTGCAGAGTGGAGAGGGGAAAAGAAGGGGACAAAGGAGCAAGACCGAGCGAATTTCGAAGGAAACGCGACGACTCTCATACGATTCAGTAGTAGTAGTGTGTGAATACAATCAAGTAGAGGATGGCTACAAAAAGATTATAAAAGAGTTTCCAACAGGAGAGAGAGAGAGAGGAAAAAAAGCAGAAAGTTGCGAAGGATAGAAACAATGAACGATTGGGGAGAGGGTTTCAAAAGAGGTAAGGGGGAGTAGCATGAGGCGAAAGAAGGGGTATCAAAAAGGGTATTGTACACTATATACAGTCGAGAAGGAGAAGGAGAAGGGAAAGGGAAAGGGAGGGAGTTTAGACAGTGATCTCTGGTAAAGAAACTAGTAAAGCGTCTGTATCTGAACGATTCCTACTTCTCCTACTCCTTTGACCCCCTTCTTGACTCTTCAACAAACTCGAACTAGTCGCTGTCGGTGTCGTCGGAGGAGAAAGCGAGATGGGTTCGTCCGTGTAATGAGGAGGTAAAGATAAAGTTGTGAATTTGTTCGGTGATGAAGTTAGTGGAGCTGAGGAAGTCGACGAGGACGATGAAGAAGAGTAAGAACGTGTACGGAAGGAGGAGGAAGACTTTGGTGGAGGAGGTGGAGGAGGTGAAGAGAGGTGTTTAGACCGACTCGGTGAACGACTGGCCGAGGATGACGAGGAAGAGCTCGTTGAAGTTTTCGAGCGACTTCTTCTCGAAGGAGGAGGGAGGGAATATGCTGGTGGTGAAGAACCTTGAGGGTAAGGGTAGGAAGGAGACGTAGGGGAATAGATCGGGTTGCCTTGGTGATCGACGTAAACTGGTAAGAGGACTAATCGAGGTCGATTCGAAGAGGATCCACTCGGAGGGTAAGAAGATGATTGGGAACGAGGTCGAGGTTGATCCGTATAGCGGGGAGGGAGGACTCCAGTTGCAGGGAGAGTGTTGCTACGTCTTGCCGAACCTTGAGTAATACTTGAAGCCGACCTCGATCGACTCAGCGTCTCTTCCATCCTACTAGCAGTCTTGAGCTCTCCTTCGCCTCCTCCTCCTCGTCCACTACTCGTCTCCACCTCTGTATCAATCCATGCCTCTCCCTGTTTCCTCAACTCCTCATCCCGAATCTCACTGTTCATTTCCCAACTAACCCATACTCCATACACTCTCAGTGCGGCGGCGACAACGCATCCAGCAATGATCTTGACCATTCCAGATCTCCAACTCTCCTCACACGCTTCGACTCCCCACAACAAGATTTCGATTCCTCCTCTCGTAGATTCCCTCTCGTGTAATGAACCTCGCGTTGCTGAACTGATCGGAGAGTATTCGGACGACATGACGGAGGAACAGAGGAAAGAACCGAACGGTTGAGAGAGGGAGGGAGTGAAGGTGAGGAGTGAGAGAGTGAAAGTGAGGAACAAGGTTAAAAGGAAATCGGCGAAAGTCGAAACGGCGAATACTCGATGCAATGGAGAGTTGTGCTGAGCTCGTAGAGATTTGTGTGAGTTGAGACCGAGGTGACCGAATAACAATCAGATGCTTACAGTGAGGATTCCGATACAACCACACAGTGAACCGACTGAACTGATCAAAGCCCATTTCAACGCTGCGTTACCAGTCCACCAAGCTACTACTGCAGCTTGATCCAAATCACCGTCTAGTTGATCTTGAATCGATTGGTTGAATACGAATAAAGAGGTTGCTAGTCCCGATGAGAGGAGGAGACTAGAGAAGGCGATTAAAAGAGCAGGGGTTCGATTCGATTGAGACTGACTTGTTTGTTGCTGTTGCTTTCGCCGTGTTGTGTTCATCGCTTGATTGAATGGGTTTGCTGAATGGTAGGAGTTTGGAAGAGAAAGAGGGAGAGGCCGAGCAGAGACGAGAATGGTGAGAAAGCGAGTTCGGCTAGAGTTTTTGTAAGGTTGATGACAGAATTATACTCCGCTATTCGGTCGATGTGACTGACTGTTCCTCGCTTGTTATTCTGAGCTTCTAACTGCTTTGTAGGTGTCGATGATAGGCGAATCGAGAGAAAGCGAGAGAGAGAGAAGGAGAACGAGAACGAGACAAGGGGGAAGGAAAGCCATTTCGAAGCTTCCGACCGAGATCGACGCACTCTGTCGCTGAGAGGTCTCGTTTGACTCCTATTGCAACTCATCTCAAGGCTCATTCTCGTCGTCGTCGTCGTCGACGACGATCAACAGCAGCAACTCGTGATCAGTCGTCGTGAAGTCGACTGAGAAAACATTCTCAAGATCTCGCTCGCGTGGCCTCCTCTTCATGCCGAGGGATCGCTCCCCTCACGTGAGAAAGTGCTCAGAATCGACCAAGGGGTGAACTCATAAACGGGCCATTTCGAAGTGTAGACAGGGTGGTGGCGTAGAACGTTACAACTTGAACAAAGGACGAGATTGAAGAAGAACGAAGGAGAGACGACGAGGAGGTGAGAGAAAGTGCTGAGGAGGAAATGCCAAAGTCGAGAGCGAAGGAGCTTCGACTACTTGCTTTCGGTGTAAGGGTAGTCAAACTTGTTGCCGTTCTTCCTCCATCGTTTTTGCCTGCACGACGCATTGGAGAAGGACTATCAGTAAGCTTCGAAATCTGATAATCTCGACACTTTGCGACGTACTTCTTCTTTGAAGCGACATGTTCAGTCCACGCTTCCGTACAATGCTTCGCTTTGAACATTCTTATAAACGAAGGATCCCTGTGAGTGTTTTCCCAAGTGAACTCGTCAATCTCCATGACAATCGAGTTCGGAAACGAGTGTGAAACGACTCACCACAACTCTGATGCGATGCCCAAATCTTTACAACACCTCATCAACGCATTACTCTTACACCCTTCACTAGCAGTGGGCATTCCACTCGGATCGAAAAAAGTTTGTTCCCCTCTCGCGACACTGACCAATCTACCTCCTGCAACTAAACCCCATTCTCTCGTAACCATTCCTTTCAATACCGTCATTTCTCCTCGTGGTACGAGACCCCAACCTCCGGGTCCGAATGCTCGGTTTAGGATTCGTCGGTAGAGGATCTCGGGGAGGTAAAGTAATCCATCTACACCGTCGTTCAACCTTCTGTCAGTCGCTGTGAGAAGTGAGATAACGTAGACTGAGAAGTGTACCAGGTTTTATTTCGATCTCGTGTGCTTCCAAAGGACGCATGAGAGTGTCTGCTTGAGTCGAAGTGAACGGAATCGAAGATAATCCGTGATAACTAGTCGACCAATCTATTTCTGGTTGACCTTCTATCGGTGTAGGAGTAGCATAAGATGCATAGGTATCATTCAAAGGGAGTTCTGAAGAGGGAGAGGGAGAGGGAGATGGAGATGGAGATGGAGATGTGGAGGTAGCTGCAATTTGAGGTTCAAAGGGAGATGCTGAACCGACTACTTGACTCGTACTCGGTGCTGGAGTAGGAGGTGTAGGAGTGGGAGTTGAGGGAGTAGAGAGAGTTGATGGCGATGTTGAACTAGAGGAGGGAGACGAGGGGCGAGTGCGAGGAGTGTAAGGCCTTCTAACAGGTGGTGCGGTACTACTAGCACTTCTAACTTGCTTGACTGAATGGAATAGCGTTCTCTGAGTTGATCTAAGCATCTTGGTAGTCAAGTGTAGAGAATCAACCCCGAACTATTCTCTCTTTGGTTCTCACTCTTCACACTTTCAACTCGAAACAATATGCCGATTCAGACTAAAGATATTAGCAAGATCAGGAACAAGGTAGTCAGGGGAGAATTGAATCAGAAACGCAAGAAGGAGCAGAAACAAGCAAAGCTTAAAAAGAGGATCGCCAGGAAGGAAGCAGAAGCTAGAGGTGAAACAGTCGAACGAGGTGATTCATTCCCACTCGTTCCCACTCTCGTACTACTCAAACTCATGTCGGGAATGGTTTTGGAATGAGAAATTTAGGAATTACTCGAACTATTGAAAACACTCGAGAATGGTTGGGAGATGAAGAGGGGGAATACGCAGATCCACGTACAAGACCTGCACCAGTAACAGTAAACGAACAAACAGGAGATGTTACAGTAGACATGGGAACTTTATCCAATTTATTCCCTATCGCACCTGAACCTCAACTACCTCTCACTACTACAACAGAACCTAAAGTATTGATCACTACCAGTCCAGGGAAACCACCAGCACCCTTCACCAAGACTTTCTTGGATGATTTACAGGCCTTGTTGGGAGGAAAGAAGAGAGCCGATGTCGTACCGAGGAGAAGTCCAAAGTTTGAGATGGGAAGGGTCGCGAGGTGGGCTAGAGGGAGAGGTTATGGCTGTATCATGGTCGTAGGAGAGGATCATGCGAAACCTTGTGAGTAGCGACGGAATTTGATCGCAATTTTCGAACTTCTGAACTGATCAGATTCCTTTTTGCACCCGCAGCTTCATTAACCGTCTCCCTTCTACCTTACGGTCCCACCGCTCACTTCCGACTCACCGGTATCACTCTCTGCAAAGATATTCCCGTACGTTTTTGCTCTTCAGAAATCGCCTCTTCTAAACTGACAATTCTCGCAAATTTCTGTAGGGTCACGCTTCTCCCACTTCCCATCCACCCGAACTCGTCCTGAATCACTTCCAAACTCCTCTCGGTCTATCCCTCGCAACTCTCCTCTCCCAAATGTTCCTCCCCCCTTCCTCCGCCGACCTCCTCTCGCGACAAGGTTTCATCGGACGTCAAGTAGTCCTCGCTCAAAACTCTCGAGATTTCGTCTTCATCCGTCGGTACCGATACATGTTTGCTCTCAAGTCACATCGTTTGGGAAAGACCAAGAATGGGAAGAGTGATGTGGAACGAATGACTGAATTTAATCCGGATGAAGAGATTGATGATACTGTTAAAACGAGGTTTCAGGAGATTGGACCTCAGATGACTCTCAAAATGAGATGGATCAGGAGAGGACCCTTGGGAGAGACTGGGGATGAGAGGGAGAAAAGGGAGAAACAAGAAGCGGCGACGGGTGAACAGGCGGCAGAGTTTGGAGAGAAACCTACGGGGGACGATAGTGAGGAGGAGGAAATGGATATTGATGGAGTGAGACCTGGAGGGGAGGAGGACGAGGAAGAGGAGGAGGAAGATCAGGAAGCGGAAGAATTGGCAAAGAAGGAAATCGGATTAGATCAATCGGATGCTGCCGGTCAACCAAACTTCCCTCCTCTCGATCCCAATCCCAATCCTACATCACAAGCATCCACTTCCGCTTCCGCTTCGACTTCAGCAGAAACAGAAACCCCAAACCTGAAGAAACGTAAACGACGAACAAAGCCCTCTCACCCCCTTTACCGTCCTTCTCCATCTCCCTCTGCTTCTCCCGAACCAGAACCCGTTCCTCTACCTACAGTGAAAGGACAGAGTGGGAAGAAGAAGAATCCAGAATTGACGAGTGCGTTGAGTACCGTAGGGAAAACTTGGCATGCTGGACGAGGAGAGGGAGGAGTGAGGGAAGCTGCAAAGAGGAGGGAATGGAATTGGGATGTAAGTCGATCCTCTCTCGCGTGTCGAATAGGAACCGAGGCTGATGAGTATCGAGTGTGCAGGCGAAAATGCAAGTCTCGAGGAGGAAATTCTTCCTCTAGATTCTCCTCTCGTCTTTGTTCTTGTCTCCTTCCTCTGCTCTCGTTCGTCGTTCTGTATTGTTCGGACTCGCCCGTTCACCCTTTCACCTTCGCATTCCCTCTTGTTGCATTTTATCCTCTCTCGTTCCTCTCTCGTTGTTCGCTCGCTCGCTCGAATGCGAGATAAGGCTCGTTGCGCTGCAAGTTAGCGAATAGCGAGAACTGCGAAGCTTCGGCTTTGTCTGATCGCACTGAGTCCGGAGCGAAGGAGGCCAGTTAGAAGAGTATCCGAAACGTGCAAAACCGTGAGGAAAGCATGTCATCTTGACCCCCTGGAAGCTCAACATCGGAGCTGTCTTGAGCAAGCTAACGCTGAGAACGTACTTTTTTTGACGACGGTTCGCATCAGCGTGGGTGAGCGCGTTGGCGACTCGAATCTCGCAGAACTCAGTTAACGTTCTCTCGCGCCTCAACTCTCTCAGTCTACTCCTCTAGCTCTCATTCGCTGACTGAGGTGGTTGAAGACGTACCGAGACGGTCCAAATAGCGCTGACAGCGACTTTACTTGCACTGACCTCGCTCTGACGTTTTTCAGTTTTTTTCGCAACCAAGTCGAATTCTCAAATTTCGACTCGTCAACGTTTGCTAAATCTCGATTCGTCGCTCTACCATGGGCATTGTACGATTCAAACGAGCGCACTGATCGAGTTTGAGCGGGATCGTCGAAAAGCTGGAACGTCGAAGCGAATCGAATCGATTCCGTTCGAATCCAGTCGATTCGAGTCGAACGTCGGAACTTTCCATCCTCGATACTGCCACTTGCTCTCCAACCTTGTTCCGAGGATCGAGCGACGCCGAGCAGTGCCTGATCAGCTCAAGTCGATTGCAAGAGATGAGCAACGAGTTCGAATCGAAAGCGTCGAAACCTCACTTCCAACCAAACCGCTCATAATGAGGTACTTGGCTCCCGCTCGACGTTACAAATTCTACCAAGCCTTGCTAACCTCTACATCGAGAACATTCTTCAGCCCTCTCCTCTCCTCTCCAACTTCCAATTCCTCGAAAGCTTCATCAAGTTCTCCCTCTCCCTCACCTCCGCTCGCTGTCTTTGTCGTCGAGAAGAAAGGTTTGACGGCGACATTGATTGTCGAAGAGAAGAGATCTGAAATGATGGATTGGAGGGAATGACCAGTTTGACCGAAATCGGGGCACTGTAAGATTAGAACAAACGATTCGTCAGTCCCGCACGTAGACTCTGTGCAGAAGAACACGTATAAAGGTGGAGAGGTTTTACAGCGTTCACCTCGAGTAAAGAGACTTGGAAATCCGATGATACGAGGAAGTCGACTCCGAAAATCTCGAATGCGTTTGGCAGAACCTGCAGGTTCAGACAGCACAAGGAATGAGCGACATCAAGCATCCCGAACGCGAGATAGACGTACTTGAAACGATGATCCAGCACCAATCGCAGCCTTGAACACTTCTCTGACCGTTTCCTGGACCCCTTCCTCCATTTTCCGTATCCGTTCTCGTCCCAATCTCTCTCCCTTCTTCTCCCCACTCAAGATGACCTTCTCACCCATCTCTTGGAGACACGATACGCTGACTTGTGGTGTCTCTTCCCCCAAGATCGAGGTTTGCAAACAAGTATTCGTCAAATGCGATGACAGGTCGAAATCGGATGTTGAGGCTGCGGATTCTGGAGGTGAATAGGAGATGGGCGCAAATAGGGCTAAGTAGGGATGGTGGACGTAGACCCGGAGACCTCCGACCGCGACGACGTAGACTCGAAGGTGGAATTTCGTCCCGTTTGTGTCTGAATTTGGTGTTGGATCGAGAAGGAGCGGGTCAGAGATGTACTCCTACGGAGGCATGGGGTCAGTAGAGCTTCATGGGCGCAATACAGAGAGTAGAGACTGACTTGTATCACCCATTCCCTCATTTGTGTCGAATCTACTCTCGTGTCTGCACCGAACAGAGCTGCTCTCCCTATTGTTCCCCGCGACTCGTCTTCTCCTTCCTCCTCCTCGTTTTCCTCCTCCTCGTCTTCGTCCTCGCTGACCGGTTCAAACTCTTCAAAGATCTCTTCCAACGCTTGCCTCGTCGAGAATAGTCGAATCCCATTTCCTTTATCCGCCAACGCAGCTTTCAAGATCCACCATTTCGGTTCCACCCCCTCTTCCTCTGACGCTCTGAAAGACTCTTCGACTTCGTACAAATCGTCCATGAGGAGTTCATCGAGTTCGTCGGCGAAGGAACAGTTGAAATGAAAAGTTTTAGGCGCGGCTTGACGGAGAGGGGATGTAGGGTTCTTCGAAACGTAGAGTGCGATAGTATGCGACAAGTTCGACTTTCGTATCAGCCTATGCGCGAATCGTTTGATCAGTTGAGGCAGAGAAGGAGAAGAGAGGGAGAATATTCGTACGCTTTTCGGATTGCGAAAGAGTTGAGTAACCTCTTTTCGTCCATTGCCCAGTCCCAATCTAGTTCATCGTAATCTGACCATTCTAAATCTGGTTTCTGACCTTGTTCAAGTTGTGCTCTGTCTGTGAGGAGTCTCCAGTCGGGAAGTTGTTCGATGAAGGCTTTCCTCAGCGATTCGACGACGTAAGCTTGCGAGTCTGGGTATAGGATCAAAGCAGTCTTGATAGCTTCCGCCTGAGTGGCTGAATTGACCATCTAGTGAGGAGTGGCAAAGAGAGAGTTGTTGAACGAGATTGAAAAGAAAGAAAGTCTTCTCACTCTCCCACTTCACTCCGCTTCGAGAGGAGGACGGCTAAGGATGTCTGGCAAAGCTCCACCTTCTTTCTCTTCATTCCCAGATCCTCAACCCCAACCGAAGAAACCTCCACCTATCCCCGAATCAACTAGAACAACCAACGACAAACCTCCTCCAGCTAAACGACCTCGAGCAAGAGACTTCTTGGATGAACTGGGGGCGGAGATAGGGATCAAGCAGGAAGAAGGAAGGAATAGGAAGAAGGATGATCGGAGAAGTAGAGATGGAGAGGAATCGAATAGACGGCGGAAAGACAAGGGAAAGGACAAGGAACGACATAGAGATGACAACAAGGAGAGTAGGAGGAGTAAGAGAGACGATGAGGCGAGAGGCGAACGAAGGGAAAGTTCTCGACATTCGAAAGGGGAACGTCATGAGAGAAAGAGGGACAAAGGCAAAGAGAGAGAGGTAGACAGTAGATCAGAGAGTCACTCAAAGGTAAGTAGACCAAAGTTCGAGGGATAGAAGCGAAGACTGAAGCAGAACTCAAGGTTTCGCAGAGAAGCAAATCGTATCAAGCCGTTCAAACTGCGACTTCGACCGCCGACGAATTTGCATTCTCTGAGCCAGTGGTAGTTGAAGAACGACGAGAGAAACCTCTGTTCTACGAATCAAGAAAGGGAGATGATCTCAACATTGTTTACGGAGGACTGCATCGAGGCGATATTCCAAGGTATCGTCGGGAAGGAGCGGGAAGAGTAGTCGGTCTCAATGGTGGATTACGGATAACGAGAGAGACAGCTTATACTGGGAAAGGGGTCGAGATCGCTCCATTGAATCGCTACAGAGTATGCCTCTGATTCTCAAAACGAGACCTGAACGATGTTTTGAGCTCAATCTTGTCTCGTTGTCAGACTCCTCGTTACGTCGACCCTTCGTCCGTACGACACATCAATGACAAGAATACTAAACGCCTCACACTGCTACCTCGTCGTCCTCCCCAGCCTCAAATCCTCGGCGACTCTTCGTCTCCTGGTCCACCTCTACCTCCTCCCCATTCGGACAATGTCGACGTACCCTTCATCTCCTTCCTGCCTGAGCATTCGACCGAAGAGAAGCTATCCTCACTCGAGCACGAGGAGGGAGCGGAATATCGGTCAATCGCTGGACTCGTCAAACCAGCAGATCTCGAATCGGATTCGGAAAACGAGGATGATGTCTTCGGTGGATTGGGCATCAGCGGCGGAGAATCACAAGATGAATACCTCAAACGACGCAACATCGAACTCGATCGGATGCTACGAGACAACCCGAAGAACGTCGACGGTTGGATCGAATTCGTCGAATTTCAAGACGAAGTCGCTCAGAGAAGCTTCGTCGGTTCATCCTTATCGTCGAAGCGAGCTCTAAGTCAGAATGAACGTACAAGTACGGCAGAGATGAAGCTTGCAATCTTGACGAGAGCACTGGCGACAGAGGGGAACGAAGGATCTGAACGACTCTTACTTGCCTACCTCAAAGCCGCTGCTCAAGTCGAAGATCCGAAGAAGGTATTGAATCGGTGGAAGGACACTCTCAAGGAACATCCGAGTTTGACGGGATTATGGATCGAGTACGTTTCGTGGAGGCAAACGAGTTGGGTCAATTTCTCAGTCAAGGATGTCGTCGAAGTATTCGAGGAGTGTTTAGATGTCCTCATGTTGGCTATGCTGAGAGAAGATATCGGTACAGACGGTGAGTGATCCAATCTTGCCCCAAGAATCGATACTGACTTGAAACTTTACCCTTTCGGGGTTTGCTCATATTTTTCTCTGTACAGGTCTCGAAATCATCGAAGGCAACGCTATCTACCTCTTCCTTCGATTGTGCCTCATGCTCAGACAAGCTGGTACGCGCATCTCTCGCGGATCAGATCAGAGGAAATGCAGCTCATCTCCCCTTGATTGCGAAACAGGTTACTCTGAGCGAGCGTTGGCGTCTTTCCAAGCGCTGATCGAGCTCAACCTCTTCCGACCAGAGCACTTATCACTCTCGAGTCCAGACGCACCTCGAAGGAAGTGGACGGACAAAGTGATTGACGATCTTGAATCGTTCTGGGATGATGAGGTGCCTCGAATCGGCGAGAAAGAGGCGAAGGGATGGAAGAATTCGGGTTCGAGTGAAGATCCATCGCAGACAGCTTCTCCCGACTCGCTAGATCCGACAACGACAGATCCGAATGCGCGATCTTTCGAAACTTGGGCGACCGCTGAACGAACAGCTTCTCTCGAATCCTCTCGACCAGCTCGAACGACCGACCCTTCTCTCGACGATTCGGATGACCCCTTCCGAGTCGTCCTCTTCGACGACATCCGATCCTTCCTCTTCATCGTCCACTCTCCCGATTCGAAACTCCAGCTCGCCTACAGCTTTCTCACTTTCCTCGGTTTACCTTTCGTCCCTCCCGACTTTCCAACCTCGACCCCTTTCACCATCGATTCTTTCATCCATTCTGAACTCGTTGAAAGACCCAGTCTGATCAAACGATTCTGGCCTCCGAAAGCTGATCAAAAGCACTTCGAGACGATCGGAGGAGAAGCGATGGAACCTGAACGTAAGAGCGCCCTCGGAACGCCGTTTGAGATCCCCTTCCATGCTACTCCTGCTACTGTCGATCTCCTCTTCCCCTCGAAGTCGAAAGGAGAATGGTTTGCGAATCTTCGAACCGAGGATCTCGAAGATGTCGACGTCGAACTCGCTCGGTACGTGCCGTTGTCCCTCTGCGTCTCTTGCGACCTATGAGCTGACTTTTATGTCTCTGACCTAGGGGAACTCTCGAGTTGCTACGGACAGCAGTTCCCGACTCGTTCCTCACCTTGGACCTTTTCGCTCTCGAAGCTGCACAATCTCCGAAAGGGTGAGCAGAATCCTTTCCCCTTCTCGAAGCTCGCGAGCTGACTCTGACCCTGAATACCATTTGTAGCGCTGTCAAAGCGGCAAAGCAAGTTCTTCGCGACCAACGACAAGATCTCGCTCTTTGGGATGGATACGCTCGAATCGAGAGGCAACGAGGCAAGATCAAGGAAGCCCGACAAGTCTACTGCACTGCACTCTCCATGTACCGCTCGTTCAAACCAGAAGAGCAGATCGATGGACCTTTGCTGTGGAGAGCATGGGCAGAAATGGAATGGGAGGAAGGAAACGACGAAACCGCACTCAAGGTACTCGTCGCTTCGACAGCAGAGACCAAAGTCGATCTAGGTACGTACAACAGCTTCTCTTTGCTCTTTCGGACCGATACTGAACTTGAAAGAGCAACATCTGCAGCTTCTCTCGCCAAATCTTCCGAAACTCGACCTTCATCAACCGAGATCCTGCGTGCTAGGAGACAATATGCGACTCAACTCGAAGCTTCATTCCAGCCCATAGCGACTCAGACGATCTTACGCAATCGGAACCACCTAGCTTTCTCGGCAGCTCTTGTCGCCTACCTTACGCAAGGACTCGATGAAGCTGTCGAGGTCCTCGAACGTCAACTCTTCCGACTGGACAGCCCGACTACGAGGGATTCAGCAGAGCTTGAAGAGGTCTACATGCTCTACGCGAAGCTGCTGTATCGACATTCGACGAAGGGAGGATACAAACCAGGTCAACTTCGAGATCTGCTAGAACGCGCGATCAGAGACTTCAAGAACAATACTCTCTTCCTCGGGCTCTTCTATCACAACGAATGTATGTCGACTGATTCCCGTCGGTCTTCGCCCTCTGAGTAAAAGCTGATTGATTCGAATTTTCGCAGTACGAATGAAGATTCAGAACCGAATGCGCAAGACTTTCGAAGAGTATGTGCTCAAGGACAAAGATGTGACGAGCGAAGGATACCTCTTCGCTATCTTTGCCGAATTGCATCTTGACGTTCGATCTCAAAACGTTTGGGCGGTTCGAAACTTGTTTGATCGTGCCGTCGAGAACCCGAAGTATATTTGATTTCCTCAACGCTCCTTAATCACATAGACTGACGACTGTCTACCCTTGTCAACGTAGCACAAAGTCGTCGCCGTCAATCTGGATTCTCTACATCGACTTCGAAGTTCGAAATGGAGAACTGCAACGAGCAAAGTCTCTCATCTATCGAGCCTTACGGGAGTGTCCATGGTGTAAAGGTTAGCTCTATTCTGCTTCGTCCCGCTTGCCTCAGGCTGACTCTGAGTTCGTCAAAAACAGAGTTCTACCTTCGACCCTTCTCGCCAACTCTCCGTTCCGTCTATCGATCAAGTGAACTTCGCGACTTCCATCACCTCCTACTCGAAAAAGGAATCCGAGTGAGAATCGACTTGGATCCGTTTCTCGAAGGTGCGGAATTCTCAGATGTCGAAATGCTGGAAATCGAGGATGGGGACGAAGGTCAGGAAGCGCTCGATGTCGGGGAGGAAGTGTTCGCAGAGCGACAGAAGTTGCTGCCTTACTGATCGAGAGCTGCAATCGAGGGCGTCTGGTCAAAGTGGGTCAACGGACTTTCCGCGGTTCCCGCTCGATCCCCTTGCTTCGGATGATGGTTTCTGCTCTTGCTCTTCTTTCTCTTGCTCTTGCTCTCATATCTCGCATTCTCACTATCGTCTCAGTCAGCAATGGGACTCACTATACCTCGATTTCTCGCTCTCACTTTACTCGTTAGACTCAGGTGCGTCCACTTCGTCTTCTTTTTCACCAGATACCGAGACGAGTTGATCCCCCTTGATGTCTGTACAGCACGGCTCAACGCATCGTGGTCATCGAGAACCGATGCGACTACACTGTTTTTCCAGCTGTTTCAGGCTTCCCAGACATCGAAGAAGCATACACAGGCGAACCCGGGTGGGAGGCCAAGGCTGGAACCAAAGCTTCTATCACTATCCCGTCGACGTGGATGGGACGAATCTGTGAGTCGTAATCGACTCGATCGGCAGAATCAGACTCACTCGTTTCGCACTTTGACTAGGGGGACGTCGAGGCTGTATGACCAACGCAGATGGACTTTTGATCTGCGTAGCTGGAGGTTGCGAGGGAGGTCTCGATTGCGTAAGTCCTCATTCTCTCCAGCTCTTCCTCCGAAACTCGTCGATTTGATGATTCCGCAATCTCAGGGCCAATCCGTGATCTCCGAGTCCACAGCTCTCGAATTCCGGCTCAAGTCGAGTACGGAAGGGCAGTACGATGTCTACAATTTGCAGAATGGAGGAGGATGGAGGTGAGTTCAGGACTTGCGATTCTGCTCTTCACAGTGCTGCCTGAATTCTTTCCTCACAATCCGACTGACTCTCCCTTCTCTACCTTTCAAAGTGTTCCTACCGCGGTCAAGCCTCAAGTAAAAAAATGCGAGGAAGTCGTATGCACTCCAGATCTCGCCAATTGCCCGAAGGAGGAGATGAAGCTCAAAGACTCCTACGGTGAAGTGTTAGGCTGTGCCTCCGCTTGTTTCGCTCACGTAGGAAACTCGGACCAGCAATGCTGCGTAAGTCAAAGACTAGCTGGTTCCTGTCATTCGACGGTGCTGAGGAGGGAATGGATACAGACCGAACCTTACGGAGATTCCACGAAGTGTACGCCTGACTTGATCATAGGCTACGATTATTTCAAATCGGCCTGCAAGAACTCCTATGCCTACTTTGTGAGTGCCTATCTCGGAAGTAGTTGGAGGAGAAATGCTCATGGAAAACGACGTTTGCAGCAAGATCGTGCCAGTGGGACCGTCGACATGTTGTGCCCGTCGGAAGGCGATCCAGGCTTCACCTTGACCTTCTGTCCCGATGGAGATGGTGGAAAGAGCAACAGCACCGAAGGAGCTGGCGAGTGAGTCGCTTTCGGAGCATCTGGAGGAGTTCTGCGAATTGACTCGAAGTTCGCACGATCAGATCCGGAGCGGGGACCAAGTCAGGAGGCGATGGACAACCTACTGGAACCGGTCAAGCGAAACCTACCGATATCCCAGCTCTCAGTTCGGCTGCTCCTGTTGCCAGCGCGACAGCGAAGAACGATTCATCGGAGGCAGTCGGGACTTCAAGCGGAGGCTCAAGCACCCTTTCTACTCCTTCAAAAGCATCTTCCTCGACTGCTGAAGAGGAGGACGCTACTGCCGCTTCCTCGGAAGAAACGAGCGACGGGTCGTCTGGTTCGTCGGAAGAAGGCGCGATCATGGGGATGTCCACGCCAGTCTTTGCGGCAGTCATAGGAGGTATCGTTGTACTCGCAGCTGTCGCCGTAGGCGGAGTTTGCTATTGTGCGAAGAAGAGTAGAGCCCCCGCTCGTAACGATGCGACGATGGCTGGACAAGGACAGGGCGCTTACAACCCTGCTCGTACGTGACCTCATATCTGAATCTCTCGTGATCTTGAGCTCATCTCCCCTCTTGCAGAAAACGCCCTCGGACACCGACGTTCTTCGAAACGACGAGCTCTACTCGCACAGCAATCCTCCGACAGCGACTTCTCCTCTGGGTCATCCGGTGAGGAGAAAGCAGCTCCTATGCGACGAGCAAGTACTCGATCCAGTCGCGGCTCGAGGAAGTGAGGGAAAATGTGAGCAGCAGAGGTCAGCTAGTTGCAGATGGTCGAGAAGGAATGGTTTGTGTAGCTTCCCGTGATTGACATTCTACGTTTTGATTGCTTGTTGTTCGTCTTGTTCACCGACAAGCTTCAGCAGAGCAGGCGGAGACGAGTTGTGCTTGAGATATTCAGAAAAAAGCTTGTGATTCGTCTCATTCTCGACGTCTCTTTCGCACAACCACAACCTCGTTGCGATTGGCATATTCTGAGTATAAGTCGTAGTGGAGAAGTCGGATGCAGATTGACGAGTGTGAGAGAGCTGGCAGGATTATCGAATTTCGTGTAGGATTTTACAGTAAAATCTTACATACTTTCAAAGGTCGTCACAAACGAGCGAATCTACTCAAGGTCGCTGCCTACGTCTCTCTGCGACTCGCGGTACTTCGCTCATAGACGCCAGACGGGTGACGTTCAGTAGAGAGATAAACTATTCGAAGCGTTCTATAGCCGAACCTCGCATGTTCATGTAAGTTGAGCTGAATTCGCTACTCACTCACGCTCCCTCTAGATTGAGGAAACAAGTGTAAGCTAACGAAAGCATACGGTCACAAAATGCCCTCATGTCCAGCTGTGCCTCTGAGCGTTCGACCACGAGAAAGCAAAGTTTCGCTTCGCTTTCACTCCCAGACAGTCCTCCCAGCTAACGAACGATCACAGCTGTACAACATCTTTCAAGCTTACTTTCGGGTTGTACACAAACAGACGAAGCGAATCTCAATCCTTCTTTCACTTTCACTCATCAGAACTGTCCTCCTTCTTTGACTTGCGTTGCTTCTTGTCCTTGACTTTGGCAGGTTCGACTTCAGGTGCGTGCTCCTTCTATACGATAGTAAGAGTGGAGTCAGCTACGCAGATTTGTCGAGAGAGGTCGAGTGAGAGTTGTGAGGCTCACCTTCCACAATCCTTGAATTTGACGCCTCCTCCAGAGTCCAGTCGATTTTGGATGATCGACTTTCAATTTCTCGTTGTGCTCAGAGTAGTAGGCCCTCCACTCGGGATCAGAGCTAAATCGTGATGATGTTCAGTTCTTCCCCCTCAGAAATTCGAGAAACGATTCTTGAACTCACGGAGGAGGGAGCTTGATAGCAGCGGAGCCTTCAAGGACGCGTAGAGTACTGTCAGCTATACATACGAGTTAGTAGAACCGCTGCAGACTCACTGGAATTCTTCTTGCTAGGCATTTGTGAGCGGTAAGAGAAATCTATGACGAGGAGCTAGCAGAATCAGTCAGGAACTCTGTGACAAGGTCGGGAGGTACTCACTTGTGGATTGAGGTGGTGTGGTGGCAGAGAGTGGAGAGAAGGAAAGAGAGAGAGACAGATAGAGATTTGACTTCGCGCCTCCTTTTGCAATCTCCCAACTCGTTCATTCCCGCCTCTTAGCATCGAGTTCGCAGACTGACCAACATAGCCAGGAGACTATCTACTTAACCGTAGAACAAAGTAGAGATAGGATCATTGCCATCTTCATCTTCGAAAACTCTCTTCAACAGACAAGTAAGCTTCACTTCATCTGTTGATTGCGTTTAGAGAGAAAGATAGATCGTACAACATGTAACCAGCGTAAAATAGAGACAAAATAACAAGAGAGATTACGTTATAACTCAAAGAGAAGTGTCTATCCTGTTCCTATCCCTTCACTTCACTTGTCTTCACTTCGAAGCTTCGCTCAACTCGGTGTTCCACACTTCAACGAGCTTGTCCATATCCTTTTCCGTCGCAACGCTAACAACCTCCGTTTCCAACTCATCCTTCTCTGATTGCGACGCAGAGGGAGATGCTTCTCTAGCTTCCCTCAATAATTTGTGATCACGTCTTGCGAGGTTGGCGAGAGCTTGACCAGGACCGAGGAAGACTAGACGACGGATTCCGTGCGTTGTCGGGAGACTGTTGATGCAGGTCGACCATCGAACGGGGAGCGAGATTTGATCGACGAGATTTGAGACGAGGGTAGACGGAGAAGTGAGGAGGGAAGCGTCGAATCCGGATACGAGGGGTACAGAGGGAGTTGAGAGCTTGACGGCACCACAGGTGAGAGCGTGTCGCATACCTTCTGCTGCAGGCTTCATGAAAGAGCAGTGAAATGGTGCACTGTATCGACGAGGTCACGTCAAAATAGTCCGAAGTCGAGAAAGAGAATCTTGTGAACTCACGATACAGGCAAATCAGCCGCTCTACTAGCGATTTCCAACTCTTTCAGCATCTCGCTCGCCCTGAGAATTCCGTCTCGACTACCGGCAAGGATGACTTGACTGCTCGAGTTGAAGCTTGCGACCTCGACAGTTCCTTCACTACCTTCTTGATTCGTTCTACCCGTTCGAACCTTTCGAACGATTTCGGTGACTTCGGCGTGCGAGTGTCCAGGGTTGAGTACGAGAGCGCTCATTTGACCTCGGATAGTAGCAGGTGCGTCGAGCTCGGGTGAGAGGCCGATCGAGGGGAGGGAGAGAGCGTAACTTGTGAGGAGACCGTGAAGTCGAGTGAGGCGTACTCCGTCGGCGAAAGTAATGGCTCCAGCAGCAACGGCTGCGGAATACTCTCCGGAACTGTGACCGAGGACGAGGGAAGAAGAGTCGACTACAGAGGTCGAAAGTTGAGATTGGAGCGTTCGGAGGAAAGCGATCGAAGTGATGAGAATCGCAGGTTGAGCGTTCGAAGATCGAGTGAGTTCGTCCTATCGAAGGTATCTCGTCAGAATGAAAAACACGAGGAAGCTTTCGAGGAAGAGAGACTCACTTGGGGACCTTCAAAGACGATTCGTTGCATCCCGACTTCTTGTCGTCTCAGCCCCTCTGTTTCATCAAGCATTCTACCTAATTGACCCAGTTCCCCCTCTAGCTGATCCAACCTGAGACTCTTCCTCCACTCTTCAAACCCAGCAAGTGCAGCTTCTGCTTCACTCCAAACTTCTTTTCCTTTTCCCTTTTCTCGCAAGAAGTGACCCATTCCGACATATTGCGAGCCTGATCCGGGAAATAGGAGTGCATGTTTGGGTCTTGTACTTTGTGCACGATGTGATTCGAGAGGAATAGCCTAGATAATCGAAAGAAGTCGTTGTCAGACAAAGTCAGATCACGAGGATGAAAGAAAGAAAGCCGACGAACCGGAGAATAGTCTCCTCCACTCCAAAGAGCGTCGTTTGCGATACGATTCCTTCTTGACCTTTGTGCCTTACCATTACCGTTACTACCGCTTGCCTCTGCGAGGATCTTTGATGTAGAATTCGAACGGGAAGATTGAGAATTCTGAACGTCATGTCTTGAAGCGTTTCGATATCGAGCTAGGTAACCTGGATCTGACCATGTTGGGTTATCAGAGGATGGTGTAGGAGTAGTTGAAGGGGTGTAGAGTGCGCTGGGAGGTGGTGGAGGAGGAGCCGAAGTGGAAAGGGACGCGGGGTAATGAGACGCCAAACGACGAGAGGTTGACGCTGCTGAAGGTGTAGCGAGTGCTGG
>Ga0308160_10000627_pt1 | contig 63041 bp, 58 predicted proteins | sample PhyFR1_FD_201036 | JGI IMG/M metagenome (GOLD analysis project Ga0308160, IMG submission 201036) | Phyllosphere microbial communities from UC Gill Tract Community Farm, Albany, California, United States - DLSLF.R1 | ecosystem: Host-associated > Plants > Phyllosphere > Unclassified | place: USA... | reverse complement strand
TGGCCAGCGTCGTGCACCGCAAGGACGAGTTCGACGTGCTCACCGGCAACGACGCCGACGCCGACCGCCACGGCATCGTGACGCCCGACGGCGGCCTGATGAACCCGAACCACTACCTGGCCGTCGCCATCGACTACCTCTACACGCACCGCCCGCAGTGGCGCGAGGACGCCGCGATCGGCAAGACGCTCGTGTCGTCGAGCATCATCGACAAGGTCGCCGAGAAGCACGGCCGTCGCCTCTGGGAGGTGCCGGTCGGCTTCAAGTGGTTCGTGCCCGGGCTCGTCGACGGCTCCGTCGCCTTCGGCGGCGAGGAGAGCGCCGGCGCGTCCTTCCTGCGCAAGGACGGCACGGTCTGGACGACCGACAAGGACGGCATCCTGCTCGCCCTGCTCGCGAGCGAGATCATCGCCGTCACGGGCAAGACCCCGTCGCAGCTCTACCGCGAGCTCACCGAGGAGTTCGGCGACCCCGTCTACGAGCGCGTCGACGCCGCGGCCAGCAAGGAGCAGAAGGCGCGCCTCGGCAAGCTCGACGGCGACGCCATCACGGCCACCGAGCTCGCGGGCGACCCGATCACCGCCACGCTCAGCGAGGCGCCCGGCAACGGCGCCGCGGTCGGCGGCCTCAAGGTCGTCACCGACAAGGCGTGGTTCGCGGCCCGCCCCAGCGGCACGGAGGACGTCTACAAGATCTACGCCGAGTCGTTCGAGGGCCCCGAGCACCTGGCGCGCGTGCAGCAGGAGGCGAAGACGATCGTCGACGCCGCCCTCGGCAGCTAGCGCCGGCGCTCCCGCCACGACGAGGAGGGGCCTGGCTGCGATCGCAGCCAGGCCCCTCCTCGTCGTCACGACCACGGCCGCAGCCGCAGCCACCGCGGCGGTCAGCCGGCGTACGTCGGCGCGGCCGGCAGGCCGAAGAACTCCTCGAGCGTGGTGACGCCCTGCTGGTGCATCTCGGTCGAGAGCGGCACGCCCACGTAGCGGAAGTGCCACGGCTCGTACGTGAAGCCCGTCACCGCGGTCTTGTCGGCCGGGTACCGCAGCAGCCAGCCGAACCGCCAGGCGTTCTCCGCGAGCCAGCGGCCCTGCGACGTGTCGCCGAAGCACGCCTGCAGCACGCAGCTCAGCGGCAGCGGGCTGATGTCGGCGACGAGCCCGGTCTGGTGCTCCGAGAAGCCCGGCCGCGCGCTCTGCACGTCGGCCTGGGCCTGGCCGAGCTGCTGCACCCACCCCGCGTAGACGGTCACCTGCGTCGCGTACGAGCGGTAGGCGCTCTGCACGGTCATGGGGCCCGCGCCCTCCGCCTCCCCCGCGGCGAAGAGGGCGAGCAGGGCGTCGCCGGCCTCCTTCCGGAAGACGGGCGGGTTCTGCGACGAGACGTCGACGGTGACGAGGTCGGCGGGGGCGTAGTCGACCGGGTCGAGCGGCCGCAGCTTGTCGCTGACGACCCAGAGGCTGGCGGGGTCGTCGACCGAGAGGGCGCCGCGGTCGAAGGCGGGCGTCGCCGGCGCGGCCGGCTCCGGGGCTGGGGTCACGGGGTCCTCCGTCGGGGCCGGGGCGGGGGGCGTCGTGGTCGCGCGGGGCGTCGCCGAGGGAGTCGCGGTGCCGGTCACCGAGGCCCCGTCGCCCGCGCCGGTGCACCCGGCGAGCACCGCGGCCACGAGCCCGAGCGCCAGGGCCGTCGCCGTGCGGCGCCGCGCGACGCGGCCCGGGGAGGCGGGGCGGAGGCGCGGGCGGCGTGACGACATGCGCTCCAGGGTAGGGGGCGCACCGCGGGTCGAGCGGACGTCACGTGGCGGCGCGACGCCGCGTGGAGTAACTTCTGCGTACCACGCAAGTTTCTCGTCGACGCGACGTCGACGATCGGCGCTCACCGCGCCTCCGGCGCTGCTGCCCCCTCCCCCGCGGCCCGCCGCGCACCCCGTCAGACTCACCGCACCAGGAAGACCACACATGTCCCGGGTCACCGACTCCTCCCCCGCCGCCGCCGCGCCCGCCGAGAGACAGGGGCTGATGACGCACCGTCAGATCCTCTTCGTCATCTTCGGGTTGATGGCCGGCATGTTCCTCTCCGCCCTCGACCAGACCATCGTCGGCACGTCGATGCGCACCATCGCCGACGACCTCGACGGGCTCAGCCTGCAGGCCTGGGTGACCACCGCCTACCTGATCGTGTCGACCATCTCGACGCCGATCTACGGCAAGCTCAGCGACATCTTCGGCCGCCGCCCGCTGTTCCTCATCGCGATCTCGATCTTCCTGGTCGGCTCGCTCGCCGCCGGGTTCAGCGAGAGCATGTACCAGCTCGCGATCTTCCGCGCGATCCAGGGCATGGGCGCCGGCGGCCTCATGGCGCTGCCGCTCACGATCATGGGCGACATCCTCGCCCCGCGCGAGCGCGCCAAGTACCAGGGCTACTTCCTCGCCGTGTTCGGCATCTCGAGCGTCATCGGCCCGCTGGTCGGCGGCCTGTTCGCCGGCGCCGACGAGATCCTCTTCGTCACCGGCTGGCGCTGGGTCTTCCTGATCAACATCCCGATCGGCATCGTCGCGCTCGGCGTCGTCGTGCGGTTCCTGCACATCCCCGGCCAGGTGCGCCGTGAGAACGTCCGCATCGACTGGCTCGGCGCCGGGGCCGTGATCGTGGCCGCCGTGCCGCTGCTGCTCGTCGCCGAGCAGGGCCGCGAGTGGGGCTGGAGCTCGCCCCGCGCCTTCGCCTGCTACGTCGTCGGCGTCGTCGGGATCGCCGCGTTCATCGCCGTCGAGCGCCGCATGGGCGACGACGCGCTCATCCCGCTCAAGCTCTTCCGCATCCCGACCTTCGCGATGTCGACGGTGCTGGGCGTCCTGGTCGGCTTCGGCATGTTCGGCGCCCTCCTGACGGTGCCGCTGTACCTGCAGCTCGTCAACGGCGCGACGCCGACCGAGAGCGGCTTCCAGATGCTGCCGATGATCGCCGGCCTGATGATCTCGTCGATCGTCTCCGGCCAGCTGATCGCCCGCACCGGGCGCTACAAGATCTTCCCGATCACCGGCACGGCCTTCATGGCCCTGGGCTTCTTCTGGTTCACGACCCTGTCGTACGACAAGCCCTACTGGTTCATGATGTTCGGCATGCTGCTGGTCGGCCTCGGCCTCGGCCAGCTGATGCAGACGCTGACCATCGCGTCGCAGAACTCGGTCGGCCCGCGCGACATCGGCGTGGCCACGTCGGCCTCGACGTTCTTCCGCCAGATCGGCGGCACGCTAGGCACCGCCGTGCTCTTCTCGGTGCTGTTCTCGCGCATCCCGCAGACCATCGCCGGCGCGTTCGCCGACCGCGACCTGCAGGCCGACGCCCAGGCGGCCCTCGCCGACCCGGCCGTCGCGAGCGACCCGGCCAACGCCTCCATCCTCGGGCTGTACCAGTCGGCCCAGGGCGGCGACACCTCGCAGGTCGGCGGTGCGCTCAACGGCGACACGTCGTTCCTCAACACGGCCGACCGCCGTCTGGCCGCGCCCTTCCTCGACGGGTTCGCCAACGCGACGGTGACCGTGTTCTGGGTCGCGCTGACCGTCGTGCTGGTGGCGTTCGTGCTCAGCTTCTTCCTCAAGGCGACGCCGCTGCGACAGAAGTCGGCCATCGACGAGGCCCACGACGACGCCCAGGCGGCCCTCGCCGCCGACGCGGCCGTGCAGGCGCAGGAGGCGGCCGCCAAGACGGGCGCGCTCGTCTCGCCCGACACGGGCAGCGTCCGGACGGTCGACGGGGGCGACGCTCCCCGCCGGGGGACGGCCGCCGACGGAGCCTCCGAGGAGCCTGCGGATCAGCGACCGTGACTGGACTCCGTCGCCGAGGCGAGTAACGTTGACGACGACGTAGGCGCCACGCGCTGACGTCCTGGTCGTCTCGCCTCCGGCGGTCCCTGCCCGTGAAGCTCAGCGCGGGAGGCGCGACGACCTCGGGCCGTGCACCTCAGGGTGCACGGCCCGTCCTCGTCTCCGGGCCCGGCTCCGTCTCGGCCCGTGTCGGGCCCGTCCACGCGTCCGGGCCCGGCTCCGGGCCGCCCCGCGGGCCCCTCCCTGGGAGAACGACGGGCCCCTCGCCACCGTCGCCGGCCCTAGCTAGACTCTCTAGCATGCCCGACAGGTCAGCCCCGATCTACGACGCCTCCGGCTACTGGTACTCCAGCAGCAACGAGGAGCGCGGCGTCGAAGTGCTCAACGCCCTGCGCCGCTACCGTGCGGCCGAGTCCGAGATGCGCCGTCGCACGCGCACCTCCATGAAGATGGGCGAGACCGACCTCGCGGCCGTCCGCTTCCTCCTGCGCGCCCAGCGCCGCAGCGAGACCGTCAGCGCCAAAGAACTGGCCGACCACCTCGGCATCACCTCCGCCTCGACCTCGGTGCTCATCAACCGCCTCGTGCGGAGCGGGCACATGGAGCGCCACTCGCACCCGACCGACAAGCGCGGAGTCCTGCTCACGGCCACCGGCGACTCGAACAGCGAGGTGCGCGCCACGATGGCGAGCATGCACACGCGGATGATCAGCGCGGCTGAGTCGCTCACCGCCGACGAGTCGGCGGCCGTCGTGGGCTTCCTCCGCGACATGACCTCCGCGATCGAGATCGACGACCACGGCGTCGACGGGCCCGCCGGCCAGGGGCACGACGCGACGACCGCGGCGCCGGCCGCCGTGGCCTCCCACCCGCACGTCGCGACCGTCCGCGAGACCGAGAACGCCTGAGCCACTGACCCGTACGGCCGGGCGCCCAGCTCTGCTCGGCCCCGGTCGGCCGCGCCGCTCAGCTCGCCGTGGCCGTCTCGGGGCCCGGCTCGGTGGCCGGCGGCTCCGCGACGACGAACTCCGCCGACGAGAGCCGTCGTCGCATGACGGCCACCGCCTCCTCGTTGCTGTCGACGAGCACGTAGCGGCGCCCCAGGGCCTCGGCCACGGCACCGGTCGTGCCGCTGCCGGCGAAGAAGTCGAGCACCCAGTCACCCTCGCGCGACGACGCCTGGACGATGCGGCGCAGCACGCCCTCGGGCTTCTGCGTGGGGTAGCCGGTCTTCTCGCGGCCGGTCGGCGACACGATCGTGTGCCACCAGACGTCGGTCGGCAGCTTGCCCCGGGCGACCTTCTCGGGGGTGACGAGACCGGGCGCCATGTAGGGCTCCCGGTCGACCGTCTCGGAGTCGAAGTGGTACGCCGAGGCGTCCTTCACGTAGACGAGGATCGTGTCGTGCTTCGTCGGCCAGCGGTTGCGGCTCTTGGCGCCGTAGTCGTAGGCCCAGATGATCTCGTTGAGGAACGACTCGCGGCCGAAGAGCGCGTCGAGCAGCACCTTCGCGTAGTGGGCCTCGCGGTAGTCGAGGTGGAGGTAGAGGGTGCCGTCGCGGGCGAGCAGGCGCCAGGCCTCGGCGAGGCGCGGCTCGAGGAACGACCAGTAGTCGTCGAAGTGGTCGTCGTAGCGCATCAGGTCGCCGCGGATGCGCTCGTAGCCCCGCCCCTTGAAACCGGTAACGGCGGTGACCGACCCCTCCACGCTGCGGATCGACGTCGTCGAGCGCCGCTGCTGGGGCCGCCCGGTGTTGAACGGCGGGTCGAGGTAGACGACCGTGAAGGCACCGTCGGGCAGCTGACGGGTCGCGTCGAGGTTGTCGCCGTGGACCACGAGGCTCGGGGAGTCACGGGTCCAGTCGACGGGCATGGTCACCATTCTGTCGTGCCGGGCAGCGGCCAGTTCACCGGGCGTAGGGTCGCCGGATGAGCATCACCGTCGAGAACCGCCCCCAGCAGTCCCAGTACGCCCTCCTCGAGGACGGCGAGACCGTCGGCTTCGCCGCCTACGACGTCGTCGGCGACGAGATCCGCTTCACCCACACCGAGATCGAGCCCAGCCGGCGCTCGGCCGGCCTCGGTGCGCAGCTCGTGCAGGGCGCCCTCGACGACGTGCGCGCCGAGACCTCGCTGCGCGTCGTGCCGCTGTGCCCCTTCGTCGCCGACTGGGTCGACGAGCACGTCGACTACCAGGAGCTGCTGGCCCGCTGACCCCGGTCGTCGACCCGCGACTCCCCCCGGCTCTCGGAGCCGCGCCCACCGGCACGCCCGCGGGGCTCAGCTCACGGGACCCGGCGGAGCCACTCGGGCGTGGCGAACTTCGTCGTGACGAGCTGCTCGGCGGCCTCGAGCTCGGCCTCGGTGACGTGGCCGGTCGTGGCGCCGTAGAGGCCCGTGAAGGTCTGCTTCATGCGCTCGATGATCTCGGCGCGGGGCAGGCCGGTCTGGCTGCGGAGCGGGTCGACCCGCTTCGCGGCGCTCGTCGTGCCCTTGTCGCTCATCTTCTCGCGGCCGATGCGGAGCACCTTCACCATCTTCTCGCCGTCCATGTCGTACGACATGGTCGCGTGGTGCAGCAGGGCGCCGTTGCCGAGCCGCTTCTGGGCGGCCCCGCCGATCTTGCCCTTGGCGCTCGTGATGTCGTTGAGCGGCTGGTAGAACGCGTCGATGCCGAGCGACCTCAGCGCCGTGATCACCCACTCGTCGAGGTAGGCGTAGCTGTCGGCGAAGCTCATGCCCTGCACGAGCTCGCCGGGCGCGTAGAGCGAGTAGGTGACGATCGACTGCGCGTCCATGAACATGGCGCCGCCGCCGCTGATGCGGCGGACGACCTCGAAGCCGTGCTCCTCGGCCGCGTCGAGGTCGACCTCGTTGCGCAGCGACTGGAAGCTGCCGATGACGACGGCCGGCTGCTCCCACTCCCAGAAGCGCAGGGTGGGGCCCCGACGGCCGGCGCCGACCTCCTCGGTGAGCACCTGGTCGAGGGCGAGGTGCATGTTCGGCGACACGGGGGCGTCGTGGATGATCTGCCACTCGTGGTCGCGCCAGTCGCTGGCCTTCGACACGCTGCGACGGATCGCCACGGCGACGGCCTCGGGCGTGAAGCCGAGCAGGACGGCGTCGTCGGGCAGCCCGGCGCGGACGGCCGCGGCGATCGTCGCGGCGTCGGACTCGACGGGCAGGCCCGTGATCGAGCGGTCGATGGCGTCGAGCGCCGTGTCGGGCTCGAGGAAGAAGTCGCCCGCGAGGCGGAACTCGGCGATGCGCCCGTCGCGCACCTCCAGGTCGACCACCACGAGCTTGCCGCCAGGGACCTTGTACTCACCGTGCATGCGAGCAGCCTATGCCTGCCGGCCGGGGCGGGCGGCGGGCCCGAGGTGGGCGACGGACCCCGGGGAGGCGCGGGTCAGCGGGGCACGCGGGCGTCCAGCCAGCGGGTCAAGTCGTCGAGCACGTCGTCGCGGTTCGTCTCGCGGAAGATCTCGTGCCGTGCGCCCTGGTAGACGACGAGCTCGACGTCGGTGAGGCCGCTCCGGTTGACGTAGGCGTCGGCGAGCCTGCGCGCGCTCTCCTCCCCGCCGAGCGGGTCGTCGTCGCCGACCATGATCAGCACCGGCACGTCGTGCTCGAGGTGCCTCGACGGGCGGCCCAGCAGGCGCAGCGTGTCGCGCCAGCCGAAGAGCTGCATCACCTTCGCGTCGACGACGAGCGGGTCGGCCGCCATCGCCTCGGCGACCGCGGGGTCGCGGCTCAGCCACTCGAAGCCGGTGGTGCCGAGGTGGGCGTGGCGGGCGTTGAGGTCGCCGCCGTTCATGCTGCCGGGCACGCGGTAGGCGGTGCCGGTGAGCACGACGGCGTCGTAGAGCGAGGCCTGCCGGTCGATGATCGCCTGGAGCATCAGCGACCCCCACGAGTGGCCGAGCGCGACGACGGGGAGGCCGGGGGCCTCGGAGCGGATGATCCCCGTCAGCTGGACCACCGCCTCCGCGGCTCCCCTCACGCCCGAGGGGCCGAGGCGCCCGAGCTTCGTGTGGTCGCCGCCGTGCTGGCCGAGACCGGTGGCGCCGTGGCCGAGGTGGTCGTCGGCGTAGACCGTCCAGCCCGCCCGGACGAGGTGCTGCGCGACCTCCTCGTAGCGGAGCGCGTGCTCGCCCACGCCGTGCATGATCTGCACCGCCCCGCGGGGGTCGGCCGCCCGCCACACGTAGTAGTGGACGGTGACGCCGTGCGCGTCGACGAACTCGAAGTCGCCCCGGGCGGCGGAGAAGGTGGGCATGCGGTCATCTTGGCACCGACCGGGGGCGGTCACGGTGCGGCGGGCGGACGCGAGGAGGCGCGGGCCGGCTCCCGAGGGCCGGCCCGCGCCTCCGGCACGGCGTCAGGGTCAGCTGCGCGGCGCGTCGACGTCGGTGCGGACGACGCCGAACGCGGCGTCGAGGTCGACGTCGACCTCGGTGCCGTCGTCGAGGCGGACGTCGACCTCGTACGCCACGCCGCCGTCGTCGCTGCGGTCGACGTCGGTGACGGTGCCGCCGCCGGCCGCGCTGACGGCCGCGGCGGAGGCCTGGTCGTGGTCGGCACCGGTGACGGCGTCGTCGTCGTCGGTGCCGGTGCCGGTGCCGGTCGTGGCGTCGTCCGAGCCGCCGGCGGAGTCGTCGGTCGCGCTGCCGGAGGTGCCGTCACCGTCGTCGTCGCGGCCTCCCCGGTCGCCCCGGTCACCCCGGTCGCCGCCGCGGTCGTCGCCCGTGCGGGTCGACGTCACGGCGTAGTCGTCGTCGAGGTACACGTGGGTCTCGCCGCCGCCGGGCAGCGAGACCTCGACCTCGTAGCCGGGCAGGCCGTCGCCGATCGTGTCGACCTCGGTGACGGTGCCCCCACCGGTCTCGGCGAGCGCCGCCTCCCGGGCGCGGTCGGTGGTCTGGGCCGACAGCCGGTCGTCGTCGAGGCCGGTCGCCAGGGCGACGCCGCCGCCGCCGAGCACCAGCACGGCCGCCACTCCGCCGGCGATCAGCAGGGTCTTCTTGGTGTTCTTCATGACGGTGTCTCCGTTCGTCGAGCCGCGGTGCGGCCGGTGGTCGTGGGGTGGTCGGTGCCGGTGCGGGGCGGGCCCCTCGGCGATGACCCCACTGTGCCGACCGGGCGCTGAAGCACCACTGAAGCGACCTGAAGGGACGTTCAGCCAGCGCGGCCGCGCGCCGAGTGGCCACGATCTGCTGCTCGCCGGCCCCGCGACGCGCAGATCATGACCACTCGGCGGGGAGGCGCGGCGGCACACGTCCGTGCGCAGGCGTCGAGTGGTCACGATGTGCTGCTCGCGGGCCCCGCGACGCGCAGATCGCGACCACTCGGCGGGAGGCGCGGCTGGGGCCGACGGCGGGAGGCGCGTCAGCCGGCGGGGAGGTCGACCACGAAGCGCGCGCCGCCGAGCGGGGAGTCGTCGACGTGCACCGCTCCCCCGTGCACGCGGACGATCTCGGCCACGATGGCGAGCCCGAGGCCGCTGCCCCCGGCGTCGCGGTCGCGGGCCTCGTCGAGGCGGACGAAGCGCTCGAACACCCGCCCGCGGTCGGCGACGGGCACCCCGGCACCGTCGTCGTCGACGGTCAGCACCGCCCGGCCGTCGCGCTCGACGAGGGCGAGAGCGACGGTCGACGTGGCGTGCCGTGCGGCGTTGGCCACGAGGTTCCGCACGACCTGCCCGAGCAGCGGCTCGTCGCCGACGACGCGGGCGGGCCCGACGCCGGTGGCGTCGACGCGGAGCGGTGAGGAGGCGCGGAGCCGCGACGCCTCCGCCACCACGAGGTCGTCGAGGTCGACGGGCCGTCGGGCCACGCCGAGCTGCCCCTCGTCGGCGCGCGCCAGCACCAGCAGGCCCTGCACCAGGGCCGTGAGGCGCGCCTCCTCGCCGAGCACGGTGCCCGCGAGGGCCTGCCCGTCGATGCTGCCGGGGTGCAGCAGCGCGACCTCGGCGTGCTGCCGGATGGTCGCCAGGGGCGTCTTGAGCTCGTGGGAGGCGTCGCCGACGAAGCGCCGCTGCGCGCGGGCGGAGGCGTCGAGCCGGTCGAGCATGCCGTTGAGGGTGCGGGCCAGGCGGGCGATCTCGTCGCGCCCGCCGGGGTCGCGGAGCCGTCGGTCGAGCCGCGCGGCAGTGACCTCGTCGACCTCGCGGCGCATGGCCTCGACCGGGCGCAGGGCCCGGCCGACGACGAACCAGGTCGTGACGCCGAGCACGACCAGCGCCACGGGCACGGCGACGCCGAGCGTCACCAGGCTCGCCGCGGAGGCGGCCTGCGCCTCGTCGAGGGAGCGCGAGGCCACGACGGTGAGCTCGGTGGTGCCGACCGCGTCGTCGTCTGCGGCGTCGGCCGTGTCGTCGTCGGCGCCCCGGCCCCCGCGGCCGGACGAGTCGTCGTCATCGTCGTCGTCGCGCGACGCCGACGCGGACGGCTCATCGCCCGACGACGACCCGTCGGTCGAACCGCCGGCGATGTCGGCGACGTCGACGCTGTCGCGCTCCACGACGAAGGCCTCGCCGTCGACCCGTGTCCGCCCGCCCGACGGGACGGTCGAGACCCGGGCCGCCTCGGCGACGAGGTCGTCGTCGCCGCCGGCCGCGAGCACCGCGCCGGCGGAGTCGAGCACGACGACCAGCGTGCCGTCCGCGTCGCCGGCCACCGCGACGGCGGGCGTCTGCCCGGCCTCGAGCGCCGAGGCGACGCGCGAGACGTCTGCCTCGGCCGCCGAGCGCGGGGCGTCGTCGAGCACGGCACGCTGCACGAGCGCGAAGACGAGCGTGAAGAGGCCGAGGGTGACGGCGACGGCGAGCACGGCGGCCGCGGTCGTGCGGAGGCGCAGCGAGCCACGGCGACCACCGCGCCCGGCGGGAGGGATGCGCTCAGCCACCCCGCGACTCCAACCGGTACCCGGCCCCGCGGAGCGTGACGATCGCCTCCCGCCCGAAGGGGCGGTCGACCTTGTTGCGCAGGTGCCGCACGTACACCTCGACGATGTTGGGGTCGCCCTCGAAGTCGTCGTTCCAGACGCCGTCGAGCACCTCGCGCTTCGTGACGACGCTGCCGGCCCGTCGCATCAGGAACTCGAGCACCGCGAACTCGCGGCTCGTCAGGTCGACGAGTGCGTCGCCGCGGTGCACGGTGCGGGCGGCAGGGTCGAGCCGCAGGTCGCCGGCCTCGAGCACGACCGGCCGCTCGCGGGCCCCGCGCCGCACCAGGGCGCGCAGGCGCGCGAGCAGCACGGCGAACGAGAACGGCTTGGTGAGGTAGTCGTCGGCGCCGGTGTCGAGGGCCTCGACCTGGTCCCACTCGCCGTCCTTCGCCGTGAGCATGATGACGGGGGTCCAGTCGCCGCCCTCGCGCATGGCCCGGCAGACGGCGTAGCCGCTCATGCCGGGCAGCATGATGTCGAGCACGACGACGTCGTAGCTGCCCTCGCGGGTGCGCCAGAGGGCGTCGGTGCCGGTGCCGGCCACGTCGACGGCCATGCCCTCGGCCTCGAGCCCGACCCGCAGGCCCTCGGCCAGGGTCGCCTGGTCCTCGACGACGAGCACTCGCACGGCCGGCTCCCTCCCCGCGGGCGCCCTGCCCACGCGCCCAGTCTGGCGGGCGAGCGCTGAACCGGCGCTGAAGCGGCGGGGCCGGCGTCGCACGGCCTGCCACGGCCGGCGGGTCGGTGTCGTCGCCGGCGGCCGCGCCTCGAGCTGCGGCGGGTCGCCGTCCTCCTGGGCGGGCCGGCGCCCACCCGCCCACGAGGACACGGACCCGCCGCACTAGGCAGCGAGCCCGCCGCACTGCACCGCGAGCCCGAGCCCCCGGGAGGCGCGGGTCAGTGCGCGGAGTAGCCGCCGTCGACGAGGTGGTAGCTGCCCGAGATGAACGACGCCTCCGGGCTGAGGAGGAAGAGCACCAGTGCGGCGACCTCGGCGTCGGTGCCGAGGCGGCCGGCGGCGTGCTGCTGCTCGAGCGCGGTGAGCGCCTCGCCGGAGAGCGACGCGCGCACGAGGGGCGTGTCGATGAAGCCGGGGCCGACCGCGTTCGTGCGGACGCCGCGGGCGGTGTACTCGAGCGCCGCGACCTTGGTCAGGCCGACCAGGGCGTGCTTGCTGGCGACGTAGGCCGCGTTCTGGGCCAGGCCGACCGAGCCGAGCACGGAGCTCATGTTGACGACCGCTCCGCCGCCGGCCTCGACGATGGCGGGCAGCTGGTAGCGGAGGCCGTAGAAGACGCCGTCGAGGTCGACGCCGCGCACGCGGTCCCAGGCTGCGACGTCGTACTCGCCGATGTCGGCCGGGGCGGCCCCGATGCCGGCGTTGTTCACGGCGAGGTGCAGGGCGCCGTAGGTCGTCTTCGCGAACTCGACGGCCGCGTCGGACTGCTCGGCGACGGCGGTGTTCTGCTCGAAGGCGGTCGCGGCGCCGCCCGCGGCGACGATCTCGTCGACGACCGACTGCGCGGCGTCGAGCACGATGTCGGTGACGACGACGGAGGCGCCCTCGGCGGCGAGCGCCCGCGAGATCTCGGCGCCGATGCCGCTGCCTCCGCCGGTGACGATCGCGGTCTTGTCGGTGAACCTGGCCATGGTGGTCCTTCTTCCTTCTGCGGCGCTGTCGCGCCGGCGTCCTGGTGCCCCTCGGGGCATCGTCGTGGGGCTCGTCGTCGAGCCGTCCACGACGATACGCCTGCATCGACCTTTCCTCAACAGGTGTCGTCGATCCGCCCGAGATGTTTACTTAGCCGAGCTAACTGCTCATACTGGAGGGCGATGACCGACGTGACTCCCGCCTCCCCCGCTCCCCCCTCCGCCGCTGCCCCGCTCCGTGCGCTGCCGCACGCCCAGCTGGCCACGACGGTGCGCGGGTCGGTGCTGAGGCTGGCGCGGCGCCTCCGTCAGCAGAAGGCCGAGGCCGACGTGAGCGACGCCCAGATGGCGGCGCTCGGCTGGGTCTACCAGTCGCAGCCGCTGACCATCGGCGCCCTCACCGAGCACGAGGGGGTGACGCCGCCGTCGATGAACCGCACCGTCGGCAAGCTCGTCGAGGCCGGCCTGCTCGCGCGGCGGGTCGACGAGGCCGACCGTCGCCGCGTCGTGCTCGAGACGACCCCGGCGGGGTCTGCGTTCGTGGTCGAGACGCGCCGCCGCCGCGACGCCTGGCTCGCGCCCCGGCTCGCCGCCCTCACCCCCGACGAGCGCCGCACGCTGGCCGACGCGACCGAGATCCTGCGGAAGCTGACCCTCTCGTGAGCGCCATGTTCCGCTCGCTGCGCCTCTACAACTACCGGCTCTGGTCGGCCGGGGCGCTCGTCTCGAACACCGGCACCTGGATGCAGTCGACCGCGCAGGACTGGCTCGTGCTCACGCACCTCACCGACCACGACGCTACGGCCGTCGGCATCACGATGGCGCTGCAGTTCGCGCCGCCGATCCTCCTCGTGCCGGTCACCGGGCTGATCGCCGACCGTTTCGACCGGCGGCGCATGCTGATGCTGACGCAGGCGACGATGGGGCTGCTGGGGCTCGCGCTCGGGCTGCTCGTGCTGACCGACGTCGCCCAGCTCTGGATGGTCTGGGTCTTCGCGCTGCTGCTCGGCACGGCGAACGCGATCGACGCGCCCATCCGCCAGAGCTTCGTCTCCGAGCTCGTCCCGCCGGGGCACCTGGCCAACGCCGTCTCGCTGAACTCGGCCTCGTTCAACGCCGCGCGCCTCCTCGGCCCCGCGGTCGCCGGCGTGCTGATCGCGGGCGTCGGCACGGGCTGGGTGTTCCTGATCAACGCGGCGTCGTTCGCGGCGGTGCTGGTGTCGCTGCGGTTCATCCGGGTGTCGCAGCTCGAGGCGAAGCCCCGGGTGTCACGGGCGAAGGGCCAGATCAGGGAGGGGTTCCGCTACGTGCGCGGCCGCCCCGACCTCCTGGTGATCTTCGCCGTGATCTTCGTGATCGGCACGTTCGGCCTCAACTTCCCGATCTTCACCTCGACGATGGCGAGCGTCGAGTTCGGCGTCGACGCCAGCGGCTTCGGCCTGCTGTCGTCGTGCATCGCGGTCGGCTCGCTGGCGGGCGCCCTGCTCTCGGCCCGTCGCGAGCGGCCGCGCATGCGCGTGCTGGTGCTCGCGGCCTTCGCCTTCGGCGTGACCTGCACCGTCGCGGCGCTGATGCCGACGTACTGGAGCTTCGCCGCCGTGCTCGTCACCGTGGGGCTCTCGTCGATCACGCTGATGACGACGGCGAACGGCTCGGTGCAGCTGTCGGCGGCCCCGGAGATGCGCGGTCGCGTGATGGCCCTCTACATGGCGATCTTCACGGGCGGCACTCCGCTCGGCGCCCCGATCGTCGGCTGGGTCGCCGACACCCTCGGCCCGCGCTGGGCCATCGGCGTCGGCGCGAGCGCCGGCTACGTGGCGGGCGGCCTCGCGCTGGCGTGGCTGATCCGCCGCCAGCACCTGCGGCTGCGCCGGGGCGGGTCGGTGCTGCACCCGCGCTTCCGGGTCGAGCACGACGGCGACGGCCTCCGCGCACAGCGGGAGGAGACCGCCGAGGCGATGGCGGCCGACGAGGCCGCTGTCCGCCAGACGACGTAGCGACCGGCCCGGGCCGCCGCGCGGTCGCCGTGGGGCGTACGCTCCCCGGCACGAGCAACCGGGTCGTCGATCGACGAGCCGAGCGACTCGGCGGCGGAGGGCCGGCCATGGGCAGAGCGACGGTCAGCGGCGTCGTGGCGATCGCCACCACGACCGTGGGAGGCGCGTTGGGCCTCGTCGTGCTCGCTCGCCTCGACCGCACGGCTGGCTCCGGAGCCGAGGCCGGCGGGGTCGCCACCGCGCTGACGCCGCTCACGACGACGGGCGCCGGGGCCGCCGCGACCCCGGTCGCCGCGCTGCCGTCGGCCGCGGCGACGGCCGGCGCGGCCGCGACGCCCGGCGCGGCCGACGGCACGGGCGCCGCGGGCACCTCCGTCGTCACCCCGCTGGCCGGCGGCGACGTCGTCGGGGTGGCCCTGGCGCTGCTCGCGGCGGCCGTCGTGGTCGGCGGGCTCGTCGTGCTGCTCGTCGCCCTCGCGGACCGCGTGCTCGCCGACAGCCCGGACGGGTCGACGATGGGCCGGCGCCCGACGACGACGACGACGCCGCGGGTCGTCTCGGCGGTCGGCGCACCGGCAGGCGGCAGCGCCCCGGCAACTGCCTCGACGGTCGCGCCGGCGGGCGACCCGCCGGGAATCCTGATCCACTCCGGAGTGGATCAGTCCTCTGCGCCGACGCCCCCGCACTGCGACGCCTGACCCGGGCGTCTAGGCTCCCGGGGTGCCCACCTCGCCGCGCCCCCGCCGTCGCCCCACGGTCTGCCGCGCCGCGGTGGTCGTCGCCGTCTGCACGGTCGTCGCCACGGCCGTCGCCGGGTGCGCGGCGAGCGCACCGCAGGCGCCTCCTCCCGGAGCGACCTTCGACTACCAGCTCGGTGCCGCCTACGACCCCTCGGCCGGCACCGACGTCGTCGTGCGCGACAGCACGGCCGAGCCCGCCGCCGGCGCCTACGGGGTCTGCTACGTGAACGGGTTCCAGACGCAGCCGGGCGTGGACTGGCCCGACGAGCTCCTGGTGCACCGCGCCTCCGGCGAGCTGCTCGTCGACCCCGGGTGGCCCGACGAGCACCTGTTCGACCTCGCCCGCCCCGAGACGAGGGCGGCCGTCGCGGCCCGCACGGCGGCCACCATCGAAGGGTGCGCCGACGACGGCTACGACGCGGTCGAGCTCGACAACCTCGACTCGTACAGCCGGTCGGAGGGCGCCTTCGGCCTCGACGACGCCGTCGCCTACGCGACGCTGCTCGTCGACCGGGCGCACGCCGTCGGGCTGGCCGCCGCCCAGAAGAACACGGCCGAGCTGGAGTCGCGGGGCCGGGACGAGGTCGGCTTCGACTTCGCGGTCGTCGAGGAGTGCGACGCCTACGACGAGTGCCCCGCGTTCACCGAGGTGTACGGCGACCGGGTGCTCGCGGTCGAGTACTCCGACGAGCTCCGCGACACGTTCGCCGACACCTGCGGCCGGGCGACGACGCCGGCGAGCACGATCTTGCGCGACCGGGACCTCGTGGGCCCCGCCGACCCCGGCTACCTGTTCGAGCGGTGCTGACCGGCGCTCGTCCGGTCACGCCTCGCGCGTGATCTCCACCGTGACGAAGAGCGACGACGCCCCCGACCCCGCGTAGACGCCGCGCAGCGGCGGCACGTCGCGGTAGTCGCGGCCCTGGCCGACGACCACGTGCCGCTCGCCGATGTCGATGAGGTTCGTCGGGTCGTAGCCGTGCCAGGTGCCGCAGAAGTACTCGACCCAGGCGTGCGACTCGCCCACGATCGTCTCGCGCAGCTCGGCCGAGGGCTTCGGGTGCAGGTAGCCGCTGACGTAGCGGGCCGGGATGCCCGCCGAGCGGAGGGCCCCGATCGTCACGTGGGCGATGTCCTGGCAGACGCCGGCCCGGGCGGCCCAGCTCTCGGCGGCCGTGGTCTTCACGTTCGTGACGCCGGGCAGGTACGACACCGCGCCTCCCACGGCCTGGCAGATCGCGAGGGCCGCCTCGCAGGGCGCCGCCGAGCCCCGCGCCTCGGCCGCGAGCGCGACGAGGTCGTCGGGCGGCGACGTCAGCGGCGTCTGCTCGAGGTGCTCGACGAACGGGGCGGTGGCGCCCGCGACCCGCGCGAGGTCGTCCCACCTCATGCTCGTGTCGGGGTGCGCGACGGGCCTGACCTCGACGAGCGACGTCGCGGTCAACGAGAGCTGCCGGTGCGGCAGCAGCACCTCGAACGACGAGACGCGCGTGCCCCAGTAGTCGACGTACTCGTGCGAGGCCGCGACGGGCTCGATGCGCAGGTGCGACGAGAGCACGTACTGCCCCTCGGTGTGCGCCGGCAGCATGCGGGCCTCGTTGTAGCTGGCCACCGCCTCCCCGGCGTAGGAGAAACCGGTCAGGTGCCGGATGCGCAGGCGGCTCACGCGCGGCCGCCCACCCAGGTCGGTGCCGCGCTGGTCGGGAAGTACCGCTGGCGGATCGCCTCGGAGGCCGCGCTCGTCGCCGCCTGCACGCTGTCCATGTGGCCGGGCAGGTCGTCGAGGATCTCGCCGATGGGCCGGTACTCGAGCTCGCTGCGCATCTGGCCGAGGATGCGCACCCCGCTGTCGGAGGCCGCCACCCGGTGGTTCGTCGGCTCGACCTCGCGGAGGCACATCTCGGCGCGGCTGACCGCGAACAGGACGCTGCGCGGGAAGAGGCGGTCGAGCAGGAGGAACTCCGCCGCGTTGCGGGCGCTCGGCACGCCCCGGTAGGTGCGCAGGTAGGCCTCGTAGGCGCCGCAGGAGCGGAGGATGGTCGTCCACGACGGGCCGGACGCCTCGGTGAGCGTGCGCGTCGCGAGCAGGCGGGCGGTCATGTCGGCCCGCTCGATCGACCGGCCGAGGGTGAAGAAGTGCCAGACCTCGTCGCGGCTCGTGGCGCTCTCGATGATGCCGACGGCGAGGGCGCTGCGCTCGCGCACCCAGCCGAAGAACTCGTGCACTTTGTCGCCGGCCACCTTGCGGGGCATGCGCGCCCTCGTGGTGTTCAGCGACTCCCACAGCTCGGTCGAGACGATCTCGCGGGCCCGTCGCGCGTTCTCGCGCGCGGCGCCGAGCGAGTAGGCGATCGAGGCGGGGTTGTGCCGGTCGACGGCGAGCATCGCGAGCACGTCGGCGCGGGTCAGCGACACGTCGGCGGGGGCCTCGCTGCCCATCACCGCGAGGAGGCTGCGGCAGGCGGCGTCCTCCTCGATCCACGGGTCCTCGAGCAGCAGCTGCAGGTGCACGTCGAGGATGCGCGCGGTGCCGTCGGAGCGTTCGATGTACCGACCGATCCAGAAGAGGCTCTCGGCGATGCGGCTCAGCATGATTCCCTCTCGGTGGTGGCGCGGTCGTCGTTCGGTCGCTGTCGGTGCCGCTGTCGGTGTTGCTGTCGCTGCTGCTGTTGCTGCTGCTGTTGCTGCTGGACGTGCTCCTGCTGCTGCTGGGCCTGCTGGTCGTTGCGGGGGTCGTCCTGCGGAGCGTGGTCGGGGCTGTGGTCGGCGACCGCCGGGGCGCCCGCCTCCGCGGCGCTCACGATCGGGATCGCGGCCGTGGGCGTCGTCTGCTCGGCGATGAGGGCGCTGACGTCGTGGCCCGCCCAGGCGTTGACGTCGCCGCCGACGATCCAGGTGTCCTTCGAGCCGCCGCCCTGGCTGCTGTTGACGACGAGCTGCCCCTCGGGCAGCGCGACCCGGGTGAGCCCGCCGGGCAGCACCCAGACGTCGTCGCCGTCGTGCACCGCGAAGGGCCGCAGGTCGGCGTGCCGGGGCCGCAGCCCCTCGTCGACGAGGGTCGGGATGGTGCTCAGCTGCACGACCGGCTGCGCGATCCAGCCGCGGGGGTCGCGCTGCAGGCGCGTGCGCAGCTCGTCGAGCTCGCGGCGGCTCGCGGCCGGGCCGACGACGAGGCCCTTGCCGCCCGAGCCGTCGACCGGCTTGACGACGAGCTCGTCGAGGCGGTCGAGCACCTCCTCGAGGGCGCCCGGGTCCTCCAGCCGCCACGTGTCGACGTTCGGCAGCAGCGCCTCCTCGCCCAGGTAGTAGCGGATCAGCTCGGGCAGGTACGTGTAGACGAGCTTGTCGTCGGCGACGCCGTTGCCCACCGCGTTCGCGATCGTCACGGTGCCGAGGCGCGCCGCCATCAGCAGGCCCGGCGAGCCGAGCACCGAGTCGGCGCGGAACTGCAGCGGGTCGAGGAACTCGTCGTCGACCCGGCGGTAGATGACGTCGACCCGCTCGGGGCCGCCGGTGGTGCGCATGAACACGCGGCCGCCGGAGCAGTAGAGGTCGCGGCCCTCGACGAGCTCGACGCCCATCAGCCGGGCCAGCAGCGTGTGCTCGTAGTAGGCGCTGTTGAAGACGCCGGGGGTCAGCACGACCACCGTCGGCTCGTCGACGCCCGACGGTGCGCTCTTCTTCAGGGCCGCGAGGAGGCGGTTGGGGTAGTCGCCCACCGGCCGCACCCTCATCGAGACGAAGAGCTCGGGCAGGGTCTGTGCCATCACCCGCCGGTTCGAGATCACGTAGCTGACGCCGGACGGCACCCGCACGTTGTCCTCGAGCACGCGCCACGCGCCGGCCTCGTCGCGCACCAGGTCGATGCCGCTGACCTGGATGCGCGCGCCGCCCGACGGCTCGATGCCCGCGGCCTGCCGGTGGAAGTGCGACGACGAGGTGATCAGCCGCGCCGGGATGACCCCGTCGGCCACGGCCCGCTGCGCGCCGTACACGTCGGAGAGGAAGGCCTCGAGCGCCCGCACCCGCTGCGCGACGCCCTTCTCGACCGAGGCCCACTCGGGCTGCTCGATCACGCGCGGCACGGCGTCGAGGGGGAAGGGGCGCTCCTCGCCGGCGAAGTCGAAGGTGACGCCCTGGGCGAGGTACGAGTCGGCGAGCGCGGCGGTGCGGTGCCGCAGGTCGTCCTGCGTCATGCCCTCGAGCGTCGCGTGGATCTCGTGGTACGCCCGACGCGGGGTGCCGTCGCGCTCGAACATCTCGTCCCAGGCGCGGGCGGGCGGCATGCGGTCGGCAGCCTGGCGGGCCGCGGCCTGGCGGGCGCCCGAGCCGACGCCGAGGGCCCCGGCGGCAGCCCGCAGGCCCCCGCCGCGACGGCTGCCCGGGTCGGCCGTGGCCGCGTATCCGTCGAAGAGGTCTCCCATGGCTCGACGGTATCCACGGGGTGTTGCGGGGGTGTTTCCGCGGCGTTGCACGCGGGGACGAGCTCGCTGTGGGGGTGCCGAGCGGGCGGGCGGCGGCCCGGACGCCGTCGCGGCGGCCTCTGCCGCGCCGCGTCCCCCGCGCGGGGCTCCCCCGGTCTGGGCGCACCCGGTCTGGGGCTGCAGCGCCCGGGGCCGCGCGACGTAGCGTCGCAGCGTGGACCAGATGACGATGACCGAGGCGCTCGCCTCCGCCTCCCAGCCCGACGAGCAGCGCCTCCTCCCGATCGGCGGCACGGCGTGGCCGCGGCACGACGCGATCGACCACTTCCTGCACCCGACGGGCTGAGCGAGCGATCCTTGCCGACGCGGGGGGCGACTCCTCTCGGGCGCGACGCCGTCGCCGCTGGCCGCACCCGGCGATCTCATGCTCGCGGGCGAGCCGATGCGCAGCCTCAGGGACTAGCGTCGGGACGAATCGCACATCGTTCCACTCGGGAGGACCCCATGAGTTTCCGTTTCCTGTTCATCGCCGTCATCGCGTTCGTCGCGTACACCTTCGGAGCCAAGGCCGGCCACGGCCGCTACAAGGAGATCGCGAGCTACTTCGGCTCGTTCTGGAACGACCCGCAGGTGAAGAAGGCCCGCAAGAGCGCCGGCAAGAACGTCGCCAAGGCCCGCAAGGTCGCCGCGAAGAAGGCCAAGAAGCGCTGGAGCTGAGCTCCGCGGACGTCCGCTGAGGCCGCCCCTGCGGGCGGCTCAGCGTGAGGACGCCCCGTCACGACCTGGTCGTGACGGGGCGTCCTGCCGTTCGGGGTGGGCTCAGTCGAGCAGGCCGGCGCTGTACTGCCAGAGCATGTCGGCGGCCTCGGGGTCGAGCGCGTACGCCTTGACGCCGACGCGCGGGCGGTCCTCGGAGAAGGGCAGCGCCTCCTCGACGTCCTCGAAGTAGCGGCCCCCGACGCCCTCGACGAGCGGCGACGCGGCGACCAGCACCGAGGTGGCGGCGCCCTGCTCCGGCGTCTTGAACGCCGGGTTCGGGGTGCCGTCGGCGTCGCGCCAGCCGCGGTCGAGGATCTCCTGCTCGGGCATGTGCCGCTGCAGGGCCGTCATGATGCCGCCCGGGTGCACGGCGTTGGCGAGCACGCCCTCGTCGGCCCAGCGCTGGGTGACGCCGACCGCGAAGAGCGAGTTGGCCGTCTTCGACTGGCCGTAGGCCGACCACGGGTCGTAGGGGCGGCGCTCGAACATCACGTCGTCGAAGACGACGGGCGAGTAGTGGTGGCCGGTCGAGCTCAGCGAGACGATGCGCGACGGGGCCCCGGCGTCGTCGGCGCCGGCGACGAGGGCCGACTTCAGGGCGAGCGACAGGGCCATGTGGCCGAGGTGGTTGTTCGAGAACTGGAGCTCCCAGTCCTCGGGCGTGCGGGTCTCCGGCGTGGCCATGACGCCGGCGTTGTTCACGAGGGCGTGCAGCGGGCCCTGCCAGGTGTCGGCGAAGGCGGTGAGGGAGTCGCGGCGCTGCAGGTCGAGGACGGCGTGCCGCACCGTCTCGCTGCCGGTGCTGCGGCGGATGTCGGCCACCGCCTCCTCGCCCTGCTCCGGGCGTCGGACGGCGAGGGTCACCTCGGCGCCGGCCCCGGCGAGGGCACGCGCCGTCTCGAGGCCGAGGCCCGAGGCGCCGCCCGTGACGACGATGCGGCGGCCGGTGAGGTCGACGCCGTCGACCACCTCGGCGGCGGTCGTGGCGGCGGAGAACGGGGTGGTGAGACGTGTCATGCGGTGAACGGTAGCCCCGGGGTCTGTGGCTGGGGTCCGCGACTGCGGTCTGCGCTCGACCGGCACGGTCGGCGAGGATGGCCTCATGGTGGGGACGGAGGGGCGGGGCGGTCGCGCCCGACGGCGTCTCCCGATCGTCACGCTCGTGTGCCTCGGCGCTGCCCTCGGCGCGCTCGTCGCCCTGGGGTTCCTCGGCGGGTCGGTCCCGGCCGGCCTGCTCATCGGGGCACCGCCGGCGCTGGGCCTGCTGGGCAGCGTCGCCGCGCTCCTCGATCGTCACCTGGACCGGGAAGACCTACGTGACTGGGCCATCGGGTCCGCCCTCTCGGGCTTCGTCGGGGTCGTGGCGCTGTACGTCGTCGCGACCTTCGTCGAGGCCGTCGACTGGACCGTGAACGGGCCTCCCGCCTGGCTGTGAGCGGGCCGTTGGCAGGCTCGAGCGCCGGGGTCAGTTCGTCCGCTCGCTCAGGCCCCGGCGGGCGCTACCCGCTTCTCGAACCAGTGGTCGGCATAGCGCTCGTCGTTGAACGGCGGCACCTCGACCCAGCCCTCGGCGCGGTAGAGGCGGATCGCCTCGACCAGCGTCGCGTTCGTGTCGAGCCGCAGCAGGGTGACGCCGCGCTCGACGGCCCGGCGCTCGAGGTCGCGCAGGAGGCGTCGGCCGAGCCCCGCTCCCCGCACCGCCCCCGAGACCCACACCCGCTTGACCTCGGCGGAGCCGTCGTCGTGCAGCTTGAGGGCGCCGCAGCCGACGGGCTCGCCGCTCCGCGTCGCGAGCACGAAGAGGCCCTTCGGCGGGCGCATCGACGCCGCCGTGGTCGGCACGGCCGCGGCGGGGTCGTAGCCGACGTCGAAGCGGGCGTCGATCTCGGCGAGGTACTGCCCGAGGCACCAGACGGCCCTCGGGTCGTCGGGGTCGACCTCGGCGAGCTCGATCGCGGCGGGGTCGAACACTGCGGCGTCCGTGCCGTTGTCGGGAATCGTCATCCGGCGACCTCAGCCGGCCCGGCGGTCCTCGCGGTGGCGGGCGACGAGGGCTCGCCCGTAGATCACCGCCGCGACGTAGTGCCCGATCAGCCCGAGCAGCAGCACGAACGCACTGACCAGGATCATCACCTGGCCCGCGACGTCCAGGCCCTCCGAGCCCGCGACTCCTCGCCACTGGTCGACGGCCGCGTGGCCGACGAGCAGCATCAGCAGCCCGACGAAGATCAGGGCGGTGCGCACCTTGCCGACGCGCGTGACCGGGAAGGGCGCGCCGCTGAAGCGCACCAGCGCGTACAGGCTGAGCAGCACGTCGGGCAGCAGGATCAGCACGACGACGGGCCAGTTGAGCAGGTCGCCCAGCGCGAGCGAGACCATCACGACGATGACCGTCAGCCGGTCGGCCACGGGGTCGAGCCAGCGACCGAGCTCGGACGTCGCGCCGGTGCGCCGCGCGACGAACCCGTCGAGGAAGTCGGTGAAGAACACCACGGCGATCACCAGCAGCGACGACCAGTAGTGCGCGCCGACGACGAGCACGACGAAGACGGGCAGCAGCAGGAGGCGCACGGCCGTGATCGCGTTGGGCACGGTCCGCCACTCGTCGGTGCGGAACAGACGGTCGACGAGCTGCACGACGTCCTCTCGGGTCACGCTCCCGACGGGCTGCGGGGGCGCTCCGATCCTACGGGGCGCACCGCGACAGGTGGGCGGGCGAGGGCGGGAGGCGCGAGCCCGGTCCCCGAGGAGCGTGGCGGCCAGCAGGGCGTGCTCCAGGATCGCTGCTCCACTCCGGAGTGGAACAGCCTCCCCCAGCGCCCCGCCCGCCCTCAGCGAAGGCGGCGGGTCGCCGTCCTCCCCGGCGGGCTGGCGCCGACCCGCCCACGGGGACGGTGACCCGCCGCACTGCGCGACCAGCGGCGGCTCAGTACCCGTAGTCCTGCAGGGTGCCGGGCGAGGTGTCGCCGAAGAGGTACGCGTAGCAGAGCACGCTCCGGTCGCCCTGCCCCCAGCTCTGCTCGGTCGGCGTCAGGTAGAGGTACTCGACCTCCGACTCCTCCCACGGCAGCCCGATGAACCCCTCGAAGGCGCCGTAGCAGAGGTCGTCCGCCTCGGCCGCGGTCTCCTCGTCGCCGGGGTACGCGTCCGCGTCAGTGAGCTCGTCCTGCAGGTAGACCTCGTTCTGGTGCTCCTCGTCGCACGAGCGGAGGTCGACCATCGAGACCTCCTCCGCCGTCGCGTCGGCGCCGCCGAACGAGAAGCAGTCGCCGACCGTGAGCTCCTCGATGCCGGTGTCGGGCACGGCGTCGGGGTCGATGCCCGGGTCCGGCCCGGCCGCGACCTCGCTCGACAGGGTGTCGATGCCGCTGAGGACCGCGGCGGAGACGCCCCCGAGCACGAGCACCGACGCGGCGATGATGCCGCCGATGAGCAGGCCGCGGTTCCGCGGCTTCGCGGGGGCGGCGGGCGCCCAGGCGCCGTAGGCGGGCGCGGCGCCGTAGCCGCCGGGCCCGCCGTAGGGCGACGCCCCGGGGGCGGCCTGCGGCACGTACGCGTTCGGCGCGGGCTGGCCCGCGCCCTGCCCGGCCCACGCCCCGGGCGGCGGTGTCAGCGGCTGTGCCGGCTGAGGGACGTACGGAGCAGGGGCCGGCGCCCCGAACACGGCGGGGCTGGGGATCGCGGGAGGCGCGGCCGGGCGCTCCCGGGCGAACGGAGCGTCGGCCTCGGCCGGGCCCACGGCGTCGACCCAGCGCCAGACCGACGCGACGGCCGCGTCGGCGACGACCCGCGCCTCCGCGTCCAGGGGCACGGCGAGCGACTCGCGCGACCGCTGGTCGGGCGGGGTGACGCCCGAGGCGTCGGCGTAGAGGCCGGCGACGAACCACTCCCGGCCGTCGTCGGCGAGGTCGAGCCAAAGACGGTGGCCGAGCCGCAGGCGGAGGGCCGCACCCGGGGCACGGGTGCCCGGGTACTCGCTCGCGACGTCGGTGAGCTCGAGCCCGGAGAACTCGTGGCGGAGGAGCGCCGCGACGCGCTGGTGCGTCGGCGGCAGGTCGGCATCGGCCACGGTGGTCCCCTTCGGCGGCGGCGTCGGGGTCGACCGCCTGAGGGATCGTAACGCGCCGCGGGCTCACGGCGCGCCGCCCCCTTCGCGGGACGCCCGGCCCCGCGGCGACCAGGGTCGCGGCGAGGCCGGGCGTCGGGCCGAGCGAGGAGGCGCGGGTCAGTTCGAGACCGTCTCCAGCGTCGGGTAGTCGGTGTAGCCGGTGGCGCCCTCGGCGTAGAACGTGGCCGGGTTCGGCTCGTTCAGCTCGGTGTCACCCTGCCAGCGCGCGACGAGGTCGGGGTTCGCGATGACCATGCGGCCGACCGCGACGGCGTCGGCGTGGCCGCCGCCGACGAGCTCCTCGGCCTCGGCCTTGTCGGTGACGACGCCGAAGCCGCTGTTGAGCACGACAGGGCCGCCGAAGCGGGCGCGCAGGTGCTGCACGAGCTCGCCGCGGGGCTCGGCGTGCAGCACGCTGAGGTACGCCAGGCCGAGGGGGGCGACGCCGTTGAGCAGCGCCTCGTAGGTCGCGGTGACGTCGGCGAGGTCGGTCTCGGCGACGTCCTGGATGTTGTGCATGGGCGAGATGCGCATGCCGACGCGGCCGGCGCCGATCGCCTCGGCGACGGCAGTCGCCGTCTCGATGCCGATGCGGGCCCGCGCGGCGGGGCTTCCGCCGTACTCGTCGGTGCGCACGTTCGACACGGGCGAGAGGAACTCGTGCAGCAGGTAGCCGTTGGCGCTGTGCAGCTCGACGCCGTCGAGGCCTGCCTCGAGGACGGCGCGCTTCGAGGCGGTGACGATGTCCTGCACGGTCTGGCGCACCTCCTCGGTGGTGAGCTCGTGGGGCACCGGGTAGGCGGTCTTGCCGTTCGGGGTGCGGGTCTCGTCGTCGATGGCGATCGCGCTCGGGGCGACGATGCGGTCGGTGCCGGTCACCTCGGTGTGCGAGACGCGGCCCGCGTGCATCACCTGCATGACGATGGTGCCGCCCTCGGCGTGCACGGCATCGGCGACGCGCTTCCAGCCGGCGACCTGCTCGTCGGTGACGATGCCGGGCTGGCCGGTGTAGCCCTTGCCCTCCTGGGTCGGGTAGGTGCCCTCGGTGACGATGAGGCCCACGGTGGCGCGCTGGCGGTAGTGCTCGACGACGACGTCGCCGGGCACGTCGCCGGCGTCGGCGCGCACGCGGGTCAGGGGTGCCATGGTGACGCGGTTCGAGAGGCTGAGATCGCCGAACGAGGCGGGGGAGAAGAGGTCCACGGAGGGTCCTTTCGTCGGGGATGAGGACGGGGCGCGACCGCGGGTGCGGCGCACGGAGGCAGCGGCGCCCGCGAGGGCAACCGGAGGTGCGGGGAGGGCATTCCGCCGCGACGGCGCGGCGGCGGGACTCCCAGGAGGAGCGCAGGTTCGACCGCCTGCAGTCAGCTGCGGGAGCGGTAGCGGCGCATCAGGCGGAGAGGCGTCGGAGGGGCGTCACGCGTCGAAGCCGGTGCGCACCGCGGCGATGTCGTCGCCGCCGTGGCCGCGGTCGGACGCACGCCCGTACAGGCCGGCCAGCGCCTCCAGCAGTCCGGTGTCGACGGGCGTGCCGTCGGCCGCCTCGCGCATGAGGTCGATGTCCTTCCGGATGCCGTCGAGGGCGAACTGCGCGGGGTACTCGCCGGCGATCATCGTCGCGCCCTTGACGTGCGCGTACTGGCTGTCGGACTGCCCGCCGGCGATGGCGTCGAGGAAGAGCCGGGGGTCGAGCCCGAGGGCCTGCGTCAGGGCGAGCGACTGCGCGGTCGCCGCCGTGATCGACGCGATCCAGGCGTTGGCGGCGAGCTTGAGCGCCGTGCCCTGGCCCACCTCGGTGCCGGCCACGACCGTCTTCGCGCCCATGGCGTCGAGCACGGGGGTCGCCCGGGCGACGAGGTCGGGGTCGCCGGCGGCGAGCATGACGAGCGCACCCGTCTCGGCGGGCTTCTTCGTGCCGAGCATCATCGCCTCGACGAGCGGCACGTCGAGCTCGCGGGCGAGGTCGACGACCTGGGCGGTGGCGGCGGTGCCGATCGTGCTCGCCTGCACCCAGAGGGGCGCGCCGTCGGCGGAGTGCCGGGCCCGGCCGCCCTCGCGGAGCACGTCGAGCACGGCGGGGCCGTCGAACAGCACCGTCACGACGACGTCCGCGTCGGCGACGGCCTCGGCGACCGTGTCGGCCACGCGGGCCCCGTCGTCGGCGAGCGGCTCGGCCTTGGCCCGGGTGCGGTTCCAGACCGTCACGTCGAAGCCCTCGCGGAGCAGCGTCCTGGCGACGCCGCCGCCCATGATCCCGGTGCCGATGACTGCGACGTGCATGCCCTGGTGCTCCTTGCCGGCGGCCGTCGTGCGGCCGCGTCGATGTGCGGGGGCGGGCTGGTGCACCGCCGAGGTGCACCGTACGCCGGGCGGCTCGGGGCACGCCCGGGGCCGGGGGGAGGCGCGGGTCGGCCGCCGCGGGGAGCCGCCCCGGCAGGGCGGCTCAGTCGACGGCGTCCTCGCCCACCGGGTCGCGGCGGATCGCCCGCCGCACGCGCTCGACGACGGAGGGGTTCGGCGGCTCGTTGTACGTGCCGGCGAGCTCCTGGCCACTGAGTCGTGCGATGGCCGCCATCACCTCGTCGGTCGCCTGGCGCCGGGCGCGCCCCGACTTCGCCTCGCCGTGGTGCGACAGGTCGATCGGCTCGCCGAACTCGACGGTGAAGCGGGTCAGGCGCGGCAGGGTGGAGCCGACCGGCTGCAGCTCCTGCGTGCCGGTCAGGGCGACGGGCACGACGGGGGCGCCGCTCGTGAGGGCGAGCCAGGCGACGCCCGTGCGGCCCTTGTAGAGGCGGCCGTCGAGCGACCGGGTGCCCTCGGGGTAGATCGCGAAGGCGGCCTCCTGCGTCAGGCGCTCGAGCCCGAGGTCGAGGGCGTGCTGCGCGGCGGAGCCGGCGCCGCGCTCGACGCCGATGGCCCCGATGCCGGTGAAGAAGGAGCGGCGCAGCCGGCCGCGGAGGCCCGTGCCCGTGAAGTAGGCGTTCTTCGCGAGGAACGACACCTCCCGCGGGGCCATCAGCGTGATGACGACGCTGTCCATGAACGACAGGTGGTTGCTGGCGAGGATGACCGCGCCCCGCTTGGGAACGTTGCGGCGGCCGACGACGCGGGGTCGCCAGAGGAGGCGCACGAGGGGCGCGAGGACAGCCCGGCTGACGAAGGTGAGCACGCTCCAGGGTGCCCGACGCCGCATGCCCGGGCGGGCATGCTCGCCGGGCGTCGACGGCCGGTGCACGGGCGGCGGGTGACGGCCGGAGGCGCGGCGGGCGAGGGGCGGGCGGGAGTCGCGGGGCCGGCGGACCACCCGCGGCGGGTACGGCGGGTGTCCTCCTTCTGACTGATTGCGCGCCTCCGACGGACCTGTCTAGGCTCGGGGCGGGGATGCAGGTGCGCCGTGGGGGCGCACCGGGGGGACGACGATGACGCACGACACGCAGGAGCCGACGACTCGCGACGGTCAGGGGGCCGACGCGATCATCGCGCTGCCGGCCGGGCGTCTCCGGCGGGCGGCCTACGCCGTCGCGCCGGCGGTCTACCTCTACTTCGCGGCGGTGGCGTCCGCCGGGGCCGCGGGGGCGGCCCGGGCGGACTTCGTCGCGGCCGACGTCGCCGTCGTCCTCTACGGTCTCGCCGCGGCGGTCGCCGTCGCGCTGCTCGTCACGATGACGGTGATCCGCGTGCGGGTGCGACTCGGTCTGCCGCTGCTGCTGCAGCCGGTGCAGGCCCTGTACCTGAGCGCTCCCCTGGGCTGCGCCTTCCTGCTCTCGGCCGCGTACGTCTCCCGCCTGCACGGCGGCGGGTTCGCCGGCGGCTTCGAGGCGATGGTCGGGACGACCCTCGCGCTCGTGCTGCTCGCCCGACGCGTCTCCGAGCTCCAGCTCGGCTCCGCCGGCCCGGTCTCGGGGCCGATCCGGGTGCCCGTGCGGCCTGCACCGCAGGTCGCCGAGGTCGACGAACTGCCGGTCATCGACGCGCGCCAGGCCCAGGGCTGACGACGACGCCCACGGATCGCCCCGACCCACGAGGTCGGAGGCGATCAGACCGCCGAGGCTCGCCCCGGCCCGCCCCGGCGCGGCCGGTCGTCAGCGCCGGTCGTCAGCGCCAGTCGTCGGGCGGCACGTCGTCGACGTAGGGGTCGAAGGGCGGCTCGTCGTCGTACGGGTAGGGCTCGAGGTCGGGAGCGCCCCCGCTGGCCGGAGCCGCCGCCGGCGTGGGGCGCGTCGCCGGGCGTGAGCGAGCGGGCGCGGCCCGCCGGGCCGCCCCGGGCGCCGTGGCGGGCTGGGCCTCGTCGGCCCCGCCCCCTCCCCCGCCGAAGCTCGGGCCGGAGCTCGCCGGGCCGCGCTCGGCCGCCGCGGCGGCGGCCTCCTCGGGCGAGACGCCGGCCACGACGTCGAGCACCTGCTGGCCGTAGGTGTCGAGCTTCTTCTGCCCGACGCCGCTGATGCCCGCGAGCTCGGTCATCGACGTGGGCCGGGCCGCGGCGACGCCGCGCAGCGTGACGTCGCCGAAGACGACGTACGCGGGCACGCCCTGGGCCTTGGCGACCCCGGCCCGCCACTGCCGCAGCGTCTCGAACAGCGGCACGTCGGCGGCGTCGAGGTCGGCGGCTCCGGCACCGGTGCGCGCACCGCGCGACGAGCCGCCCGCCCCGCGGGCCGAGCGGGAGCGGGGTGCCCGCTCGGGCTCCTTGCGGAGACGGACGGGCCGCGAGCCCGAGAGCACTTCGGCCGCGGCGTCGGTGATGAGCAGGGTGCCGTAGCCGTCGGGCGAGACGGCCAGCACGCCCTGGGCGAGCAGCTGGCGCACGACGCCGCGCCACTCGATCTCGCTCAGCTCGGTGCCGATGCCGAAGGTGCTGAGCTGCTCGTGGCGGTTCTGCGTGATGCGCGGCGTCGTCTTGCCGAGCAGGATGTCGATGATCTGCCCCGCGCCGAACTGCTGGTCGCGCTCGCGCTTGAGGCGCACGATCGTCGACAGGAGCTTCTGCGCCGGCACGGTGCCGTCGAGCGACTGCGGCGGGTTCAGGCAGGTGTCGCAGTTGTGGCACGGGGTGCTCGCCTGGCCGAAGTAGCCGAGCAGCTGCACGCGGCGGCACTCGACCGTCTCGCAGAGCGCGAGCATCGCGTCGAGGTGCGCGCTGAGCTTGCGGCGGTGGTCGGCGTCGCCCTCCGACTGGTCGATCATGCGGCGCTGCTGCATGACGTCCTGCAGGCCGTAGGCCAGCCACGCGGTGGCGGGCAGGCCGTCTCGCCCGGCCCGCCCGGTCTCCTGGTAGTAGCCCTCGACCGACTTGGGCAGGTCGAGGTGCGCGACGAAGCGGACGTCGGGCTTGTCGATGCCCATGCCGAAGGCGATCGTGGCGACCATCACGATGCCGTCTTCGCGGAGGAAGCGCGACTGGTTGCGGGCGCGCGTGCCCGCGTCGAGGCCCGCGTGGTAGGGCAGCGCGGCGATGCCCTGCTTCACCAGGAACTCGGCGGTGCTCTCGACCGACTTGCGCGAGAGGCAGTAGACGATGCCCGCGTCGCCGTCGTGCTCGGCGCGGATGAAGCGGAGCAGCTGCTGCTGCGGGCCGTCTTTCGCCTCGATGCGGTACTGGATGTTGGGGCGGTCGAAGTCGGCCACGAAGTGCGCGGCGTCGTCGAGCTCGAGGCGCCGCGAGATCTCACGGTGGGTGGTCTCGGTGGCGGTCGCGGTGAGGGCGATGCGCGGCACGTCGGGCCAGCGCTCGTGCAGCACCGACAGCTCGAGGTAGTCGGGGCGGAAGTCGTGGCCCCACTGCGCCACGCAGTGCGCCTCGTCGATCGCGAAGAGCGAGACCCGGCCGCGGTCGAGCAGCGACTTGGTGCTGTCGAGCTTCAGCCGCTCGGGCGCGAGGTAGAGCATGTCGAGCTCGCCCGTGACGAAGGCCTGCTCGACGGCACGGCGCTGGTCGGGGTCTTGCGTGCTGTTGAGGAACGACGCCCGCACGCCCACGGCCTCGAGGGCGTCGACCTGGTCTTGCATCAGCGCGATCAGCGGCGAGACGACGACCCCGGTGCCGGGCCGCACGAGCGCGGGCACCTGGTAGCAGAGCGACTTGCCGCCGCCGGTCGGCATCAGCACGAGGGCGTCGCCGCCGCCGACGACCTGGTCGATGATCGCCGCCTGGTCGCCGCGGAAGGCGTCGTACCCGAAGACCCGCTGCAGCACCTCGACGGGCGAGCCGGCCCGCCCGGAGGCGTCGGTCGCGCTGCCGGAGGCGTCGGTCGGGCTGCCGGTGGCGGGGGCTGCGGAGGAGGGGGGAGCGTCGGTCACCAGGCGAGTCTAGGAGGCGCCACCGACGCGGTCAGCCGACCCGCGACTCCACCGGGGGACGCCCCGTGAGCTCGCTCGCGGGGGAGGACGCGAGCTCGCCCGACCTGTGGAACGACCGCAGCACGAGCCACGCCCAGAACGGCGTGCAGACGACGGTGACGGCGAGCGCGAGCGGGCTGCCGTCGCTCGACGGGGTGCCCGCGTAGGGCGCCAGGAGGAGGAAGAGGACGGTGTTGTTGAGCACGTGCGCGACGATGGCGGCCTCGAGCCCGCCGGTGCGCCAGGTCAGCCAGGCGGCGGTCACGCCGAAGACGGCGACGTCGAGCACGCCCCACACGTTGTAGGCGTGCGAGAGGCCGAAGGCGACGGTGGGCACGACGATCGCGACGAGCGGCCGGGCGATCCACGACCCGAGCGACTGCATCGCGAAGCCGCGGAAGACGTACTCCTCCGCGCTGGCCTGCAGGGGAACGAGCAGGAGGATCACGACGACCGACCAGACGAGGGCGGCGGGCGGGGTCGTGACGGGGCCGGAGCCCAGCTCGTCGCCCGTGAGCAGCGGCACGACGAGGTAGCTGAGCAGGACGGTGAGCGCCATGAAGGCGGCGGCCGGGCCCACGCAGCGGAGCAGCCAGCGCCAGCGCAGGCGGCCGGCGACGCTCGAGAGCTGACCCCAGCCGCCGAGCCCGGCGAGCTTCGTCGCGAGCAGCACGGAGGGCAGCATGGTCGCGATCGAGCCCAGCGTCGCGAGCATGACGAGGGGCTGGGAGGCGTCGAGCGGGTCGCTCTGGAGGCCCTCGGCCAGGCGGGAGGCGGCGTCCGCTCCCCCGGCCGCGGCGACCACGGCGTAGAGAGCGAGCACGACGACGTTCGACGCGACGACGTAGAAGACCGTGCCGAGCAGGAGCGCGAACAACGGCCGGTACCAGCGGTACGTCGGCAGCGTGCGGAACAGGCGGTGGTAGGCGACGGTCACGGGGTCGAGGCTAGCCGGGGCAGCTGCGACGCTGGACGGCCCGGCCGCACCGTGGGGTGCGACCGGGCCGTCCGGGTCGAGCTGTGCGGCGGGGCCGAACGGGCCGCGTCAGGCGTCGTCCGTCGCGAGCAGGGCGGCCAGGAGCGCGAGGCCAGCGAGGAGAGCCGACGACACCCAGCCCACCGTCGCCAGGGCGGGCCACGGGAGGGCGAGCAGCACGGGGAGCGGCGTCACGCTCGCCGCGACCGCCGTCGCTCGCCCCAGCCGTGATCGACGCCCGCGGCGGCGGCCCGGCCCTCCCCAGTCACCGGCCGGGGCGCCGGGCTCGGGGCCCCCTCCCCGGTCACCGGCCCGGGCGCCGGGCTCGGGGCGATCCGACGTCTCGGCCGGACGGCGGGCGACCAGCACGACGAGGAGCACGTGCGCACCGAGGCACAGGACGGTGAGCCAGACCTCCGTCACCGACACAGCCACGACGGCGGCGAGCACCGAGGCCCCGTACACGGTCCCTGAGAAGCGGACGCCGACGTCGTGCCGGAGGTAGCGGCTCCCGAACGGGACGAGGCGGCTGACGTAGCCGACGACGACGACGATGGCCACCGCGACGGCGGAGGACGTGACCCCTGCGGACGAACCGTCGCCCACTCGAGGGCTGGCGATCTGACCCGTGGCGACGAGGGCGGCGACGCCCGAGACCGCGATCAGGAGGCCTCCTCGTGTCCCCGGGGCCCAAGCCCAGGAGCTGGAGGTGTCCGATCCCCGCATCGGTCGGCTGTTCATCGTCTGCATCGCTCGTGGACGACCCAAGCGACCGGCGAGACGTGGGTCTTCCGGATGGCGACACACACCCCCTTGCTCACCGCAGACCTGGCTTGTTGGGAGATGACGGCCATGCCGAGTCCACACCAGCCTGCAGCAGGACCGCAGGCGACGCTGATCGCAGCCATGGCCACCGTGTGGTCGCCGTTCGCCACCGACCTGGTCTCCGCCCGGGTCATGATGCCTGTGCAGAACCCGGCGTTGCACTCCAAGGACGATCGGACCGTGACGGCGCCGGTGCCGGCGGGCGCTTCCGTCACGATCTTGAGAACGCCGCCATCGACTTCGTACCCGGCGATGACGGTCAACCCGGATGAGCTGGTGGCCACAGGAGCAGAGAAACGGTTCACCGTGGCCCCATCCGCGTCGAGGACAGACACTCCACCGCGTTCATCGAGGACGAGGCTGGTGGGAGAGCCTTCGAGTCCGATGTCGAACTCGAGGGTGGAGCTGGCCTCCGACGAGTCTGGGATACGCCCGGTCAGCACGGCAGCCTGACCATCAGATGTCGCGGCCGAGACTTCCTCGCCACCCTCGAGCTGCCAGACATCTGCACCGTCGAGGACCTCCACCGAGGTCACACCTTGGGGCACGACTTCGAGTTCAGCCCCTCCCCGCGACGGGACGACGATCCCGGCCCCGTCGTCACCAGCATTCGAAGGACCAGCCGACGCGGGCACAGCCTCAGCGGGAAGAGCCGCGAGAACGAGGGTCGCAGTCACGACGATGACCGAGAGCATTTTCGGGACGTGCTTCATTGTTCCTCCAGACAGGGTCGCATCGTCGCGACTTGGCTAGAGTCAACCAACCGTAATGTCTATGCGCAATACCGAATCTTGAAATATGTCCACTGGTCGGTGTCGTGCCCCGACCCTCGTGAGGCGCAGCAGCCGCAGAGTCGGTCACCGGTGCGCCGGACGGCCCGGCCGCACCGTGGGGTGCGACCGGGCCGTCCGGGTCGAGCTGTGCGGCGGAGCGTCAGTCCGTGGTGGCGACCGAGGCCGTGCGGAGGCGCGTGGCCGTGACCACGCCGGCGCCGGCCAGCATCAGGGTCAGCGCGAGCGCCAGCCCGGTCATCGCGGCGTCGGAGCCCGTGTAGGCGAGGTCGCCCGCGGCCGTGACGCGCGTGGGGCGGGTCGAGGTGCCGGTGCCGGCACCCGTCCCGGTGCCCGCGCCGGTGCCCGCGCCGGTGCCCGCTCCGGCCCCGGGGGCGGGGACGGCGGGGTCGGTCGGGGCCGGGGTCGGGTCGACGACGACCGGCTCGGCGGCGGCGGCGAGGACGACGGGCACGTCGACGACCGTCCCCGTCCCGGCCACCGTGACGCGCAGCTGACGCACGACCGGGCCGGCCGTGGGGGCCGTGACGCCGGCGGGCACCGCGAACGACAGCGTCGCGCGCCCGGTCTCGTCGCCCTTGTCGACCACGGTGCGGTCGATCGGCTGCGAGGCGAGCTCGACGCCGTCGAGGCTGACCGAGACGGTGCCCGTCTCCGGCCCGACCTGCGAGCTGAAGAGCAGCGACGAGAGCGACAGCGTCACCGTGTCGCCGGCCGCGAAGCCGGCCTCGGGCGACGGGGTCGCCGTGACGCCGACCGAGCGCTGGGTGAAGTCCGGCGTGGCGACGCGGGCGGGCGAGCCGGCGGGCACGGTGAAGTAGTCCACCTGGGCCTGCAGGTCGACCTTGCCGCTGTCGGCGGCCGAGCCGGTGTTGAAGGCGGTGAAGTTGTCGCCGCCCGACGACAGGAACGAGTTGACCGTGACCTTGTACGAGGCCGCGCGGTCGAGCTCCGTGCCGTTCAGCGTGATCGTGCGGATGCGCTCGCCGGAGGCGGCGGCCGGGTCGTACGTGTAGCTGAGGCCCTTCGAGACGCCCAGCTTGAGGAACGGCCGCGACGACCCGGCCGGCTGCCACTGCTGCTCGAGGGCCTGCTCGATCTGCGCCCCCGTCATGTCGACGACGACGAGCGTGTTGGCGAAGGGCTGCACGGCGGCGGCCTCGGCGAAGGTCAGGTTGCCCGCGGGGTCGCTGGCGCCCGTGGAGGCGTAGCGCAGGTCGGCACGGAGGCCGCCCGGGTTCATGAAGGCCATCTGCGAGCCGTTGCCGACCGTGGCCTCGAGCTGCACGTCGGCGACGAAGTTGCCGAGGGTCGACTCGCCCCCGCGGTTCTCGGTGCCGTCGGACTGCACGGCGCGGGGGAAGTCGGCGGTGATCTCGCCGACCTTCTTCGCGCCCTCGACCGCGGCGACCGCGACGGCGTCGCTGACGATCGTCGCGACCTCGGGGTCGGGCGTCGCCTTCTGGTAGAGCGGCAAGAGCTCGCTCGTGACCGTCGTGGCCTTCGTGTCGGCGTCGAACGTGATCGCGAGGTGGCTCAGGTTCGCGCCGTAGCTGCCGGTCTGCACGACCGGGCGAGGCGTGGTGCCGCCGGTCGGCACGACCGAGAAGTTGTACGACTGGTGCGTGTGGCCGGAGAGGATCGCGTCGACCTTCGGCGAGACGTCGGTCGCGATGCGGGCGAAGTCGCCGCCCGCGTCGAGCGCCGTGCCCGACGAGTTGCCCTCGTGCACGAGCAGCACGAGCACGTCGGCCTCGCCGTTCGCGGCGTCGCCGTCGCTCAGGTCGTCGGCCACGTCGTTGACGCTGTCGACGATGTCGCCGAAGGTGAGGCCGGCGATGCCGGACGGGCTGACCAGCTCGGGCATGAGCTCGGTGATCGCGCCGATGTAGCCGACCCTGACGCCGCCGACGTCCTTGACGAAGTAGGGGTCGTAGGCGTGCGAGCCGTCGGCACGGAAGACGTTGGCGCCGAGGTAGGGGAAGTCGCTGGCCTCGGTGACGCGGCCGTTGAGGTCGTCCTGGCCGCGGTCGAACTCGTGGTTGCCCAGCGCGCTGACGTCGAGGTCCATCGCGTTGAGCGCGTCGAGGGCCGGCTTGTCCTCCTGGATGAAGGAGGTGAACGTCGAGGCACCGATGTTGTCGCCCGACGACACGAACGAGGTGTTCGGGTGGGTCGTGCGGAACTGGTCGATGAACCCGGCCATGACGGCGGCGCCGGCGACCGGCGAGGCCTCCTGCGCGATGCGGCCGTGGAAGTCGTTGATGCCGAGGATGTCGATGCTGGTCGGGGCCGCCTGGGCCGGGACGGCAGCGACGAGGCCGGCGCCGAGGGTGGCGACGGCGACGAGCGAGAGGGCGGCGCGGCGGCGACGACGCGGCGCTCCCGTCTCGGCCGGAGGTGCGATGGGGTGACGGGGGCGCATGTGCGGTGTGTCTCCTGGTGTCCGTGCGTGATCTCAGGCCCACGGGAGGTGCCCGGGGCGGCCCGCCCCTCGGACGAGGGACAGACCCGACGAACATAAGATCTGGCTGGGAGCCGCACAAGGCTCCGCACGACTTCGTCACGTGCTGTTAACGCGACGGTCGTCGTCCACCCCCACCGCGCCTCCGGAGGTCCCCTTGCTGTCCGTGCTCCTCGGCCTCGCCGCCGCCGTCGCCTACGGCTCGGGCGACTTCCTCGGCGGGCTCGCGGCGCGGCGCCTGCCGCCGCTCCGCGTCACGGCGATCTCGGCGGCGAGCGGCCTCGTGCTGCTGCTCGTGCTGCTCGTCGTGGTGCCCGGCACCCCCTCCAGCGCCGCGGTCGGCTGGGGCGTCGCGAGCGGCGTGGCCGGCGCCGCCGCCATCGCGCTGCTCTACGCCTGCCTCGCGATCGGGCCGATGAGCATCCTGTCGCCGCTGACCGCCGTGGTCTCCGCGATCGTGCCGGTGGGCGTGGGCCTGCTGCAGGGCTCGCGGCTCGGGCCGGCCGGGTGGGCGGGCATCGCGCTCGCCCTCGTCGCGGTGGTGCTCGTCGGCTTCGTGCCCGACGCCTCCGCCCCGAAGCCGACCGCCGCCGGCCTGCTGATGGCCCTCGCGGCGGGCGTCGGCATCGGCGTCGTCCTCGTCTTCCTCGACCAGACGCCCGCCGACTCCGGCCTCGTGCCGCTGGTCGCGAACCGGGTCACGAACGTGGTCCTGACCGGGGGCGCGGTGGCGGTGCTCGCCTTGGTCGCGCTCTCGAGGCGGCGGTCGCCGGGCGGGGGAGGCGCGGGTCGCGCAGGAGGCGCGGGTCACGCGCTGCCGACGGCTCACGCCCCCGGCACGGCCGGGCCGGCAGGCGTGCCGTCGGTGGCCCGGAGCCTCGCCCCCGCTCTCCGCCTCGCCCTGCTCTGCGGCGTGGCCGACGCCGGGGCGAACGTGCTCATCCTCCTCGGGCTCCGGCTCGGCGACCTCACCGTGATGAGCGTGCTGACCGCGCTCTACTCCGCCGTGACGGTGGTGCTGGCCGCCGTCGTGCTGCGGGAGCGGCTCACCCGGTCGCAGGTCGTCGGCCTCGTGCTCGCCCTCGCGGCGGCCGTGCTGCTCGCGCTCGACTGAGCACGGCCCCGTCGGCGTCGACGGCCCGCCCGTTCAGTCCTCGATGAGCCGCTTGCCGAGCACGACGACGTCCTGCCGCTCGTAGCCGAGCGCGCTCCACGCGGCGAGCGCGTCGTCGTTGCCCGACCGCACCATCAGCTGCAGCTTGGGGCAGCCTGCCTCGGTGAGCAGCCGCTCGGCCTCGGCCACGAGCAGGCGGGCCCGGCCGCCGCCGCGGAGGGCCGGGGCGACGGCGACGTAGTAGAGCCAGCCGCGGTGGCCCTCGTGACCGGCCATGGCGGTGGCGACCACCGCCTCCTGCACTCCCCCGTCGGCCGTCTCGACCCGCTCGGTGCCGACGAGGAAGAGCTCGGGCTGCACCTGGAGCTTGCGCTCGATGTCGCGGCGCGGGTCGTTCCACGGGCGGGTCAGGCCGCACTCCTCCCACAGGGCGACGACGGTCTCGGTGTCGGCGGGGGCGAAGGCGCGGATCTCCATCGGTCGAGCCTGCCAGACCGCGAGCGGCCCGGCGGCGCGGCGGCCCGGGGCGGCGGCGGAGCCGACAGGAGTCGCGGGTCGAGGCCTGCCCGGAGGCCCGGTCGTAGGATGGGCCGTCTGCCCCGCCGACCCCGAGGAGCCCGTGTGACCCGAGCCGACGACCCCCGCCGCCGCCTGGCCGTGCTCGGCTCGCCGATCGCCCACTCGCTGTCGCCGAGCCTGCACGCCGCGGCGTACGAGGTGCTCGGGCTCGACCTCGAGTACGGCCGCGCCGAGGTCCCCTCGGGCGAGCTGCAGGGCTTCGTCGACGGCCTCGACGCGAGCTGGCGGGGGCTCAGCCTCACGATGCCGCTCAAGCGCGAGGTGCTGCCGCTGCTCGACACCGTCTCGCCGCTCGCGGCCCTGCTCGGCGTCGCCAACACCGTCGTCATCGACGACGACGGCCGCCGGCACGGGCACAACACCGACGTCGACGGCATCGTCCGCGCCGTCGAGCGCCGGCACGACGTGCGGCCCGAGTCGGCCGTCATCCTCGGCGGCGGCGCGACGGCCGCCTCCGCGATGCACGCGGCCTGGCAGCTGGGAGCCCGGTCGTTCTCCGTCCACCTGCGCAGCCCCGGCCGCGCCGGCGAGCTGACCGCCCTCGCCGCGGAGCTCGGCGGCGACGTCGTCGTGGCCCCGCTCAGCGAGCTGCCCTCCATCGGCCCCCTCGACTTCGTCGTCAGCACCCTGCCCGCCGGCGCGGCCGACGACCTGCCGCTGCGGCCGCGGAGCTCGACGTCGGTGCTGTTCGACGTCGCCTACGACCCGTGGCCGACGCGCGCCGCGAGCGCGTGGGCGGCGCAGGGCGGCGTCGTGCTCAGCGGGCTCGACATGCTCGTCGAGCAGGCGATCGGGCAGGTGCGGTTGTTCACGGGGGGCGCGGCCGACGAGGCCCTCCCCGACGAGGGCGCCGTGCGGGCGGCCGTCCGCGCGGCCGCCGGGCTCGAGGCGGAGCCGTCGGGCGCCGTCGACCGCGGCGACCACCACGAGCACGGCGACCGCCACGACCTCGGCGGCCGCGGCGACCGGGCGGTGGTCTGACGTGCGTCCCACCCCGCAGCCCGTCGCCCTGCGCTCGGTGACCCTGGGCGACGGACGCCCCGCCGTCTGCGTGCCGCTGGTCGGGCGCACGGCCGCCGCGCTGGAGGCCACCGCCGTCGAGCTCGCGGCCCTGCCCCGGGGCGTGGTCGACGTCGTCGAGCTCCGCCTCGACCACCTCACCGCCGTCGCCGACCACGACCGCGTGCGGGAGGCCGTGGCCGCGGTGCGGCGGTCGCTGCGCGACGACGTCCCGCTGCTCGCGACCTTCCGCACGAAGCAGGAGGGCGGCGAACGCGACATCACGCCCGACGCCTACGGCGCGCTGCTCGACGCGGTCGTCGCCCTCGACCCGGCCGAGCGCCCCGACGCGGTCGACGTCGAGATGTACACGCAGCCCGACGTGCGCGAGCACCTCGTCGACGCCGCGCACGGCGCGGGGCTCCGGGTCGTCATGTCGTCGCACGACTTCACGGCGACGCCGCCCCGCGCCGAGATCGTCTCGCGCCTCGTCGAGCAGCAGGAGAACGGCGCCGACGTGGTCAAGCTCGCCGCGATGCCGACGTCGCCCGCCGACGTGCTGACCCTCCTGGCGGCCACCGACGACTTCCGGTCGGGGCCCGGCCTGGTGCCCGCGGTGACGATGTCGATGGGGCCGCTCGGCGCCGTCTCGCGTCTCGCCGGCGAGACGGTCGGCTCGTGCCTGACGTTCGGCGCGGTCGGGGCGACGAGTGCGCCGGGGCAGCTCGACGCCCGGGCCCTCGGCGCCGCGCTCGACCTGCTGCACGGGGCCTGACCGGGCGGGGCGACCGGGGGCGCTGCCGGCCGAGGTGATCGGACCGGCCTGGCCCGCGCCTCCCCCAGATCGAGGGTCGACCGCGTCGTCTGCCGACGCGTCGGGTGCGGCGGGGCCTCCGGCGGACCCGACCTCGGCTCCACCACCGGGAAACGAGCGACGGGCGTCGCTCAACAGGAGTCTCGAGGCCGAGGATCCGCCGGAGTGACCCGAGGTTACCTCGCCGCCCGACCTGTCTCGGCCCGTCGTCCCCCGTCCACCCGGGTGACGCTCAGCCGCGGCTCGGCCCGCCCGAGAGCCGCCCACAGGCCCCGGAGGGGTGAGGAGCGCTCCACGAGATCGTGACGGAGGAGGCGCGGGGTCAGTACCCTTCAGGCACCCGGAGCAGAGGCTCCGGCTCACGAAGGAGAACCCATGAGCATCGGCGGCGGAATCGCCTTGATCGTGATCGGCGCGATCCTCGCGTTCGCTCTCGACTTCCAGGTCGCGGGCATCGACATCCAGCTGATCGGCTACATCCTCATCGCGGCGGGCATCATCGTCACGATCCTCGGGCTCGTCTTCGCGACGCGTCGTCGTCAGGTGACCTCGACCTCGCGCAGCGCGGTCGACCCGGTCAGCGGCGAGCAGGTCACGCGTCGCTCGACGCGCGACGACGGCGGCCCGATCGTCTGATCGACCCCGCACGAGCCCTCGACGGGCCGCGTCCCCTCCCGACCCTCGTGGTCGCGGCGGGGACGCGGCCCGTCGCTCGTGTGGGGCCGAGTGGTCACGATCTGCTCGTCCCGGCGGCCGGGAGCAGCAGTTCGTGACCACTCGCCGAGCGAGGCCGTCGGCCCACGAGGTCGAATGGTCACGAAGTGCTCCTCACACGGCGCGGAGCAGCAGTTCGTGACCACTCGCCGAGCGAGGCCGGCCAGCGGGAGGAGACAGGCGGGAGGAGACAGGCGGGAGGCGCGGGGCGGGTAGCGCCGGTCAGCCGACCGTGGAGCGCAGCGTCGACGAGCCGTCGGGCAGGCGTCGCACCTCGATGCGGTCGGCGATGCGCTGCTTGAGCTCGTCGACGTGGCTCACGATGCCGATCACCCGGCCGGAGTCGGAGAGGCGGCCGAGCTCGGTCATCACGGCGTCGAGCGTCTCGGGGTCGAGCGAGCCGAACCCCTCGTCGACGAAGAGCGTGCCGAGCTCGAGGCCGCCCGCCTCCGCCTGGACCACGTCGGCGAGCCCGAGCGCGAGGCTCAGCGAGGCGTAGAAGGTCTCGCCGCCCGAGAAGCTCGCGGGGTCGCGGGTCGTGTCGGTCGACGCGTCGCGGATGGCGAGCGCGAGGCCCGTGCGCCGGGAGCGGGAGCCCTGCTCGCGCTCCTCGGAGGCCTCGAGCACGTAGCGACCGCTCGACATCACCCGCAGCCGGGCGTTCGCGGCCGCGACGACGTCGTCGAACCGACGGAGGAGCACGTACGTGCCGAGCGTCACCCCGCGCACGTTGACGGTGCCGGTGGCGCTCGTGAGGTCGGCCATCCGCACGACGGCCCGCGCCTCCTCGGCGACGGACTCGCCCGCGGCCTCGGCACGTCGGAGCGCGGCGAGCGCCTCGGTCGCGCGTCGGGCCCGGTCGGCGGACCGCCCGGCCGCGTCGGTGGCCGCCGCGAGGTCCGCCTCGGCGACGCCGAGAGCCCCCTCCGCGGCCGGGACGTCGACCTCCTCCTCGCCGGTGAGGGCGGCGATGGACGGGTCGGCCAGGCCCGCGCCGACGACGGCCAGCTCGGCGTCGTGCCCCGCGACGCGACGACCGAGGGAGTCGCGCTCCGGGCCGGGCAGGACCGCCGCGGCGGCGTCGTCGGCCGTCGCGAAGCCCGAGGCGGCCAGCGCCTCGGCGAGCTCGACGCGACGCTGGTCGTGCGCGACCCGGGCGACCTCGGCCGCGCGGAGGGCGGAGACGAGACGATCCGCGAGGTCGGCGCGACGGGTGAGGAGGCCGACGCGGTCGGCGACGGTCCCGGTCGGCCGCTCGGCGTGGCCGTCGGCGTTCCCGTCGGCACGCCCCTCGGCTCCGGCTCCTGCTCCGGCGACGGCCTCGGCGACGAGCGCCTCGTCGTCGGCGAGTCGGCGTCGATCGCCCTCGAGCCGCTCGGCACGGGTCGCTCGGAGCGTCCGGGTCGTCTCGGCCCGGGTGCGCAGCGCCTCCGCCTCACGGTCGTGGTCGTCGAGCGCCCGTTCCGCGGCCCGGGCGGAGACCACGGCGGCACGGGCGCGGTCGAGCGCCTGTTCCGCCTCGGTGACGGCCTCCCGGGCCCCGGCCTCGTCGAGGTCGCCGAGCCCCGCCACGGCGACGTCGAGACGGGCACGGGCCGCGGCCGCGGCGGCGGCCGCGTCGCGCTGCCGCTGGCCCGCGGCGCGGGCGGAGAGGGCGGCGGCCTCCACGTCGTCGTCGGTCGGGTGGTCGTCGGTCGGGGCGGCCGGGGCCGGGTGCTCGATCGACCCGCAGACCGGGCACGGCTCTCCGGCCTCGAGCGAGAGCGCGAGCTGGCCGGCCGTGCCGGTGATCTGCCGACGACGGAGCCCGGCCTCGAGGTCGGCGGCGGCCAGCGCCTCCGTCGACCGGTCGGCGAGGAGCTCGTCGAGCCGCGTCGCCTCCTGCCTCAGGGCGTCCGTCGCGAGCACGGCGGCGAGCTGCGCACGGGCGTCGGCGACCCGGCGGGCGACGGCGGGCTCGTCGTCGGCCGACCGCCGGGCGGCATCACGAGCGGCCACCAGGGCGACCCTCGCGACGGGGAGCTCGACGAGCTCGGCGTCGAGCGCCGAGAGGTCGACGTCGACCTGCTCGAGCGCTCGGCCCGCGTCGAGCAGCTCGGCACGACGACCGGGCAGCCCCCGCTCGACGGCGGCGACCCGGCCGAGCACGGCGAGGTCGGAGCGCAGGTCGTCGCGGTGGGCCGCGACGGCGGCGGTCACCTCCGGCAGATCGGGAGCGCCCCCAGAGCTGTCGAGGGCAGCGGTACCGCCGATGCCGTCAGTGCCGTCGGCCGGCGTCGACGCCCCCGTGACGATCAGCAGCCCGGGCACGGACTCAAGCGCCGAGTCGGCGGTCGTCGCCGCCTCCCGCGCCTCGACCAGCGCTGCCCCCGACTCCGCGAGCACGGCCTGCGCCGCCCGGAGGCCCCGGGCCGCTCCGGTCACCGTGTCGGCCCGGCCCGCGGCCTCGAGGCGCGACCGGGCCTCGTCGACCGCGACCGCCGCCTCCGTCAGGCGAGCGCTCCGGGCCTGCAGGTCGGCGCGGAGGTCGAGGGCCGCCCGTAAGCGGCGCTGCTCGTCGAGGCGCCCCCGCGCGTCGTCGTGCACCCGTCGAGCGGCGCCCCGCCGCTCGGCGGCAGCGTCGGACTCGCTGACGAGCCCGGCGAGGACGTCGTCGACGGTGGCGACGAGGCCCTCGGCGCCCGCCGCGCCCTCGCCACCCTCGGCGGGCTGAGCGCCCGGGTCGCCCCCGGCACCCGCCCCGACCGGGGCGGCCTGCCCGGCGAGGGCCGCCTCCAGCGCCGCTCCGACGACCGGGTCGTCGTCGACCCCGACCGCCTCGCGCAGCCGGGCGACCGCGAGCTCGACGCCCCGGTCGGCCTCGGCGACGGCCGCGTGGGCCGCGCGCCGCCCCTCGGCCAGCCGGGCCGTTGTCAGCTCGTAGATCTCGGTGCCGAAGAGGGACTGCAGCATGCGCCGGCGGTCTTCCCCCGACGAGCGGAGGAACGCCGCGAACTCGCCCTGGGGCAGCACGACCGTCTGCACGAACTGCTGACGGGTCAGGCCGAGCACCCGGCCGATCTCGTGCCCGACCTCCTGCGTGCTGGTGGACACCACCTCGCCGTCGACCGCGTCAGGCGAGGTCAGGCGGACGAGCGTGGCCGTCGCGTTCGCCGGCGTCGTGCCGGTGCCCCGGCTCTTCGGCCGCTGCCACGCCGGGCTCCGGCGGATGCGGTGCACGCCGGCCGCCGTCTCGAACACGAGCTCGGCGAACGGCTCGACGTGCGCCGCGGCGTGGTGGCTGCGGAGGCGGTCGCGGCTGGCGCCCTCGCCCGCGAGCTGCCCGTAGAGGGCGAAGACGATCGCGTCGATGACGGTCGACTTGCCGGCCCCGGTCGGCCCCTCGAGAAGGAAGGTGCCCGAGGCGCCCAGCGCCGCGAAGTCGATGGAGTGCTCGCCGGCGTAGGGGCCGAGGGCACGCAGGGTCAGCCGGTGCAGGATCACTCGCTGCCCTCGCTCGCCCTCGCGGCCTCGTACGCCGCCCGCACGACGGCGAGCTCGGCGTCGCTGGCCGGGGCCCCCGAGGCGAAGGCGACGAAGTCGGCCGCGACCTCGACGGGGTCGGTCTCGGCCGTCACCACCCGCAGCCGGGGAGAGTCGACGGCGCCGACGGGCGTGTGCAGCACGGCGAGCGCGTGCGGGAACCTCTCCCGGACGCGCGCCCACAGGTGGTCGGGGTGCACGGGGTCGGTGACGCTGACCCGCAGCCAGGCGTCGACGAGGTCGTCGTGCCGGCCGTCGAGCAGGTGCTCGAGGGTGTCGGTCACCTCGGCCAGGCGCCGCGGCACGGGTGCGGCGACGAGCTCGACCTCGACCGTGCCGTCGGCGGCGAGGTCGACGACGGCGGTCGACTTCACGTGCCCGACCTCGCCGAACGAGAACGCCAGGGGCGAGCCCGAGTAGCGCAGCACCGGGCGCGACCCGGCGGCGGCGCCCACGCGCTGGGCGCCGTGCAGGTGGCCGAGGGCGACGTAGTCGACGCCGTCGAAGACCGCCGAGGGCACCACGTCGACCCCGCCGACGCGGATGTCGCGCTCGCTCTCGCTCCGCTCGACGACCGCGCCGCCCACGACGAAGGCGTGCGCGACGACGACCGAGCGGGTGCCGGGCCTCGTCGCCAGGTCGGCCCTGACCCGGTCGAGCGCGGCGCCGACGACGGCCTCGTGCGAGCGGGCGAGGGGCTCGTCGGCGCCGCCGGGCGCGAGGGCGTGCCGCACGGTGTCGGGGTCGAGGTAGGGCAGCCCGTAGAAGGCCACGGGCCCGTGCGCGTCGTCGACGACGACCGGCTCGTCGAGCCGGTCGACCGCGGCCAGCACGTGCAGGCCCGGCCGCATCAGCTCGGCGGCGAAGCCCAGCCGCGCGGCGGAGTCGTGGTTGCCCGGCGTCACGACGACGACGGCGAGCTCGCTCAGCCGTCGCAGGGCCGAGCCGAGGAGGCGCACGCTGGGCACCGAGGGCACGGCCCGGTCGTACACGTCGCCCGCCACCACGACCACGTCGACCGCGCGCTCGGCCACGAGGTCGACCAGGTGGTCGACGAAGGCGGCCTGGTGCTCGAGGAGGTCGACGCCGTGCAGGGTCCGCCCCAGGTGCCAGTCGCTCGTGTGCAGGATGCGCACGGGGCCCCTCTCGCTCGCGGTGGTCGTGGCGCCGGCGGTGCTGCCGGACGGTCGTCACTGTATCGACGCCGACCGACACCCGAGGTGCGGCGGGTCGCCGTCCTCGGCGGCGGGCCGGCGCCGGCCCACCGCCGAGGACGCGGACCCGCCGCACCGTCGTGACGAGCCGACCCGCGGCCGGGCCCTGCCTGCGGGGCCGGCACCGCGCCTCCTCGTCGCCCGTCGGCCCCGGGAGGGAGGAACATGGTCGGAGCCCGCGCCGCCCGCACCGACCGAGACGCCCCCGGAGACCCCCGTGACCCTCACCGAGACCGACACGACCGCCCTGCGCGAGGCGGTCGCCGCCCGCCGCGAGGCGATGATCGCCGACCTCGTGGCCTACGCGTCGCTCGAGACCCCGTCCGACGACGTCGAGCTGCTCGCCACGGGGCTCGCCTGGATCGAGGCGTGGCTCGAGCGGACGACCGGCCCCGCCGCCGCCCGCCGGGTGAGCGTCGTGGAGGGCTACGGCGACGCCGTCACGCTCGAGCACCCGTCGCCGACCGGCTCGGCCGAGTGGGTCACCGCGCTCTGCCACTACGACACGGTCTGGGCCGAGGGCACGCTCGCCGAGTGGCCCGTGCAGATCGACGGCGACCGCATGACCGGGCCCGGCGTCTTCGACATGAAGTCCGGGCTGGTGCAGCTCGGGCACTCCCTGGCCGTCTCCGACGCGCTCGGCCTGCCGCGGCCCGGCGTGCGCATCGTGCTGACCGGCGACGAGGAGGTCGGCAGCATCGCGTCGCGCCCCGTGATCGAGGCCGAGGTGAGCCGGGGAGGCGCGGTGCTCGTCTTCGAGTCCGCCGCCGAGGGCGCGGTCAAGACCGCCCGCAAGGGCGTCGGCATCTACGAGGTCGAGACGTTCGGCGTCGAGGTGCACGCCGGGCTCCACCCGCGCGGCGGGGCGAGCGCCATCGACGAGATGGCCCGCCTCGTGCTGCAGCTGCACGGCGAGGCCGACGTCGAGGCCGGCACCTCGCTCAACGTCGGCATCGTGCAGGGCGGAACGCGGACGAACGTCCGGGCCGGGCACGCCCGCGCCATGGTCGACGTGCGGGTCACCCGGGCCGACGAGGCCGCCCGCGTCGAGCGGCTGTTCGCGTCGCTCGCCCCGCACGACCCGCTCGCCCGGGTCGAGGTCACCGGCGGCTGGAACCGCCCCGTGATGGAGCGGTCGGCGGCGACGGGCGCGCTCTACGAGCGAGCCGCCGCGGTCGCCGAGCAGCTGGGCTTCGAGCTGCGCGAGGTGTCCGTCGGCGGGGCGAGCGACGGCAACTTCGCAGCCGCGCTCGGGGCGGCCGTGCTCGACGGGGTCGGCGGGGTGGGCGGCGGCGCCCACGCGCGCCACGAGTGGATCAGCCTCGACGGCATGGTCGAGCGCAGCGAGTTCGTCGTGGCGCTGCTGGCCGAGCTGGCGTAGCGCGGCCGGGCGCCTGCACCGGGCGTCAGGCCTCAGCCCTGGCGCGTGTTCCAGCGCGGGTTCGCCTTGTTGATGACGTAGACGCGACCGCGCCTACGCACCACCTGCGAGCCGGGGATGAGCTTCAGCGCCTTGAGCGAGTTGCGGACCTTCATGGGTGCCTCCGTGTTGTTGAGAACGGTTTTCATCTAGAGTAGCCACATGAGACACGACCTGCCGAGCCCGCGCCTCCCACGACACCGGGGGGTCACCCTCGTGGCCGGGCAGGAGGAGGCGGCCCTGCAGCACGTCGCCGACACGCTCGCCCGCCCCGACAGCCACCGGCTGGCCCCGGGACCCGACGTGCACGACGCCGCCGACGAGGTCCACCGTGCCGTGCTCGACCTCGCCCGGAGCGGCGAGCCCGTGGACGTGACCGTCCGGCTGCGCCCCGGCACCCCGACCCGCTCCACGGCGCTGCTGCTCGGCTCGCTGCTCGACCACGACCTCGGCCGCCCCGACGGGGCGTCGCTGCTGCAGCACGTGGCGTGCGTGGTCAGCGCCGACGACCTCGCCGACCTCGTGCTGCGCGGCACCGACGACCGCTTCGCGGCGGCCGAGCACGTCATCGAGCTCGTCGAGCACGCGACCCTCGTCGTGCTCACCGACGTGGGCGCGGTGACGGAGCGCGAGCACCGCCTCCTCGCGGCCCTGCTCGGGGTGCTGGCCCCCACCGCGACCGTGCTGCCGATCACGTCGCTGACGGCGGGCTGCCTGCCCACGCCGGGCCGCGCCTCCGCCCTCTCCGGCTCCGCGGGCTGGATGCGGGCCCTCTCCGACGACGCCCCCGACGTCGTCGAGGGCGACCCCGTGTCGACGGTGGTCTACCGCGACGAGCGGCCCTTCCACCCCGAGCGCCTGGCCGTCGCCCTGGAGCAGACGTTCACCCCCGGGCCGGCCGGCACCGTGCTCCGGTCACCGGGCTTCACCCAGTTCGCGACCCGGGCCGACCGGGTCGGCTCCTGGTCGAGCGTCGGCCAGATGCTCAGCCTCGACCCGACGTCACGGCCGTCGTGGCACCCGGAGGCGCCGCACGGCCAGCAGATCGCCTTCTTCGGGCTCGACCTCGACGCCGGACTCGTCCGTCGCGCGCTCGACGAGTGCCTCCTCACGGACGCCGAGCTGCTCGCCGACCCGACCTCGTGGCGCGACCTGGTCGACCCCTTCCCCACCTGGGACGACGTGACGGGGCGGCCGGGGCACGACCACCGGCACTGACGGAGCGGTCGAGCCACGCTCGGCCGTCACCGAGGGAGCCCGCCCCGCGTCGGGGCGCCCGGCGGCGTGACCAGATCGTGACCGGGGCGCCCCGGGGTCATCCTCCGGGCTGACGGGCCGGCCGTGCCCGGCTCACTAGCGTGAGCACCGGGCCTCGACGCGGGCCCGACCACCGCACCGATCGGTGCCGACCGCAGGGGAACCACCATGTCGCACGTCCGCCCGCTCACCACCGTCACGGCCGCCGCCCTCGTCGTGCTCGCCCTGGTCGGCTGCTCGGGGACGCCCGGGGGCGACGCCACGGCGTCGCCGACCCCGACGGCCACGGCCACCGGCGACGCCGCTCCGACGCCGGCCCCGATGCCGACCGCCGAGCCCGACACGACCCCGGCCCCCACGGCGACCGCGGCTCCCGACGCGTCGCCGGTCGTCACGATCCCGACCGACTGCACGCAGATCGTCGACACGGCGACGTACCAGGCGACCATGGGCTCCACGCCGCTGAACCCGGAGGCGTACACGCGCCGTGACGGCAGCGCCCGCGGCGCCCGCACGCCCGGCGTCCCCGCGGCCGGCGACGCCCCCTTCATGATCGCCGACACGGCGGCGGAGCTCGACTGCCTCTGGCGCGACCCGGGGGCGGACATCACCGGCCTGTCGGTGCAGCTGGGCCGTCTCGACGAGGCCACCAGCGCCGCCCTGCTGCAGCAGGCGGAGGCGCGCGGGGCCACCTGCTCCGAGGCCCACGACGGTCGGCTCTGCCAGCAGACCACCGTCGTCGAGATGTACGGCACCGACAGCACCGACACCTACTTCGTGCGAGGCGACCTCTTCATCGCCGTCGGGCAGTCGAACTACCCGACGAACGACCTGCTCGGGTCGATCCTCACGCACCTCTCGAGCTGAGGGCGGCCGGGCGGCCGGCCCGCCCCGCGCCTCCTACAGGACCGACTTCGGCACGCGGTGGAGCGTCACCGCGCCGACGGCCGCGAACGGGTGCAGCGGGTCGGGCGCGACCGAGCCGGTCGGCCCGCCGAGCCGGGAGTGCCCGACGGCGCTGAGCACCGCGTAGGCGTCGCCGCGAGACCAGCCGTGGTCGTCGACCAGGAAGGAGAAGGCGTCCTCGTAGCCGCGCCGGACGCTCTCCTGCACGGGGTCGCCGAGGCCGACGAAGATCCAGTCGTCGGCGGTCTCGATCCGCGGCGCCCGCAGCTGGGCTCCCTTGACGAGGTCGATCGACACGACCGCCGTGCCCTGCGCCTCGATCGCCACGAACGACGACTCGCCCTCGGCCATGATCGCGTGCACGTCGCCGATCGAGAGGTACGCGCCCTCGACCATCACGGGCAGGAACACCGTCGAGCCGACCGTGTTCTCGGTCACGTCCATGTTGCCGCCCTGCGGGTAGGCGGGCATGATCGTCGAGTTCTCGCCCTCGGCGGGGGCGGTGCCCATGCAGCCGATCATCGGCCGCGGCGCGAAGACGTGGCGGTCGGTGACGTGCACGCCCTCCGCGTCGATCGGCACGCGACGGGTGAACATGTCGTCGCCCATCACGTGCTGCAGGGCGCCCGAGCCGGGCAGGCTGACCGACCAGCCGTGGTCGACGAGCCGGATGTCGTGCACCGTCACGGCGAGCGCGTCGCCGGGCATCGCGCCCTCGACGTACACCGGGCCGGTGACGGGGTTGATCGGCACCGACAGCTGCGCCAGGTCGTGGTGCTCGTGCAGCTCGGCGTAGACGGCGTCGCTCGTCTCGAAGCCGATCGTCTCGCCCGTGCCGGGGGTGATGCGCAGCACGGGCTCGACGGCGGCGCTGAAGCCGGGCCGGCCGAGCTCGTTGCCGAGGAAGTGGTCGACGCCCGAGGAGTCGCGGTGCGCGTCGCTCACCGCCCCGCCTCCTTCTCGAGGGTGTCCGCCGCCGGGGTCGCCGTGGCGGCCGCTCCCGACCCGTCGCCCTCGTCGACCTGCCCCAGGGTCGGTGCCGCGCCTCCCCGGATCTTGTAGAAGAGGAAGACTCCTGCCCCGACCACGAGCCAGACGAGGCCGCCGATCTTCGCCGCGGGGGCCGCGTTGACGAGCACGTAGCCGATGATCAGGAAGCCGACCACGGGCACGACGAGGTGCAGCAGGTAGTTGCGCGACTTCCCCTTCACGACGTAGTGCCAGATCACCGAGAGGTGCAGCAGCATGAAGCCGAAGAGGGCGCCGAAGTTGACCAGCGACGAGATGACGTCGATCTGGCCGACGAAGAACAGCACGAGGATCGCCGAGAGCACCGACACGACGAGGATGGCGGCCTGCGGCACCTGACGCGAGTTCAGGCGCGAGAGCACGGCCGGCAGCTGCCGGTCGCGGCTCATCGAGAACAGCAGGCGCGAGGTCGCGGCCTGCGCCGCCATCGCGTTCGCGATGCCGACGGCGAGCACGTTGACGACGAAGAAGGCGGTCATCCAGCCGCTCGACGACGCCTGGGCGACGAGGTCGAAGAAGGCGTTGCCGGCCTCCCCCTCGGGGAAGGAGTCGCGGCCCGCGGCGAGCGCGCTCGCCAGCCAGGTCTGCAGCACGAACAGGAAGGCGACGATGACGAGGGCGATGATCATGGCCCGACCCGCGCCTCCGCGCTTGCCGGTCGACTCCTCGGCGAGGGTCGAGATGCCGTCGAAGCCGAGGAACGACAGCACGGCGATCGAGAGCGCCGACGCGATCAGCGGGCCGGTGACCTTCGACGGGTCCCACACCTGGCTCACGCTGAACTCGGCGCCGGGGATGGTGCCGCCGTTGAGCGCGGTCACGGCGATGATCACGAAGATGACGATGAAGACGACCTCGATGGCGAGGAAGACGCGGTTCATCAGCTTCAGCGAGGTGATGCCCAGCAGGTTCACGGCCGTGTTGATCGCGACGAAGATCAGCGCCCACATCCAGCGCGCGGTGCCGGGGAAGATGCCGACCATCGACTCGGCGGCGAACACGTAGAGCAGCGTCGGCACGAGCAGGTAGTCGAGCAGGATGGCCCAGCCGGCGAAGAAGCCGACCGTGGGGTGGATGCCGCGCCCCACGTACGAGAAGACCGACCCCGCGAGGGGGATCGACTTGGCCATCTGCGCGTAGGCGAGGGCGGTGAAGATCATCGCGACCAGGCCCACGAGGTAGACCAGGGGCACGAGGCCCGACGACGCGTTGTAGACGGTGCCGAAGATCGCCCAGGGCGCGATCGGCACCATGAAGATCAGGCCGTAGACGAGCAGGTCGCCGGTCGAGACCGACCGCTTCAGCTCCTGCTTGTAGCCGTACTGCTCGAGCTGCGCCTGCGCGCTCAGCTCGGGGGACTCGGTGCGCTCGGACATGGTGTCTCTCTTCGGGGTGAGGGAGGAACGGTGCGGGGAGGGGTGGTGCCGGGGAGGCGCGGTGCGGGTGGTGCGGGGAGGCGCGGGTCGCGTCGGTCCAGGTGACGCGGCCCACGCCCGTCAGGGGGGGTGGCGGGGGTGGCGGTCAGGCGTCGTGGTCGGCGAAGAAGCCGGCGACGACGCGGCGGAACTCCTCCGGCTGCTCGAGGTGCGAGCAGTGGCTGGCGCCGGGGAAGACGTGGGAGACGGCGCCGTCGATGCCGTCGACGAAGGGCTGCCAGGTGGCCGGCGTCGCCTCGTCGTGCTCGCCCGCGACCACCAGCGTGGGCGCGGTGACGCTCGGCAGGCGGTCGACGATCGTCCAGTCGCGCATCGTGCCGATGACGTGGAACTCGTTCGGGCCGTTCATGGTGTGGTAGACCGTCGGCTCGGCCTCCATCTGCTCCTCGCTGTCGACGAAGTCCCGGGGCATCGGCACCACGCGGCAGACGTGGCGCTCGTAGAAGACCTGGGTCGCGGCGAGGTACTCCGGGTCGTCGGTCGTGCCCGCGCCTTCGTGCCGGAGCAGCGCCTCCTGCACGTCGTCGGGCAGCTGGGCCCGGAGCTCGGCCGCGCCGTCGACCCAGAGCTGCATCGAGGCGGGCGAGTTGCAGATGGCCAGGCTGGCCAGGCCGGCGGGCTCGCGCTCGGCGATCTCGGCGCCGAGCATGCCGCCCCACGACTGGCCGAGCACGTGGAAGCGCTCGAGCCCGAGGTGCGCGACGACGGCCTCGAACTCGTCGACGAAGAGCTGGGGCACCCAGGTCTCGACCGGGGCGTCGGGGCGGTGGCTGCTGCGGCCGCACCCGAACTGGTCGTAGTGCACCACGGTGCGGCCGGTCTCGTCGGCGAGCGCCACCAGGTTGCGCAGGTAGTCGTGGGCCATGCCCGGGCCGCCGTGCAGCACGACGAGGGGCAGGGCGCCGGGGCGGGGCTCGTCGGGCGTGGTGACCTGGTACCAGGTGTGGCCGTCGCGGAACGGGAGGGTGGCAGCGGTGCTCGTCGACATGCGCGTCAGCATGCACCCGCGAAAGGTCTCACGCCAAGACCTTTCTGCGTGACTTAACCTGGGCGTAACACGACGACGGGCTGGGGAGGGGTGACGCGGCATGACGGAGGACGGGTCTGTGGACGCCGCGGAGGCGCGCGCCGGGTCCCCGGTGACCGCTGCGAGCGACGCCACCACCGCCTCCCCCGGCTCCGACTCCCCCGGCGTCCTCGAGGCCCCGCTCGAGTCGTCGACCCGGGTCGACGACATCTCCGACCGCCTCGTGACGGCCATCGCGACCGGCGAGTACCTGCCCGGCCAGCGCCTCCCCCCGGAGCGCGAGCTCGCCGCCTCGCTGCGCGTGGGCCGGATGACCGTGCGGGCCGCCCTCGCCCGGCTCGTCGACCAGGGGCTCATCGAGACCCAGCGCGGCCGCGGCGGCGGCTCGTTCGTGCAGGAGCGCTCGACCGACCGGGCCGCGGCCGTCGCGCAGCGCACGCTCGCCGCCCGCTGGTCGGACCTCCGCGACACCAGCGACGCGATCGGCCGCCTGCACGGCACGGTCGCCGAGGCCGCGGCCGAGAACCGCACCGACGACGACGTCGCCGTGCTGCGCGACCGCCTCGAGGGCTACCGCGCCGCCGCCTCGGGCCTGGCCTCGCAGAAGGCCGACGAGCGCCTGCACGTCGCGATCGCCGACGCGGCGCACAGCGCCACGCTCCGGGCCGTGCTGCTCGAGCTGGAGTCGCGGGTCAGCATCGCCGCGCCGGCCCACCTCTGGGGCGGCCCGGACGGCATGCGCGAGATGGAGCTGCGCGCCCTCGCCGAGCACGAGCAGATCGTCGAGGCGATCTGCGCCGGGGAGGCCGCGCGCGCCGCCGCCCTGGCACGGCGCCACGTCGGCATCGACCTCGAGCTGCTCGAACGCGTGGTGCGCGGCGGCGACCAGCCTTGACCGACGATCCCGCGGGCTCACCGTCGAGCGCCCGCGGGGCGTGCCGTCACGCGGCGGCGGGGCTCCAGCCGAGCTCCGGCCCGAGGCGCTCGGCGATGTCGGTGAGCATCTGCGCGTAGTCGCCGGGCTCGAAGGCGAACGGCAGCGCGAAGGCGACCTCGTCGACCGCCTGGTAGGCGGGGTCGGCGTGCAGGGCGTCCGCGATCTCGGCCGAGGTGCCGACGAGGTCGGCCGCGAAGAGCAGCTGCCCCGGGCCCTGCGGCACGCCCACGCGGCCGGCGCGCGCCTCGGCGTACGCCGCGTAGCGGGCCCGCTGCTCGGGCGTGGCCGAGTCGGTCGGCACGACGACGAGCCCCTGCGACACCCGGGCGGAGGCGCCCGCCGGGTGGGCGTCGCGGTACGCGTCGATCTGGGCGCGCTGGTTCTCGGCGAAGTCCGTGCCCCGCTCGGCCTTCGTCACGCTCGACGCGAGCAGGTGGAACCCGTTCTCGCCGGCCCAGACGGCGGACCGCGTGCTGCCGACGCCGCACCACAGCCGGTCGACGAGCCCCGGGCTGTGCGGCTGGACGACGTCGCTGAACTCCTCGATGCCGCGGCGGCCCGGCGAGGCCGAGACGACGTCGCCGCGCACGAGGTCGCGGAGTCGCAGCAGGCGCTCGGGCCCGAGCTCCTCGTGCTCGGCGGTGTCGGGGTAGATCGCGTCGCGGTAGAGGTCGAAGTTCATCGGGGTGCCCGACGAGAAGCCCGGGTTGAGGCGGCCGCCCAGCAGCACGTCGACCGTGGCGAGGTCCTCCGCGAGCCGGAAGGGGTTCTCGGCGCCGATCGGCGTGACGGCCGTGCCCAGCTCGATCCGGCTCGTGCGCTGCGACGCGGCCGCCATGATCGCGACCGGCGACGAGATGCCCGGCTGCAGGTGGCGGTGGCGCAGCCACGCGCTGTCGAGGCCGAGCTCCTCCGCGCGCTCGATGACGAGCAGGACGTCCTCGTGGCCCGCGGCCGGCGAGGCGGGGTCGAACGAGCCGATGGTGAGGACGCCGAGGCGCCGCAGGGGTGTTCCGTCGACGGGCATGGCCCGATCCTCGCAGGTGCCGGCCCCGGCCCGCCCGACCGCGGCGGCACCGGCACGCCTACTCTCAGCCACATGCTGTCCCTCACCCGCGTGCGGGAGTCGTTCTGGTTCCTCCCCGCCGTGTTCGCCCTCGCGGCCCTCGTGCTCGCCGAGGTGCTGGTCACCGTCGACCGCTCGATCCCCTCGTCGACGACCGCGGGCCTGCCCCTGCTCGGGGCCCTCAGCGCCTCGGGCGGCAGGTCGCTCCTCTCCGGCATCGGCTCGTCGATGCTCACGGTGGCCGGCACGTCGTTCTCCATCACCATCTCCGTGCTGGCGACGACGTCGTCGACCTACGGGCCGCGCCTCGTGCGCAACTTCATGGCCGACCGGTCGAACCAGCTCGTGCTGGCCGCCTTCACGTCGACCTTCCTCTACTGCATCGTCGTGATGCGCACCGTCCACACCGAGGTGGACGACGCCTCCGCCTTCGTGCCCGTCATCGCCGTCCACGTCGCGGTGCTCCTCGGCGTCGTCGACGTCGGGGTGCTGGTCTTCTTCATCCACCACATCGCCGCGTCGGTGCAGATCACGTCGCTCCAGGCCCGGGTGCTCAGCGACCTCCGCGCGGTCGCGGCGACGGTGTGGCCCGACGAGCCGGGCGACGACGTGCGGACGGAGGCGCGGGGCCGGGAGGCCGGGCCGGCGTCGGCCTCGGCGTCGGCAGCACCGCCCCGACCCGACGTCGAGGGCGTGGGGGGCGCCGTCGTGCGAGCCTCGGCCGACGGCTACGTGCAGGAGGTCGCGTGGGCGCAGCTGTGCCGAGTCGCCGCCCGCGAGGACGACGTCGTCGAGGTCGTGGCCATGCCGGGCCGCTACGTGATCGCGGGCGACGCGCTCGTCGTGGCCCGCGCCTCCCTCGGCTCCGGGGCGGTGCAGGAGCTGCGTCGCGCCGTGACGGTCGGCCCCGCGCGGACGCCGCACCAGGACGTCGAGTTCGCCCTGCAGCAGCTCGTCGAGATCGCCGTCCGCGGCCTGGCCTCGGGCAGCAACGACCCCTACACGGCGGTGAGCGCGCTCGACATGTCGGCCGGCGTGCTCGTGCCGCTCTGGCGACGGAGCGACGTCGTGGTGGCCCACCTCGACGACCAGGGCCGCGACCGCGTGCTCGTCCGCTGGCCGACGGTGGAGGAGCTCACCCTGTCCGTCCTCGACGCCGTGCGCACCTACGCCGACGGGCAGCCGGCGGTGCAGGAGGCGGCGCTGCGGCTGATCGCCCGTCTCGACCAGGTGGCTCCGCCGTCGCGCACCGGGCTGCTCGACGAGCACGCGTCGGCGCTCCGCGACTCCCTCATCGGCCGCTAGTCGACGGGCCGGTCCCCCCGCCGTCGTCGGTGGGGCGCTGGTCGAGGCTCGGGTCCACCGCGGGGTCGACCGAGACGGCGCTCACGCGGAGGGGCGGCTCCGGCGTCACCGAGGACGGCGAGACCGGCGAGCCGGATGAGCCGGATGAGACGGGCGAGCCGTCGCCCGCCGCGCGACGAGACCCGCGCAGGCGGCCCTTCACCGCCTCCCACGGGCGGGCCAGCCCGCGTGCGCCGGCCTGGGTCGACGCCTCGACCTCGAGCCCGTAGTAGGCCCCGACGTGCTCGAGCAGCACGTCGCGCTCAGCCTTGTCATAGGCCCGCCGCTCACGCGTGAAGGCGATGATCGTCGACCAGCAGGTGAGCAGCAGCACCACGCTGAACGGCAGCGCCGTCGTGATCGCCGCGGTCTTGAGGGCGTCGAGGCCGCCCGTGAGCAGCAGGGCGACGGCGAGCAGGGCGGCGACGAGCGCGAAGAAGACGCGCAGCCAGTTCTTCGGCTCGATGTCGCCGCCGGAGGCGATCATCGCCATCACGAGGGAGCCCGAGTCGGACGACGTGACGAAGAAGACGCCGATCAGGAGGATGGCGCCGAAGGTCAGCACGGCGCCCGCGGGGAGGTCGCCGAGGAGGGCGAACAGCGAGCCCTCGACGTCGACCGAGCCGTCGGCGCCGATGAGCCCCCCGGCGCCGTCGGTCTGGCGGTGGATGGCCGCGCCGCCGAGCACGGCGAACCAGAGGAAGGTCAGGGCGGTCGGCACGAGCAGCACGCCGAAGACGAACTGGCGGACGGTCCGGCCCCTCGAGATGCGCGCGATGAAGATGCCCACGAAGGGGGCCCACGACATCCACCAGCCCCAGTAGAAGGTCGTCCAGGCGCCCTGCCACTCCTCGCCGGCGGCGCCCTGCTGGGCGGTGACGTTGAACGAGAGGCCGACGACGTTCTGCAGGTAGGCGCCGATCGACTGCACGAAGTCGCGCAGCAGGAACTGCGTCGGGCCGACGATGAGCACGAAGAGGAGGAGGGCGGCGGCCAGGATCAGGTTGAAGTTCGAGAGGATCTTCATGCCCTTCGTCACGCCCGTCACGAGCGAGACGATCGTCACCGCGGTGATCACCGCGATGATCGCGATCTGGCTGACGATGCTGCTGTCGGCGATGCCGGCGGCCTCGAGGCCCGCGCCGATCTGGATCACGCCGAGGCCGAGCGAGGTGGCGACGCCGAACAGCGTGCCGACCAGGGCGATGACGTCGATCAGGTTGCCCCAGCCGCCGCGCACGCGGTCGCCGAGCAGGGGCTCGAGCGCCCAGCGGATGGAGACCGGACGGCCCCGACGGTGGATCGCGTACGCGAGCGCGAGGCCGAGCACGACGTAGATCGCCCACGCGTGCAGGCCCCAGTGCAGGAAGGTCTGCGTGAGGGCCTGCTGCGCGAGCTGGTCCTCCGTGCCGGTGACGCCGGGGCGCGGCGAGGCGAAGTGGCTGAGGGGCTCGGAGACGCCGTAGAAGACGAGGCCGATGCCCATCCCGGCGGCGAAGAGCAGGGCGAACCACGACCCGGTGGAGAACTCCGGCTCGTCCTTGTCCTTGCCGAGCTTGATGGTGCCGAAGCGGCTGAACCCGACGAAGACCGAGAATCCGACGAAGAAGGCGACGATCAGCACGTAGTACCAGCTGAAGTTGCGGACGATGCCGCTCTGCAGCCCGAGGAAGAGCGCCTCGGCCGAGGCGGGCGCGATCAGTGTGAAGGCCACGAAGCCGAGGACGACGATCGCGGCGGGCCAGAACACCCAGCGGCGGAGCTGGGGGGTCGTCGTGACGGCCTCCCCCAGGGTCGAGGGTCGGGCTTCGGGGGCCCCGGAGGAGGGCGGTTCTGTCGTTGCCATGCCTCCATCGTGACGGCTCCCGGCGCGTTCCGGGCGATGATGCGCGCTGTGCACCGACATGCACGACGAGTCATCGAGATGCCCCGTCCGGGGCGCTGCCCTCCCCGGAGAGCCCAGGAAGCGGCACCTCGATCAGGGAGGAGCTACCGCGCCGTCACCGTCGCGAGCTCGTCCCAGTGGGTGGTCGCGCGCGGCGAGACCATGTCGCGCTTCATCGCCCAGCCGCGGCGGTGCCGTAGCCCGGCGACCCCGAGGCCGAGGCTCTCGTCGCCGAACTTGCCGGCGATCCGGTCGAGCACGTCGCCGTAGGCGGGCGGTGCCGCGGCGACCTCGCCGAAGACGTCGAGGCTCGCGTGCTCGGCGCGGGGGGTGAGCTCCATCAGGGTGACGCCGGCGCGCACGTAGCGCTTGCCGGGCTCGAGCTGGGGGCCGAGCGCCGCGATCGCGGCGCGGTAGAGCGTGGCCGCGTCGTCGGTCGGCTCGGGGAAGGCGACGGAGACGACGTGGTTGGTGTGGCCGGCCTCGGTGGCGAACGGCGACGTGGCGGCGAAGCAGCGCATCATCCGGGTCAGCGAGCCCTGCCCCCGGAGTCGTGCGGCGGCGCGTTGCGTGTAGACCGACAGCACCTCCTCGAGCTCGGCGACCGTCGTCACGGGCACCGCGAACGACCGGGAGTGGTAGATCTGGTCGCGCTCGGGCTGGACCTCCTCGATCGGCAGGCAGTCGACCCCGCGGAGCTCCTGCACGACGCGCGCCTGCACCACGCCGAAGCGCTTCCGGATGCGGGCGGCGTCGGCGTCGCGCAGGTCGGCAGCCGTGTGCACGCCGAGCGGCACGAGCTTCTTCGCCGTGCGTCGACCGATGCCCCACACGTCGCCCGCGTCGACGCTGGCGAGGATGGCGGTCTGCTGCGCCGGCGTGTAGCTGCCCAGGTGGCAGACCCCCGCCAGTGCGGCGGCCTGCTTCGAGCCGCGGTTCGCGAGCTTCGCGAGGGTCTTCGTCGGCGCGATGCCGATGCTCACGGGCAGGCCGATCAGCTTGCGCACCACCCGGCGGATCTCGCGGGCCTGCGCGGTGGTCTCGTCGACGGTGCCGGTCAGCTCGATGAACGACTCGTCGATCGAGTAGACCTCCTGGTGGCTCGTGAACCGGCTGAGGATCTCGGCCGACCGCGCCGACATGTCGCCGTAGAGCTCGTAGTTGCTCGACACCGCGACGACGCCCTGCATCGCGGCGATCGGCGCGATCGTGTGCCAGGGCGCGGCCATGTCGACGTTCAGCGCCTTGGCCTCCTGCGACCGGGCGATGACGCAGCCGTCGTTGTTCGAGAGGACGACCACCGGCCTGCCCTCGAGCGCGGGGTTGAAGACGCGCTCGCACGACACGTAGAAGTTGTTGGCGTCGACGATGGCGACGTGGCGCTCAGACACGGTGCAGGCACCTCGTGACGACGCCCCAGACGGTCGCCTCGTCGAGCTCGGAGAGCACGATCTCGGGGTAGGTGGGGTTCTCCGGGCTGAGCACCATCAGCCCCTGCCGCCACGAGAGGCGCTTGACCGTCAGCTCGGCGTTGACCACGGCGACGACGACGGCGCCGTCGTGGGCGTCGAGCCCGCGGTCGACGACGAGCTCGTCGCCGTCGAAGATGCCCGCGCCCGTCATGCTGTCGCCGCTCACCCGCACCAGGAAGGTCGCCGTCGGGTCGCGCATCAGGTGCCGGTTGAGGTCGACCGGCCCCGACCAGTAGCCCTGGGCGGGCGACGGGAAGCCGGCGTGCACGGCCTCGAGCGCGGCTCGCGGCAGGTCGGCGCCGGCGCGCTCCTCGCCCCCGACGGGCCCGAGCACGACGGGCGGCAGCTCAGGAGTCGCGGGTCGGGTCGGCCGCGGAGGGCGCGCCCCACGCGCTGCCTCGCTTGTCGTCTCGCTCACGGTGCCTCCCGGAGAGAACCTAGGCCAGACCACCGACGTCGCTTCCCCCGACGTCGCCTCCCCGACGTCGCCGGTCGTGCGGCGCTCCTCGCCTAGGCCGTCGGGCGTGCCTTGCGGATCGACCACACGTTGGAGTCGCCCACCCGCTCGTAGCCGAGGTCGTCGACGAGCAGCTGGACCAGGGCGAGGCCGCGGCCGCCCTCGGCCATCTCATCGGGCATGACGCGGCCGACGAGCGAGACGCTGCCGGGCTCGGCCGTGTCGCTGAGGGTGGCCGTCAGCTCGCCGTCGGTGATGGCGACGGAGAGCCGGCAGGCGACGCCCTCGCCCGCCGCGGCGTGCTCGATGACGTTGCTGGTCAGCTCGACGAGGGCGAGCTCGAAGGCCATGCGCTCCTCGTCGGTGAGGGTCGTGTCGTCGCTCCAGACCGACTCGAGGAAGTCGTGCACCGTGTTGACGTCGTCCGGCGGCGTGGCGAAGACGAGCTGGTGCTCACTCATCGAACGCCGTCGCCGCGTCGTCGTGCGGGCGGAGGATGCGGTCGATGTTCGACAGCTTCAGCACCATCAGCACCTGGGCCGACGGCGAGGCGATGCGCAGGTCGCCGCCCGCCGAGCGGGCGGACTTGAGGCAGCCGACGAGGGCGCCCAGGCCGGAGGAGTCCATGAAGTCGACGCCGGCGAGGTCGACGACGACGCGGGGCCGGCCGTCGGCGATCGCGCCGGTCACGGCCTCCCGCAGGGCCGGGGCCGAGACCATGTTGAGCCTCCCGGTGCAGCGCACGACGGCGACGTCGGCGCCCGCTCCCTCGACAGCGAGATCCATCCAGCCAGCCTCCTCGGCTCGTCGTCCCGGCGCACGGGTCGGCGCGGTCCTCCGCGACACCATAGCTGCGGCCGACCCCCGGCACAGCCCGCCGCGGCGCTCCAGTGCGGGGGGTACCGGAGAGGGGCGGCCGACACCTATCGTCGGGGGGTGACCTCTGACCGCTCTCCGTCGCGGGCACGCCGGAGCTCCACGCTCGACACGTTCCTCCTGCGGTACGGCGTGACCCCCCTGGTGAAGCAGGCCCCGTCGGCGCTGCTCGTCGTCCTGGCCGTCGTCCTCTCGCTCACCGTCCCGCAGCTGGTGGTCACCAGCAGCGCGGGCCTCCTCGTCGCCCTGGGCGTCACCGCGGTCGCCACGCTCTGGGCGGCCGCCGCCACCGCCCGCCCGGCCGTGATCGGCGGGTGGGCCCTCCTGGTGCCCGCCCTCGACTTCGTCGCGCTGGGGGTCCTGCGCTGGTCGACCGGCTCCTCCTCGTCGGTCTTCACGGCCCTGCTGGTGATGCCGCTCGTGTGGTTCGCCGCCCGCGAGCCACGCCGGTCGGTGCTCTGGGCGGTGCTCGGCTCGATGGTCGTCATCCTCACGCCCTTCATCGCCGGCATCAGCGCCGGCGACCGGGTCACCGAGCTCGCCCGCCTGCTCGTCGGCGTTCTCGTCTACACCGCGCTGGCCCTCGTCGTGAACGAGCTGAGCCGGCAGTACGCGGCCCAGCTGCGCCTGTCGGAGGAGCGGGAGGCGGTGGTCCGGACCGAGATCACCCGCGCCGCCGAGGTGCAGCGCTCGCTCCTCCCCGGAGCCCTGGCCGACACGCCCGGCTACGCCCTCGCGGGCACCTGCCTGCCCTCGACGACCGTCGGCGGCGACTTCTTCGACTGGTACCGCACCGACGACGGGGTCGCGATGACCCTCGGCGACGTCATGGGCAAGGGCGTCGGCGCCGGTCTCATCGCGGCGGCCGTGCGGGCGACGGTGCGCAGCTCGCGCCGCGACCCCGACCCGGGGGCCGCCATCGTCCGCGCCTCGGAGGGGCTCGCCACCGACCTCGCCGACGGGCCCGACTCCGTCGTGTTCACCACCCTCTTCCACGCACGCCTCCGCGGCGACGTGCTGCACTGGGCCGACGCCGGCCACGGCCTGACCGTCGTCGTGCGGGAGGACGGCGGAGCCGAGCGCCTGTCGACGCCCGACCTCCCGATCGGCCTCGGCCTGGGCCTGGGCCTGCACGACGCGTGGGAGACGCGGACCACCTCCCTCTGCCCCGGCGACCTCGTGGTCTGCTTCAGCGACGGTGTGCTCGACCTCTTCGGCGGCGGGCTCGACAGCGTCGAGCACGTGGCGGCCCTCGCGCGCCGCGACCCGCGGCCGTCGTCGGTCGTCGACGCCCTGGCCGACCTCGCCCGCGAGCTGGGCCACGACGACGACGTGACCGTGGTCGCCCTGCGGCGCGAGCCCGTCGCGGCGCCGGTGGCGGGCGACGCGCCCGCTCCCGTGGCCGTCGCCGCCCCGACGGCGCCCTAACGCCCGGGCCGCACCGACCCCCGGCCTGCACCGGCCCCCGGGCCGCACCGACCCCCGGCCGGCACCGACGCCCGGCCGGACGCCCTGCCGCCCGGCCGGCCGCTCAGCTCCTCGTGACGACCAGCACCGTGACGTCGTCGTCGACCTGGGCCACGCCGACCTTGACCGAGAACGCGTCGAGGAAGGCCTCGACGTCACGCTCGGCCCGCAGGTCGGCGACGACGCGGTCGAGGCTCGCGAGCGTCGAGTCGTAGACGTCGAGCACGCCGTCCGAGACGGAGACGAGCGCGTCGCCGGGCTCGAGGCGCAGCGTGCCGGTCGTCCAGCCCTCGGCGGCGTCCTGGAGCCCCAGCGGCAGGTCGCGCGACGAGAGCCGCTCGACCGTCCCCGCGGCGCGGAGGTGGAGCGTGAGGCCGTGGCCGGCGTCGACGTACTCGACGTCGCCCGAGCGCGTGTCGACGCGGGCGTGGAAGAGGGTCACGAACGACCCGGCCTCGGCGAGCTGCGGGCCGAGGGCCCGCGCCGCCGTGGCGAGCGCCGTCGCGGGGGGCGCGTCGGTGCCGTCGGGCCCCTCGTAGAGGCTCCGGCGGAGGGCCTCGGCGAGGGCGCCGGCCGCCGCGCCCTTGCCCATCACGTCGGCGAGCGTCGCCGTGACGACGTCGCCGCCCTCGGCCCAGGCGTGGAGGTCGCCGCTCACCGCGCCGTGGGGCCGGTCGAGGGCGGTGGCCGTGAGGTCGCCGTGGTGCAGGGCGGGGCGCTGCCCCGCGGCCGTCGGGTCCACGGCGACGGTGACGTCCGACGCCGGGCCCTGCCCCTGCCCCTGGCGGATCTCCGCCTCGGCCCACCGCCCCAGGTCGACCAGCCGGCCGCGCTCCTCGCCGGTGAGCCGGCGCGGCTCGGGGTGCAGGATGCACAGCGTCCCGATGGCCTGCCCGCCGTCGGCGCGCAGCGGCACGCCCGCGTACGAGCGCACCCCGAAGGCCGTGACGGCCGGGCTCTCGGCGAAGCGGGGGTCGAGGGAGGCGTCGGTCACCTCGAAGAGGCCCGTCCCGTGGACGGTGTACTCGCAGAACGCGGCGCCGTACGGGAAGCGGGGCGCCGCCTCCCCCGGCTCCTGGGGCGACTTGACCACGAGCGAGGCGTCGTCGACGAGGTTGAGGTACGACATCGGCACGTCGAAGAGCTCGCGGGCGAAGCGCGTGATGCGGTCGAAGCGCTCCTCCGGCGGGGTGCCGAGCAGGGCCGAGGCCTCGACGGCGGCCAGGCGCTCGCGCTCGGCGGCGTCGAGGGGCGCGGTGCCGTCGACGGCGTGCCAGCCGACGTCGTGCGAGCCGGAGGCGTCGCCGCCCGGGTCCGCGGCGGCGTCGGTGCCGGTGTCGGTTCGCGTTCGGTCGTGCATGTCTCTCCCTGATCCGGCGGCCCCGACCTGGTGGTGCCCAGGAGGCGGTCGGGGCGATGGTGACGGACGACCAGTAGAGCAGGCGGGCCCGCCGCGTGCCAGCTCGGGGCGTGCCCCGTTCGGGGGGCCCGACGAGGGCGAAGCTGAGCAGGACCTGGGAACACCCACCCCTTCCCGAGGTGGTGGCGAACCCCTGTCACCTCCCCACCGGGAAGAACAGACAAGGAGTCCCATCGTGACCATCACGCGCAAGACCATCACCAAGACCGCCCTCGGCCTCGTCGCCTCCGGCGCACTCGTCTTCTCGC
>Ga0308160_10000626_pt1 | contig 63337 bp, 71 predicted proteins | sample PhyFR1_FD_201036 | JGI IMG/M metagenome (GOLD analysis project Ga0308160, IMG submission 201036) | Phyllosphere microbial communities from UC Gill Tract Community Farm, Albany, California, United States - DLSLF.R1 | ecosystem: Host-associated > Plants > Phyllosphere > Unclassified | place: USA... | reverse complement strand
GTGCTGGCGACAATAGCAAGAGTGAACCACCTGATCCCTTCCCGAACTCAGAAGTGAAACCTCTTTGCGCTGATGGTAGTGTGGGGTTACCCATGTGAGAGTAAGTCATCGCCAGCTCATTATTCCTGAAAATCCCCCTCCGCCAAATGGCAGAGGGGGATTTTTTTATGCATGAAGTTTTATAAAAAAGATATTAGAGGTACAATTCTTATTATTTCCAGACTTGTAGTCTATGAAAGAACTAATGCGAAATACTTAAAAAAAATATAGGAATATAAAATGAAAGGGTAGGCGCAACTCGAAAAGCAGTTAACTGTAGAACGAGCCATAGATCTTTTAAATATTTTAAAAATACGATTTGAACAGAATATGCAGCGGCATAAAGCAATGCAATGGTCGAAAATCCAACTTAAGCTGGAAGTAAGCCCCGCTAAAATGTGGTCATTGCATGAAATGGAACGAACTGCTGGTGAACCTGATGTTGTATTTCATGATCATATCACTGATCACTATGTTTTTATGGATTGTAGTATAGAACATTCTATGAGTTGTAGAAGTTTATGTTATGACCATAAAGCACTAGATTCGCGCAAAGCCTATAAACCTGAAAATTCAGTTTTAGAATTTGCTTCAGTTATGGGAGTCGAATTGTTAACCGAGCATGATTATTATCAACTGCAAACCATAGACTCAATTGATATGAAAACTTCAAGCTGGCTATTTACACCGGATGATATTCGTAAGAAAGGTGGCGCTCTTTTTGCTGATAAACGTTATGGACGAGTTTTTGTTTACCATAATGGAGCAGAATCTTATTATGCTTCACGAGGTTTTCGAGCTTTAGCCCGAGTCCAAAATGTAATAAATAGGAATAATATCCTCCTATCCAATAGACAGAAGGATGTTGAAAAATTTATAAAGCACCCTTTAAAGTGTTGTGATGCTGTTTAACTTGCCGTGCATACTTTTCACCCTGTTTTTTCATCTTGGAACTAGAGTTATAGCCTGTAGGTCCAACATTGTAATAGGCAAGAGCTTTAGGCCAACTTCCTGCTTTATTGTTATAGGTGGCTAAAATATAGGTACCGCAATTAATATTATGATATTCATCACTTAAATCACCTGGACATGTTTGTTGCCAGTAACGTGGAATCACTTGCGTAAGCCCAACAGCACCTGCAGGTGAAATGGCATAGTTCCTATAACTTGATTCTTGTCGAATCATGGCAGCTAACAGTAAGGGATCAACTGCATATTTGTCAGCACTTTGAATAATCATGGGAGATACACGATTTGCCGTATCGGGTGCAACAGCATATGCTTTTTGTATGCCCGTAGATAATTTGGCAGACCGTTTAGCCACAGAACTGCCGCCAACGGATGTGCAACCGGTAAAAGCGAGGGTAGTAATGACGAGAGCCGTTGATTTAAATGAAAAAAAATAAATATTAGATAATTTTGAGCGTAAATGAGATAAATGGCGCGTAATCAACAAGGTTAGAAACCCAAAGTAAAATTTTATTGAAGTTATGCTAGTGGTCTGTGTAACGTGAGTCAATAGTCGATGTTTAGTAATATTCAAACGATTTGTGAAGTATTTTGATGAATGGCTCATTCAATAATTGAATATTACAAGCTTCAAATTAAAGTGTCCCATTATGTTAATGGGACTCATCGCTTAAAAGTTTTGTTAATTATCCAATTCTTGCAAAATGGCTTGATTAAAGGCAGAAATATCATCTGGGCTTCGCGATGTGATCAATGGCCAATTATTGGTATTGCAACGATGAACTTCTTCATCAACCCAGTTCGCACCGGCATTTTCCAAATCTAATTTTATACTTTTATATGAGGTTAAATTTTTATCTTTAATTCTTTCAGCATTAATTAATACCCAAGGTCCATGACAAATAGCAGCAATCGGTTTGGCGTTATCTGTAAAGTGCTGAATAATTTTATGAGCATCTTCATTTAATCGAAGGGTATCACCATTCACAGTTCCTCCAGGAATCACCAAAATATCATAATCCTCTGGAGATACTTTAGATAAAGTGGTTTGTGGAGTATATGCGGTTGCATGTTCCTTATCACCTTTAACCGTTTGAACATCCTTTTGTTCTTCTGCGGCATGAATGACTTCAATACCTTTTGATTGTAAATATTCAGACGGTTTGATCAGCTCATCTTGTTCTACGCCCACATTTGAAGTAATAAATAAGGCTTTCTTAGTCATTTTAGTGATCCTGAATTACTTATTGAAAGTTCAACCTTAACAAGCTGAACTAATGAAGCTGTACAGATTTTGGCTTATTCTTGTTAAGGTTTGAAAATTTTTGGCAAAAATAAGCCCCATCATCGTGACAGGGCTTATTCATATTAGTTACAAGGTATAACTCCTGTTTTACCTTTTTGCATCCTGCTTATATCGTTTATTATTTTTATTATGGAAACATCTTGCTTCCTGACTCTTTTATATTAAGGTTCATGCCACTCTTAGCATAGACGTCAATGAAGGCTTTCTGTGTAAGTAAATGCTGACATGGAGATATAAATAAAAAGGGTAAATATAAGAAATTTCAAATTTAAAAATGTTCTTTTTGAAAGCTAGAACATTTTTTAAAATGTAGAAAAATTACAGTCGCTTTTCCATCCAGATTTCACAGGCTTGACTATGACCCGTATTGCCTTTGGGATGGCTTAAATACTCAAACCCTAATTTTTCATAGAGTTTGACTGCTTGCCAAAGTTCTTTGGTGGTTTCCAGATAACAAGATTTAAAACCTTGCTGCAGGGTAAACTGAAAGGCTTTTTCTAGAAGTTGCTGGGCAAATCCTAGACCACGTATTTCTGGTAAAAAATACATTTTTTGAATTTCCAGAATGGTGTGATCACCTTTTAAAGGAGATAAGCCACCGCCACCCAAAATTTCACCCTGTTCATTTTCAATCACCCAATATTGAGCATTAGGTTGATGATAAACCGTGTATAAGTCATCTAAAATTGGATCGGCTACAGCAAAACCTGATTCAGGAGCAAGTCCAAATTCTTTGGAAACTTCGCGAATGATGCGTGCAATTTGAGCATTATCTTGTACTTGAATAGGTCTAACTTGATACATAAGCTTAAATATATAGAAAGAAAAAAGAGATGGATTTTTATAACCTTATAGCCGATAAAAATCCATCTCTTGTAATGTTTTTATGCAGAGAAAATGCATAAAACTTATTTTAATTCATTTGAACTCTTGCCTAATTCACGTCGTGCGATAATCAATTGCTGGATTTGTTGGGTACCTTCAAAAATATCGAGAATTTTTGAGTCACGTGCCCATTTCTCTAATAATTCATCTTCGTTATAGCCCACGCTTGCAGCAAGCTCTACGCATTTTAAGGTAATTTCATTACACATTCGTCCCGCTTTGGCTTTGGAAATGGAAGCTTCGCGTGAATTTGGCTTTTTATTATCCGCCATCCAGGCTGCTTTCATGGTGAGTAAGCGAGCAGCTTCCCACTCAGCTTCCATACGGTAAATTTGTGCTGCGATATGAGAGGTTTGCAAATAGGGCGTAGTATAATTTTCATCTAACTGATCATTAAAAATTTCTTTAATTCTTTCTAGAGATGCTTTTGCGCAACCCACAGCCATCGCTGCAACCAAAGGGCGAGTATTGTCAAAAGTTTCCATAACCCCAGCAAAACCTTTGGCAACATCAATTTCAGCATGACCGAGTAAGTTTGCTGCAGGGACACGGCAGTCAATAAAACTGATGACCGCTGTATCAGATGCTTTAATTCCCAGTTTATGTTCAAGGCGTTCGACTTTCATTCCTGCGGTGCCTTTAGGAACGACAAAGGATTTAATGGCAGCGCGTCCAAGTTTTTTATCTAAAGTTGCCCAGACCACAACAGCGTCGGCACGTTCACCCGAGGTCACAAAAATCTTTTCACCATTTAAGAGGTAATCATTGCCATCTTGGGTAGCCGTAGTTCGAATCGCGGCTGAGTCGGAACCACAACCAGATTCAGTAATTGCCATTGCCGCCCATGTGCCTTTAAAGCGTTGCAACTGTTCATCATTGGCAACCGCTGCAATGGCAGAATTTCCTAAACCTTGACGGGGCATACTGAGTAATAGGCCGGTATCTCCATAGCACATCTCTATCACGCCAAGTACTGTGGACATGTTGACGCCATTTTTATTTCCAGATTCGGTGCTACCACGTTTTCCAACCGCAGCACCGGCATTGATGCCTTCGCCACCATCATTCATGCCATCAATGAGTGAGGCGAACATGTCGAGTTCTTTCGGATAGCTGTGTTCGGTTTTGTCATATTTACGTGAAATCGGGCGTAGTACATTTAAAGCTGATTCATGGGCTTGATCGATCAACATTTTAAACTTTTTAGGATTTTGTAAATTCATCTGCGTGATTCCTTATTTTTATAGATTAAGCATGTAAGCCTGAATGCAAGATCGCTGTAGCGCGTAGGTCACGGTACCAGCGCTCAACCGGATGTTCCTTGGTAAATCCATGACCGCCTAGGATTTGCACGCCATCGGTGCCAATTTTCATTGATTTTTCTGCACAGAGCAGGCGTGCTAAATAGGCTTCGCGATGGAAGGGTTGACCGGCCTCAGCAAGACTGGCAGCGTTTAAAACCAGCATGCGCATGGCATCAATCTCAATTGCCATGTCTGCAATCATAAATGCCACACTTTGGCGGTGTGAGATCGGCTCACCAAAAGCAGTACGTTCATTGGCATATTGAATACAGTAAGCTTTTACTGCTTCACAAGTTCCCACCGCCATTGCACACCACATTAAATTGCCCAAATCCAAGAAAGCAGTGTAATTAAAGTCATCATCACCTAAAAGTTCAGCAGGGCTATGATTGAAGTGTAATGTGACGGTTTCTGCAGCTTTTAAACCCATTGCTGAGCTTTTCTTTGCGGTAATACTGCTATCGCGTTTAACCACAAAAACTTCTGCTGTGCCATTCAGGTCAGCATTGACTAGAAATAGATCGGCAGTTTCACCTAATAGCACTAAAGTTTTTTCTCCATCAATAACATATTGTCCATTGCTCAACATGGCCTTGGTTTTTAATTGAAGGGGATTAAAAGCAGGTGTGGCTTCCTGGATGGCAAATGTAGCCTGGATCTCGGGATCATGTGCGAAGCTTGCTAAATAGGTAGATTGAACTTTTTCAGATCCCCATTGGGTTATCGCATTAATCACGCTAAAGGTTGAAAGTAATCCTGCAGTTAAAGTGAAATCCCCCTTGGCCAAATGTTCTGCAATTAAAATATTGCTCAAAATATTTTTTTCAGTGGCAACACCACCCAATACTTCAGGAAGGGCATAATAGTTAAGACCTATGTCAGTAGCATGTTGCCAAAGTGCTGCTGGAAATTTTTCATTATTGTCTGCCTCAGTTGCTAAGGGATAAAGCACTTTTGAGGCAAATTGGTCCATCGCATCACAGGTCATTTGCTGTTCTTCGGTCAGACTTAAATCAAACAGCGACTTCTGTTGATTGGGTAAACGTTGTTTGCTGACATGAGCATCGGTTTTAAATGCTTTTTGGGTTTTGCTTAAGGTTTTAAAACCGATTTTTGAACTTTGATATAACGATTTTTCAAGAAATTTACGCAGTTTGAATTGATCAAGAACATCGCTACCGGCAATTTTAGTGATCAGTGATAGCCCAAATCCTTGTGCTTTGTTTACCATATTGGTCATTGTTATCGTCCATCGATTTTTAATTCTTTATATTTTTATGCTGACATGTAAAATTAGAAAAAACTATGTCATGAGTGACAATTAAAATTGACTTGGATGAACGGTTTAAAGTGAATTTTAAAGTTATTAAATAATTGAATTATATTTATTTTTAATCATTATAAAAGTGGGTTGCAAAGATAAGGTTGACTAGAATGACAATGCCGTCATTCTAGTCAGAATGGATTATAAAAATTTTGCGACCATCTTGCGCACATTGGTTTTTGCATCGATCACAGTCATAAAGGTATATGCACCAATGAATTTACGGCTAATAAACATAAATTCTTTCGGTGGAACGCTGAAATAACGCGACGCCATCGATTTGGATGCACGTTGCATCACACGGCTATGCAATTGGCTCTTTTTCCAGTCGTAGCGTTGATTCTCATCCATAACACCTTCAGGCAAGTCAGGATTATTTGCTGTTGTGCTAAACGCTTCTGTGGCGAGTAAAAACACTTTTGCCATATCTGGCTTGATGCTTTGCGGAATCGAATCAAAGAATTCATAGCCGGTCATGGCACGCACCATTTCATCAATATTATGACGATAACCGGCATGGATTAAATTTCGTGCAACACTCAGCAAGTGCTCATCAAATTGGCGAATGGCCCCAAAATCTAACAGGACAATTTTATCCTGGTTATCTTCAGCATTGCCTAAACGAACCAAATAATTACCAAAATTTGGATCGGTCTGCATTTCACCCCATTCAAAAATCTCACGTACTGCAATCTCGAGTGAAGCTTCACCAATTTGATTGCGACGCTCTTGAGGCAAAGACAGCATGACAGGGCTATTAATCGGTACACCACGTTCAAAGGTCATGCACAGAATTTGATCGGTACAGTAATCATTAACAATTTGCGGCACGACGTAACGTGGATCGCCTTTTAAACGCTCGGCAAAACGACGTGTTGTCGCAGCTTCAATATCATAATTGACTTCACGATGCATCATTTCGCGAACTTCATCAAACCACTGATCAAATTCACGGGTTTGTGGCACCATGCGGGTCAATTTAAGCATGTTTTTAAACAGGCTCATATCCGAATCAATCGCGGCTGCTACCCCAGGATATTGAATTTTAAGGACAATTTCTAAGCCATCTGATTTACGTGTGGCGCGATGAACTTGCGCTAAAGATGCGGTACCTAATGGCTCATGATCAATGGTCAAATCATTGAGCTTGGCACCTAATTGTTGTTCTAAATGTTCTTTAATCGCTGGCCATGCAAGGGCGATGGTTTGATTATTTAAGGTATTCAGGGCCTGAGTAATTTCTTCAGGTAAAAAATGTTCGCCATAAAGCGCCATCATTTGCCCGATTTTAACGATAGAACCTTTTAATTTTCCAATTTCAGAAACAAGGTAATCGGCCTGTTCTTTCATGGCTTTTTTACGTTTCTTTTCTTTGTCCGCTTCACTGGAAAACATGGTGGTCGCACTAGAGGCAGCCCAACGCGTTCCTGCTAGTAATGAAGCTTTAGCGATAGATAAGCGTCGATCCATAGAGGAAGTTTTGAGTTGTTTAAGCTTATCGTTCTGATCTGACATTAAACAAAATCCTTTAATCAGCAAGTCGCAGAATAATTTATTGTAGCGGATATTACCGTGTATTCACGTATTAAAAAAGTTCAACCTGCTCTAGAGCACCTTAATATGCTTAATATTTAAATTATTTTTAATAAAAAAGCTTAAGTCTTATAAGGCGTGGAGATTTTTCAGCCGAGTGAATGTAATGGGTGACTACACTATTTAAGAGTCTTTAAAGGCAGAGGAGTATTGAAAATTGTGGTGTATGTGTATAAATATTTACATACGAAATTGAATTTTAATATCACTCTTCTGCTGCAATACGGTTTTATTGTCTTGAATATGTTTAAAAATCATGGCTTGAACGCTGTCATGTTTAAACCCCAGTGCATAACCTTTTACAATAATAATGCTGGGTAAACTAAAGAACAGATATTTGGCATCATCTTCTGATGGAGCGGTGTAGATCTGGTGTTCAATCAAGGTTTGCTGGAAGAATTGTTTCTCGTTTTCAACTTGGGTTGAATCTGTGTCATTCCAGTAGTTCTGGCGCATTGCCATTAGATTATTGTGTTTGTAACTCATAACAATAAATATTTAGAAAAAGAATAGAAACTATATAAGGGCATTGGCTGCGGATTCAATGTGTAATTGTAAGGAAGTTTTTATTGCAGGTAGGCTTGAACTGCCGTGTTATAGGAATTTGCACATGATTGTTGTAGTATCCTTGAATAAACAAAATAAGAGTATTTAAAATTGAGTCATTTAAGACAGGGGAATGTGATGCGTTTTGTACTGCCAGCGATTTTCAGCGTGGCTGCTTTGGGTTCAAGTGCGGTTTTGGCACAAGGATATTCTGATCAATATAATAAATGCCTAAACACGTCTTATGGTCAAACGGCAACAGTTAAAAAATGTGTAGATAAGGAATTAAAAACGCAGGGAAAAATTCTGAGTAAAAACTATAAGAAATATTTAAAAAATAGTGGCGATAATCAAGGCAGTGTTAAGCAGCAACATCAACTCTGGGAAAACCGCCTTAATCAGCAATGCTATTACAAGGTGAGTTCTGCATCGATAGAACTTCGACAAGCAAAATGCGTATTGGAAATGACAATGGAGCGCGCTTACTATTACCAAACTAAGCAATTAGCCTATAGATAATTGTTTTGAAACTGCTTGAAACATTATAAAAAACGGCTAAAACAAGGTATCATAAGGCGCTTTAAAAAATTGACCTTGGAGACGCCTTAAGTGGATCAACTGACTATTAGCCCTGAACATTTACAGGAAGCCGCTGAAAACCTAAGCACAATTCGTGATTTTATCCGTTTTGGTGTTTCAGCTCTACGTCAATACGATGCACACTTAGGTCAAGGTACAGAAGACTTTTTTGCAGAAAGCTCGGCTTTAGTATTGCAAACATTAGCATTGGACTGGAGCGCAAATCCGGAAATTCTAGATGCGAAATTACTGCCAAGTGAAAAAGCTGAATTTATCAGCTTGCTTGAACGTCGTATTAATGAAAAAGTGCCCACTTCATATTTATTGAATCTTGCATATTTCTGCGACAAACCTTATTACGTTGATGAACGCGTGCTTATTCCACGTTCACCAATTGCAGAATTGATTAACCAACGCTTTGCACCGTACTGCCTAGATGAAAATGGTCTGGTGCGTGAAGCTTTAAACAATCTTCCTGAAAATGATCAACCGCAAACACCGCGCCGTATTTTAGATATGTGTACCGGTTCGGGCTGTATCGCGATTGCCTTGGCTTATGCATTCCCTGAATCTGAAGTGGATGCGACCGATATTTCTAAAGAAGCTTTAGAAGTGGCATCGATTAATGCTGAACATCACAATATGCAATATCAGGTTGCATTGATGGAATCAGATTTGTTTGCAAAAATTCCTGCTGAAAATCAATATGATTTAATCGTATCGAACCCTCCATATGTCGATGCCGAAGACATGGCTGATTTACCTGCAGAATTTTTGCATGAGCCAGAACTTGCACTTGCTGCAGGTCAGGACGGTTTAGACCTGGTTCGTAAAATGTTAGCGCAAGCTGCGGATTACTTGACTGAAAATGGCTTGATTGTCATTGAAGTGGGTAATTCTGAATGGGCAATGAAACAGAACTTTAATACTGTTGATTTCCATTGGTTAACTTTCCAGAAAGGCGGTTCGGGTATTTTTGCTTTAACAGCAGAGCAATGCCGTAAATACCGTGATTTATTTGTACAATCTGTTCAAGCATAAGGAGTTGTGAACATGGCAGGTAATAGTATTGGACAACTGTTCCGTGTAACGACTTGCGGTGAATCTCATGGCGTTGGCCTAATGGCAATTGTCGATGGTGTGCCGCCTGGGATCGAACTGACTGAAGCAGATTTACAAAAAGATTTGGACCGCCGTAAACCGGGTACCTCTAAATTCGCGACCCAGCGTAAAGAGCCGGATGAAGTCGAAATCATTTCAGGCGTATTTGAAGGTAAAACTACAGGGACATCCATCGGTTTATTGATTCGCAATACCGACCAGAAATCGAAAGATTATGGCAATATTGCGCAAACTTTCCGTCCGGGTCACGCCGATTATACCTATACCCAAAAGTATGGTTTCCGTGATTACCGTGGTGGTGGTCGTTCAAGCGCGCGTGAAACAGCAATGCGTGTGGCGGCTGGGGCAATTGCGAAAAAATACCTGGCTGAAAAGTTTGGAATTAGTATTCGTGGTCACGTGACTCAAATCGGTACAGAAAAAACTGAAAAATTAGACTGGAATGAAGTTCCAAACAATCCGTTTTTCTGTGGTGATGCGGATGCCGTTCCACGCTTTGAAGCACTCGTGACTTCACTTCGTGAGCAAGGCACAAGTTGTGGCGCGAAGCTTGAAATTCTGGCAGAGAATGTTCCAGTCGGTTGGGGCGAGCCAGTATTTGACCGTCTGGATGCTGATATTGCGCATGCCATGATGAGCATCAATGCGGTTAAAGGTGTTGAAATTGGTGATGGTTTTGCGGTTGCAGAACAGTTTGGTCATGAATCACGTGATGAACTCACTACAGATGGTTTCTTGGCCAATCATGCAGGCGGGATTCTAGGCGGTATTTCAAGTGGTCAAACCATTCGTGTGGCGATTGCACTGAAACCAACTGCAAGTATTACCACTCCGGGTAAAACCATTAATACTGCTCGTGAAGATACGGACGTACTGACCAAAGGTCGTCATGACCCGTGTGTAGGCGTTCGTGCGACTCCAATCGCTGAAGCGATGTTTGCGATTGTGTTGATGGATCACTTTATGCGTCATCGTGCACAAAATGCCGATGTGGCTGCGCCTTTTGCACCAATTTAAGCTTAAGTGTATGAGTTAGAGTGATGAGCTTTAATGATAAAAAAACCAGACTTTAAGTCTGGTTTTTTTATGAATAGAATTTTGTTTGATGATGCTTTGTGATAGCTTTTATCAAATTCAATTGCTTAGAAAAATAATGTATCCATTAAAATATAGACGAGCAAATACAGCGGATATAGAGCATTTAGTGATTTTGATCAATCAGGCCTATCGTACCAATACCGGTTCTAGCTGGACCAGTGAACAGAATATTGTTGCTGGAGATCGAATCAGTCATCAGCAGTTATTGGAAAGTTTCAAACAGATCACTTCTCTTTATTTATTGCTGAGATTTCGGCAAATAAGCAATCTCATGTAGTCGCCTGTATAGGTTTAACCTTTCAGCAAAATACCGTTGAAATAGGCACTTTTTGTGTTAATTCAGATTGGCAAAATCAGGGTATTGGAAAGCAGGTTTTAGAATGGGCTGAAAAGAAAGCTTTGGAAATCTTTCCAACATTAACGTGCTATGAAATGTTTGTACTCGATGCCAGAACAGAGCTGATTCAATATTATGAGCGCTGTGGCTATTCAAAAACAGCATGTATCGAGTCTTATCCAATCCATGCAAATGTAGGGCAACCTTTAATCAATTTACAATTACAACATATGACCAAGCCGGTAATTAAAAAGACTTAAATAAGGTGCTTAAATTAGTGCATTTCATCAATATGACCGCATAATCTGAATAACTGATTCCAATTAATTTTCAAGAGATTTAAATTTTCCTTATTCTTTTCGGTTTTAATTGTTTGATATAAAGAGTTATTTTTATGTATGTGGAATTAATTAACAAATAAATGAATTTAATGCTCGTCAATGGTACAAAAGTTGCTCATATTAATATAAGTAATTATTGCAGGAGAGATGTTCTTCTGTGAACACGCCGAAGGAGCAACGACCCCGGAAACTCTCAGGCAAAAGGACTGTAATAATTTTAAAAATCTGGAGAGAAGCATATTGAATATGCTCACCGAAGGGGATGGTCAGCGTTAAGTTTTTTAACGTCACGATCGAAGCTCTCAGGTAACCATGACAGATGGGGCTCATAAGAAATGTATACATTTCCAGGGAATGTCGTATGTGTCATATCGTGGTGATTGGATCAGGAATTACCGGTGTTACTTCGGCCTATGAGCTGGCGAAATTGGGCTATAAAGTCACTGTTTTAGATAAACATTTATATCCTGCCATGGAAACCTCATTTGCCAATGGTGGACAAATTTCTGCCTGTAATGCAGAAGTCTGGAATCAAAAAGCCACAGTACTGAAAGGTATTAAGTGGATGTCAAATAAAAATGCACCGCTGTTGCTCAATCCTTCATTTGACCTGCATAAATATGGTTGGTTAATGGAATTTCTCGGCAATATTAAAAATTATGAAGCCAATACTCGCGATACCGTGAAAATGGCGCTCTTAGCCCGTGAGCGCTTGTTTGCTGTTGCTGAACAAGAGAATATTCAGTTTGATTTGGAAAAACGTGGAATTCTGCATTTTTACCATGGCAAACTGGATTATGAAGTGGCGACTCGGGTGAATACTTTGCTGATTAATGGTGGGTTAGAGCGTATAGCTATTACACCTGATGAAATTAAAAGCATAGAGCCAAGTTTAAAGGGCGAATATTATGGCGGTTTTTATTGTCCCGGAGATGCGACAGGCGATATTCATAAATTTACCAAGGGGCTTGCCGAGGCATCTGAAAAATATGGGGTGAAATACATGTTTGGTATGGAAGTGACCGATGTCAAACATCATGCCAAAGGTGTCACTGTGCTTTACCATGCCAGTAATGAAAATATGTTGTTAGATGCCGCGGCAGTTGAATCCCTGGAAGCAGATGCTGTGGTGGTGTGTGGCGGAGTAGGAAGCTATCACTTGGCGAATTTACTGGGTGATCGAGTCAATGTTTATCCGGTCAAAGGTTATTCGATTACGCTAGATTTAAATGATGAGCACAGCATCAAAAATGCGCCGTGGGTCAGTCTGCTGGATGAAAGTTCTAAAATTGTGACTTCACGTTTAGGCGCACACCGTTTACGTGTTGCAGGAACGGCAGAATTTAATGGTTATAACCGGGACATACGCGCAGACCGAATTCAGCCCTTGGTCGACTGGGTAAATAAAAACTTTGACATCAGTACTGAAAATGCGGTGCCTTGGGCAGGCTTACGGCCGATGATGCCGAATATGATGCCGATTGTTCGCCGTGGAAAGCGGGAACGGGTTTTTTATAATACCGGGCATGGTCATTTAGGCTGGACATTATCCGCAGCGACAGCGGTGATGATTAGTCAAGAAGTAGCTTCACAACATCCTATTTGAATTTTATAAAAGCACGAAGTGTAGCTTCATGCTTTTTATTTTTGAGCTTCTAAAGCTTTTTTCTGCTGTTTAGGTAATTTACTGATCACCAGTTCATATGAGGCAATAACTAAATCCGTCACTAATTCCGTGGTTATTTTTTTGCCGGGATAAATCGTGATCCAGTGCTTTTTATTCATGTGATATCCAGGACGAATAGATGGATAGATATCACGCAGCATGTCAGAGTCTTGCGGCGAGCATTTTAGGGTGATAATTTTTTCATTTTGATAGATCATGGTCATCATAAAAATTTTATCCGAGACTTTATATACATCCACTCCAAAACCAAAAGGTTGTGAGTGTTCAGCCGCCACCAAGCTTGTAGCGGTCTCAAGAGCAATTTTCTGAATCGAATGACCATCCATCAGCACAACACTTTTTTAAGAATCAAATTAAGCAATTAATCATAAATCCGGTACACACCGACAAAACGCTCACAGCCTTTTTGCTCTGTTTTGACCGATAAAATGGCTTTATTAAAGTCGAACTGATATTTGCAATCATGTTCATTATCGGTGATTTCACTTTTCTGATCAGGTGTTGTATAGGCCAAGAAAGGAATGCTTTGTGTCTCTAACTTATTGTTCGGATTACGGTAGGCAATGCCTTCAATTTTAATTCTATCTTTGCTGAGCTGATGGACTTGTAAATGCACAGGTTGACTGGCAATTTGGCCATTTTCAAATTTTAAATAATGGTTGGTTAAACTCTGATTCAATGAAGTATAGAAATTAAGATCTTCAATGCGCAGTTCAAATTGTTGTTTATAACAGTCCAAACTTTTACATTGCTGTAAGCGCTTAAACCATAAGGTATGCGTGTCTTCTAATAAATGAACTGGCGCATCGCTGACCAAAAAAGCAGTGACGTAGTGATTGGTTAATTTTTCCCGAGATTCAGCAAGATTTTCAGCGCAAATCTTTTTCATTGACGAAGTGTTCGGGCTAGAACAGTCAATTTTTTGGGCATGAGCCAGAGATGAGCACAAACAGCCAATACTGAATAGTGTGCTTAATGTTTTAATGAGATTAATATCGGTATTCACCAGCATGATCGCTTATAATTTCACTATGTTGCGCTGATGTAACTATAGCGAAATAGAAAGCGTGAATACAACATTTCAATCATTTATTTCTTAAGGATGCTCAAAGTGGTCGCACAAATTCGAATTGGTCAGGGAATGGATGTACATGCCTTTGAAGAGGGGGATTTTGTTACTTTGGCAGGGATTAAAATTCCACATACCCAAGGCTTGAAAGCTCATTCAGATGGTGATGTGGTGTTGCATGCTTTATGTGATGCGTTATTGGGAGCTTTGGCTTTGGGTGATATCGGGCAGCATTTTCCAGATACCGATGCAAAATTTAAAGGTGCAGATAGCCGTGTTTTACTGAAACATGTCTATCAACTGATTTTAGACCGCGGTTATGTGCTGAATAATGCCGATATTACAGTCGCGTGTGAACGTCCAAAACTGGCGAAACATAATCTGGAAATGCGTCAAAGTATTGCAGATGTGCTGAATGTAGAGGTGAATCAAATTAGCGTGAAGGCAACCACCACAGAAAAATTAGGCTTTACCGGACGTCAGGAAGGAATCCTATCGATGGCAACGGTGTTGATTTCGCATCAGGCAAAATGATCGGGATGAATCAACGACTGCTGTAATTCTTGGGTGGCTTTACGACCTTGCAGTTGTAAGGCTACTGCATGGATGAGACCGGTCCAGGTTTCATTCGGTTCCCAAATGCTGTGCATCAGCTCTTGCGCCGTAGGCATGTCCATATCCATATAGTACTGACGATATAAATACATCAAACTGCTGACATGATAATTTTTGCTGCAATGCACCCAGACCATTTGTTCTTGTACCAAATACGCCAGCATGTCTAAGATCAGTAAGCACTGGTCATCAGACGGTGTATCTGCAGAAATCGGAAATTGAATATAATTTAAACCTAAATCCAGACAAATTTTATCTTCATGATCTAAATGCTGCGCTGCATCAGACAATCCCATATTCACAATTGTGGTCACGCCATATTCTTTAATCAGTTGCAACTGTTCAGCAGTAGGCTGAGCGGACGTGAATAGGTGCTCGTGAATAAACTGGAAATTCTCGATGTGGCTTAATGCATTTTCAATTTCATTCATAAGATAAAATTTTTCCTAAGGTTAAACAAGAAACGCCATCTATCTAGATGGCGTTTTAAATCTCTTAACGATTTGACAAAACGTCTTTGAGTGCCTCATGCATATCCAGCAGGGCTTTTTCTGTGGTTTCCCAATCGATACAGCCATCAGTCACCGATTTTCCGTATTCAAGATCATCCAGATTTTCCGGAATATCTTGACGACCACCTTTAAGATGGCTTTCAACCATTAGACCCACAATCGACTTGTTGCCATCTAGAATTTGTTCTGTGATGTTTTTCAATACCAGCGGTTGCAAGTACGGGTCTTTGTTTGAGTTGGCATGACTGGCATCAATCATGATCTTGTTGCTGACTTTGGCTTTCGCTAAAGCATTTTCAGCATCTGCAACAGAACCTGCATCATAATTCGGTTTGCCATTACCACCACGTAAAACCACATGTGCGTATTGGTTACCGCTAGTACGAATCACGGAAACCTGACCTTGATCATTTAGGCCAAGGAAGCTGTGACCGTGTTTAACCGATTGCATCGCATTGGTTGCAACCGTTAAACCGCCATCTGTACCATTTTTAAAGCCTACAGGTGATGATAAGCCTGAAGACATTTCACGGTGCGTCTGGCTTTCGGTGGTACGTGCGCCAATTGCTGACCATGAAATCAGGTCTTGGTAATATTGTGGTGAGTTAGGATCAAGTGCTTCAGTGGCACATGGTAATCCTTTTTCATTCAGTTCAACCAAAAGCTGACGACCAATACGAAGACCTTTTTCAATATTAAAAGAGTCATTCATGTCAGGGTCATTAATTAAACCTTTCCAGCCTACCGTGGTACGCGGTTTTTCAAAATAAACGCGCATCACAATATAAAGGGTGTCTTTTACTTTTTCGCTTAAAACTTTTAAACGATCTGCATATTCATGCGCAGCAACCGTGTCGTGAATTGAGCAAGGACCAATGACCACAAATAGACGATTGTCTTTTCCATCTAGGATATTGCGAATGGTTTCACGACCTTTCAGGACTGTTTGATAGGCATGCTCGGTCAAAGGTAACTCTTTTTTTAATTCAGCAGGAGTTACAAGAGGCTGAATGCTTTGTACATTCACATCGTCGATGTCAGATTGTGTAATAGGTTTTGACTGTAGTGTATTCATTGCCGTCACTGGTTCGATCATACAAAAGTTTATTTCATGATCCGAATATAACACGAATGTATGTTGATAATGTTATAAAAAAGATCAATATGTTGGTCAAAAAAAATTGATGAATCGTATAGTTAAATTAAACTTGGGCCGATTTTTCAATACTGATCACTTGTGCTGTTGCCGGTTTTTCAACAGGTTTTGCTTTTACCGGATTAAGCATGAAATTCATGCCTAATGCGAATAGGGTAATACCGAGAATCTTGCGGATAATTTTTTCTGGCAAGCGGGAACTGATTAGAGTTCCAACCACAATGGCAGGAATTGAACCGACCAATAGCCATCCGAGTAAATGCAAATCTACATTACCCGAGCTCATGTGTCCAAGCCCTGCGACTAAAGTTAAAAGCACGGCATGGACCACATCGGAACCGATAATACGAATCATAGGTAACTGCGGGAACATCAGCAAAAGCGCCATCACGCCAAATGCACCTGCACCGACTGAAGACAGGGTGACAAACACACCCAGTACCACACCCATAATGATAATATAAGCGCGTTTGTCTTTTGCTTGCAGGTTAACCTTTTCTAAATCTTGGCTCATATCCGTAGGAACATCTTTACGCATCTTGTTAAAGAAGCGTTCAATGTGGCCGCGGAACACGATGGAAATACCGGTAAGAGTCAACATAAAGCCCAAGACCATGGTCAAAACAGCTTTATAGCTATTGGATTGACTGAGGTAATTTTCCAAAACCCAATGGGTTGCAAACGAAGCGGGAATACTCCCCACCGCAAGCCAAAGCACAATTGGCCAGACAATATTCATTTTTTTAGCGTGCACCAAAGACCCGCAGAATTTTGAAATTGCGGCATACAGTAAGTCTGTTCCAATGGCAATGTGCGGCTCGATTCTAAACAGGCTAATCAGGATTGGAGTCATTAACGAACCGCCACCGACCCCTGTAATCCCGACGCAGAAACCGACCAAAACACCTGCTAATATAAATTCGAGTGGACCAAACATGCTTATATATGCCAAATATCAAAAAACGTGCATATGTTATGACTTTTTCATATAAGTAGTTGTCTTGATTATTGATTTGCTTATTCTAAAAAAAGAAATAGAAAAGAGCGTTGATTAGGCACGATTATGAAGCTCCATTTCTGATGAGAAAAAATAGCTTTGCACCACTATCATGATTAATCTGAAAGATCAGCTATGTTAAACTTTAAAAAAATTTGAGGATAAACACTTGCAAAATCGGAAGCTTAAAATCGGTATCGTAGTTGGAGAAGTGTCCGGAGATACGCTTGGCGCTAAACTCATCCGCCGTTTTCGTGAGCAAGGAATTGATGCCGAGTTTGAAGGGATCGGTGGTCCGCAAATGATTGCAGAAGGCTTCAAAAGCTATTATCCGATGGATATTTTATCGGTGATGGGAATCGTTGAAGTTTTAAAAGATATTAAAAAACTGTTTGCTGTGCGTGATGGCTTGGTCGATACATGGAGCAAAGATCCCGTAGATGTGTTTGTGGGCATTGATGCACCAGACTTTAATTTGCGTTTATCTAAAAGCTTAAAACAGCACAATCTGCCGATTAAAACCGTGCAATATGTCAGCCCTTCGGTGTGGGCATGGCGTCAGGGACGGGTACATGGCATTAAAGCCAGCATCGATCTGGTGCTGTGTTTATTTCCATTTGAAAAATCCTTTTATAAGAAATTTGATGTGCCGGCTGCTTTTGTCGGTCATCCATTGGCAAGTCAACTGCCGCTTACAAATCCACTGATTGAGGCCAAGCAAGAACTTGGTCTAAATGTTGAACATAAGCATATTGCACTTTTACCAGGCAGCCGCCGTGGTGAAATTGAAAGACTCGGTCCACTGGTGCTGGATGCAGCCAAAATTGTGAGTCAAAAGCATCCTGAATATGTATTTTTAATTCCTGCGATTAATGATGCACGCAAGCAGCAGATGGAAGCCCTCTTAAAACAATATCCTGCCGATTTTGTGGCTAAAGTTTGCCTGATGGAAAATACGGATACCGAATCGAAAATTGGTCGTCAGGTCATGAATGCCTCAAATATTGTGGCTTTGGCGTCAGGAACGGCAACACTGGAAGCAATGTTATTGCATCGTCCGATGGTGACGTTTTATAAGTTGAACTGGCTGACTTATGTGGTGATCAAATTCCTGATCAAAATTCCATATTATTCTTTACCGAATATTATTGCGGGTAAAAAAATCATTCGGGAATTGATTCAAAGCGATGCAACACCGGAAAATCTAGCGGCTGAAATTGAAAAATTGATGAATGTCGAAACCGCACAAATTCAGGCGATGCAGCACATCACCATGCATAAAAAATTGCTTTCCGGAAATAGTGAAGATCCGGTGCAAGCAATTTTGAATACCTTAAATGGCGTGAATACATCCGATCCATCATGATTACTGAAATTGTTGCCGATACTGGCTAGGGGTTAAATCAAACAGCCGTTTAAAGGTCTGGCTAAAGGCAGTTTCTGAGGAATAGCCAACGCGATGGGCAATTTGTTGAATCGATAATTGTCCTTCACGTAAATGCTGCGATGCCAGACGGAAACGATATTGCTGTAAATACGCTAACGGTGTTTCACCCACAATATTGCTAAATAAAGTGGCAAACTTGGAGCGCGACATACAGCATTGTTCCGCCAAGCTTTCCACCGTCCAGGCCTGTTCCGGTTTGCCATGAATGGCGGCCAAAGCATTTGCCAGTTCGGTATGCGCCAAAGCCCTAAGCCAGTTATTGGAATCCTGCAATTGCGCAATGTAGTCACGGACACATTCAATAAACAGAATACTGACCAGATGATCGAGAATTTTGTCGCGACCCGGCCGAATTTGATAGGCTTCAACCGCCAAAAAATGTAAGCCAATTTGTAGCCATTCCGGTGCGGTACTGCCGGTAATATGATGAATATGAATATAGTTGGGCAGGGCATTCAGTAAAGGACGCGCCATAATCGTGTCGATATGGCAACGAATTGCTAAAATAAGCGCAGGCTCACCGCTAGAACTTCCAAACTCGATGGTTTCCTGTCTTTTTTGATCAAAAAGTTCAGTGACATTTAAGGCTTCAATCAAATTACTTTTATTATTGCTATGGCAAGAGTGGTTTTGTCCTGAAGGGATCAGCACCAGATCACCCGCTTCGACCTGAAGTTGGGTGTGCGGGTTCAGTTGAATCGTCATATTGCCCACCAGAACCACATAGCCAATCATGGCATCCTGTTCCTGATAAGAATATGCCCAGTCACCTTGGGGTTTTAAATAAATATATTCAGATTTATTTAGATGAATATCATCAAAAATTTTACTTAAGGCATCCATGTCTTATCGTTCTGTCATCATCTAATAAAAATTATAAAAAGCTTTGAATCACTCAAGCATGTGTTTTCAGGTCAAATATTGGCTATTGATGCCAAGGACGTTTGCATAGCTTTTTTGGACGTTTAAAACTGTTCTTGATGGCCCATTTCTAGAAATATAACGGTAGAATAGAAAATAGGGAAGATCGCCAGCATGAATGCGCCAGTAAATTTAAATCAAACAACAATTCAGACCCTAACTACTGCTTCAGGTTTAGCACTCGATAAAAAACGTTATTGGTGGTTATTAAGTCCCGGTTTACCTGTAATTGGTATGGGTATTTTGGCGGGCTATCAGTTTGGTCCTAAAGCAACGAAAAAAATATTTGCTTTGGGTGGCCCTTTATTACTGCATGTGATTATTCCCAGTATCGATTCAATTGTAGGCAAAGACAATAACAACCCGAGTGATGATCAAATTACATCCTTAGTCAATGATCCTTATTACGACCGTATTGTGAAATTGTTTATTCCTTTGCAAATGGCAGCCAATCTGTTCGCAGGCTATGTGGTGAGCCGTAAAGAAACGTCTTTCGTCGATCAGATCCTGTTAGGCATTTCGATGGGGGCAATTAATGGCATTGGGGTAAATACTGCGCATGAGTTGTCACATCGTCCGAATAAAAAAGATCACTATCTTTCGCATGCCACCTTAATGCCATTGTTCTATAACCATTTTCGGGTTGAGCATCCGTATGGACATCATAAACGTGCTGCAACACCTGAAGATCCGGCATCTTCCAAAATGGGGGAAACTTTCTATGAGTTTTGGCCAAGAACGGTATTTGGTGGTCTTAAATCTGCCATAGAAATTGAAAAGAACCGTTTAAAACGTAAAGGTTTATCATTTTTTAGTCCGGAAAATGAACTGTTTCAAGGCTGGGCGATGAGTGCAGGTTTTCATGCCACCATGTTGAAGCTGTTTGGCAAAGATGTGATTCCGTATTTGGCCACCCAGGCTTTTTATGGCGTAAGCTTATTTGAAATTATTAACTATATTGAACATTACGGTTTGATGCGCGATAAAAAATCGGATGGTTCTTATGCGCGGACCATGCCAGAGCATAGCTGGAATAATAATAACATTACGACTAACCTATTTTTGTACCAGTTGCAGCGGCATTCAGATCATCATGCCTATCCTACACGTCCATTCCAGGCATTACGTAATTTTGATGAAGCGCCTGAATTGCCAAGCGGTTATGCCACCATGTTATTGCCGGCTTTAATTCCATCGCTATGGTTTAAAATGATGGATAAACGCGTATTTGACCATTACGAAGGCGATTTAAATAAAGCCAATATTCATCCAAAACGCCGTGCGAAAATTTTCAAGAAATTTGGCGTGATTGATCGGTTATTGCATAAAGAATAGCCAGAAATAATATTTAATAATATTTAAAATTGAATTGGTTTTTAGAGATACTTAAGATGAGTAAATTGACTTATTCTCATCAGACGTCTGGAGTATTGAATAAATCCTAAGCGTGGAAGATGGTTAATGAGCAAGAAAGCCCATTCGAGGGTGAATGGGCTTTCTTGAATGCACTTGCCTAACTCAAGATATTCTGAGGCTGAAACCAAGCAGAGCATTATATGATCCATTTTCTGTATCGCCCCAGATAAGCATTAAAAAGCCTAGCTTATCGATGCTAGGCTTTTTAACAGTACTGATTAAATAGCACTGGTTAAATAGTACTCATTAAATAGTATGATGATTTTTATATTATTTCATCTTTGCAACTATTTGTTCAGCCATTTGCAAATGTTTGGCAACCGCAGTACGAGTTTGTGTCAGCATAGTTTTTAATTCAGCATTTTTAGCGTTTGGTATCAACTGTTTCTCAATAGTCATCAGGACTTTACGGTGTACTTCAACCTGATTGGTCATATACTCTTTATCCGTTGCTGATGATTGATTAAGTTTATTAACAACCTGATCGCTATCATTTTGCAATGCTTTACTGGTGTTGCTCACTTGTGGCGTTAACTTTAGACGACTTGCCAACGTTTGGCCTTTTTTCTCATTCGCTGAATGCTCATTAATCATCAATTGAGCATATTTACGGACATCATCCATTTTTAGTTTTGGCAAAGCAGTTTTTGCCTGCTTAATCTCACCATTATTGGCGGTACTTACTACCTTAATCACTTGACTATCAGTTAAATTCTCATGACTGTCATGCGACATTTTAGATTGATTTTTGCTGTCGTTTGTAGGTTGCTGAGCCGTTGCCGCCATCGTTTGGCACGCAGCAAAACTCAATAAACCACTCACTGCGACACAGTTAATCATCTTCTTCATTGTAATAGCTTTCATATTGGCAACCTTTAAAGTTTATTGTTTAAATTTGCCTTTATAAGATAGGTGAATGACATTAAAAACGGTGTAATGTTTCAGTATCTTTCTTAGACAAATATATAAATCGGTTATTAATTTAAGTAAAAATGATTGACGATTGGTTTTATTGATTTAGGGCGAGTAAAGAAAATAGAAAAAATTAGAGACGTATAGCGCCCTATCTGAATATGATAAGGACTTATAAAGCCGACTTGGAAATAAGTTGGCTTTTTTATCATGTGTGTTAAGTGGATGATATCTTTTTGAAATTATTCAGGTTTAATATGCTCTAAATTAGTGCGATAATATGGTGCAATTTAGACTGAGCATTGAGTATCACTATGAATTTTTTAAAAAAGAAAAATAAAGCGAGTTTTGTATTCTTTATCATCACACTTTACGCATTCATTGGATTCGGTTTGGGTTACATCATTTGGGAATATTTTTTATAAATGAACAGGACGTCTTAGGGTATAAACTTTGCATTGAAGTAGAGTTTCATTTAGGAAAATATATAAGATTCAATGTGATTAAAAACTGAAGCTGCAGTTTCTATTTATAACTTTAAATTGCCAAATGAAATACAGTCGAAATGTATTAATCTAAAATAGCCTAAGCATGCTAAACATTGAGTTTGAAAAAGCATATAATTCAGCTATCCCGTTATTTATATCATCGAAAAATGACACCTGCTTGCAAAATTTTGAAATCAAATAAAATCGAATTTTCTATCCATGAATATGAACATAATCCCAATGCAAAAAGCTTTGGATTAGAAGCGGCTGAAAAATTAAATTTAGAAGTTAAAGAAGTCTTTAAAACCTTATTGGTGACCGATGACAAGAATTATTATGTGGCAGTTCTGCCTGTCGCACATCAATTAAGTTTAAAGAAAATCGCAGCCGCGGTAGGGGCTAAAAAGTTGCATATGGCAGATCCTAAAGATGCCGAACGCTTAACTGGCTATTTGGTGGGTGGTATCAGTCCAGTCGGGCAGAAAAAGCGCTTAAAAACAGTAGTAGATGCTTCTGCAGAGACATTAAGCAAAATATATGTCAGTGGCGGCAAACGAGGCTTAGATATTGGGGTAAAACCACAAGACTTAGTTAAAGTTTTGGGTGCACAGTTTGCAGATGTTTTAGATCAAGATTAAAACTGACCATTGTAACCAGAAAAGTTCTTATAACGTTGCATATAGTCTGGTTGCTATTATTTTTCACAAGTTTTCCCGCTCAAAAAATTAAGCTATAAGTGGGCTGCAAATTTATCTTTAAGTGTAATGATCTGCGCCATTCTGCGTATTTTTATCAAAAGAAAAATGATCACATTGGCTGATGGCTGATGGCTGATGGCTGATGGCTGATGGCTGATGGCTGATGGCTGATGGCTGATGGCTGATGGCTGATGGCTGATGGCTGATGGCTGATGGCTAAAAATCATCAAAAATCTAGAAGAAATAAAAATATGAATTGAATATAAAATGGACAAAATCAATGAAGCTGCTATTGTTGCGGGTATAAAAATAAAATTTGGTTAAATTGAATAATGAATCAAAACAATAAGATTTTGATTGCCGTAAGTCTGGCAAATGGTGGCTGTTTCTCGATGATTTTGCCCATACTTGCGCCTTTGGTGCGTCAAATGAAAATGACAGAACTGCAAGGCGGAGCTTTGATATCGGCAGGTGCACTGTTGATGGCAATCGGGGCAATCTATATTTCTAAACAGCAAAATAAATACAGTATTTATAGCTTATTAAGTGTGGGTTTTATCGGTATGACCCTCACTTGGGGTTTATTTACTGCGGTTTTGGCCTATGGGCTTGAATATCATCTTGCTACAATGCTGCTGTTTACTTTGTTATTGTTGGCTCGGGCAAGTATGGGCATCTTTATGGCGATGCCGCAAATTGCTTTACAAACCTATGTCATGACCAAATATACCATCGAGCAGCAACGCAGCCAGACCATGTCCAAGTTTGGTGCATTAAACAGTGCAGGTTTGGTACTCGGCCCATTTTTAACGACACTTTTATTGGCATGGGGCATGCTAACGCCGTTATGGGTTGCCTTTATTATTTTTGCATTAATTAGCTTATATATTGTGCTGAAATTTGATCGTGAGGAAACTGGATTTTCTGATACGCCTGGGCAGTCTGTAACGACTGAAAGCACAACATCTACCCACAACGAAGCATTTTCTTTGCGTAACAGTATGGGGTGGTTTGGATTAGGATTTAGTCTGTATATCGCGATTGTCACTGTAAATCTAACCGCGGGTTTTTATATACAAGATCAATTTCAAATTTCGACTCGGCAGAGTGCAACTTATTTTGCCCAATGTTCTTTAATTGCCGGAATATCCTTGGTGATTATGCAAACAGCGATTTCCAGATTTCTGCAATGGTCTGTGCAGCGCTTATTGTGGATTGGACTGATTTGTATGATGTTGGGCTTGCTGATCTCCATTCAAACCACACATATTCATATTTTTCAAAGTGCTTATGTTTTATATGGTGTGGCTGTGGCTTGCCTAACTCCTGCATTTACTACAGGTGCTGCCCAATCTGCACCCCAGCCTTTACAGGTTAAAATTGCCAGTTTTTGTACTGCGACCCAGGCTTTGAGTTTTGTATTTGGGCCATTGGTCAGTACCGGTTTGTATCAATGGCATAGTGATTATCCATTTTATTTGTTAATGATCATGTTTATGTTGCTTGCTGTTTATTTCCTGCGTTATCAAAAGAATATGCAGCCATCTTCAGTTTCGGTGTGATTATATTTATGCAGTATTTATACAGTTATAGTTCTAGCTTGGACTTTGAGGATTTATCGATGTCGCAACAATGTTAGTGACAAGATTTAAGTATAAAAAAGCTGAATATAATTCATGGTTGGATGAATATTACTAAATCAACACATCGAGAAAATTAATATCATTCATGCTTTAATAAGCTGATTGAATTTAAAGTGATTTGATGTGTGTTCTTAAAGCCTTCTACACCCGTTGTTCCTACACTTGCAGGGGATTATCCTGAATGGGATCGTGGACGCGAGCATTTTTCGTTATGGTATATCGAAATTGAACATCCAGAATTATTAGATTATTTAAATCAGCTGCGTTCGTTTTTTTCAGATTTTTTATACATGCCCAATACCCGCCAATTTCACATCACTTTATTTATTTGTGGCTTCCTCACTAAACAAAACCCGGTTTGGGATGATGATTTTTGCATTGAAAAGATGCATCAACACATTCGTCATTTAACAGAGCGTTCTCAGAATAAAATTCAGTTAAAAACAGGTCGTATCAACAGTTTTGAAAGTGCCTTATTTGTCGAAATTATTGATGAAAATGATGTGCTTTTAAAATTACGTCATCTGCTTGGGCAAAGTTGTGATGAAATTGCACCGCTCGACTATTGTCCACATCTGACTTTAGGTTTGTATGATCAAGCATTTAACAGCGATTTAATTTTTAAGCGTATCAACAGCATTGAACAAAAAAGCTTTGAATTTTCAGTCGACCAACTGACTTTTGGCACATATAACGCAAAAATATTGCAAGGTCAGCTCTATCCATTTCATCAATTTCAACTGGGTGACGTATGATGCAACTCATTTTAGGTGGCGCACGTTCTGGTAAAAGTCGCCTTGCGGAACGAACTGCAAAAGATTCAGGTTTGGTGGTCACTTATATTGCCACCGCACAAGCGTTTGATGCCGAAATGCAAGATCGGATTCATCATCATCAAGCGCAACGTCCAAAGCACTGGACGGTAATTGAAGAGCCTTTATATCTGGCCAATTGTCTAATCGAGCTTGATCAACCCAATCAAGTGATACTGGTCGATTGCTTAACCTTGTGGATGAGTAATTTGTTGATGCATGAAAATCCTGACTTACAGATGCAGCAATGCCAACACCTGCTGGATATTTTACCGATATTAGAGTCAGACGTTATTTTAGTCAGTAATGAAACCGGGCTAGGCGTGATCCCGATGGGCGAGATCAGCCGTAAATTTGTCGATGAGTCAGGGCGTTTGCATCAACAGTTGGGGCAAATTGCCGATAAAGTTGTGTTTTGTGTTGCGGGTTTTCCCATGATTTTGAAAGGAGAGAAAGAATGAACTGGTGGTTGGATGCGTGTAAAACGCCAAGTGTAGAAGCAAAAAAACTGGCGGAAGAACGTCAATTACAACTGACCAAACCCACAGGCTCATTATCTGAACTTGAAAATACTGCGGTGCAACTGGCAAGTTTGCAAGCAAATCCACGTCCCAATGTAGACCAGCCCTGGATCACGATTTTTGCCGGTGATCATGGTGTCATGGAAGAAAATATTTCTGCCTATCCACAAGCCGTGACCCGTCAAATGCTACAAAACTTCACCACGGGTGGCGCTTGTATCAGCGTGATTGCTAAAGAATACAATGCCAAATTACAAGTCATTGACTGTGGTTCTGTGGGTGAGGCCTATGAATATGCAGGCGTAGAACGTCATTGCATTATTCCGGGTACAGCCAACTTTGCCAAACAGCTTGCCATGACTGAAGCTGAATGTATTGAAGCGATGAATCTTGGGCGTAAAAGCGTAGAAGATGCCGTGGCTTATGGTGCATCGATTTATGTTGCTGGGGAGATGGGTATTGGCAATACCTGTTCAGCTTCAGCAGTGGCCTGTTTTTTACTGGATGAACCTGCAGAACAGCTCACTGGTGTAGGTACGGGTATTCGTGAAGCACAACTGACTCATAAAAAAAATGTCATTAATCAAGCCATCGCTTTACACCAAGACTATGTCAGTCAAGATGCCTTTAAAGCACTTTGCGCAGTGGGTGGTTTGGAAATTGCAGCAATGACGGGTGCCTATATCCGCTGTGCACAGCTCGGTTTGCCTATGGTGGTTGATGGCTTTATTACCACAGTTTCAGCACTTGCAGCGGTGCGTTTAAATCCTGCAGTTCGTGAGTGGATGCTGTTTGGACATCAATCGGCAGAATATGGACATCGCCGTTTATTGGAACAACTGAATGCCAATCCATTACTCAAACTGAACTTGCGTTTAGGCGAAGGCAGTGGTGCAGGGGCTGCTTTAGGCGTGATTAAGCTGGCATGTAGCCTGCATAACCACATGGCCACTTTTGCAGAGGCAGCCGTGATTGGCGAAAAGGTTTAATCCTAAAAGTATTCAACAGGATATTGAACATGTTAAAGATTGATCTGCTTCGCCATGGAGAAACCACTTTAGGTCATACCTTGCGCGGTTCTACAGATGATGACTTAACCGAATTGGGTTGGTCGCAGATGCAGCAAACTATAGATCAGTCTTGGCATGCTAATAAGCCCAATTCTATGCAAAAACCGGTGCAATGGGACGTGATCTTTAGTTCGCCCTTAAAACGCTGTCGTTTATTTGCAGAATCGGTCGCAGAGCAAAAGCAGCGACCTCTCTTTTACGATGCCGGTTTGCAAGAAATGCATTTTGGCGATTGGGAAGGTGTGTCGACCCAAATTATTTATGAAAATGAGCCTGAATTACTGGCGAATTTTTGGCAACAACCCACTCAATTTACCCCACCCAATGCAGAAAACATGCAGGAATTTTATCAACGCATTTTTAATAGTCTTGAAAAAATGCAACGACAGATGCTGGAAAATGAATGGCAGCATGCTTTGGTGGTGACCCATGGCGGCGTGATTAAACTTTTAAAATGTATGGCTTTAAATCATTCACTGGATGAAATTTTAAAAATGACAGCAGAATTGGGGCAACTCAATTCCTTTGCAATTCATGAAGATTCTTCTATTCATTTGCTCAAGGAATTGCCGCAATGACACCCTTTTTTATCGCTTTGCAGTTTTTAACCATATTTCCTGTTCAATTGAAAGAAATGCCGAGCAAACAGCAAAATGGTCAATCTTTGCTGTTTTATCCATTGATTGGTTTGATGATTGGTGCAATTTTATTTGCTATCGCCACGCTGTTACATGCATTGCCGGTGATCTTGCTGAGCAGTCTAATTTTAGTGGTCTGGATCTGGTTGACGGGTGGTTTGCACCTAGATGGTTTAGCTGATACTGCAGATGCCTGGGTCGGTGGTTTTGGTGATAAAGAACGCACTTTAAAAATCATGAAAGACCCGAGCTGCGGGCCAATTGGGGTTTTGAGTTTAATTATTCTGTGCTTAATTAAATGGTCAGCATTATATGTATTATTAGAAAAACAACTCTATTCAGCCCTGATTTTATTTCCGATATTGGGCCGTTTAGCACCCTTATTTTTATTTTTGACTACACAGTATGTGCGTGAAAAAGGTTTGGGATCTTCAATTGCAGAATGTATTCCTAAAACGGGCTCAGTAATCCTATCTGCCTTGTGTCTGGCTGCAGCTGCATATTTTGCATGGGTAGGTGTTTTAACTGCAATGATATTTATAGGAACCTTAATCTATTTACGGCATAAATTTATTCAGCGAATTGGCGGCATTACGGGCGATACAGTTGGGGCAAGTATTGAAATTTGTGAGGCTGTAAGTCTTTTGAGTTTTGTGATGAGTTTATTTTATTTGAATTTTTCATAGCCTAGATTATTGCTTAAATGAGATTCCATTTATGAGGTTTTTTAAACAAAATTTGGATGAATAGCTTCAATAATTAAGATTTTAATAGTTAATTTAAGAAAAATAAAATTAAGAATAATATGAATATTTTCGAAATATTCACATAACAAGTTAAGTGAAAAATATCTTTTGTGTAAAAATAATATTGAGAAATTTATAAAAAATTCTCATCAAAAGAATATTTTTAATAGAAAATAAATTTAAATTTAATGTTACATAAATATACATTTATTTAATTTATCCAATTGAATCATAAAATTTATTTTTTAAATATTTAAATTTAAACATGTTTCTTTTGTTATTTTTTGTGATCAATATACCTAGTTCTAGTGATATCAATCTCATTTTATTTCCCTTTTAATCGTCAGTAATCATTTTGATTAAATTCGTGGTACGGATGAAGGGATTGAATATGAAATTTGCCAACATTTTGTTGATGCTTATTTTGTTGCAATTTTCAGGAAATATTTATTCTGCAAATCAAACTTCTTCAGTGGATGTTGTGACGACTATTCCTGTGAGTTGTCAATTTTCCAATGTCAGTCCACAAATTATTGTTTCTGAAAATGGCAGTGTTTCTAGTGCAAATTTCACCTTGAATTGTAATAAAAATTTTGAACTGCAATTCAGTTCAAAGTCATTAAAAGATGGCGATCAGACAACTTCGGTAAAAGCAGCAAATGGAACTAAGTTGAATACGGCCGTCAAAGTAAATTTTCAAGGGAATACATTTGAGTTAGACAGGGTTAAGCAGATTTCTGTACTGGACCCATCGAGTTCTGAGCTAGGAACAATCAGTATAAATTTAGCCAGTCCAGTTCATGCAACTACACCTGCTGGGGTTTATCAGGATGTGTTGTATTTGGATGCAACTTTTTAATCACTCATTTAATGAGAGAGAAAATAATGAAAATATTTGTTCAATCAGCTGCATTTTTAGCAGTGTTACTGGGGAGTGGCTTGAGTCAAGCCGCAACGACTACAGCAAGTATTCCTATGGGCGTGGAAGTTCCTAAAAGCTGTACCTTTTCCAATGTAAGTACTGGAATTGTTGTTCCTGAAGATGGTAGCGAAGCTGTAGGGAATTTTACTTATAGTTGTAATATGGATTATGGATTTACTTCTTCAATAAGCTTGGATTCTATAGACCAAAATGGATATGCTGCTTTGAAAAATCCTAACGGTCAGCTACCGATTTCGGTACAAGTTAGTAATTTAACCTATTACTCAGAACTTAATAAAAATGAAATTTGGACTGCAGCAAGCGGCTTCCTGAATTATATCGTAAATGGATATGTCAAGATCAAATTAAGAAACCCAGTAACAGCTATCACACCTGCTGGTGTCTATTCAGATACCTTTAGAATAACTTTAACCTATTAATTTTAAATAAAAATAAGAGAAAATCTTATGAAGATATTCATAAAATCTGCCGCGATTTTGGCAGCATTACTGGGGAGTGGTTTAACTCAAGCTGCTAATACCACTGCCAGTATACCTATGGGTTTGGAAGTGCCTAAAAGCTGTTCATTTACTGATGTCAGTACGGGGATAGTTATTCCTGAAAATGGAAGCGAAGGCGTTGGAAGTTTTACCTTTCAATGTAATGTAGCATTCACATCAGAATTTCAATCTGAATCTTCTGCTGTATGGGGTTCAGGTAAATCATCTGTGTTATCTATTTCAGGTAAAAAGCTTGAGACAGTCATTAAATTAAATTTACCTCAATTCGGATATTCAAATTCCCCTTTACCACACGGCTGGGTTTGGGCGAACTGGGGATATCGTGCACAAGCCCAAACAGGCAGTATTGCGATAAGTCTAAAAGAACCAATTACTGCAACTACACCAGCGGGTATTTATATAGATACCTATAAATTAGATCTTTATTACTAAATATTAATCCTATTGAGAAAAAAACATGAAAACATTAACAAAAATTACTTTAGTTGCTATCGCGGCTTTATCGAGTGCTTTAACTCAAGCAGCTACAACATCTGCAAGTATTCCAGTCAGTCTGACTATTACAGAAAAATGTACCATCAGTGATGTGTCAACCAATATCGCTATTCCGAATGATACAACAAGTGGTACCGGCGCTTTTAAAGTGACATGTAATACACCGTATAGCATTCGCACCAGTACTACCAATACTTCAGATGCAGCCACCTTTGTTAAATCTATAACAAACTCAAGCCATAAATTAAATACAAATATCACCGTAGATTTAAATGGTACAGCTGTTCCTGTCAACGTAGGTGCAGCACTGTCTCAGCCTGGTTTAACTGTAGATACTTATAACGTGAATGCTGCACTTGTTGCTGCTGTAGTATCGACCACACCAGCAGGTTCGTATAACGATACTTTAAATATTAGTGTGGATTACTAAGTTTAAAATTTTATTGAGTATTCAATCATGAAAAAAACATTCTTGGCGATCACCGCTCTTATGATGGGATCTCATGCATTTTCTGCTACAGCAACGTCATCTATTCCCATGAGTGTGGAAATTGCAAAAAAATGTACTTTTTCCAATGTGGCTTCTGAAATGATTTTGAAGGAAGACGGCTCAGATACGACTGCAGGTTATACAGTAACGTGTAATACCCCCTATAGTATTTCTACTGATAATGCGAAATGGTATGAAGGTTGGTATTCGTATATTTCCAATGCTCAAAATGAGTGGTTAAAAACAGGGGTAGGCACTCGTGCGGTTCGCGATAATACGTTAGTAACCTTACATGCAGGAACACCGCTTGCTAGACCTGGTTATTCTGTAGATGACTATGAGGTTAGCATTCATGTTTCTACGCCTATCACTGCAACGACTCGCGCTAGTGTATACACTGATACTTATTTAATTAGCGTGTATTACTAAACCATAAATTTTTAAAATCGCATAAAAGATAAGCCATTTATCTTTTATGCATTTTCTATAGCTTTTTTAAATATTTTATTGGGGGAAATTTATGCGAACTGTGAAAAATACAAGCGGTCTGTTGTTTGCATTACTAACATTAATACAGCCAGAAGCTCATGCAGATCTGACCATTTCACCCGTTCAATTATATATTTCTGGTGATCGTCAACAACGCAGTACAACGGCAACACTGAATACCAAAGGGGAAAAAACGGATCGCACTTACGAAATTAGTGTATTTCGGTGGACTCAAGATGAACAAGGTAACGATATTTTAACACCAGATGCAGACTTGGTGGTGAATCCCAAGGCTCTTATTTTATTACCAGACAGTAATAAAGTGATTCGATTTGGATTTCGCCAATCCATCGCAGCCATGAATTTAAAACAAGAAGAAACATGGCGAGTTAAATTTAGTGAAATTCCATCGCCATTACAAAAAACCGGGATGAGTATTGCTTTAAATTTTAGTGTTCCTGTATTTGTGGGTAATGGTTTTCAACCTGACATGTCCTTTCATTTTGTTAAAGATGAAAAAAATAATACTGTTTTAATGGCTAAAAATAATGGTAAAGCACATTTTCAAATAACAAAATTCAGTATTCAAGATGCCTCAGGTAAAGTATTAAAAGACATTGATACTATGAAATATATTTTGCCGGATCGTCAAGTGTCTATTCCAATGGATGGATTTAATACGACATCTACTAAAGGGCTAAAGTTTGTAATGGCATCCAACGCTTCTAAAACTTCCGTGGTTTATGATATTACGGAGAATTAAAGCATATGGGTAAACCCAAATATAATCTTATATTCCTTGCTCTGCTGATTATAATTCGACCAGATCATATTATGGCGAATGAATTGCCTGTACCTGAACAGAATGAGGAAATGCAGCAAGACATGATTTTTGGTTTGTGGATCAATGGTATAGATCAACATCAAGATGCTATGCTAACTGTGTTTGAACAGAAAAAATATATTGAATGTAGTGTGTTACAAGCAAATTTTATGAATATTGAGAAGTTTCAGCAACTGACCCAAATGGGCATTCCATATTGCTTGATATCTCTGCCAGATATAGAAATAGAAGAAGATATAGATTCACAATTATTAAAAATTAATATTCCAACCCATTACATGCTAGGGCAGCATATTCAAAATACTGAAATTCAAATGCCGCAATTACCTGGCTTGGGTGGTTTTTTAAATTATGATGCCTTCTATCAAGAGGGTGATTATTCTAAACAAGCAAATGCAGTCGCTGATTTAGGTCTTTTTTGGAAAAATACGTTTCTTAGCAATAGCCATATTTTTCGTAAAAACTATCAAAATAATAATGATGATTTTCAAAATAACACTCGATTAAATACCTCGCTTATCTTTGAGTTTCCTAAAAAATTGACCACTTTACAGTTGGGAGATAATGTCAGTACCAATACTGGATTATCCCAATCTTATTATTTTGGCGGTTTTCGCTGGGGAACGAATTTTACTTCACGCCCAGATTTTGTTTATTGGAATACTCCTTCATTTAAAGGCAGTGCACTGGTTCCGTCCACAATTGATTTAATTATTAATGGCAATAAAGCCTATAACTCAAGAATAAATCCAGGAGAATTTAATATTGATAGCAATATTAACTTTCGTGGTTTAGGCAGTGCAGAAATGGTTGTACAGGATATTATGGGGAATAAAACTGTACAAAATGTCCCTATTTTTGTGAGTGAACGATTATTAAAAAAGGGTTTAACTGACTATAGTCTTTCAAGTGGTAAGTTACGCTATAACTATAGTGAAGAAAGTGATGATTATCGCGAATGGTTTGGTAGTGCTTATTTCAGACGGGGAATAACAGACATCACCACTTTAGGTGTGGTGGCAGATTATAGTCATGATTTAAAAAGTACAGGTCTGTTATGGAGCCAATACTTATATAAACTTGGATTATTAGAAATTAATTCAGCTTATAGTGATTCTCAAAAAGCTGATGGCTATACCTTTAGTACAGAATTTAAAAGAGATAAAGATCAATATAGCCTGGGCTTAAAAACACAATACTATAGCTCTGATTTTCGTATGTTAGGTATGGAGGATCTAAAAGATCAATTTTTACCTGAACGAGAAAGCTTAATTTATTTATCTAAATCCGGAATTCCTGTTTTTGGAAATCTCTCCTTTACCTATGTGGAGCAGAATTATAGAAAAAGCACAGCTCGCGATGATCAACGCATTTTTTCGCTGCGCTCCAGTCGTAGTTTATTTGATCATTTAAGTATGTCTGTTGGATTTAGTTATGATGCAGAAAGTGACGATAACCATCGTATTGACTTATCACTCAGTTATCGTTTTGACGACAAGCATGCTGCATATTTTAACCAAACCGATTCAGATTCTAGCAATCTCACATTTGTTAAAAATACTTCCAATGCTGTGGGTGTGGATTATGCCATTGGCGCTGGGCGAGCAAATGAACAAAATACGGGTAATGTGGCGACCCGGGTTAAAACTCAAGCCGGCGATCTAGATTTACAGTATTTACAAACCGGCAGTAACAACAGCTATAGCGCAACTTTTCATGGTGCATTGACATGGTTGGGTCACAGTGTCGATTTAACAAAGTCTGTGAATAATGGCTTTTCTTTAGTTCAAGTGAGCAATAGTCCAAATGTTGATGTTTATCGCAATGACTTATTTATAGGTAAAACCAACCAGCATGGAGAAATATTTGTCCATGATTTAATTGCTTATACCAATCAGCATCTTTCTTTTGATGAAAACCAGTTACAGATTGAAGATAAGGTGATAACGGCACGTAAAACCATTATGCCACTCAATAAGCGGGGCTATCTTGTCGAATTTCCTGTGGTTCATACACGTGAAGTGGATATAAAACTTGTGGATTTAGCGGGGCAGCCTTTAGCACAAGGAAGTCAGATTACCGTGGATGGAAATCAGACAGATATTTATCCAATTGGTAGTGATAACGTGGTGACTATTTATGGTTTGACTGAAGGACAGCATAAGTTAGATGTAAAAGTATCTTCGAATGAAGCTTGCACGGTCGATTTTAACTTAAAAAATAATGAGGCCAGTAATGTCCCATTACAGTTAGTATGTAAATAAGGGAAAGTATGAAAACGATGATTTTAAAGGTTTTGGCAAGTAGTATTTTCTGTTTTACATGCTCAAATGCATTTGCAGCATGCACCATTTCTGATACGGGAGCTGGAACTATACGCCTGCAACCTACCTCTGGAAGTACATCCACCATACAACTGGATATCAAGTGTGATGCTGAATTTAATATTCGCTTTGACAGCCAAAATTTAGTTGATTCCAGTGGTAACAGCACCTTAAAGAATGAATCTGCGTTGGCTTATACAAAATTAAAAAACACTATAGAGATAAAATATGAATTATCGGGTGATGCGGGTTCACAGTGGCAACTAATAAAAAATCAGAAAAAAAAAGCTAAGCAGAGTTATGTGATTGTTGCTCGCTTAGGAAGCGTTAACTTAGCGAGTTTAGCTGCCGGAGATTATCGCGATCGTATTACTATCACAATGGATTATTAATTTAAATGTCTGTTAAGAGCATGAATCTAAACTCATGCTCAGAAAAAAAGCTTAAAGAAAATTGACAACCAGATGAATAATACTCGGTCCCAACAACACCATAAATACCCCCGCAAGTACCATGGTTAAACAGGCAACAACGCCTTCTTCACGATGACGCATAAAGGCTTTACTGGTGCCAAAACCGTGTGCTGAATTACCTAAAGCTGCCCCTTGCGCAAAGCGTGAATTTAGCTTTAAGGCAAGCAGGATCATATCGGCCATGGCAACCCCGGCAATACCGGTAATCATGGTAAATAAAATCACCAGTTCAACCGAACCGCCAATATTAGAAGTCAGTTCCATGGCAAATGGTGTGGAAATAGAACGCGCCATTAAGCTATATGTGGTTTCTTGATCAAAACTGAATAACTTTGCCAAATAAAATGCGCTGATCACGCCAGCAATCATTCCGACCACGATGCCTAAACTAATCGATAGCACATGTTCTTTAATGACTTTGCGATATTCATAAATAGGGATGGCAAAAGCAATGGTTGCAGGACCAAGCATCCATATAATCCACTTGTTCTCGATCATGTAAGTATCATAAGAGATATTAAAAATGACCATCAGCAGCATGATAATCAATGGCACAAAAATTCCAGGTGCTAACAGCATATAAGGATATTTTTGATGCAGCTTTTTACTGAGGATATAACCAATAAAAGTACCGATAAAGCAAAGAACAGCAACCAAGTTCATCTCACTCTCCCTGCTTGAGCAGTTGATCAGAATGAGGCTTATGTTTTTGCTTTAAACGTGCTTCCAGTTTAAAACCGAAATATAAGCTATATGCAGTTGCAAGCATCACGCAAATTGTACCTATAAATACAGCAAGGATCAGTTGCCAACCTTGGGTTAAAAAGAGAGATTTATATTTAATAATACCGACGACGCAGGGAATAAATAATAAGACCAGTTCTCCCAGAATAAAATCCGAACCTGTTTTGATCCATTGCAATTTAAATAAGCCACTGAGCAAAGCAAATAAAACCAGCAGCAGACCAATCACACCAGCGGATACAGGTAAATGGAGTGTGCGCTGTATAATTGAAGCGACCCACCAAATAATGACCAGAAAACTTAATTGCAGAATGATTTGAGCAAGATGAAGCAGCTTGGGAGAGCGTAAAGAGGTAGACATAATAACAAGAGATAAAAACTTGGATGTATTTTAGATTTGACCCACTATATATATTATGAATAATAAAAAAAAGATTATGCCTAAATGGAATGTTCTATGGATATTAAAAGTCTGACGATGTTCGTTAAAATTGTAGAACTGCAAAGTTTCACCCGAACAGCGGAAGAAATGTGTGTCACTCAGCCCACAATTAGTAAAGCCATTCATGCCTTAGAACAAGAAATTGGCGTGCCATTATTTCATAAAGGTGAAGCAGGGCGTAAACGCGATGTCATTTTGACTTATATGGGTGAGCAGATTTACCAGCATGCTTTGGTTATATTGGAAGAGCAACAACGTATTTTTGAAACCGTTGCTAAGGTACGGGATCTGAAACAGGGCAAATTAACCATCGGACTTCCACCGGTAGGATCGGCATTACTCAGTAGCTTGATTGCCAAATTTCACAAGCAATATCCCAATATTGAATTAAGTTTTTTAGAAGTCGGCGCAACAGGAATTGAAGATGCCATTCTGGCAAAAAAAGTAGATGTAGGGATTTTACTCGGGCATTTAAAACCCATTTTAAGTGGCATTCCGATTATTGATTCGCCTTTATGTTTACTCTCGCGTAAAGACACGCAATGGAAAAATAGAGCAAAGGTTTCTTTGATTGAACTGAAAGAAGAGTCATTTCTGCTTTATGCCGATACGTTTAGCTTAAATAACCTGATTATACAAGCCGCCCACTATGTCGGATTTGAACCCAATGTGGTGTGTAAAAGTAGTCAATGGGACTTTATTGCCAAAATGGTGGAATCGGATGTGGGAATCGCATTGCTACCCAAAACTTATTGTGAACAACTGGATCAAGAAAAATATAATGTCAGTCTATTAGAAAATCCAAATATCAACTGGACCTTGAGTATGGCCTGGAATAACACGGTTGCGATGAATCCTGCAACCCGAGCCTGGCTAAAAATTATTGAAGAAAATCAGGGTGAAATTCATTTTTAATGATTCAATTCACCATAAAATAAGCGCGCTCTGGGTTGAATGACGGGACTTAAACGGATGATTTAAAAAGGCTGAATATAATAAAGTTTTTGTTTTGGTCTTTTATAGAATCAGATTACACACTTTTCAATATCGAAAGGATGCGTTAACTTTTCTGGGTACGCGCCGTTTTGAATCCTTCCAACAAAATTTAGGGGCAGCCTGTCATGTGCTGTCTGAGCGTCTAATTGAAAATAATATATTAGTTAAAATTTCATACGTGCAACGACAACAGCGTTATGAATATCAGTTTAACTGAAAAATGTTCAGCGCTTTATCCAAATTTAATGCCGATGGCGAATTGGGCAGATGAATGAAGATGTTGGAAAGCCGATGCAATATATTCATAGCAATATATTTATAAAAGCTGTGATCAGCAAATTAGCACCTGCTGTGTTTTAAATGTCATCAGCCCATTCATGCCAAGCAAGTTAAACCCGAATTGACCCGGGATTATTGCAATGATTTAGAACTATATAAAATCCAGTCTTAAACCTGTATCCATCATCTTTAGAGACAATTCGGCGGTTTCGGAATGCCTGCCAGACGGCTTAAATGACGTGCCACTAAACCGGTATTAAATTTGTCTTGCAACACGGTATTATTGATATCAGCACTGACCGTTTTCATTAGAAACTTAATCAGTGGGCGCGTTGCAGGCGAATGACCAAACTGTTGGTAAAACTGGCGTACCGCATGCAGCACTTCAAAATGCCATGCTGTGAGTTCTAAATCTAAAGAGCTTGCCAATTCTTGAGCAACTTCTTCATTCCAAATGGTGTAATCGACTAAGTGACCATCTTGATCGAGTTCTAAATTCATCATTAATCTCAGATTAGTTCAAACGTATACAGCGGGTATGATTCAGGCAAATGTCTGCAAATTCGGCATAAGAAATAATTTTCATGTTCTCTGTCTTTTGTTCCGCTAAAATTTCAGCATCATTTTCCAGTACATAAACACAATTCAATTGTTGCAAGAACGGCTGCTGAAACTGCAATGCCGATTCACCCATTAAAATCACGCTATCTTCAGAACTGTAGAGTTGTTCTAGTTTTGCCAGTGCCGAGGGTGTAGCGGAAAAATTACTTTGCACCAAATATAAGCTTTTATTCGACATGATCATTTCACTCTTTATCTTTACCAGTACAGCACAAAATCGAAACTTTGAATAAACTCGCTATTTAACTCCACAAATTCAACATCCTGCTGAGCTTGGGCAACAAAGTGAGCGTTCTGATTTTTCTTTTCGACCAAAACAGGGGTGAGGTCGTAAAACTCAAAGCTATCGACCATATTGGAGGCAATTTTAAAGGCATGTTTAAGTTGTTCAAATTGCAATTCTGAGTTGAGTAAACTTAAGGCTGCATCTTGGAGCAAAACTTTAACTTTACAGCCAAAAGTCGCCAGCACCATAGTGGCAGACAAGCTTTCATGCACCTGTAAATTGGCAAGATTGGCTTGAGTTAAAATAACGAGTACAGATTTCACACAATTTACCTTTTAAAAGCAACAAATTCCAAAAAATAACGCCTTAGAATTGAACCAGACGTTGTGCTGATTGGACGGCATCGGCAAGTTCACCCAGTCCAACCAATTCAAAGCCTTGAGCAAGATTGTGTTGGCTAATTTGATGCCGTTTTGCATTTTCCTGATCGGTAATACCCCGAGCCAAGGCAGCACTGACACAAACTGGTAAGCGAATGGCCAATTTTTGCCATTCTTCAGTCAAATGACGTTGATCATCAGGAGCCCACTGCAAGGCATTGGCAACAGAAACACCGTCCTGATAGAAAAACACGCGAAATTCCTGGTTCTTCGCCTGTAATGCCTGTGCCAAACCAAGAGCATGCCAGGTATAAATCGAGGTTGGAGCGGAGGTAATTAGTAGTAAGGTACTCATCGAAATTCACTTGAGGAATGCTCAATCCAAAGTTGATACATCCAAACTTCATAAGAAAAAGGTAGTATACAATGATTTTAGTGACTGGTGGTTTAGGCTTTATAGGTTCTCATATTGCTTTAAGCCTCATGGCGCATGGGCAAGAAGTCATTATTGTCGATAATTTATCCAATGCAAATTTACAAACCTTAGAACGACTCGAATTTATTTCTGGCATGTATGTGCCATTTGTCAAAATCGATATTCGCAATACACCGGCTTTAAACAAGGTTTTTGAACAATATTCTATAGAAGCGGTCATTCATACCGCAGGCTTTAAATCCATTGAAGAATCGGTGCTTAAACCGCTGGAATATTATAACGATAATGTCAGTTGTATCATGAGCCTGATGCGTGCCATGCAGCGCACTGGTGTCCGAACTTTAATCCATTTATCCAGTTTGGCGGTCTATGGACAGTCAAGTTCAACCCTCTCAGAAGAGACGCCTTTTAACTATTCTTATCCAAACCCTTATATCAAGTCGCAACAAATGGAAGAAGAAATCATCCGGGATACTGCACTGACAGACAGTGAGTGGAAAATTGCGATCTTGCGATTAGGTAATATTGCGGGTGCATTTGAACATGCTGTTTTAGGAGAATTTGTTGCGCCATTGCCTAAAAATATTATTCCCTTGGCATTGCAAGCTGCCGCCAAGCAACGAGACTATATCGAGTTACGTCAGCAAGCCCAGACCTTGGATCGCACCGTTGAACGCAGTTTTTTACATGTGTTGGATTGTTGTGATGCCATTATCGCGACTTTACAGTGGCTAAGAACCCAGCCTTATACCTGTGATGCTTTTAATATTGCAGGGCAGAATATGTCCATTCGTGCTTTACTGAGTGAAGTCGCCAAAGTCACCAAAAGCGAAATTAAGACCATCGATGCACCGTTTTATGCCTATGCTGAATTAGACCAGATTGGGGCAACCTCGGGTAAAGCACGTGAAATTTTAAAATGGCAGCCTAAACGCACGATTACCCAAATCATAGAAGATTCATGGCGCTTTTATCAGCAAACGCTCAAAGGACGTTAAAGAAAATATATGCAAATAATAATCATTTACAATTGTAAATTGTTTGATTAAGATCATTAAATATGTCAAAACAGATGAACTGGCTAAAGTTATAAAACTACATGGAAATGAGGGTGATGATGCAAACACGTATTGAACACGACACTATGGGCGATGTTGAAGTTCCGAGTGAAGCAATGTGGGGTGCGCAAACACAGCGTAGTTTGCAAAACTTTAAAATTGGGCAGGAACGCTTACCACGAGCAATGATTCGGGCGATGGGTTTAGTGAAAAAAGCAGCAGCCATCACCAATGCCGAGTTAGATCAAATTCCTCATGAGTTGTCGCATTATATTGTCAATGCCGCCGAAGAAGTGATTGCTGGAAAATGGGATGAACAGTTTCCCTTGGTGGTGTGGCAAACCGGTTCAGGTACGCAAAGCAATATGAACTGCAATGAAGTCATTGCCAATATTGCCAATCAAAAACTCGGCAATCCTTTGGGTTCGCAAAAGCCAGTACATCCGAATGATCATGTCAATCGTGCACAATCCACCAATGACTCTTTTCCAACCGCCATTCATGTCGCAGCAAGCTTGCAAATCAATGAGTTGCTCATTCCAGCAGTACAACGTTTACGCGATACTTTAGAGGAAAAATCCAAAGAATTTTCAGATATTGTTAAAATTGGACGCACCCATTTACAAGATGCAACGCCGTTAACGCTGGGGCAAGAATTTAGTGGCTATGTGGCGCAGCTCGATCACGCCTTAAAGCGTTTACATTATGCCTTGTTGGGTTTATATGAGTTGCCTTTGGGTGGAACGGCAGTCGGAACAGGGTTAAATGCACATCCTGATTATGCCGTAAAAGCAGCGGCGCAATTGGCAACCCTAACTGATTTACCCTTTGTCACTGCACCGAACAAGTTTGAAGCTTTGGCAGGTCGTGATGCTGCGGTGTTTGCATCGGGTGCTTTAAAAACACTGGCAGCCAGCCTGAATAAAATTGCCAATGATGTTCGCTGGCTGGCCAGTGGGCCACGTTGTGGTTTCGGTGAAATCCGCATTCCTGAAAATGAACCCGGCTCAAGCATTATGCCGGGCAAGGTTAATCCGACCCAAAGCGAAGCCATGACCATGGTCGTCGCTCAAGTGTTGGGTAATGATACGACAATTAATGTCGCAGGGGCGTCGGGTAACTTTGAGTTAAATGTGTTCATGCCAGTGATTGCATTTAACTTATTGCAATCGATTCAATTATTGGGTGATGCATGTAATAGCTTTAATGATCATTGCGCAGTTGGAATTGAGCCAAACCGTGAAAAAATTGATTATTTCCTGCATAACTCGTTGATGTTAGTCACGGCTTTAAACCCTGTGATTGGTTATGAAAATGCTGCGAAAGTGGCAAAAACGGCTTATAAAGAAGGCAAGACCTTAAAACAGGTGGCAGTCGAATTGAACTTGGTGACAGCAGAACAGTTTGATGCTGTGGTAATCCCTGAAAATATGGTTTCACCTAACGCGAAATAAGCATCTAAAGGCTTGAACACTGATCTATTGATCATCAGTGGTTTTTATCTGAGGCATATATGCGTACAATATACCTAGAAATTAACTGCTGATGATTGATTATGCTTGATGTTTATTTAACAGATGTTCAGAAAAAGGTGCAATTTAAGGATTATCCGGGTGAGCATCCTGTTAAATTTATTTTGAATTTTAAAAAGATTTTTCCGAGTGTGATGGAACTGCTTCTTCCTGTGCTTCCTAACGACGAAAATTTGGATGAAATGACCTGGGAATCGACCACAAAAGATTTTGAGTTGTTCAAATTATTGTTAAGTGGTTGGGGCGTGATTGAATTACGTTTAAATGCGATTAGCCAATTTAAAAATAAGAACTATGCAGATCAATTGATAAAAGCTGCGCAACAAAAGCGTAGAGAATTTGCCAAGGCCAATAAGATGCTTAAAACAGTTGAACTAGATTATTTGTTTATGCATGAAATTCATGCGTTGATTGATGCTGAATTGGTTGAAATTGGTGAAAAATTCTATTTGCCAACCTTACGTGAGATCTGGAAGAATAAAGTATCACAAAGTGTTTTGAATGCTAAATTCTAAAACACTATAAAATGTAATAACAATCCTCCAAATATTGGGGGATTTTTTATAGCTGTATCGTTTATGAAATACCTGTCTGAATTGTATACAAGCGTCTATATAAAAAATTAAAGATTTAATTATCAATAAAATGTACTAGATATTGGAATTATTATTGCATATGGTAGGGCAGTAACAAATTTGCATCTGCATGGTTATAAAATTTTATATTTCACATTTTCTTAACAGTGTAAGCAGATTGTTTCAAATCTTCCCGAGGAAATATCAAAGGATTTCATTCAATGTCGAATCAGTTTTTAGATTTAATTAATAAACGCCGTACCATTTATGCCGTGGGTAAAAATGTAGAGCAAAGTCCAGAATACTTAACTGAATTGATTCAACATGCAATTAAGCAAAGTCCATCATCTTTTAACTCGCAATCTTCACGTGCCGTAATTTTATTTAACGATGAGCACGAAAAATTTTGGGGCTTTGTGAAAGAAAAATTAAAGTCTTATGCAACAGATGCAGAAGCTGCTGCAAAAACCAGTGCCAAAATGGACAGCTTTGCTGCCGGTGTCGGGACGGTTTTATTTTTTGAAGATATGGATGTGATTAAAGGCTTGCAAGAGCAGTTCCCATCTTATGCGGATAACTTCCCGGTTTGGGCAGAACATTCAACAGCGATTGCACAATTCGCGACTTGGACTGCGTTACATACGGATGGTTTAGGTGCTTCACTTCAGCATTACAACCCGATTGTAGATGAACAGGTGCATGCAGAATGGGATATTCCTGCAAACTGGAAACTTCGTGCCCAGCTCGTGTTTGGTTCGGTCGAAGGTGAAGCCAAAGACAAAACTTATATGGATGATGCAGCGCGTTTTAAAGTATTTAAATAATTGTTGATTTTACAAGAAAGAAAATAAAAAAAGAGAGGTAAAGATTACCTCTCTTTTTTAAATCTGTTTTTATAAAATGAGACTTTCCATCACATCATTTTTACAGGCTTATTTTTAAGCCGAAACGTGTTGGCGTCTGCTTGCCTTGCGACCATGTAATAGGTAGTAAATAACGATACAGGCCAAAACACACATTGCACTGTAAAAATACAGTTGTGAATAGTCAATATAATCCAGAGCCTGACCAATGAAATAAGGACCAAAGCCTAAACCGGCATCCAGAAAAATAAAGAAAGTTGAGGTCGCAAAACCCATACGTTCAATGCTGGCGCTTTTTACAGCAACGGTTTGGCAAACGGACTGAATATTGCCATAACCGAAACCCAGTAAGCCTGCACAAAGTAAAAGCATAAATGAACTTTGCACCTGACTTAATAGAACCATGGCAATCGCCATAATAATAAAAGCAGGATACATAATGATATTTTCACCTTTACGATCCAGCAGTGGACCGGTAAATGGACGCGATACCAAGATGGCAATGGCATACATCAAGAAGAAAAAGGATGCGGTTTCGACCAGATCAATTTCTTTGGCGTAAAAGTTGATGAAAGACAACACGCCTGAATAGCACACAGAGGTCAACAACATAATAAAAGAAATTGGCAGGGCTTTGTGTTCAACAAATTGTGAAATCCAGCTGGGTTTTTCAACGGGCACAGAAAGATCAAGTGGGTTGTTTTGTTTAGGAATATTCGGCACTCGAATCAGAAGCGCAACCCCAAGACAGCTCACCGCGATAATACTTGAAACAATGAAAATGGCATGATAACCAATGTGCAGCATCATCCAGATGGCAAGGAAAGGACCGATTGCCGTCCCCAAAGTACTGCTCATGCTGTAATAGCCAATGCCTTCACCACGACGGGTCGGTGGCAAGATTTGCGCAATAATGGTGCCTAAAACAGTGGATGCCATACCCATCATGAAGCCATGCATGAATCGCACAAGTAACAGTATGCCGACATCAAACTTCATAAAGTAGAAGCCAGAAAAGATCAGGAAACCGGTTAAACCGACAATAAGTGTGGTTTTACGTCCAAAGCGTTCCAGAAATTTACCGACAAACAAACGGCCAATCAGCGTGCCGACAATAAACAAACCCGAGACCAGACCTGCTTGCGCCGTGGTTGCACCAAGTTCGGCTACCGCATAACCGACAATCACGACCACAAGAAGATAAAAGGTCAGGACCAGCTGAAAGTTAATGGAGCTGACAAGAATAAAATTTCTTGACCATAAGGGAGCATTTTCATTCATGGTTGTGTACCTGATTTAAGGTCTTGCAGATGATTCATCAGTGTATGAAGGGTGTCCAAGGCGCAATTTTGCGAATTTTGATCCAGTGGCAAAAGCAGTTTTTGCTCAAACACGTCCATTTTTTTAGAGCAGATTTGAAAAAGCTCTACACCTTTTGGACTCAGGATCAGTTTCTTTTGCCGTTTATCTTCAGTATCGACTTGTTCCAAAACGTCCAGTTGCATCAGTGTATGAATACGTTTTGCAATCGAGGGCTTGGACACATTGAGATATTCCGCAATGTCGATGGAAGTACAGCCTTGTTTTAACTGAATCACATACAGCACTTGCCACAAGGAATAGTTCAATTGATGGGGTAATAAAATTATATTAATTTCATCGCTCATTAAACGCGCACAGCGTAATAATGAAGCACGAAATTTAAGTGGGTCTGGCATAATAGTTAGCTAGGGTAACTAAATTAATTGAACTTTACGCCTCTTTAAACGCTTGTTCAAGTATTAAGCGATCTGAAAGTAGGATTTATAGGCAAAAAAGACCCATGACATCCATGGATTCAGACCACTTTTAAAATGCTTCTTCATAAACTGTAGAGAGTAAAATGGAAGAGTGGATTGAAGTGCTTGGAATTTAAAGCAATACGTTGAAACGCTTTCTAACAAATCGCCAAGCATGTATAAGGTCAATATTGTACGGTTGATGGTGATCAGCTTCTGCCACCTGATTTGGCTATTAAAGTTGGGAGTAGATCGAATCCAGTTGCGGTTCTTTGCATTTTTACGACAAGGAAACAGACCGTCTTTGCCAAAATTTGAGCTTATTCAATGTGGATTGAAATAATAAATCAACATACTTTGCTGAAGATTCAAGCGTATGCTGAAACAGGTCAAAACAACAAGATAGCGCGACTGTGTATCTCGTGCTCAGTCACCACACCAACGAATTAAAAAAGGTGATGTTATGAATCTAGGTTTAACTGCACTTGAACTGGCACGAATTCAATTTGCGTTCACCGTATCATTTCATATTATTTTCCCGGCCATTTCCATTGGTCTTGCAAGTTTCCTTGCTGTTTTAGAGTGGCGCTGGCTCAGAACTCAAAACCCAGTCTATCAAGACCTGTTTAAGTTTTGGGTTAAAATATTTGCCATTGCCTTTGGTATGGGCGTAGTTTCTGGCGTGGTCATGAGTTACCAGTTCGGAACCAACTGGAGCGAATTTTCACGTATCTCAGGCAGTGTAACAGGGCCGCTTTTAGCCTATGAGGTGCTGAGCGCCTTTTTCCTGGAAGCCGGGTTTCTGGGCATTATGCTGTTTGGCTGGGGACGTGTTGGTCCTCGGGCACATTTCTTCGCCACTGTCATGGTTGCAGTCGGGACCTGTATTTCCATGTTCTGGATTTTATCGTCTAACAGCTGGATGCATACCCCGCAAGGTTTCAGCATTGAAAATGGCATTATCGTTCCGCAAGACTGGCTGGCCATTGTATTTAATCCTTCGTTCCCATATCGCCTGGCGCATATGGCCATGGCTGCATTCCTGGCGTCTGGATTGCTGGTTGCCAGCACAGCAGCATGGCATTTAATCAAAGGTCGCCGTGATGCGTTGGTCAAAAAGTCTTTTTCTATGGCCTTATGGATAATTTTGGCGCTTACCCCCTTACAGGTTCTGATTGGAGACCTGCATGGTATCAATACCTTAAAGTATCAGCCCGCAAAAATAGCCGCGATAGAAGGGCACTGGGAAACCAATCACAATGAAGGCATGCCTCTGTATTTGTTCGGGATGCCAGATATGCAGGCAGAAGAAACCAAATATGCAGTAGGTATTCCAAACGTGGGAAGCCTGATTTTAACCCATTCCATGGATGGGAAAGTTCAGGGCCTGAAAGAGTTTGCTCCTGAAGATCGTCCCAATTCAAGCATCGTGTTCTGGAGTTTTAGGGTCATGGTGGGGCTAGGCGTGTTGATGCTGTTATTGGCCCTGACCGGTTTATGGCTACGCAGAACTGGACGATTCTATGAAAGTCCCTGGTTTCACCGTTTTGCCTTGATTATGGGACCTTCCGGTTTTATCGCAATGTTGGCTGGCTGGTTTACCACAGAAATTGGACGTCAGCCCTGGGTGGTGTATGGCGTGTTAAGAACCAAAGATGCTTTGTCGCCGGTGTCGGCAGAACAGGTTGGCTTAACCCTGATTATTTTTGTAGTGGTGTATTGCGTGGTGTTCGGGGTTGGCATCTATTACATGCTTCGAATCATGCATAAAGGTCCGGAATTTGTTCATGCGGTACAGCATAGCGATGAAAGGGTTATTCAGGCTTCACATCGTCCATTGGGCAGTACCGATGAAGAACTGGATGGTCAGCCTCTAGACCACAACCGGGAGAATGACAAATGATTGATTTATCTTTTATCTGGATTGTAATTATTGCGGTTGGCGTGCTGATTTATGTAGTGCTGGATGGATTTGACTTAGGCATCGGCATCTTGTTTCCTTTCTTTAAAGCGCAACAAGAACGTGATGTGATGATGAATACGGTCGCGCCGATCTGGGATGGCAATGAAACCTGGATGGTGCTGGGTGGAGCTGGGTTATTCGCAGCCTTTCCACTGGTTTATTCTACCGTTCTGTCTGCACTGTATTTACCTATTATCCTGATGGTGATTGCGCTTATTTTCCGTGGCGTGGCTTTCGAATTCCGTTTTAAATCCAGACGTAACCGGCACCTTTGGGACATGGCCTTTATTGGCGGATCCATTCTAACCGGATTTTTTCAGGGCATCATTCTGGGCGCTTATATTCAAGGGATTAAAACAGCCAATGGAGTATATGCCGGAGGCGGCCTGGATTGGCTCACCCCATTTTCAGTCTTTACCGGTATAAGTGTGATCGTGCTTTATGCAACTTTGGGCTGCGGCTGGCTGATCTTTAAAACAGATGCCGACTTGCAAAACCGAATGTATCAGCTCATGCCGAAGATGATTATTGCCTTATTCATTATTTTCGGCTGCGTCAGTATTTATACGCCTTTGGCACATCCGGAAATTGCAGAGCGATGGTTCAGTCAACCGCAACTGACCTATTTCAGTCCTGTACCGATTCTGGTTTTAGTATTTACCTTTCTGGCTTTACGCGCCTGTAAACAGCGTAAAGAACTGAGTCCGTTTATCTATACTCTGGCTTTGGTGGTTTTGGCTTATACCGGTTTTCTCATTAGCTTATGGCCTTATATTATTCCACGATCCGTCACCATCTGGGATGCAGCTGCACCGCACAGTAGCCAGTTATTTACCTTAATTGGTGCACTACTTTTAATTCCAATTATTCTGATTTATACCGCTTTGTCCTATTGGGTATTCCGCGATAAAGTACGAGTGGGTGATAAAGGCTATCATTAAGAAGGAGTAAATATGAAACTCTCACAAACCCAATGGTTTATTGTTTTGTGGCTAGGTGGATTCTTTGCTTTAGCACTGGTGGCTGGAGCATTTCGACTCTTGGTTCAACTGGCCTATATCTAATCAACAGTGAAATTTATTTTAAAAGTGGTCTGCTAAAAACAGACCACTTTCTGCCTGTAGAGCAGACCACATTATCATGGTTTGAGTTCTATATTATGCTTATTCACTTTATAACGCTTATAGTCCGAGGCGATCATGCTGCGAAGCCTAAGCTTCCAATTTATCTTAGATTTTTTTGAACCTACTCAAATTGATTCTACAAAAATTTTGCAACGACTGGAAATTGCATCCTTTGATGAATTTGATGTCATTCTTCAGCAAAGCCTAGCAAGTCGATCTGCACAGCAATCATCCCATGATTACATCATTCAAAGCTCGACTTTAGAAAATAGCCTAAGTTATTTATTTACACCTTTTATTCATGCAGTCTTGAATCGAGATACCATTTACATCGCCCCGCGACAAAATATTGTTGAACAGGTCTATGCCCATTATTTTCGTCTTGATGCTTTAGAAATAGAAAACCAGCAATCCATTACTGATATGAACCTATGTCTGGATTTGGTTCCCACAGAATTTAATGTGGCTGAATTTAAAATGTATGCTTTAGCCAAAGCCTTGCTTGATCCTGCTTGTCAGCATCTGACGATGATCGGGGGCAGTGGTTTGAACCCGGCGAGCAAACAACAGTTAGAAAATCTATTCCAGGTCCAGATCAGTGAAATTGTACTGGATCAAAAACAGTTTAATGTGTCAGAAATTGATTTTAAAAAACTGTTCTGGAAAAGAAAAAATCCTGAATTGGCACAAGTCTGTCAAAGCATTGCACAAGAAAATGCAGCTTTAGTCAGCCGCCAGTTTCATATGAAATTAGACGATGCAGAACATTTGATTGATGACTTAATGTACAGCGAACATCTTTTTGAAAAATTATCCGTCTTTGGGGAATTTACCGAAACCATTTTTAAAAATAGTCTTCAATCAAAAATAATCTTGAATCGAAATTGAGGTATGCTCATGAATGAAGCTAAAAAACCTTTTCCATATTTAATCGTGGGAATTAGTCTGCTGTTAGGCTGCATGTTTCTTGGTTTTTTCTTTCTGGCAGTGACCAATGAGCCAGAATATATGCCTTCACATCAGAAGAAACTGGCTGAAGCAGCCCATATACAGCATCAATAAATGATTCACCCCCTGAATGAATAGTTTTAGAAGATAATGCCTTGTTCCGATAAGGCATTTTTAGATTGTCGTGAAATAAATATAAGTTGGATGTATACAGGTTGTGAAATGAAACAAAATGAATTTATCCACTTGTTAAGCCAGAATCTTGCACAGAATAATGAAAGTAAATTAAGAACCAGAATATATTTAGCCATTAAAGCAATCTTGCCACAATTAAACCTGCAGTCCGATTTTAAATGCCCATCCACACGGTTTTTATCCGAACACTTGGGCGTATCACGTGACACTGTAGAAAAGGTATATGCCCAGTTAGAACAAGAAGGAATATTCGAGCGCAGCAAAGGCAAGGGCACTTTTATTAAAGCGCATCTACAAGTAGAACAGCTACCCTCTGAAACGGTTGAGTATCAACTTCCAGAAAATACTGAGCAATTAGAAAATCTGTTCTTTGATCAAAACCTGAATTTTTTTGCTGATGGTATGCCTGAAATACGCAATTTCCCGTTTAAAAAATGGTACGAAACTGAAAAAAATGCACTGAGTCATTATGGTTTAAATATTTTCTTAAAAGATAATACTACTGGTGATGATTTATTATGTCAGCAAATAGCCCAACACATTAATTTAACCCGTAATACCCAGATATCTGCAGAGCAAGTGCTGATTGTGAATAGCACACAGCAAGCTTTATATCTTTGTGGACGGGTATTATTTAATCCGAATGATAAAATCATTATGGAACATCCATATTACTCGAATGCCTATCAACTTTTTAAGCATATGGATCTGGATTTAAAATGTATTGGCCTAGATTGTGAAGGATTAAAAATACAGGATTGTGATGATATTCAGGATGCTAAAGCAATTTATGTGACTCCGGCTAATCAGTATCCTAGCGGCATTCAAATGAGTGCAACACGCAAAAAGAAAATCATTGAATATGCGGAAAAAAATAATAGTTATATTCTTGAAGATGATTACGATGCGCTGTTACTGAATAAAACTCAAAACACGGCTATTTTAGGTTTAGATCCTTACCAACGAACGATTTATCTGGGTTCTTTCAGTAAATACATTTTACCCAGTTTAAGACTGTCTTATCTGATTCTGCCTAAAGCATTAATCGAGCCTTTTAAGCGCTATCGCAATTATATTGATGGCAGTGCGCCGTCCCAATATTTTCAGGTATTACTTGGAAATTTTATGCAACGCGGGCATTACGCTGAATATTTAAGACAGATGCAACAACTCTATTTAAAACGCTATCAAACATTTATGAGTTGTTTTGAGCATTATTTATCTGAATTTTGTTTTGTGAAACAGCATCATCCAAGTATGCAGGTCGCATGTTATTTTAAAGCAGAGATTCCAAATAGCCTTGAACAAGCTTTGGTTAAGGGTGCAGAGCTAAATAATATTAAAATTACCCGTCTAAGCCAGTTTTATGAATATGATTGCGAATATGGTTTTGTACTCGGGTTTAGTTCACTTAACGATACCGAAATTAAACTGTGCATGAAACAATTACGCCAGCTCATACACAATGAATTGGCGCGTTTGATCTAAATATTGATTTTAAAATTTAAGCGCATTTTAAAATCAACTTTTAAATGCACCCATCTCAATATTTGGCTTTATACCCTATTATTTGCCCTGTTTACGATAAACACTGGGGCGTACCGGACGTGAACTTTTCCATAAACCTTTCTTCTGTTTTTTGGCCTTATTTTGCAAGTCCAGCATATAGCGCAAATGGGTTTTATCCTTGATATATTCTTCATATACCCATGCAGCACCGCGTTTAACAATCTCTTCATTAATATTCTTGCGATAGCGATAGACCACACCAACACAGCGTCCATAACGGTCAATATCGGTAATTTTCACACGAACCATTTTGTTTTTTACCATGCCTTGGACCAGGCGCTGAGATTCCTTGCCATAGCTTTGGCTAGATTCAGGTGCATCCACATAAGCAAAACGTAATTTGGTTTCAGAACGTCTAATATTGAAACGGTAGCAGGTGAGGGTATCACCGTCGCTTACTGCACTCACACGGCACCAGTATTTTTTACCTTTTTTAAAAGGACGAAATAAATCCTTCAAATAAACAGTGATTTTATGCAGTAAATAATAGGAAAAACAGAGGGCGATTAGTCCCAGCACAATTTGCCAGGTCGTAGAGAGATGCAACAAAGTTATGATCCAAATCCTTAAAAATGAGCCGTATAGAAACACAGCTAGGAGATGCATCATTGTAGGTGAAAGCCAGATTCTGTACGGCTTAAAAGCTAAACAGTCAATGTTTCATTTTGTAGTGTCAGGAATAGCCTAAGCATTTTTATAAGCCCAAAAAACGTATATGTCAAGAATAGCCTAAGCTAAATAAATCATCCTAAATAAAATAGCCTAAGTAAAAATTTTAGAAATTTCGCTTCGCAAAAAAATATGACGTGAATTTAATAACAAGTCTTTATGCCAATACATCCCCAAATCAATATTCGGCAATTCTACAGGCACATCAAAAATATTCAGATCCTGTGCCAGTTGTAAATGAACCAATATATTTTTAGGAATGGTGAGAATGGCTTGAGGTTGCTGACTTAAAATCTGCAGGGCAGTTGAATAATGCTGACAACGTAAAAAAATCTGGCGGGAAAACTGTTTTCGGTTCAGATATATATCTTCAACCAAAACTCCGGTACGTCGTGATGAAACGCCAATATGCGGCGAGGCCAGATAAATATCTTTGGTCATGCTCTGCTGTTGAGTACACACTACAAACTGGTCTTGCACCAGTTTTTCAAATTGAATTTTTTCCCCAAAGTTTTGTTCTAAATCAATCACAAAATCAATTTGCTGAGTGGCAAGATCGCTATCGATATTTTTACGGTCTAGCTTAATACTGGAAAATTGAATCGCTAAATTAAGTTGATGAAAATGTTCAACCAGTTTGGGAAAGATGATCGGTTCAATTTCATCATGCACTGCAATTTTTAAACTCTGTACCATGCTTGGGTCAAAATTTTGTTTTTGGATTGAAATAGCTTGAATTGCAATCAAGGCATTTTTAATTACAGGATAAATTTGCTCAGCAAAAGGTGTAGGAAGCATTTTGCTGCCTGCACGGACAAACAAATCATCCTGCAAATGTTGTCTTAAACGTTGTAATGCATGGCTGGCCGCAGATTGGCTAATACACAAAATTTGCGCAGCTTTAGAAATACTTCTTTGCTCATAAATCGCAATAAATAGTGGATATAAATTAATATCGATACGGTGAAAAATTGCCAGATCAACGCTATTACCTATCGGACTTTTATTATGAATACTGTTCATAGTGTTGTATTGAATTAAATCATTTTGTTCATAGTAGTTTTCAAGCTAAGGTGTTGTAAAGAGCAGTAATGACAATATTGAGAGGGAAGTTGCCATGTTTGAATTATCAGCGCGTGCACAAGATTTTATAGAACGAACCAAAATCTTTATAAAAAATGAAATTGAACCGATTGAAACACAGTTTTGGAATGATGTTCATGCGCTGAATCAAGGTGGTGACTGGACAACATGGCAATGGCCAGCACAAATTGAAGTGCTTAAAAGTAAAGCCAAAGCAGCTGGGCTTTGGAACATGTTTCTACCTGATCCTGTGTTAGGACAAGGTTTATCTGTACAGGAATATGCACATATTGCCGAACTGACAGGACGCAGTTTAATTGCACCCACTGTATTTAACTGTAATGCACCTGACAGCGGCAACATGGAAGTATTATGGCGTTATGGTTCTGATGCGCAAAAACAACAGTGGTTAAGTCCTTTACTCGAAGGCAAAATCCGTTCTGTATTTTGTATGACCGAACCAGATGTGGCTTCTAGTGATGCAACCAATATGCAGGCGACGGCAGTCATTGAAGGTGATGAAATTGTCTTGAATGGCCGTAAATGGTGGTCATCCGGTTTAGGCGATCCTAATGCAAAAATCATCATTTTTATGGCACACACGCCAGATGAAAATAAAGACCGTCACCATCAACACTCCATGGTTTTAGTGCCCATTGATACTGTAGGCGTGAAAATTGAACGGATGTTGCCGGTATTTGGTGATTATGATGCACCACATGGTCACGGCGAAATCAGCTTCAATAATGTCCGTGTTCCGGTTGCCAACTTTATTGGTGGTGCCGGGCAAGGTTTTGAAATTGCCCAAGGTCGTTTGGGACCCGGTCGTATTCATCATTGTATGCGTTGTATTGGCGCGGCAGAAAAATCATTAGAGTTGATGATTGACCGTGGCATGAGCCGAACTGCTTTTGGTAAAGAAATTTTAAAATTGGGCGGTAACCTGGAACGTGTTGCCGAAGCGCGGGTGGCTATAGATCAAGCACGACTTTTAACTTTATATGCTGCCTATAAAATGGATACTTTAGGCAATATGGCGGCTTTGACTGAAATCTCTGCAATTAAGGTAGTTGCGCCGAGTGTGCTGGAAAAAGTGGTCGATATGGCCATCCAGATTCACGGCGGTGCAGGGGTCTCTCGTGATACACCACTGACGGGTTTCTTTGCCCAAGCGCGTAGCCTACGTTTGGCCGATGGTCCAGATGAAGTGCATAAAGGCATGATTGCCAAACTTGAACTGGCAAAACGTGGTTACGGTTCACGTCGTAAATAAGATTTAAAAATATAAGGTGTAGATGAGACTTCTTACAACTTTGTACAAATTTTCCTGTCAATGGAAAATGAAAAATGTATAAATAAGATGATGTAAGAAGTCTTTTGAAATTGAAGATTTAGGAAAATAACAATGTCAGTCATTGATGTGAGTGGAAATGTTCGTCAGGGCGAAGAACTGGACGTAACCGCAGTAGAAAACTGGTTAAAGGCACAAGGGATTGATTTACAGGGGCAGGTAGAAGTCACTCAATATTCAGGTGGAGCTTCAAACTGGACTTACCGTTTGAAATATGACAATGCTGATTTGATTCTACGGCGTCCGCCTAAAGGTACCAAAGCCAAATCTGCCCACGACATGGCACGTGAATATCATGTGCAACATCATCTTTCGCCTTTCTATCCGGTACTGCCTAAAATGGTGGCATTGTGTCAGGACGAATCCGTGATTGGTTGTGATTTCTATGTCATGCAACGGATAGAAGGCATTATTCCACGGGCCAATTTACCCAAAGAACTGCATTTTAATGAAGCTCAAGTTCGCGAATTGTGCATCAATGTCATTGATAAGTTGATTGAATTGCATCAAGTGCCATATCAGGGAACGGAACTTGAAAAACTCGGCAAGGGCGACGGCTATTGTCGTCGTCAGGTCGAAGGCTGGGATACCCGTTATGAAAAAGCGCATACCATCAATGTGCCTTCATTCAGGTTTGTACGTAAATGGTTATTGGAAAATATTCCTGAGGATAGCAATACCTGCATCATTCATAATGACTGGCGTTTTGATAACGTGATTTTAGATCCGCACAATCCAACTGAAGTGATTGGTGTTCTGGACTGGGAAATGGCGACTTTGGGCGATCCATTGATGGATTTGGGTTCAGCTTTGGCATACTGGGTTGAAGAGACGGATCATCAAATTTTTAAAGCAACACGTCGTCAGCCGACCCATTTAAAAGGCATGTTTAGCCGTAAACAAGTGGTCGATTACTATTTAGAAAAAATGGGTCTTCAAACTGAAAACTGGGCTTTTTATGAAGTGTTCGGCATTTTCCGTTTAGCCGTGATCGCCCAGCAAATCTATTACCGTTATCACCATAAACAAACCAATAATCCTGCATTTAAGGATTTCTGGATTGTGATTCATGCCTTACATATTCGTGCATTAAAACTGATTGGTAAACAAAAGTTCGAAGCCAATGACATTGCACAAAAATACAAAGCGAAACTTCAGGAAATTTTAGGAAAAGTAAAATGACCACAATTTATCTGATTCGTCACGGACAGGCTTCGTTTGGTGCGGAAAGTTATGACAAGCTTTCACCGAATGGCGAATTACAGGCAAAATTATTGGGTCATTATTTCAATCAAATTCTGAAAGAAGAACCTTATGTCGTTGCCGGTTCGATGCAGCGTCATCAACAAACGGCTAATCTTGCCTTGGCGGAATGTTTTCCTGATACCCGCATCATGACAGACAATGCCTGGAATGAGTTCAACCATCAACAGGTTTTTGCTCAATATGAACCGCGTTTTAATGAACCGCATTTATTAAAACAGGATGTTGAAAATGAAGCCAATCCACGTGCCTATTTAGCCAAAATTTTTGAAGGTGCCATTGAGCGCTGGACGGGGGGTGACTATCACCAGGAATATGACGAATCTTGGCCAAATTTTAAAAGCCGTGTAGAAACTGCATTGCAAAATTTGAGTGATGAATTGGCAAAAACCAAACCGCGTTATGCGGTGGTATTTACATCGGGTGGTGTAATTTCTGTGGCTGCAGGAAAATTGCTCGAGCTAAATGCAAATCGTACTTTTGCACTGAATTGGGCGATTACCAATACCAGTATGACCACATTACGTTTGGTGGGAAATGAGCCGCAATTACTCAGTTTAAATGAACATCATTTTATTAAAGCTGAAGATCCTCAATTACTGACATGGATTTAATTTATAGATTTAATTTTTAGAAAAATAGGAAAGGAATAAATCATGACAAAAACGATTTTAATTACCGGTGCCAGCTCGGGTATTGGTGCGGGAATGGCACGTGAATTTGCACAAAAGGGCTATAACCTTGCGATTTGCGCACGTCGTCTGGAACGGCTTGAAACTTTAAAGCAAGAACTCGAAAGCAAATACGGTATTAAAGTGATTGCAAAAACTTTGGACGTAACCCATTACGATCAAGTCTTTGAAGTATTTAAAGCGTTTAAACAAGATTTTGGCACGATTGACCGCGTGATCGTAAATGCTGGAGTGGGAGAAGGTCGTCGTATTGGTAAAGGCAATTTTGAAGTTAACCGTGCCACGGTAGAAACCAACTTTATTTCTGCTTTGGCGCAATGTGAAGCAGCGGTTGAAATTTTCCGTGCGCAAAATTCAGGTCATTTGGTGATGATTTCATCGATGAGTGCAATACGCGGTATGCCAAAGCATTTAACGGCGTATGGTGCCAGTAAAGCAGCAGTTGCACATCTGGCAGAAGGTATTCGTGCCGAACTGATTGATACGCCTATTAAAGTGAGCACAATTTTCCCCGGTTATATCCGGACTGAAATTAATGAAGGCGCTAAAAAGCTGCCTTTTGAAGTGGATGAAAAAACAGGCTCACATTTGCTTGCCCAAGCAATCGAGAAAGAGCCAGTAAAAGCCTATGTACCGCAATGGCCATGGTTACCACTGGGATTGGCGATGAAAGTATTGCCTTTAAAATGGGTCAATAAGTTAGGCTAAGACTTAAATGCTCAAATACTTAAATAAAAACGGGCTCAGTAATGAGCCTTTTATTTTTTAAGTTTTAATAAACTTATTTTTAATTAATTATATGGATAAAAATAATAGATGTACAAAATTATGTAAAAAATACAGATTTATATTGAGCGGATCTGCAAAACCTTTAAAAGAGCAGCTTCATAATCCCAATATTAATAAAATTATCTATTATTCTTGGAAATTAGAATACCTAACATAATGATAAAAGTGCTCACTCCACCGATGACAAAACTCATCAGCCCCATTTCAAAAGTAAGTATCTCATTCCAAAGATTATTGTTGCTCCAGGGGACATAAACACCTTGTCTCCACAAAAAGCTGATCGCGCATAAAACGAGAAAGGTGATAAGCGTTGAAATGATGAGCGTAATAACAAGATTTTTCCAGATTTTACAGCCCACAATTAATGTAATAACGCTAAGGCCAACGATTGCAATTATTGATATTAATAAAATGCTATTCCAATAGTCCATTTCGATTACTCTTGGCTAAGTCAATAATAAAATTATGCAAGTATTATGGTATTTAAATTCTAGAGATTACTTTAATATGAATCCCGTATATAAAGTAGGCATTTTCTTCCAAGAAATGCAGCTCTTTCACTTTTTTATAAATAAATTTTTATTAACTTACTGAAAAAATAATTTTTTTAATTTAATTCCATAAAATTGATTTCTCGAAATAATTGCAAGAAGATATTTACTGGCTAGAGGTTCCGCCTTAAGTGAGACAGTTAAAGTCGGATCAGTGAAGTCATCAGGCTTTAACCGTATTAACCAAAAAGACCCAGCAAAAAGTCCGATCTTCAGAAGGGGACTTTTTAGTCAAAATTTTATATATCTTTATATATCCAAGTTCCCACAGAACTTAAGCAAAGCCACTGAATCATCCCGTTCACTTTCTCTTCAGGTTTCGCTGTCAGCCAAAAAGAAGTTGATGATCTTCTTTTTATTTTTAACCCTATGTATATTGGGTTAATGATTTCAACAAGATAAAACCGTATATTGATCGGGATATTTTCCGCGACTTGCCTTATTTATGTTTTTAAAAATTTCGACTATTGTCCTTATTCCATCGCTGATTATTCAAGGTAATGCAGTCAAAAAAAATACCTTACGCTTGCCAGAACCCGAAGGAAACCGTCAGGGGATCATTGGAACAGGAAAAGCACTGTCTATTTTAATTTTGGGTGATTCGGCAGCCGCAGGTGTCGGGGTCCAAATTCAGGAAGATGCTTTACTGGGGGCTGTGTTGAACCAGTTGTATGCTGGAAGCAAAAACAGGGCATAGCACTGGACAAGTGATTAAAACGGCCAAAACGATGTCGGCTCAACATTTTGATGTGGTGATTACCTCTGTCGGGGTAAATGACATTACCAAACTGACGTCACCTAAAAACTGGATTAAAAAACAGCAGCAACTTTATGCAGAAATTAATCAGAAATTTACCCCTGAACTGATTATTGCTTCTGGTGTCCCGCCTATGAATATGTTCCCGGCTTTACCCAATCCACTGGCCTGGTTATTTGGACAATATGCCAAAGCCATGAATGAAACCCTTGATAAATTTGTTCAACAACAAGCCAATATGCAATGGATTGAGTATGATCTGGAACAATTTAAAGCGCTCAATTTAGAAATGGCGGCCGATGGTTTTCATCCCAGCAAGGAAATCTATACACTTTGGGGACAACAAATGGCAGATAAAATCCGTCAAATGTTTTAAATTAAGCTAAAGACTGATCAATGGGCTGTTATGACCACCGAACTGGAAATTGAAACTCATCCGCTTGAACCGTTCTTACCAGAAAATGCCAAATTACTGATGATGGGCAGTTTTCCACCCCCTAAAAACCGCTGGAAAATGGAATTTTATTATCCAAACTACCAAAATGATATGTGGAAGATTTTTGGTTTGGTTTTCTTTCAAAATAAAGAACACTTTTTAGATATCGCAAACAAAAAATTTAAGGAACAGCAGATCCGAGATTTTTTAAATGAAAAAGGCATCGCAATTTTTGATACGGCATATCAAATCGTTCGCCTAAAAGGCAATGCTTCAGATAAATTCCTGCAAATTTCCAAGCCGACTGATTTAGCCAAGATACTACAACATATTCCACAATGTCACAGCATTATGACCACGGGTGATAAAGCGACAGACACACTGATGCTTTCCATGCCAGAACATACTGAAAAACCGCAAATTGGAAAGTCTTCAAAAACACATTTTGCTGGACGCGATCTTACTTTATATCGTATGCCTTCATCTTCAAGAGCTTATCCTTTAGCAGTTGAAAAGAAGGCTGAAGCCTATGCTCAGCTATTTAAGGAAACAGGCTTACTTTAAGTAAGTTTTGGTGATAACTTGAAGATAAAAAGCATCAAAGATTTTATTGATGAAAAGGCATCATTTTTGGATATTTGACCCATCTAAAAGACTGCACAGTAAAATCCCGTACATGGGTAAAATCAGACCAAATCAATTGACTGCCTTTGGTCCATTTTAGACTTTGAATCCGTCGTGAAATTTGAGCCAGTTCTTCTGCATTGGCCAGACGGAGGTCGCCTATTTCCACATACAGCCGAACCCCAGGATAATCACTAAACTCACCTTTAAATAAGGCTTTTAACCAAAATAATCGGCTGCTATTGACTGCCTGAATGCAGGCTTTGCTATTTTGTGGCAAATTCTGCTGCAACGATTCCGTATAAGTATCAAAGAAAAAGCCAGTTTGGTTTTCTCTAAGAAATAAAGTGCCTATAGGTGTTATTGTTGGCTGCAACTGTGCATCAACCGTGGCAATAGAGCAGTGCATAGCGGCTTTTTGAGCATCATTCATCACTTTACGAATATGCTGCCATTCTTGGTTATTCATTTTAATGTCCTTTTTATTATTTTTAATATTATTCAGTAATATCAAGGACAATTTAATAACACTTTATCAATTCAACTGGTCATTCATACCAATGCCTATGATAAAAAATGAACAAACCCTATTTAAAATGAAACGATGTCCTCAATGAGCAACATCGTTGCACTGAATTTTTAGGCGAATTTTTTTGCAAACGTCACGCAAATAACTACGGCAAAAGAAACAAGAATCATATTTAAACTGATACTTTCACCTAAGAGGATGGCGCAGAGGCTTAATCCTATAAAGGGTTGGATAAGCTGGATCTGACCTACTTTTGCAATTCCACCCATGGCCAGACCTTTGCACCAGAAGAAAAAGCCAATCAACATACTGAAGATTGAAACATAGGCCAAGGCGGCATAAGCAGAATAGGAAACTTCAGTAAAATTATCTGGAAAATAATAAACGGTTAAAATCAGCATACAGGGCAAAGCAAAAATTAATGCCCAACAGATCACTTGCCATCCTCCTAGCGTTCTTGATAAATTCCCACCTTCTGCATAACCCAGACCGCAAGCCAGAACGGCTGCAATCATATATAAATCGCCACTTGAAATGCGATGCGAATGATCATTCATCAGCATAAAGGCAATGACAAAACTACTGCCCAGAAGCGTAAATAGCCAAAATTTTGCACTCGGTCTTTCGCTCGCCCTAAAAACACCAAATATTGCGGTAGATAAGGGCAGTAATGCAACAAAGACCAAAGCGCGAGATGCTGATATATCTTGTAATGCAAGTGCACTAAATAAAGGAAAGCCAACCACGACACCCAAACTGGCAATCATCAGAGACTTATACTGATCAGGATGAGGGCGTTGCTGTTTTAGCCATAATAGACAGATCAGCGCCAATACTGCGGCAATAGTTGCCCGAATTGCAGTTAAAAATGTCGGGTTAAAACCTGTCACTGCTATACGCGTTGCGGGCATAGAACCTGCAAATATCAAAACCCCGATGAAGCCATTAATCCAGCCTATATTTGTTCTGTTCATTTTAAATTGCTCATGAAATTTAGAACAATTTAACTAGAAACTTATCTAATCCAACATGCACAAAGCAGTACAATTTGAAGTAACTGTTATGCTAAATTATTCAGTACAATTGAATTGTAATTGTTAATACATGAAAAAAACTAAAATTGAAATTGTCATTCAGATTATAAAACAACAGATTGCCAGCAAAGGTTTAATGGCCGGTTCACGCTTACCATCAGTGCGTCAGTACGCACAACAATTAAATTATTCTGTTTCAACCATTGTAGAAGCCTATGCGCGACTGGTTGCAGAAGGCCTTATCGAATCCAGATTAGGGGCGGGCTATTACGTCATTGGCAAACCGGTTCAAGTCGTTAATATTGAACAGAACATACATTATGAGAGAGAAATTGATCCCTTATGGATTTCAAGGCAGTCACTCGAAACGACAAATGAAGTGCTCAAGCCCGGCTGTGGCTGGTTGCCCGCAAGCTGGATGCCGGAACAAACCATTCGCAAGGCTTTGAAATTAGCTGCCAAATCAGACAGTGCATTTTTAGTTGATTATGCACTTCCGCATGGACATCTTGCATTAAGGCAGTATATTGCTCGAAAAAAAGAAGTTTATGATTTAAAGATTCATCCGAACCAGATTCTAATGACCGATTCTGCGACCCAATCTATTGATTTGATTTTCAGGTTATTACTGCAGCCGGGCGATATTGTGTTGATTGATGATCCCTGTTATTTCAACTTTCAGGCCTTAATTAAAGCCCATCACTTGCAGGCAGTGGCAATTCCATTTACTGAAAATGGTCCTGATATTCAACATTTTGCCCAAGCCATCCACTTAAAACCTAAAATTTATCTGACCAATTCAGGGATCCATAATCCAACTGGGGCGACGCTTTCCTTAAAAACAGCCTATCAGATTTCCAGAATCGTAGAGCAAAGCAATATGCTGATTATTGAAGATGAGATTTTTGCAGATTTCGAGTATTTACCCGCACCCAGATATGCATCATTAATGGGGCATTCGCATGTGATTCAAATTGGCAGTTTTACCAAAACGCTTTCTGCAGCAGTCCGCTGTGGTTATATCATGAGCGATCTGGCAAAAATTGAAAGTCTGATTGATTTAAAAATTGCGACGCATTTTAGTAACAGTAATTTAAATGCAGAAATTATTTATTAATCGCTAATGGATAGCAGTTATCCCAAACATCTGGATTGGCTCAAAAGACAATTAGTAAAGGCAACCAATGAATCCATACAAAAACTGGCTAAACTAAAAATTCACCCCTGGATTATTCCTAAAGCGGGAATTTTTTTATGGTGCAAATTACCACCGCATATTGAGGCATCAAAACTGTCTAAAATATGTCTGCAAAAAGGCATTATTCTTGCGCCCGGAAATTCATTCAGTCAGGCAGAACATGCCGGGCAATTTATGCGTTTTAATGTCGCGCAATGTATCGATAAAAAAGTGTTTGATGTGCTGTCAGAGGCTATTGAAAACTATCAAAATTATGATGTTTAAATCTATCTGAATAGATTGAAGACTTATCCATCATATTCCACATAATCCCAAAGATTTAAACGGGATTTAATTTCACGGCGAATATTCGGTAGCATAGGTAATAAGGTGCCATCCACCCATAAACTTAAAGCCTGTGCAGAAATATTCTTTTGTTCAGCATCTACAATTTGAGCGCCTTTAACCACGAGCAAGGTTTCTTCATTTGCTTCAGTTTCAAGGCCTTTAAATAACACCTGCAATTCTGAACCCGTATCCTGAATCATCCATTGCAATTCCAGCTGAATATTTTCACTGGATTTCAAAACAGCCTGACCTTCAAGAATTTCAGAATCAGATAAGCAGTCATATTCCACACGAACTTTGGCTAGGAACCATTCTTGATGCCCAAGCTCATTCAGTGTTTTGTAGGGCGTTAAAATATCACTTAAATTAAATTGACGACTTAAATCAAAAAATTGCATTGCAGAGGGTCACGATAGGGAGAAAGTTGAGTTAAATACTCGAAAAATGTAATGTTAAAGCAAAGCACTGAGTGAGTAAAAGCATTGTGCTGATTGATCTAAAATATGTATAAATAGCCTTGAATCTCTTATAAGTCATAATAATATTAATCAAAGAAGTACCAAGCCGGATTGATTTAAAAGATTCACAACATTTAGACAAATGAAGCTGTCTTCTGCGCTTAAATGCATGCACCATGATGGAAGTAAAAGACTTATATGTATTTAATGTCATTACTTTGTGATTACATCAGCCATTCAATTGGGAAATAAGACACTGCTTTCATGGCAAATCTTTGGAATTTTGTGCTTTCCGGGTCATGACTGTATTCAACGACAGATCCATCTTTTTGATGATCGAGCCAAATCACTTCCCCTTGTGCGTCGAGTTTTAATTCATAAGCAATTTGCGGTAAATATTGATCCAGCGATGTAGAAATCTGTTCTTGAAGCACATCTGATTCAACCACCAATCCGACTTCAGTATTTAAATTGGCTGAACGCGGATCAAAGTTAAAT
>Ga0308160_10000625_pt1 | contig 63389 bp, 55 predicted proteins | sample PhyFR1_FD_201036 | JGI IMG/M metagenome (GOLD analysis project Ga0308160, IMG submission 201036) | Phyllosphere microbial communities from UC Gill Tract Community Farm, Albany, California, United States - DLSLF.R1 | ecosystem: Host-associated > Plants > Phyllosphere > Unclassified | place: USA... | reverse complement strand
AATCAATTTTATTGCTTCAACTTTAAATTCTGCGGTGTAAGTCTTCTGTTTCTTGCTCATGGTAAACTCCTGATGAGTGTCTATAGTTTACCAAGTTAAAACCTCCTGTTTTCTCAGCACACATCAAGGCACATGGACAGCAGGTGCTCCAGATGGATTAGGTGCTTTAAAGCCTACTTTTCCCAGCTATGGGATTTATAAGGTTCGTTTGAATTCAGATGGTACTTTATTACCTTTGAATCATATTCAAGTCGCTAATCCATCCTGGTTAGTCTTTGCTAAAAATCACCAATATCTTTATGCAACTAATGAAGACAATAGCGATATTTTCGGTAAGGTATCGGCATTTAAAATTGATAAAGAAGGTAATTTAAAGTTCTTAAATGCTGTAAATAGTCTGGGACAACAGCCAACACATGCTGAAATTTCTCCAGATAACCGATTTTTGTTTGTTGCCAATTACTCTGCTCGACCTGGGCATGCCGGCGTTTCAGTTTTTGCAATCCAGGCAGATGGCTCAATAGGAAAACCTGTACAGAAGATCTCCTTCTTAAAAGGAAGCAATGCATCACCTGATCGACAAGCAGATGGACATGCACATTCCATTATATTTAGTCCGGATAAAAAGACGGTTTACTTAACCGATTTAGGGAGCGATCTTATTCGGGCTTATGAATATATTCCAAAATCCAAACAACCCTTAAAAAAAGCAAAACAGTTAGATTTACCTTTCCCTGCAGCAAGTGGTCCTCGTCATCTGATTTTTAGCAAAAATGGTGATTATGCTTATGCCACCACGGAAATGGGAGCACAAATAATTGTTTTTAAAAAAGTGAATGGTAAATATAAAACAGTTCAGCAAGAAAATTTAACTGACCAGATGGATGCATCCTTTAAAGGAGGAGCAGGTTTAATTTTCTCTCCAGATCAACATTTTTTATATGCAGGAAATCGTCGTAAAAGTAATGAGATTGTGGCATACGCGGTTAATCAAGAAACAGGAAGATTAGCCTTGGTTGATCGTTATGCAAGCGGGGGCATGGAGCCAAGAGCATTTGCTATTGATGCATCAGGACATTATTTAATTGTAGCCAACGTATTTAGTAATACCATAAGTCAGTTTAAACGAGATCTGAATACAGGTAAATTAACTCCAACGCAAATTGCTTTACAGGTGGGTTTGCCGACAGATATCAAGTTTATTCCAAAATAAATAAAACTGTTCTCTTAAAAAACCAAAAGTAAAAATGGTAAATAAAAAGAGACCCATACAGGGTCTCTTTTTATTGTTCTTAGATTGAATCTCGGGTCATTTCACCGTTTACCAGTCTCAGAAGTTTTAGCGGATTTTCATCCCGCAATGCTTCCGGTAATAAACTTTGCGGATAGTTCTGATAGCACACTGGACGTAAATAACGGTCAATCGCCAATGTACCTACCGAGGTACCACGTGCATCTGAAGTCGCAGGATAAGGTCCACCATGTACCATGGCATCACTTACTTCTACCCCGGTTGGATAACCATTTAGCAATAAGCGCCCGGCTTTTTCTTCCAATACCGGTACCACATCTGCAAAGACGCCTAAATCTTCCTCATCTGCAATCAGGGAAGCCGTCAACTGGCCATTCATGCTGCCCAGTGCCTGGATCAGTTGTGCATGATCTTCAACTTCTATCACAATAGTTGTCGGACCAAAGATTTCTTCTTGTAGCAATTGATCGCCTGCAAGTAATAGCTCAACATCGGCTTTAAACAGTTGAGGTTGAGCTTGGTCGCCTTGTTGAGCTTGACCCGCTAAATGTTCAATGCCTTGATGTTTGGTTAAATGCTCCAGACCTGATACATAGCTTTTTAATGTGCCTGCATTCAACATGGTTTGCGCAGTTTTGGCATTCATGATTTCAGTCAGTTGAACAATCAGCTGTGTATATTCTGGCGATTTAATTCCGAGAATCAGACCGGGATTGGTACAGAACTGACCACAGCCCATGACTACCGAATCTGCCAAATCCTGTGCAATCTGCGAACCACGACTTTTTAATGCGGCAGGCAGCATAAGCATCGGATTAATACTGCTCATCTCAGCAAATACTGGAATGGGTTGTGGACGTGCAGCTGCCATATCACAAAGTGCTCGACCGCCCTTCAATGATCCGGTAAAACCGACCGCCTGGATCAGCGGGTGTTTTACTAAGGTTTCGCCCACGCCATTGCCATAGACCATGTTAAATACGCCTTTGGGCATATTGGTTTTCTCGACAGCACGTTCAATGGCTTGAGCGACCTGGTCAGCTGTTGCCATATGACCGCTGTGTGCTTTCACCACAACTGGACAACCTGCCGCTAAAGCTGAGGCGGTATCACCACCTGCTGTTGAGAATGCCAGCGGAAAGTTACTTGCACCAAAGACTGCAATTGGCCCTACACCGATTTTAATCTGACGTAAATCTACACGAGGCATCGGCTTGCGATCAGGCAAGGCGGTATCAATACGGGCACCCAGGAAATCACCCCGACGTAATACCTTAGCAAATAGACGCATTTGGCCACTGGTACGTCCCCGTTCACCTTGTAAACGTGCAAGGGGTAAGGCAGTTTCCTGAGAAATAATATTCAGGAAATCCTCACCAAGCGCATCCAGTTCATCTGCAATCGCTTCTAAAAACAGAGCGCGCTGTTCAGGGGATGTATGGCGATAGCTTTTAAAAGCCTGGCTGGCTGCTTCACAAGCCTGATTCACTTCTTGCTCTGTGGCTTGATGAAATTCATAAGCCAATGCTTCACCTGTCGTTGCATTAAAGCTTTGCAGCAACTTGTTCCCTTGTGCGCTGCGTGAGCCAGCAATAAAGTTTTGTCCAATGACCATGTTATATTCCTTAAAGTGTAATTACTGCACCGATCGGTAATTCAGGTTGAGTATTTGCAAGTTTATTTTTCAGAGGATGACCAAATTCTTTTATTTCAATTTCAAATTCATCGCCCACTTGTGCTTGCATACCATCGGCAAAGGACAAAGTAGCGGTACCGAAGTAATGAATATGGACATCACCAGGTTTTAGGAACTGTTGATATTTAAAATGGTGATATTCAAGATTACTCAAGCTGTGACACATATTGTCTTCACCTGATAAAAATTCTTTTTCCCAAATCACTTCGCCATTGCGACGTAAACGACTTGTCCCTACCAAATGTTCTGGAAGTTTACCTGTGCGTAGCTCGGGACCATAACTGCAAAAACGTAATTTGGAATGTGCAAGGTATAGATAGTTACGACGCTCCATAACGTGATCTGAATATTCATTTCCAAGCGCAAAACCAATACGATATGGCTTTAAATCTGGACCAATGACATATAAACCGGCAATTTCAGGTTCTTCTCCACCATCTTCTGCAAAAGGAGGTAGAGGTAATTCCATACCAGGACGCACAACGATTGAACCATCGCCTTTATAAAACCATTCTGGTTGTGCGCCAATTTGGCCTTCTGAAGGTTTCCCTTTTTCAATACCCCATTGGAACATACGCATAGTATCAGTGACTGATGCTGTATCATTTAAGTTTTGCTGATGCATTTTATCTCGTGCAGAAGCAGAACCTAAATGTGTTAAACCTGTACCAGAAATAAAGCAATGTGCTGTATCAGGATGATCTAATGGTGGAAGAACTTTAAGATTTGAAAGTAGTTCTTGATAATCATAAGTTTCATCAGCATATCCCAAGTGTTGAACTTGTTGTTCTAAGCTAAATTTATTTTGAATTGCCATTAAGGCTAAATCCCGAACTGTCTCAACTTCATTTACACGTTTAACAATATTATTTTCTATAATACCAACAGCTCGTTGTTCAGCAGTATTTTCAAACTGGATTACATTCATCAGGAATTCCTTTTACGATTGTTCACTAACATTCAATTTTTGAGATTTGTTTCTTTCTAATTTTGAATATACGAAATAAGTCAAAATTAGACCGAAGACCATAACTACAGATAAGAAGTACAGACCTGCGGCCATATTGCCTGTGTATTCTTTTAACAAGCCGATTCCATAGGGTCCAAGATAACCCCCTAAATTTCCAACTGAATTAATTAGTGCAATTCCTGCCGCTGCACTTGCACCTGTCAAGAAGCGCCCTGGAAGTGTCCAGAAAACTGCAGTAGTAGAAAATAAACAGAATGCAACAATTGATAATGCAGCCAACTGCATCACAGGAGAATGCAACCATGCACTTAAAAACATGGCACAAGCACCAACCGCATAAAGGAAGCCTAGATGTCCATAACGGTCATTTAAACGGTCAGTACTACGCGGAATAATTAATAGACCGATAATGCCGAACACATAGGGAATGCTTGATAAAAAGCCGACTTGCAAATCACTACCTCCACCAAACTGTTTGATGATGGTAGGAAGCCATAAATTTAAACCATAGATGCTTAGAGTCACAGGCAAATAATAAAGTGCAAGGGTTAATACACGTTTATCTTTTAAAGCATGTAAAGGATTCGCATGTCGAGTCTGTTCATACTCAGATTCATCTTTTATTAATTCATTTTTTAACCAATTTTTTTGTTGATCTGTTAACCAATTAACTTTATTAATATCATCTGGTAAGTATAAATATGTCGGTAGGGCAAGGATAACTGCAGGCAAACCTACTGCAATAAATAACCACTGCCAACCGTGCATATTTGCAACACCATCCATGCCGAGTAATGCTCCCGCCAATGGACCTGCAACCATCATCGCAATCGGCTGAGAAAGTACGAACATTCCCATGATTTTTCCACGATGACGCACTGGATACCATTGAGTAATTAAATACAAAACACCAGGAAAGAAACCTGCTTCAGCCACACCCAGTAAGAATCTTAATGCATAAAAACTTTTGGGCCCCTCGATCAATGCCATTGCCATGGTGATTAGACCCCATGTTAATAAAATTCGAGTGAACCACTTCCGTGCTCCAAATTTATCTAAAAGCAAATTACTTGGAACTTCAAACAGGAAATAACCAATGAAGAATAAACCTGCTCCAAGCCCATAGGCTGCATCACCTATTCCTACATCAGCACCCATATGTAAATGAGCGAAACCGACTGCAGCACGGTCAATATAAGCCACTAGATAAAGTATGACTAATGCGGGGATGAGTTTATGAGTAACCGTCCGTATAACATCCTTTTCGAAATCCATATTCGACTCCACTTTCCATTTAATTCTTAGCATCATGCTATAGGAGAAATTTTATAAAATATAAGATATAGTAATACTATTTAAATTTCAAACGCTTTTAAAAGCAATTTATTTGGTGTATTTTACTTGTTAATATTTAAATAGTAATACTATATAGGGATATAGGCATGTCGAAAAAGAAAGCTTTACGTTCAGCAGCTTGGTTTGGAACTACAGATAAAAATGGATTTATGTATCGTAGTTGGATGAAAAACCAAGGAATTCCAGATCATGAATTCGATGGAAGACCAATTATTGGTATTTGTAATACTTGGTCAGAATTGACCCCATGTAATGCACATTTCCGCAAAATTGCCGAACATGTAAAGAAAGGAGTTTTAGAAGCAGGAGGTTTTCCTGTTGAATTTCCTGTGTTTTCAAATGGTGAATCAAACTTACGTCCTACAGCAATGTTGACTCGCAACTTAGCCAGCATGGATGTAGAAGAAGCTATTCGCGGTAATCCAATCGATGGGGTCGTTTTATTGACTGGATGTGATAAAACCACTCCGGCTTTACTTATGGGTGCAGCAAGTTGTGATGTTCCAGCGATTGTAGTTACTGGTGGTCCAATGCTAAATGGTAAACACAAAGGTAAAGACATTGGTGCAGGTACGATCGTTTGGCAAATGCATGAAGAATTAAAAGCAGGAAAAATTGATCTTAACGATTTTTTATCTGCAGAAGCCGGTATGTCCCGTTCAGCAGGTACATGTAATACGATGGGTACTGCCTCAACCATGGCATGTATGGCTGAAGCATTAGGCACTTCTTTACCTCATAATGCAGCTATTCCAGCAGTAGATTCACGTCGTTATGTCTTGGCACATTTATCAGGCATGCGTATTGTTGATATGGTGAAAGAAAACCTTACCCTATCTAAAATTTTAACTAAAGAAGCCTTTGAAAATGCAATTAAAGTGAATGCTGCTATTGGCGGGTCAACCAATGCGGTGATTCATTTAAAAGCGATTGCTGGACGTATTGGGGTGAATTTGGAACTTGATGACTGGAATCGTGTCGGCCGAGGGATGCCAACCATTGTAGATTTGCAACCATCTGGTCGCTTCCTGATGGAAGAATTCTATTATAGCGGTGGTCTGCCAGCAGTTTTACGCCGTATGGTGGAAAATAACTTATTACCTCATCCTCAAGCACTGACTGTCAATGGTCAATCGATTTGGGAAAATTGTCAAAACTCTCCTATTTATAATGATGAAGTCATCCGCCAAATTGATAATCCACTTCGTCAAGATGGTGGTATGTGTATTTTACGCGGTAATTTGGCACCTAAAGGCGCAGTACTTAAACCTTCGGCAGCTTCTCCAGAATTAATGAAACACCGCGGTCGTGCTGTCGTTTTTGAAAACTTTGATGATTATAAAGCTCGTATTGCTGATCCAAATTTGGATGTAGATGAAACTTGTATTCTTGTATTGAAGAATGCAGGTCCTAAAGGTTATCCAGGCATGGCTGAGGTTGGAAATATGGGCTTGCCACCAAAAATTTTAGAAAAAGGTATTACGGATATGGTGCGTATTTCTGATGCACGTATGAGTGGCACTGCTTACGGAACAGTTGTATTGCATGTCGCACCTGAAGCAATGGCAGGTGGTCCGTTAGGCGCTGTAAAAAATGGTGACTTTATTGAACTTGATGCCTATGCGGGTAAATTACATCTAGATGTAAGTGATGAAGAATTACAACAGCGTTTAGCAAACTTAGAAGCACCTCCTGCACCTAACTTTATAGGTGGATATCGTCAACTTTATGTTGACCATGTCTTACAAGCAGATGAAGGTTGTGACTTTGATTTTCTTGTCGGGTGTCGCGGATCGGAAGTCCCACGTCATTCTCACTAAGTTGCTAAAAAATAGATGATCTTGTGAAATCATAAGGTCATCTATACCATACTAAGGTCAAATGTGATTAATTGCAGAATATGAGTAACGCCGACTATAAAAATCCTGTTCCAAGTAAAAGCCAACATGCGCTGATTGTTCAACAATTGGGCTTAAAAATCGTATCTGGTGAAATTCCAGAAAACGAAAAATTACCCTCAGAGGCTGAGTTGTGCGAGGAGTATCAGGTTAGTCGTCCAGTTTTCCGTGAAGCGATACGTGTTTTAAATGCCAAAGGATTAACATATTCCCGGCCACGTATTGGTACCGTGGTTCGTCCTAAAGAAGAATGGTATTTACTCGATCCTGATGTTTTATTTTGGTTAATCCAGACGACTCCTGAAAATGAATTCTTTAAAACTTTATCTACTGTGCGTCGTGTGCTAGAACCAGAACTCGCATATATTGCAGCGAGTACAGCTACAGAAGACGATATACAAAATATAAAGAATGCTTATGAAGGTATGGAAAAAGCCAAAAATGTAGAAGAATTTATGCAGCCTGATATTCAATTTCACCTGGCCATCGCAAAAGCAACACATAATGATTTACTAGCTTATATGTCGAAAATGTTGGTATTGCCTTTACAGCAATCCATAAAGGTCACCAGTTTACGCCCTAATTTGCAAGGTCATTCATTACCGCGCCACAAAGCGATTTTAACTGCAATAGAAAACAAAGATCCCCTATCTGCAAGACACGCTTCTTTAGTGCAATTAGATGACACCAAAATGGCTTATGACTTAATCAAAAAATAAGTTTAAGTCCCTCTTTTTAATTTTATTTAGATATATAGATTTATGAAAACTTTGAAAATTACGTGCGCTGAAAAAGGTGTATTAATTAATAAAGCATTTAGCTTTGATTTCCCAGTGGAATACACTGAGTATGAACAACTAAGTCAACAGCAATTTTATCATCAAGTCAGGGATCAAGATGTCATTATTATTAGTGATTTAAAAGTAGATGAACAAATTCTAGAAAATAATCCAAATCTTAAATTATTGGCATTATGTTCTACAGGCTATGATCATGTAAACGTAGATTTACTTAAATCAAAGAATGTGAAGATTTGCAATATTCGTGGCTATGCCGGGGATGCTGTTGCAGAACATGCTTTTATCTTAATGATGAATCTGATTAAAAATTTTGGTGTTCAACTCAATGCTGTGCAAAGTAGGGCTTGGTCTGAAGGATCAGTATCATTTTACTTAGCAGCCCCAATGCGTGAATTAAACAATAAAACGTTAGCAATTTTGGGTAAAGGAGAAATTGGTAAAGCTTTAGCAGAGAAAGCCCAAGCATTTGGAATGAATGTAATTTTCAGTGAACGTAAAAATGCTGAAAAATGTCGAGAAGGATATGTACCATTTGAGCAAGCAATCCAACAAGCCGATATACTTTCATTACATTGTGAATTAAATGATGAAACACGTGGCATGATTGATCAAAATGTTCTGAAGCAAATGAAGAAAGACAGTATTCTGATTAATGTCGGACGCGGTGGCTTGGTGAATAATCAAGACGTTGTTCAAGCCTTAAAAAATAATGAAATTGCCGGTTTTGGTGCAGATGTTCTGGATCAAGAGCCTCCTGCTCAAGATCATCCATTACTTAACATAAATCATCCCAATGTGATGATCACAGCTCATATAGCTTGGGCAACAGATGAAGCCCAAGAAAGACTATTTTCAATTATAGAGAGCAATATTAATCAAAATATTAAAGGCCATTCGCAAAATCTAATTTAAAATAGAGTCTGTAGAAATTTGTGGGCAACGAAATACCATGGGTTCACCAAATAGATATCCGCCACCGTACAAGGTTTAATATAAAACTATGAATAAAGTGTTTACGGCCGACCCCTAATATAGCAATTAGTACGAACCTGAAAGTTATAGCTGTACTGGCGGACGAAAAAAAATTGTTGAACTCCCGGTACACGATGAAGTGGGAATTAAGCTGTAAAACTTTAAGCTCTTAGAAGGATTCAAACGAGTTGGCCAATCATCCTATATGCAGCAAATCCGCTGACTTTAATTCGTGCCAGCTCCTTAATAAAGTGTGTATTTACCTGCCCGATAACTTAAACAGCAATAAAGTGATCACTTCCGCGCGCTTATCCCTGAGCATTGAAAATGACACATAGGGTTTAATTATTAAGCGAATCACTTTGAATGCGGCCATCTACTAAATTGATAGTGCGATCACAGGTCGCGGACAGGCGTGGATCATGCGTGACCAGCAGTACAGCACAATCACGTTCGCGATGTACTTTACGGAACAGCTCAAACATTTCAGCAGCGGTCTGGGTATCCAGGTTGCCTGTAGGTTCATCGGCTAACAGTAATGCAGGCTCAGTAATCAATGCCCGGGCAATGGCCACCCGCTGTTGCTGCCCACCCGAAAGTTCATTCGGTTTACGGTCAGCGAACTTTTCCAGTCCCACCGCAGCCAGTAATTCACGCGCTCGATCTAGAGCTTGCGTATCGGGCTTGCCCCGGGTCAGCATCAATGGCATGAGCACGTTATTTAAGGCGGTAAAGGCCTGGATAAGGTAGTGAAACTGAAACACAAAACCGATACTGTTGCCGCGTAGCGCGGTGCGTCTGGTATCATCCATACTACTTGTAGGCTGACCCAGTAAATAAAGCTCGCCGCTGCTGGGTTTATCCAGCAAACCCAGAATATTCAACAGGGTACTTTTACCCGAACCAGACGGACCAATCAGCGCAGCAAAGTCGTTGCGCTCAATACACATATCAATCCCATGTAATATTTCCACCTCATTGGGCTGACCAATATTATAAGATTTACGCAGTGCTTCCAGACGTAGCACTTCTTGAGACTGATCAGACATGACGAATCGCCTCCACTGGATCGAGTGCGGCTGCCCGGCGCGAGGGTACAGCTGCAGCCAGCACGCCAGTCAGTGTAGCCAGTAACACTGCCAGCATCACCAGCTTTATAGAAACAGGAATATAAAACAAGCCTGGGCCAAAACTATTAAACACCCAGACCAGCACATAGCTGGCCGCACTGCCTAGAATCGAACCGAGCAAGCCAAATATTGCGCCCTGAAATAAGAAAACTCTTAAGATTTGCGATTGGGTCGCGCCCGTCGCGCGCAAAATGCCAATTTCCCGAGTACGCTGCACTACACTGACCGACATGACGCTGGCAATCCCAAAGGCCACTGAAATCGCCACAAAGACAATAATCATATTGGTCGACAGACTCTGCGCTGTAATCGCATTCATGAGCTGTGCATTGGTTTCAATCCAGCTTTCGGCTTTGAGTGAGGTCAAGCGTCCGATCTGTGCAGCAATGTCATCTGCCTCAAAAATATCTGCGATGGTCAGGTCGATCACCGTGACCCCGCCCGGCAAACTGAGCAGCGATTGTGCCTGTTTCAGGTCCAGATAAACGTAGCGTGCATCCAGTTCGCGTACCCCCAGTTCAAATATCCCGGAGATATTGACTACTGCACTGTTCTCCTGACCGGTATCCAGCCGTAACTTGCTGCCGACCTGTACGCCCAGATCTTTGGCCAGCTGGCTGCCAATCAGGACGTCGTCAGCGCCGACGCGTAACTGGCCACTCTGCAAATATTCTTTGAGCGGAATGATCTGTTGATAACGCTCTAGATTGATACCGACCAATGCGACCGATTCGACTGCATCACCGCGTTGCACAAAGGCAGGCCCGGACACTACGGGTGAAACAGCCGTCAATATGGGTAACTGGTCCAAGGTCTCGGTAATCTGCTGCCAGTTATTGATCGAACGCAGCCGCTGTGCCCGTTTATCTTCCTGCAGCAACTGTACAGTGCCGGCTGCAGGCCGCACAACCTGATTCACCTCATCCGGTGACAGCAAACGGATATGCGCCTGCGTGCCCAAAGTACGCTCGACGATATTTGATTGCAAGCCTTGAATTAAAGCACTAATAAACACGATTACAGCCACACCCACTGCGACGCCCACAGTGATCATGATGGACTGCGCACGGCCCTCGCGCAAAAAACTGATCGCGATCGTCCACTCTGTCCAAAGCCGCCCGAAAAAGTTTTTCAATCGAATTTCACCGGTAATTCATTTTTGCTGTCTGTGTCATCCGCTGGATGATTCAATGCTGTTTTTTGCAGTTTTAAGCGTACCCGCGCTCCATCTTTTAATGAAGATTCGGCATCAGCCAGTACCTGGTCGCCCTGACTCAATCCTGAAACTACTTCCGACATAGCCAGGCCACGTAGACCTAAAGTGACTAGTTGATGCTGTATTTTTCCATCACGCACCAGTAGCACTACGGCCTTATTGCCTTTGATGCTGCTTAAAGCATCATTGGGAATGGTCAATGCCCGCTCACGTCTGCCCGTTTCGACATTTACCGACACCGTCATATCCTGGCGCAGAAAATCTGGCACGGGGTCAACCGTTAATCTCACCTCTACCGTCCCGCGCTGTGGATCAATACTCGGCGCAATAAAATTAATACGGGCAGGAAAAGACTGATCAGGGTAAGAATCGGCAATCACGGCTGCATTTTGCTGCAAGGCAAGCCGGGATAAGTTTCTTTCATCCAGCGGCACCCGAATTTCGGTATTGCCATTCAGTGCAATAGTAAATAAGGTCCGGCCGGGCTGGACCAGATCGCCCGGCTCTACATCGCGGGTCAGCACCGTACCTGCAACGCCAGCTCGTATTTTCGTTTTGGCCAGCTGGGCTTGTGCTGCGACAAGCTGTTCGCGAAGCTTCGCTTCCTCGACTTGACCTGGGGCCAGTGCTGCCGCTTTTAAGCGGGTTGACTCAAAATTATTACGCGCGACTCGTTCCGCTTCTACCGCCTGTTCTATTTCTTCAGCCGACAGTATCCCGGCTTCTGCATTACGTCTACGCGCCGCTTCCCGGCTGGCCTGTTCTAGTTGTGCTTTGGCACTGGCCAATTCTGCCGCTGCCTGTGGACGTCTGCTGCTTGCTAGTTCGGTCAGTGCAACTTCAGCTTGCCGCACCTGGGCAAGCAGTTCATCTGATTTTAGCACCACTAGCAGGTCACCTGGGGAAACCTGATCCCCTTCTTGTACCAGTCGCTCAAGGACCACACCGGTAATTTCACTGCCCACCTGCGCACGTGATACTGTCGCTACCCGTCCAGTTGCCACCACGGTTTGCACCAGAGGCGTCGATGCAATGCGATAACCTGTCAACAGCGGTCCCTGCCACCATCGAAACAGGGCAAATCCCGCTGCAAGTATGAGCAGTACGATAATAATCACAGATTTATAGCGAGCAACGCGCAATGAGCCTCTCCAGTTCAGTTTAAAAGCATCATACTGCAATTGGCAGAGCAGCTGTATTTCTATTGTTTTATACTTTGATAAAAACCTACAATTCTCTAATCCGTTTTGCAGCGTTTTGTAGCCCGTTAAGTTTAGACCCTAATCCAGCAGATTCCAGTCTCAGGATAAATTTTTGCTAAAGGCTGGTTTAGTGGACTGGAGAGCAGGATAAATTGATAAAGCTTGAGAAGCCATTTTTAGAGGTATTGATATCTTTTATTCAATGCTCAATCAAAGCATCAATTAAAACAGCTCAGCAATTAAATTATTATTCTGGCATTCATTTTGCTTAACAATATTACGTTTTATGAAAATAGTAATATTGGGGCAAATATAGATGAGTTATGTTGCAAAAGAACTCAGTCAAAGGAACAAGCTTTTACTCGGCTTATCATCTTTCCTGATCCCTATTCTGATTTGGTGTGCAGTCAGCTATTTGCCTTTTATTTGGCATCCACAAGTACAGATTACCCATTCAGGCAGCGTGACCTATTTACAAGCCGAGAGCCGCGTCGATAAAAATACCTTCTATCGTGAAGCGCAAAATGCCGTGAATGCCGGATTGCTCCCGCCACAAGGCAAATTGGTAAATCCGATTTATTTACCTGCCCCGCATGAAGTTGCCAAAGCCTTAGTCACTGCATTTGTTACCCCACCGGTACAAGCGGATGCACCCTGGTTTCACCAAAGCTTATGGCACAGTATTAAAATTGTCTTTACGGCTTTTTTCATTGCCTCGCTGGTTGGTATTCCACTGGGAATTTTATGTGGTTTTTCATCAAGTATCTCGCAGCTGACCGAACCCTTTGTTGAGTTTTTCCGTTATTTACCTGCACCAGCCTTCGGTGCTTTGGCGGTTGCCATTTTAGGGATCAATGATGCACCAAAAATTGCCATCATTGTGATTGGGACGCTGTTTCAACAAATTTTGATTATTGCCAATACCACACGGATGGTCGATCGTGGCCTGATTGAAGCCGGATACACCTTAGGCACCCATAAACTCAAAAGTCTATTTCACGTCGTCATTCCTGCTGCATTACCCGATATTTACCGAGATTTACGCGTGCTTTTGGGCTGGGCATGGACCTACCTGATTGTGTCTGAGCTGATTGGCACAACTTCAGGGATTACCTGGTTTATTACTCAACAAGCGCGCTATCAAAACTTTGACAATGTCTATGCCGCGATTTTGATTATTGGGGTGATTGGACTGTTATGCGATGTGATTTTAATGAAACTCGGGCAACGCATGTTTAAGTGGAAAGCAGGAGCAAAATAATGACAACAGAATTAAAACCAGAAGCATTTGATGCACAGCAGTATTTTGAGCGCATCTATGCCCGTCCGGTCATTTTAGAAGCAAAAAAACTCAGTCAAGTGTTTGGAACAGATAAAGCAAAGCGCACCGTTTTAAATCAACTGGATTTAAAAATTCACAAGCGCGAATTTATTTGTGTGATTGGACCATCGGGTTGTGGTAAATCGACCTTTAGCCGGGTCGTGGCAGGACTTGATGGCTACAGCAGTGGCGAAATCCTGGTCGATGGTCAGCCGATTCATGGCCCGAGTCCAGAGCGTGGCATGGTGTTTCAGGGGTACACCCTCTTTCCCTGGAAAACCGTCAAAGAAAACGTCATGTTTGGCCCGAAGATGAAAGGTCAAAGTCATGCCAGTGCCGAAGCACATGCTAGAGAATGGATTAATATTATTGGTCTGGAAAAATATGAAAACCATTATCCGAATGAGCTTTCTGGCGGGATGAAACAACGGGTTGCGATTGCCCGTGCACTGGTCAATGAACCCAAAATATTGCTGATGGATGAACCTTTTGGTGCACTTGACCCGCATACCCGGCAAAAGATGCAATGCCATTTGATGGATCTTTGGCAAAACATCGACATCACCATTATTTTTGTCACCCACGATATGGATGAAGCGATTTTACTGGCCGATCGGATTGTGGCTTTAAAGGCCAATCCCGGTGAAATTAAAGAAATTATTGAAGTTGATTTATCACGCCCTCGTTCGCCGGAGCTGTTACTCACCCCAGAATTTAAACGCTTACGTGAACGGGTCGATTTTCTGGTCCATGCACAAGAAGACGAACTTGATCCTGCGCTGGAAGATCTACCGGTTATTCCACGCATGACCAAAGTCAGCACAACAAAATAAATCTTAAGGCCTGTGGGACGACCCAGAGGTTTTCACGCTGTGTTGGACGACCAACAATTGAGGTGATTGCGATGCAAACGCACTATGTACTCCCCCTTGTTGATATCTCAAAACTGCAAAGTTGCGCCTTATCAGATCGACTTGAAGTCGCGGCAGCTCTGGACAAAGCCTGTAAAGACACCGGTTTTTTATATTTAACAGGTGAACAGTTTAATTTTGAATATGCTCAAGATTTAATTCAGACGGCTAAAGCGTATTTTGAGCAGGATCTTGAAGTTAAAATGCAGCGCTATATTGGCTTATCCAAAAACCATAGCGGCTATGTACCGGTTGGAGAAGAACAATTTTCTGGACAGAGTTATGATTTAAAGGAAGCCTTTGATGTCAATTATGATTATCAAGGTGCAAAAACTGATTGTCCATTACTCGGGCCTACGCTTTGGCCAGAGGATGCCCAGTTTAAGCGCACAGTGAGTCAGTATTACCAGCATTTACGCGGCATTAGCCAGCAGATCTTTCGAGCTTTTGCTTTAGCACTGGGAGTAAATGAAGATTTTTTTGATGCCAAAATTACTGAAGCACCAAGCCAGCTGCGTTTAATTCATTATCCTTACAATCCAGAAGTTAAAGATGCTGAAGGAATTGGTGCGCATACCGATTATGAGTGCTTTACCTTACTTTTGCTGACGGCGCCAGGTTTACAAGTATTCAATAAACAAGGCGAATGGATCGATATTCCGCTCATTGAAAATACCCTGGTGATGAATATTGGCGACATGATGGAAATTTTGTCCAATGGTAAATATCTGGCCACCAAACATCGGGTTAAAAAAGTCGGTGAAGAGCGTTATTCCTTCCCGCTGTTTTGTGCCTGCAATTACGATACCGTGATTGAACCGGTTGCGGAAACAGATACACCGCGATATGCAGCCTTGATTGGCGGTGAGCATCTGTTTAATCAAACCGCGCAAACCTTTCAATATTTAAAGCAACGGATTGCATCGGGTGAACTGGTCTTAAAAAATGCAGTGCCCTTGTCTTCTTTCGGTTTAGATGAAATAGCGGAGCAAATGGCATGAACCTGTTCAAAATTCTTCCCCAAATACCCGAAAGCCAAACCACCGCTGGCCCGATCCCATCTTACTTGTATGGTGCATTCAGACGGAAGAGTATTAGTTTTTTTAATGGCCTGACTGATGAAGACAGCATTGTGTATTGGTTTCAATCGCGCAGTTTCACCATCGACTTGCGCTTAAAGCATCGCAGAGGAACCCCTGCCCATGAACGTCAGGGCTGGATTGGCAACACGCTTTGGGATGCCGAGCAAGCATTGCTTTCATGGCAGGTTGCTGACACTGCAAATTACCAGAACCATGTGCAATGGCCCGAGCCTGCAAAACTGCATGCCATCGGCAACTGTATTTTGGAGTTTTCACCCAGCAATGTCTATGTGGAAGACTGGCGTCAGCAAGTCCATTCAGGTCTGTATTTAGGCCTCAGATTAAAAACGGCAGTTGATGTTGAACGTGGCGAACAGCTGAATATGGATGGCGGCCTGATTATCTGTGATCAATACGTGGCCTATACACTGACGCGTTTGCCGGAAATACAGAATCTCGTGAGTCATTTGGATTTAACTGCAGATGGTCTGGAAACCCATACGATTGAACAGATTGAAAGCTTTGAAGTCTCTATAGGCACTGATGGCCACACGAAATCTTATTCGACCTCATCCGGGCAAAGCGATCAGCCATTTAATTTTGACGCTTTTGACCGCATCGATGATTTCACTTTAAAGCAACGTACGTGCTTAAACGGGCGTCAAATTGACTTGATTTTTGACATTGATGTCTATCAGTCAAATTACCTGTTTCAACAGCAGACGCCCACCACACCAGACAGTGAACATTGGTTAAAGACTGAAGAAAGTCACCTCTTGCATCACGCTAAATTGACCCTGTAGGCGACCTATGTCTTTTATTTATTTATCTATTGCGATTATTGCGGAAGTCATAGCCACTTCTGCATTAAAAGCATCCAATGGATTTAGCATCTTATGGCCTGCTATCGCTACGATTATTGGCTATGCCATCGCCTTGTTTTTCCTGTCATTGACCATGAAAACCATTCCGATGGGCATTGCTTATGCCATTTGGTCAGGTGCCGGCATTATTTTAATCTCAACCGTGGGTTTATTGGTCTATAAGCAACAGCTTGATATTCCTGCTTTAGTTGGTTTGGGCTTTATGATCGTGGGTATTATCATTATTAATGTCTTTTCCAAAAGTACAGAACTTTAAGCTTTGCATGCGAATAATAAAAAATCCCCGAAATGGGGATTTTTTATATCGCTACATTGAAGATTAAAGCATCCCAAATCAGGGCTAGAGATGCTGAACTTCATGCCAGGCTTATTTCAGTTCTTCAATCAACGTGGGCACAATCATGCTGTCGACATTCATTTCCGTGCTGTAAATACCATTGCTGACATTGAATTTATTGACGTGATAACTGGAACCATAAATTGAATCAAAGCCTGTTCCCTTGGTGAATACTTTTTTGTTTGCCTCTAGATCAAGTAAATGCGTGCCGTTAATAAACTGTTCATACACTTTTGCATCGACACCGACCCGTTTAGACATAATGGCCGCTGCATCGGCACGTGTTGCAGGGTCGTTAATGTATTTAACGGTTTTATCCCAGACCTGGATGATCTTTTTCCATTGCTCTTTATTGGCTTCTAAATGCGATGGATTAACCGTTAAGGTATCGTAAATTAAACCGGGTTTATCTTGAGAAGTGAAAATCACTTTGGCACCCGCCACTGAGCTCAACGCCTGATTGGCCACAGGTTGCCAAACTGCAATGGCATCAATATCGCCTGTTGCAAAGACCTGAGGCAATTCATTGGTCATGCTATTGACCAGTTTTACATCCTTTAAACTAATTTTTGCATCATCTAAAGCGGTCGATAATAGCAAGTGATCGACCAGGCCTTTTTCAGTGGCAATGGTTTTGCCTTTTAAATCCTGGATGGTGTTAATGCCGTTTTTCGCAATGATCACATCATTCCCTGCAGAATAATCCGTTGCCATGATCATTACGCCTTTGCTACCGCCAGAACCTGTGACCAGATTATCGCCGTTGGTGACCATGACTGCATCCAGTTGATTCGCTGCAAAAGCAGACAGGGATGCCGAGTAATCAAACCATTTGAAGTCTGCATTGACACCTGCCTCCTTCAACCAGCCCTTTTCAATCGCGACTTGCCAAGCCACCCAACCCGGCCAGTCACTATAGCCAATGGTAATCGGTTTCGTATTCACGCTGCCTGCAGATTTGGCTGTAGGTTCTGGAATCTTGGCGGTGTTGTCACAACCACTGAGTAAAATAGCCGATACAACAGCTGACGATAAAAATGCTTTCTTCATCATTGCGCAACTTCCCCTATACAATTGCATTTAAATTTTGTGTTCGTCGTTTTGGTCGATTGGATATAGTCACGCCATCCGCCGAAATGGCTGATATCCGTGGCATCTGCCAAGGCATAACCCTCGCAAATAAAGCCTTTCACCCAGCTCCCATCTGCCAGTTGCACATTGCCAATCCCCAGTGGCGCAGGAACTTCCGCCACAATTTGTCCAAATAAGGCAAACGGAATATCCCAGACTTCAACTTCAATCGCTTGACCGACCTTTTGAGTGCATTGCAAGCCTGGTTTTGGCGGCGTGGTATTTTTGAGTGCATACAGTTTGTAGCTGGATGCCGTTTTGGTTTTCTGCAATAAAGTTCCACCGCGGCTACTGAGCTGAAAATTCAGAGGCATACCACTAAGATGGGCACCGACAACTGCCAATTTGACTGAATGTTGAGCGGCTATATTTTGGTTTTTTTCATAGTGCAGATTGGATGTGCCCAGTGGAAGATTTACTGCCTGTTGCCAGGTTTGACCAAAATGCGCCAAGGCCTGATCCATCCATGCCTGAGCAATAAAAGTGACACCGCTGGGTAATCCATCAGCACGAATGCTATTCGGCAAGGCTAAGGCAGAAAGATCTGCGAAATTCACAAAATTGGTATACGCCCCCATGTGACTATTTTTGATGAGTGGGTCTGCTTCTACATCGCGAATGGTATAAATCGTGGGTGCAGTGGGCACCATCAAGGCATCATAAGACTGTAATGCTAGATTAATCTGGCGCGCCAATTGTGCACGTTCATATTCAGCCTCAATCATATCAACGGCACTAAACTGATCTGCCTGAGCAATGATTTGGGCAATCACGGGATGTGCCTGTTCACGTGGCACCATTTTTTCTACGGCACTGCTGCGCTCAGCCACCCAGGCTTTGTTATACAGTGCGGATGCCAGCTGGTTAAAAATATTAAAATCAATTGCTTCAACTGCATAACCCAATGACTGGGCGCGCTTTACGGCCAGTTCAAAGGCTTTTTGGCTCTCGACATCACCATAAAATTCCAGTTGTGCCGGAATGGCAATTTTGCCTTTAGAGAATCGGGTGGGCACATTGGCTGGATGCGGACGTGAGTATTCATCGGTTTGGTCATAGCCTTGCATGACTTGAGCAACTTGCCATGCATCATCGACTGTTAAGGCAAAAATCGAAATCACGTCAATGCTGCGGCAAGCAGGAATTAAACCAGTCGTTGAGAACCAGCCTTTGGTGGGTTTTAGCCCCACAATATTGTTGTGGCCTGCGGGCACACGACCGGAACCTGCGGTATCTGTGCCTAAACCAAATGGCACTTGGCCATTAGCCACCGTAACGGATGATCCCGAGCTTGATCCACCACTGATATATTCCGGATTAAAACTGTTTTTTACCGCACCAAAAGGTGAGCGTACACCCACCAGACCCGTGGCAAACTGGTCCAGATTGGTTTTACCCAGCACAATGGCGCCTGCAGCTTTTAAGCGAGCGACCACACTGGCATCTGCTGTTGCCAGATAAGCAGCTTCTTTACAGGCTGCAGTGGTATGAAAACCTGCAACATCAATATTGTCCTTGACCGCAAACGGAATACCGTAGAGCGGTAAATCCTGTGCAGATTGATCTTTTAAGGCAGCAATTTGTGCCTGAATATGCGCGGCTGAGGCAATTTCAATCCAGGCATGATCATCGTTATTAAAGGTTTCGACGTACTGAATTAAATCGCTGAGCTGAATTTTTTGGGTTAAATACGCGGTTTTCCAATCTTGAATGGTCCATAACTTTGACATAGTTAGTCTTCCTTATTTTTCATCATTTTGTGGAATGGGCGGCATCACGGCATCCATCATCTCCAAATGCCCTTTGATGACCCCTTTTAAAGCAATAAATTGCTGGCTGATGTGCTGTAGTTGATCACTGACACCCTGCATCAGCATCACTTGTAAAATTTTTTCGTCATCGAGCTGAATATGCAGCGAACTAATGACCTGGGATAAAAACTGCTGTTGCAGGTCAATCAGTTGTGTACGCAAGGGTTTGAGGCTCACGTCATAAAGCAGGGTTAAGGTGCCGACCATCACCGCGTTATGTTCGATATGATCGGCAATTAAATGTTTATTGATCATGTCGACAATGGCCTGTGAACGGCTTTCGTAGTGCTGCTCTACAAATTTTTGATCGAGAGCACTCAGCGTTTGTTCAGGCACGGTAATACTGATGCGTGCCAGTTTCTGTTTAGGCACGGTGTTATCCTCGCGGCTGATCCTGTTTCACGTATAAACCGGCACGTGCAGTTAAAAGTTCGATTAAAAACTGTTTCCATGGATGCCGTGCTTTTTTCTGTTTTGCAGCGTTCATGTGCATCTCCTGTTGGGTATTACCAAAACTTTGTTTTGTATTACTTAAAGAAATGCAGAAAGCGTGCCAATTCCAGAAACAAGAAAACCGTTGAAATAGCACGAAAAGTAAAAAAAATATGTGCAAAAATAAGCGTATGTCCAAGCTCAGGACTTTATGATCATAAAACGGACATGTTATGAAGTATTTTGCGTGTGCAACTTGTAATAATCAGGTGTTCTTTGCAAATTCAGTTTGTGTGAAGTGTCAAACTGTATTGGGCTATGCGGCGTGTGAAAAAGAAATGGGCAGTTTCCGGCCAGAGACTGAACAGCTCTGGATCGCATTGAATCCCGGTTTTAAGAGAAAACGCTTTAAGCCTTGTTATAACTATATTAATCATCAGGTTTGCAACTGGATGCTACCCGCAGAGAGTGAGCAAATTTACTGTGAATCCTGCCAGCTGACCCATACCATTCCAGATTTGAGTATCCCTGAAAATATTATTTATTGGGGACGTATTGAGCATGCCAAACGGCGTTTTCTGTATTTGATGCAGCGTCTGAATATTATGCCCCGGCCTAAACTCTCACCCGATGACCGTTATGGTTTGTGGTTTAACTTTAAAAAGCCAGAGGATGGCCGGCCAGTGATGACCGGTCATGCAAATGGCATTATCACCTTGAACGTCAATGAAGCAGATGTGGTCTATCGTGAAACCACGCGGATCAAGATGGGCGAAAACTACCGGACACTTTTAGGGCACTTCCGCCACGAAAGCGGGCATTATTATTTTGATGTGATGCAGCATATGCATCCGGAAGTGATTGATGAGTTTCGCGCTTTGTTTGGCGATGAACGTCAGAATTATGGCGAAGCATTAAAGTACCATTATGAACAGGGAGCGCCAGCCAACTGGCAGGATAACTTTGTCAGTTCATACGCCAGTACGCATCCATGGGAAGACTGGGCGGAAACCTGGGCACATTATCAGCATATGATGGATACGCTGGAAACTGCATACTATGCAGGACTTGTGGTAAAAACCGATAAGCAAGACCTGTCTGATCTGGAGTTTATTGAAAACCCGATTGGTGCACAGGATTTTGAAAAGGTATTGCAGAACTGGATGACGGTCACATTTAACCTGAATGCCTTAAACCGAAGTATGGGCCTGGATGATGCTTATCCGTTTACCCTGTCCAATGTGGTTTTGGATAAATTCAGGTTTATCCACCGCCATGTGCTAGATAAAGTGCTGAAAAAAGCGGTGTCTGCCTAAATATTTATTAATTCGGTTTAGCCTGTATTGTGTCAAGCTGTGTGACGTTGCGAATTTAGATATTGGGACGTAAATTTAAAAAAAAGCCCCACTGCGCTGAGATGGGGCTTGCTTGGAATTAAGCTGAGTTGATTGATTCACCGGCTTATTTCATTTTATTGCTCATGTGCTGTAATTTTTTTTATACATGACGGGTTAACCGATGATTGTAGTTGAGTGATCAAGTGAATTGCTCTCCTCTGTTTATGTGGTATATAAATAAAAGCAGAAAGCGTGCCAAAATATAAAATTAAGTGAATTAAGTCGCAATGGCATATAAAAAGCCCCACTGAAGCGGGGTTGGAAAAAAAGAAGACTATTTACACCTCTTAAATATGCCTAAAAATTGTACTATATTGCACCATTCAGGTTCATTCGTGCATCAAAGGATGGCTAGGAGATGATGAATCGGACTAAAAATTAGCAATGGCGAAATGTTGGGAGTAAATTTAGATTTTTTGTTGTTTGATTTCAATAAAAGATAATAAAGTTAAACATCCCAAGCTCAGGGGGGGAAGTGCTGAAATTTAAATTTAAGCCATAAAAAATGCCAAAAGGCACTTTCTATAATTAATATATTACTTTTCACTAAATAATTACTGTAAATTTAGATACATAAAAACAACAATGCGTTACAATAAAGTAAAATTATGTTAAGCAATTCTCAATATGAAAGAAAAAATCAATCCAATTATTAAAATCTGGCATTTTTTTACCCTTAAAACTTATCATAATAATTTACTAACAACAGGTGGTGCGACTTACCTCACTGTTGTCTCGTTTATTATGATTTTAGCAGCGATTTCTGAAGGTTTTGCATGGGGTTTTTTAGGTAGTGCTTTTACACCTGAATCTCCTTTAATCGGTTGGTTATGTGTTGGTGGCTTCGTTTTTTTGCTTATGTGGTTTTTTGATAGATCTTTAGCTTCTGCAGATCTATTGAAGGAAGAACATGAAAAGACTTTAAATGGTGAAGAAGACCAAGACAAAATAAGCCCTAAACGCTTATTTTTTAAATACTCTCAATTTGTTATTCGATTAGGTATCGTATTACTTTCTTTATATGTAACAGCACCTTTTTTAACTCAACTTGTTTTTAAGGCAGATATTGAAAATAAAATGCTTGAACAATATAAGGATAATGTTGTTTTAGCTCGAGAAAATGGCTTAAAAGTACGTGACACTAAAATTTCTGAATTAGAAAGACTCGTTAATAATACAAATAATAAATTACAACATGAAATTGGGGGGAAGGCTGGTACAGGATATGGATATGGTTCTGTAGCAAAAAGTATAGAACGTCAACTTCAAACCATTCAATCAGATTTAGACATTGCACGTAATGAACGAAATACTTTTTTAACCACTTTTGATAAAGCAGTTGATCGTGGAAATGAGGAAGAGCTCAAAAAATATGGTATTACAATTGCTAAAGACAGTCCTATTTTTAGGCAAAAAGCGATTGATGAATTTGAAAGTGAACCGGCTTTTAAAAAAGTAGAGTTTGCCGTGGATATGTTTTTAGTAATTTTAGGTGTTATTTTAATTTCAGCCAAACTCATGCAACCTCGTACTTTACAAATGTATTTTTCAAGCCGTTTGCAAGAAAAATGGGTACTCTATAAATTAGAGACGTTTGATAAATATCTGCCTGAGCAAGAACGTAGCAGCTTACTGTTAAAGACCAATCAATCTATTCCAGAAGAATTTGAATCCATTATTGTTCAGTATGCAAAAGGCCAACGCGAGCGTAAACAGCAGGAAATATTACTAATTCAAGAAAAAGAACGTGCTGAACGTGATAAGCAACAACAATTACTTTTAGAAGAACAGCGAAAATTAGAAAAGGAAAGACAAAAAACAGAAAAACATGACAAACATGACGCAGAACTCAGACAAGCAGAAAAAATCCATCTTGAACGCTTGGCAAAAGAAAAATCTGAATTAGAAATGCGAGAAAAAACGCGAGTCTTTTATGAAACTCAAATTCTAAAATCCTTAGGTGAAGTCGAAGAAGCTGAACAAGAATATTTAGCGAATTTTTCAGGCAAAATTAGTGAATATGAAAACCTTGAAAAGCAATTAATTACAGAGCTTCATGAGATTGAGCGCACTTATAAAAATCATGAAGATAATGTTGATGCGCGAAATAAGCGAATTGTAACAGCTGAGCAAGAATTGGGTGAAATGCAACAACTTGCAAGTCAATTACAACGTCCTCAAGAAACTCATACTATTGAAAGTCTAAGATCTTTCACAACTGCTGAATCTGCAGTTGTGGAACAAAAAAGCTATATTAAAAATATCAAAACTTCTCTTCTTAGCTTTGAAACTGATCAGAAATATTTTAATGAAAATATGAATCGTATACGCCAGCAGCTGTCTAAGACACAAAATCAACTAACTGATTTAAAAGCTCCACTTGAAATTATTACTTCAGCACGCTCTAAAATTGAAGCGAGAAAGATGATGCTTTTAGGTGAAGAGGGTTTAATTGATACACCTTACGAAAGATATCAAGAGGAAGAACTCCCTATTATTGTCGATAAATTGAAAAAGCAATTATCAACACATGCACCGACCTATATGAGCTAGCTACATGATCTATTGGATAATCATTTTCTTTATACTCAGTTTGGTTGTATGTGGAACTGTCTTTTATAAACGCTACAAAGCACATCAAATGGTTTGTCAACGTATTCGACAAAGCTTATACGAGCCTATGGAAAAAAAAGATCATGATTATTCAATATATTTTCCTGCTGCTCTAATGACAGGGGAGTATTTATGGCAAATTTACACCATTGACTCAAGTATTATTAAAGCAGTTGATTTTAGCTCAACTGAAAATCTTGACTCTTCCTATGCTGTTGCAAACTATCTTATGACCAATATGCTTGAGCATGATGAACAATCATATGCCGGCTTTAGAAATCGATTAATCGGATATATTGGAGAACAAAAAGTTGCTGATGTCTTAGCAGAACAGGGGCAGAACGCAGTTTGGGCATCCACTTCTAATCAGGAACTTTGGGACTTACAAATTGATGATCAACTGATCAATGTTAAGACGATACTTGATGTGAATAGTATAAGAAACACTGCTATCGCTCATCCTGATGTAATGTATCTAGTACCAGAAGATACTTATAAAAATATTGGTATTGATAATATACAACCTTTAAATGGTTTTAATTATCAAGAAATTAATGAAACTTTAGATTCTACTTATGAGCAGATTGATGGAACTAGTGCTTTTGATACTTTCAATAGCCATTTACCCATAGGCTCTAGTTTAGTTGCTTTAAATGAAAGAAATAGATTAATTAAAGCTGGTGGAGATCAACAGGCCGTTAATAAAAATGTTCTTATTGATTTTGCATTAAAGACTACAGGTAGTCTGACTATGGCAAAAATTGGAGGAATCATTGGTGCTGGTTTAGGTAGTCTAGTATTTATGCCCATTGCGGGCGGTGTTTTAGGAGCTGCTCTAGGTGCATTTTGGGGAGCGAAAACGGGTAAAGAATTTGGGGAAAAAATTAAAGAATTAGAATTACAAAAACAAAAGTTAAAACTTAATATATTGTTAGAAAAGTTTGGTGAAAAATATTTCATCTATTTATCAAAAATAAAATCACAATTTTTTTTAAAAACTGAAAAATATCAGAATGCTTTAGACTCTTTTGAAAAGAAATTCCAAGAAGACTCAGCTACCCAAAGTTGGAAAAATATATTTTTTGAAGATAAAAATACCATTTTTTATCAGGAATTGAAAAAAATTGGTGAACGTGCTTATGAAAATGAGAAAACTAAAGCTGAACAACGAGCAGCAATTTTCAATGAAATTGAAAATACTCATAACTCAAAAGCATTAGCTTTAATTCTCATAAATAATGTACATTTACGAGATTTTTTATATATTGATCTCATCGAATTAAAAAAAATTTATGCTCAAAAAAATAGAACTTATTTGGAACGATATAAACTTTATCCCGACAAATTTCCTCTCACAAATGAATTGAAGAATCATAAAAAAATTTATGGGGATTATGTAAAAAAGACCGCCTAAGCGGTCTTTTTTAATATGTCTATCAAGCCACCGGCGCCAAGGTAAACAACACCTGCCCCGTTTTCACCGTTTGCCCTTTCTCAATGGTAATGGCATCAACACGCATACGTTCAGGCGCAATAATCGGAATCTCAATCTTCATGGCTTCAATCACGGCGAGCGTTGCCCCTTCTTCCACAATATCACCCGACACACATTCAATTTTCCAGATTGAACCCGGCATATGCGATTCCACCGCACAACCACCTTCGGGAATATCTACACCTTCACCGTCATCCACAGCATCAAGGCTTTCAGTCATATACTCCGCCAAACCTGCTTCATGCCAGCGACGGCGCTCCGCTTCAAAATTGGCTTGTTGGGTTGCTTTAAAGCTGTGAATGGTATCGCTATTGTCTTTTAAGAATTGATTGTATTCTTTCAGGTTCAATACACCGTCTTCAATGCGCAGCTTTAAACGACCGGCTTTAAAGTCCTCACGCATCTGCATCAGTTCAGCTTCAGAGACTTCATAAAACTTGATCTGGTCAAAGAAACGTAACAGCCACGGCATGCCTTGTTCAAAGTCCGGATTTTTACGGTAGCGTGACCACATTTGCGTAGTACGACCGACAAATTGATAGCCCCCCGGACCTTCCATGCCATAAACACACATATAGGCACCGCCAATACCGACGGCATTTTCAGGTGTCCATGTACGCGCAGGGTTATATTTGGTGGTCACTAAACGCTGACGCGGATCAAGTGGCGTGGCCACAGGTGCACCTAAATACACATCGCCCAAGCCCATCACCAAATAATGGGCGTTATAGACCACATCTTTTACTGCCTGTTTATCTTTCAGGCCATTAATACGGCGGATAAATTCAATATTGTCCGGACACCACGGCGCGTCACTTCGTACAGTTTGTACATAACGCTCAGTTGCCAGTTGGGTCTGTGAATCTTCCCAAGCCAGCGGCAAATACACGGTACGTGATGGCACTTGCATTTCCGTCACATCAGGTAATTCCGCTTCTGCGACCTGCAATAAGCGCAATAAATCCAGTTGATCGAGTTTTAATGAATCAAAATGGATTTGTAGCGAACGAATGCCCGGAGTTAGATCAATAATGCCGCGAATGTTTTGATCTTTGACCCATTGCATCAGGGCATGAATACGGAAACGTAAATTCAGATCCAGTACCAGATCGCCATATTCCACCAGCATATAGTTGTTGCCGGCAGGACGATACACCACATCAGGCGCGCCATCTTGGCCTTTTAAGGTATCAAGAACAGCATTTTTGAGTGTGCTCAGTTCAGGATAGAACGATTCATCAAATGTGACCTGTGCTGTATCCGTTGCCTCTAACATCGCATGATATTTTTCATTCAAAATTTTGGCTTGGTGATAGCTGACGGGCACAAATTTGACTTTGTCACCGGCTTTGAGTTGACCCAGTTTCCACAGTTCGGAATTGATTACCACCGCAGGACAGACGAAACCGCCCAGGCTTGGACCGTCCGGCCCGAGAATAATCGGCATATCACCGGTAAAGTCGATTGCGCCAATGGCATAGGCATTGTCATGAATATTGGATGGATGCAGACCGGCTTCACCGCCGTCTTCACGTGCCCATTCCGGTTTAGGACCAATCAGACGGATACCGGTACGGCTGGAGTTAAAGTGAATCTCAAAGGTATGGGCAAAGAAAGTATCAATATCACGCTTGGTAAAGAAATCCGGTGCGCCATGCGGGCCGTACATCACCGCAATTTCCCAATCATGGGAGAAGGTGGGAACTTGATCTTGCGCTAAAGCGACTGTTTCAATTGAACTATATGCTGTGATCGGCAACATATCGCCAATCAGCAAGTTACGACCTGCATGCCCACCAAACTGACCTAAAGTAAAGGTTGCTTGCGAGCCAAGATATTCAGGGACATTCAGACCGCCTTTAATGCCGATATAACTACGGCAACCAGTGCTAACTTTGCCACATTTTAATACCTGACCTTTTTTAATGTTGATGGTCTGCCACATGGCAACCGCCACGCCATCCAAAGTTGATGGCATGTCACCACCTGCAAGCACAATTTGGCTATCACAATGGAATTTTAAAGTCGGCCCTTGTAAGGTACATTCCAGTCCTGCGGTATTGGGTGCATTAGCTAAAAGTTGATTTGCCACATTTAAAGAAAGAGGATCAATCGCCCCCGATGGCGGTACACCGACATTCCAGTAACCGAGTCGTCCGGTGACATCTTGCACAGCGGTTTGAATGCCGGCTTGCAAGACTTCAATCTTTTGGGTTTTCCACTCAAAAGTATTTAAAAAGCGTGTGGTCTGCGTACCGGCTTTAAAGACTTCACCGGCAACAATATTCTGTAAATATTCAAGATTGGTTTCGATACCCGCAACTTGGGTTTTCGCCAAAGTGTCTGTCATGGCTTGAATGGCAGATTCACGGGTCTCGCGGGTCACAATGATTTTGGCAATCATCGGGTCATAGAATGACGAGACATTGGAACCGGTTTCGACCCAGGTTTCATTACGGGCGTTGGCATCGAACTCGACATGTGTCAAAAGACCGGCACTTGGCTGGAAGTTTTTGACCGGATCTTCAGCATACAAACGTACCTGAATTGAATGACCATTGGATTCCAGTTTCTCGGTTGGTGCCGTCCATGTACCTGCTGCCAACGTCACCATCCATTCCACCAAGTCCACGCCAAAGACTTGTTCAGTCACACCGTGTTCGACTTGCAGACGGGTATTTACTTCTAGGAAATAGAATTCTTGCGTGTCGGTGTCCATCACGAATTCAACTGTCCCGGCAGAACGATAGTTCACCGATTCCATCAACTGAATCGCGACATTCTGGATATAGGCACGTTGTTCATTATTGATATGTGGTGCAGGTGTTTCCTCGATCACTTTCTGGTTACGACGTTGCACTGAACAATCACGTTCACCCAGTGCCAAGACTTTCCCGTGACCATCACCAAAAATTTGCACTTCGATATGACGCGCGTTTTGGACAAATTTTTCTAAATACAATCCGGCATCTTTAAAATTGGCTTGGGCTAAATAAGATACCGTGACATAGGCATCTTTCAGTTCAGCTTCGTTCCAGACCAGACGCATGCCGATCCCGCCACCGCCAGCAGTACTTTTCAGCATCAGCGGATAACCAATACGCGCCGCTTCGGTTAACGCTTCTGCTTCATCCGCCAAGAGTTGACTGCCCGGAAGTAATGGTACATTGGCCTGAATCGCCAGTTCACGCGCGGTATGTTTTAAACCGAACTCACGCATTTGCTGTGAAGTTGGGCCAATAAAGGCAATGCCTGCAGCTTCACACAGGTCGCAAAATTCAGCATTTTCAGACAAAAAGCCATAACCCGGATGAATCGCTTGCGCACCGGTCTGTTTTGCCACTTCTAGAATTTTATCGACATTTAGATAGCTTTGGCTGGCGGGTGCCTCACCAATATAGACCGCTTCATCAGCCAGTGTCACATGCAATGAATCACGATCGGCTTCGGAATAAACCGCAACAGATTGAATGCCGAGTTTTTTTAAACTACGAATGACACGGCAAGCGATGGCACCACGGTTGGCAATTAAAACTTTAGTCAATTGAGGCATAGGATTATTTTTCATTTTAGGCTTCCTCGCTGTCACGAACCACTAACTGGATTTGCGTCGGGTTGTAGGCATTGCATGGGTTATTCAGTTGTGGGCAGTTTGAGATCAGCACGATCAAATCCATTTTCGCCTGAATTTCAACGTATTTTCCCGGTGCAGAAATACCGTCTTCAAATTTAAGCGCACCTTCTGCAGTCACCGGTACATTCATAAAGAAATTAATGTTCGGTCCAATATGACGCACGTTTAAGCCATGTTTTTGTGCAATGGGATGCTTTGCCAGTGCATACATAAAGTTATTACGGCAACTGTGCATCGGATAGGTTTCATGGGCATAACGTACGCTATTGCTTTCACAGGAACATGCACCGCCCAAAGTGTCATGGCGACCGCAGTTATCATCATGAATGATGGCCATCGGACGGCCCACATTGCTGTATAAGGTGGTGCCTTTTTCCAGATAGATATATTGGTTAATCGCCAAGGTATCGGTTGCGCTATAACGCTCGGACGGATTTTCTGCCGAGATAAATAGCGTATCTACCGCCTGGTTGCCTTCTAAGTCAATAATGCGGAAATACTGGCCTTTTTTGACTTCGCACATCCATGCTTCACCCGCAGGGCAGACTTCGCTTAATACTGTTTTTTCAAAATTCTGTAGTACCGTCATGATGCTTCTCCTGATCTTAGATGCTGCTTAGGGCGTAGTAACGGGCATTGTTTGCAAATGCACGCTGGTTTTGCGGACAGGCATCACGACAAATATCGCTTTCACTTAAAGGATTGGCTTTGAATAAAGACAATTGAATATCTGCAGGACTGTAGCTCGCACTTGAGTCCAAAGCATGTGGCGCGGCTGACAGGAACACCAGACAGTCCATTTGAAAACGCAGTTCTACGATTTGATCAGTGTTATCTGCAGTGACATAAGACAGCTTGCCTGTAGCATCTGGAGCAACTTTAGAGAAAAGATTCACGGTGGCGCTGAGATCACTTTGGTTTAAGGAAAATTTCGCCATTTCCACCAATAAACCATCCACACCGCTTTGGTACATCTGATTGCGGGCATCTTGAAAGGTACGTGTTCCAAATTGTTTTTTAATTTGTTCAGGACGCGAAGCACCGCAAAGCGTGTCATTCCAACCATGCTCATCAGTGACAATAGAGGCCATGACACGGCCCAAATCTGAATACAGCACATTGCCCGTGCTTAAAAATGCGGTGTGTTGACCTTTCAGGCTGTCTGGCATGTTAAAGCGTTCCAGCTTGTCATCTGCATGGACACAGAACAGCGATACATTGGCATGGGCAGAAAGTGCCTTAAATTGCAGCAGCGCACCTTTTTGAATGCGTCCCGACCAATGATGCCCTCCAGGCAAAACCTCAGTCCAGAGTGTCTGATTATTATGATAGTTGCTTAAGCCCATTGCGGTTACCTCTTCGGTTGTTGGCATGACCTCCCGGGCTTTTATCCCTCCGTGTAGCTCTATTTTTTATAAAAAACAGGCCGTGAACTCTCGGTCTCAGACATACGATTTTCTAAATTTTGAAAATGTACCGGAACCCTAGATCACTTTTTTCATGTCATAGATAAAGCAAAGGCTGTGCCAACTTGGTAATACGATTTTTTGTTTTAGTCATACTGTTTTGCTTCAAAAAGCATGCATTTAAGAGCGTTGTAAAAATCAATGCACCAGAATTAGTCAATTTATGCGGCTCTTGACCCTATTTTTATTAATTTCCATCCACCCGTTTGAACAGATTTTTACTTCATCCCAAAACATTCTGGCCGAGCGAGGACTTTAATTTAGCAATGGTTTAAAAAAAACCGGTTTATATAAAACAGGTTTTCCAGATAGGTCATTCATCCGCTTGATTGAGCAATTCAGCTTAATAAAAAATTAGGATCTTTCACGCTGTAATTCATTGACGGCTTGACCTTGCTGGGCAAACCACTGATCACGACGCTGAAACAATAGCGGCGCAGCTTGATTGACTTGATCAATCAAGGCCTGTAAATCGGCATTTACCAGGCGGCCATTTTCCACCACGACTTGTCCTGCGACCATAGTCATCAACACATCTTGTCCTTGTACCGCATGCACGAGGTTGCTGTGTAAATTAAATAAACGACCGTGATCAATCAGCGGCGTCATGCGTGGGGTATCCAGTTTCACTGCAATCAGGTCTGCCTGTTTGCCGACTTCTAGCGAACCGATGTCATGCTGCATGCCCAAAGCCTTTGCCCCTGTAATCGTGGCCATCTGACATACCGACCAGGCATCCAGTGCGGCTGCATCCAGGTTCGAGAGTTTCGCCAATAACGAAGCGGTTTTCATTTCCTCAAACATATCCAGATTATTGTTTTCTTTTTCTCCATCGGTGCCTAAACCGACCGCAATCCCCTGACGCAGCATTTCAACAATGGGCGCTGCGCCAGAGGCCAATTTCATATTGGAAATCGGGTTATGTGCCACACCCACTGCATGTTGTTTTAAAATTTGAATCTCGTTGGCATCCGCCCAAACGCAATGTGCCAATAAAGTTTTCGGTACATCCAGCAGTCCCAATTTTTCTAAACTTTCAATTGGACGCATGCCAGAGCGGCGTAAATTTTCCTGTACATCAAACTGGCTTTCGTTGCTGTGGGTATGAAAACCGGTTTGATACTCATGACACAGGTTTTCAATGCGTTTTAATGCTGAATTCTCGGCATAAAACAGGTGCTCCAAGCCGACCCAGACCTGAATTCGCCCATTAGCCTGTTGATGCCAGCGCTTGATTAGGGCTTCATTGCTTTTTAAGCTTTCAAAATAATGGTGATCCGGATGCTCCGCAACATAGGGCACAAGAACGGCACGAATCCCCAAGTCTTTTGCCGCCTCGGCACTGCCATCCATATAACGCCACATATCGACTATGGTGGTGGTCCCCGACAAAAGCGCCTCGGCATAGCACAAGTAAGATGCAATTTTGGCATCTTCAGGGCTGAGTACCCGGTGCATCGGGTCAATAAACTGCTGTAACCAGTCCCAGACCGCCAAGCCTTCAGCCGTACCGCGCAGGAAACCGGAATGGCAATGGGTATTGATCAAGCCCGGCATCAGCAGGGTCTGTGGATAATGCTCAATAAGTACCTCGGGATAGCGCTGGCTTAACTGCGCCAGTGTGTCTACGGCTTTAATTGTGTCGCCATCAATCAGTACAGCGCCATTTTGAATGCATTGGTTCTGCACATTCATGGTCAGGACATAGGCCGCGGTTAAAATTTTCATTATTTGTCCTCAAATCTATGCTGTTTTATTCATTAGCGCATGCCCTTAGGGCACGAAGGTTTTGCCCAAAGAAGCAGGTAAATTCATTTTGAGTAATTTTTTATCGCGTGAAATCATCACCAACACCACAATGGTGGCTAAATACGGCAATGCTGCAAGAAATTCATTCGGTACATTGATGCCCAAGGCCTGCGCGTGAAATTGCAAAATGGTTACACCGCCAAACAGGTAGGCACCGAGTATTAAACGGGTGGGTTTCCACACGGCAAACACCACCAGGGCAATGGCAATCCAGCCACGTCCGGCAACCATATTTTCAATCCACATCGGGGTATAGACCGTCGATAAAAATGCCCCGCCAATACCCGCCATCATGCCGCCAAAAAGAACTGCGCCATAACGAATCGCCAACACGTGATAACCCATGGCATGCGCACTTTCCGGTGATTCACCAACTGCTTTAAGCAGTAAACCCAAACGGGTTTTGGCCAAGACAAACCACACGGCAAAAAATGCCAAAATCGACAGATACACCACATAGTTTTGTTGGAATAAAATCGGGCCAAGTACCGGAATATCGGCCAGCAGTGGAATATTAAAATTGGCTAGCCCCGGTAGTGCGGTACTAACATAGTTCTGCCCCAAAAATGCGGAAATCCCCAAACCAAAAATGGTTAAAGCCAGGCCGCAAGCCGACTGGTTGGTGCTTAACGACAGGGTGAAAAAGGCGAATATTAGTGCCATCAGCATGCCCGCCAAACCACCAATCAGCAGCGCGCTCAACACGCTGGCATCATATTGTGCAGCAAAGGCAAAACCGGCAATGGCACCCACCAGCATCATGCCTTCGACGCCCAAATTAATTACACCGCTACGCTGCGTGACCAATTCCCCCAAACCGGCAAAAATCAGCGGTGTTGCTGCGGCAACAGTACCTGCAAGGATTGCGGTTAATTCTAAAGCCATATCATGCTTCCTTTTACTGTAGACAACATTGAGTTAAGGGCTGGTCGCTGCGACTGGCTCAGGCGGCACAGTTTTTTTGGCAAAACGGTAACGGTTTTCAATCAGCGCGTCAGAAGCCAACAGAAAGAACAACAATAAGCCTTGGAAAATGCCGGTAATGGCCACCGGTAGTTGCAGTTGCATTTGCGCCATTTCCCCGCCCAAATAAATTAGCGCCATAAAGCAGCCCGACAGCACAATGCCCAGCGGATTCAAACGACCCAAATACGCCACAATGATGGCTGCATAGCCATAACCCGGCGATAGATTCGGATTCAGTTGTCCAATCGGGCCAGCGACTTCACAAATACCGGCAATGCCTGCCATGGTGCCGGAAATCACCAGACTCATCCAAATGGCTTTTGAGGATGAAAAACCGGCATATTTTGCCGCCAAAGGTGCCTGACCACTGACTTCCAGTTTATAAGCGGTCAGACTCTTGCGCATAAACACCCAAAACAGCACGACGGCAAAAAGCGTGATATAAAGTGACGCGTTAATGCGGGTCCCATCCATAATCAACGGCAGCGTGGCGCTGTCATTAAACATCACCGATTGTGGAAAATTCATCCCATCGGGATCACGCCAGGGTCCATTGACCAAGTACAGCAGCACAAACAGCGCGATATAGTTCATCATTAAGGTGGTCAGGGTTTCTTCGGCATTAAAGTGGGTTTTCAGCAAGGCAGGAATCGCGCCCCAGAATGCCCCGCCCAATGCACCCATCAGTACCATTAGGGGTAAAATCCATCCACCCATTTGCTCGTGGAATAAAATGGCAATACCCCCGCCAAAAATCGCACCCATGGTGAGCTGACCTTCGGCCCCAATATTGAATAATTTGGCCCGAAAGCCGACCGCCAGACCCAAGGCAATCAAGATCAATGGACCCGCTTTGACTGCCAGTTCACTCCATCCATACCCAGATGCCAGTGGTTCAATAAAAAAGATGTACATGGCTTTGCCAGGCTCGACGCCCAACATTAAAAATAAAATGCTGCCGACAATCAGCATGGCCACAAGTGCAATCACAGGAGAAAGCCACTTCATCATTTTAGATGGATGTTCACGCGGTTCTAATAAATGCATTGCATCCTCCTGTAGACCTCAATAGAGACTAAAAGCGTGTTAAGCATGAATTTGCTCCTGTGCGCTGTGTTCTGCTGTCAGCGGGCGATGGATTCCCGACATCAGCACCCCGATATTTTCCGCATTGGTCTGATCAGTGTGGACCGGTTCAGATAACTCGCCATTGGCTAACACGCACAGCCGGTCACTGATTTCAAACAGTTCTTCCAGTTCTTCTGAAATCACCAAAATGGCCACGCCCTGACGTGATAAATCAATCAGGGTTTGCCGGATAAACATCGAGGCGCCTACATCCACGCCCCATGTCGGCTGCGCCACGATTAAAAATTTTGGATTTTGCAGAATTTCACGGCCGACAATAAATTTTTGTAAATTTCCACCGGATAAGGAACGTGCTTCGGCCTCCGCACCACTGGCTTTGACGCCAAATTTTTCGATACATTGCTCGGAAAAGGCTTTGCATTGGTCAAATTTAATCAGTCCCCAACGGGTGAATCCCTGGCGAAAAGCCGTCAGTAAGGCATTTTGTGACAGGGTCATATTCGGTACTGCACCGCGTCCAAGCCGTTCTTCAGGAACAAAGCCCAGTCCTAGGTCGCGGCGCTGCCCTGCGCTTAGGCTTGAAATATCCTGCTGTGCTAAACGGATTTTTCCTGTTTTCAGCCGCTGTTCACCGGACAGCAAAGACAGCAGTTCGGCTTGACCATTGCCCGAAATACCGGCAATACCAACAATTTCGCCGGCCTGAATGCTTAAATTGATATTTTTCAGTGACACGCCAAAAGGATCATCGGATTCGGCATGTAAACTTTCAATCTGGAATAACACCTGCTCTGCCCCTTGATAGTCTTGGCGGACATAGCTCGGTAAATCACGGCCAATCATCAAGCGCGCTAAATCACTGGTGCTGTTGTCTTGGGGATCGACATGTCCACTGACACGGCCATTACGCAAAATGGTCGCTTCATTACAGAGTTCTTTAATTTCATGCAACTTGTGGCTGATATATAAAATCGAAACGCCCTGCGATGCCAATAAGCGTAAAGTTTTAAACAGTTGACGTACCGCTTGTGGCGTCAATACTGAGGTCGGTTCATCTAGAATAATTAAAGCGGGGTTTTGTAATAGACAGCGAATAATCTCTACACGCTGACGCTCACCCACCGACAGGGAATACACCTCACGCCGTGGATCGACCGGTAAACCGTATTGTTCAGAGACTTCAATAATTTTTTGGCTGAGCAGGGCTAAATCAATTTTTTCATCCAAACCCAGTGAAATATTTTCCACCACGGTCAGGGTTTCAAACAAAGAAAAATGCTGATAGACCATGCCAATACCCAGTTTTCTCGCCATCGACGGATTGTCAATTTTGACTTCTTTACCGTTCCAGAGCATTTGTCCCTGATTGGCCTGGGTTGCCCCATAAATGATTTTCATCAGGGTACTTTTTCCGGCACCATTTTCACCCAGGATGGCGTGAATCTGTCCGGGTTGAACGGTTAAATGTATCTGGTCATTCGCTTTCAATGAATTGTAGCTTTTGCAGATATTGATCAGCTGTAAACGCGCTACACTCGAAGCAGATCCTGGGTTCATCTCTCGCGTATGAGCAGATAGATCGTATGGATGAGTCATCATGGGCACTCTATTTAATGCTGCGATATGTGGCATCCACCTGAACTGCGCTATGCATTCAGATGGATGAAAAATAAAATCAATCGCGTGAATTCCAGGTCATTTCATTGCTGAATCTCGACCCCGCTACTTCGGCAAAGCCCCTTCTACGCCTTTAACGTAATAGTTCATTTTGCTTAAAGCCGCATCATCCAATGATTTGCCTTTAGCCAGCAGCAATGCGCCATCCTGTTTGTAAATTGGACCAGCAAAGGGATGTAAGCTACCTTTTTGAATGGCGTCACGAACGCTTAAGGCCTTGGTTTTTGCCGCAGCCGGTACTGACGGGCCAAAGCTCTCAATATCCACCGCTTTTTGTTTTACGCCATACCACATTGAACTGGGTTTCCAGGTTTTGTTGCTGACCTGGGTCATTACCGGGCTATAAATTTTTTCCCAATGTAAAACCGAGGCTGCAAGATGGGCTTTCGGGCCAAATTTGCTCATGTCAGAATCCCAGCCAAAGGCATAGACGCCTTTTTGTTCTGCTGCCTGCACCACAGCTGGAGAGTCGGTATTTTGCATCAGTACATCGGCACCTTGGGCAATCAATGCCAAGGCAGCATCACGTTCTTTGCCCGGGTTAAACCAGGAATTCACCCAGATCACTTTGGTTTTAATTTTTGGATTGACACTTTGCGCGCCCAAAGTATAGGCATTGATGTTGCGTACCACCTCAGGGATCGGGAAAGATGCCACCACACCGAGTACATTTTTTTTGGTTTTATGACCGGCGACCACACCCAGCATATAAGCACCTTCATAGGTACGTACGTCATATACGCCTAAATTTTTCCCCTGCTTATAACCGGTTGCATGCATAAACACCGTATTTGGAAATTGCTTGGATACCTTTTCCATCGCATTCATATAACCGAACGAGGTGGCAAAAATCACTTTGTTGCCTTGCTGCGCCAAGTTACGGATCACACGTTCAGCATCTGCCGTTTCCGGTACATTTTCGATATAGGAGGTTTTATATTTTCCAGCGAGTGCTTTTTCAGTTTTAATACGCCCCTGGTCATGCGAATAGGTCCAGCCATGGTCACTGGTTGGGCCAATATAGACAAACGCGGCTTTATCTTGGGCTTGAACATTGGTTAGGGCCACAATGCTCATCGCACCACTCGCCATTAACACCCCGACTAATTTTTTAAACCCTGTTTTGAATGCATTTTTTTCTTTCATTATGGTCTGCTCTTGCTGTTCTCTGTGTCCGCTGACACACGCCTTTAAAATGGCCTCACTCGAATGAGCTCAGTCTGTTCATTTATATAATTAGCAATAACTATTCCAACTTTTGGAAAAAATAATAAATAGATGCGGTTTAAATAAAATACTTTTGTTTTAAACATTAAATGAGGCATTTCTATATTAAATTTAGAGGTCTTGAATTTATATTTTTGCATTCTATGGAAAGTGATATTTATTTTAAAAGATTTATTTTTTAAATATGCTTATCATTGGTGCATTTAAATAAAATGCATTAAATTTGAACATTTAATATATAACTTCAATATTGAGAAACAAAACCCAAATATTAAAAATCCCTCTGCGGGAACAGAAGGATAAGATAATGCAGGCAGAGAGATTAGAATAATTTAGCGTTCTGTCCAGAAGGCCTGTTGTAATGCCGCTGTTTGTTCTTCAATTTCTGCAACTGGACCAATCAAATCAATATTTTTCTGACCATGTGCAAAGACATACGCAGATGACACACTCATGGTCGGATTTTCCTGATGATTTCCCGTACATTGTAATAGCCGTTGTTCGGTCATGCCATACACCACGCGGCCAATATTGGCCCAATAAATCGTTCCGGCGCACATGCAGCAAGGCTCTACCGCAGTATACAAGGTACATTGCCATAAATATTCGGCCGGATAATTACTGGCAGCAATGCGTGCCAAGGTCGACTCGGCATGATTTACCGTATCAATATTACACTGGGTAAACAGCACGGTTTGATGATCTGGTGCCACCAAGACTGCGCCAAAAGGATGATGCCCCAAAGCCATCGCCCGTCGTCCCACCTCATTGGATAAGCTTAAAAACTGGATGATTTGAGCTTGATTGGGTCGATCCATTTTATTTATTTTCCTCTCCTGGTTTCAGCCTGAAGTTATTATTAAACAGCTCAATTTAAATAATCTTTAAATTTAAAATATAATAAAGATAAAAAACTAGGATTATAAAATTCAGCATTATAAAACTTAGAATTGAAAAACTTTGAATTATAAAGCTTAGAATCACAAAATTTGGAATTTATATTTTAAGCTTTAAATTATATTGATTAAATTAAAATAGCTTAAACAATATAACGTTTGCTTAAGCCCCACTCGGCTAATATCCGACGGTAGGTAGTTGAGGAGCGATCTGCTTCAAAATGCGCTTCCATGGAAATATCAAGGGGTAACTCTTCGGGTTTTTGACTTTCCACCATGTCCTGATCTTCCGCAAAAATTTGTGCATTAAAGTCATATACGGCTTGTAAATCACCGGTGGTATCGAAGTTGCGTGTCAGCGGCACGAATAAACGGGTTTTATTATGAGAAACCGGACAACAGGCATTGAGGATTTTTAACAGCCCTTGTTCAGGAAAATGTACCGTCAACACCGCAGAAAATGGCGGATAGACATCAAATACCCGTTTCCATAAGAAACCTTCCGGCGCCAAATGTTGCATCCCATGCGGATAGTTGCTGACATCACTGAGATATTCGCTATGTAAACCATACTCGGTCCGTTGTGTTGAATATTTGGGCACTGCCTGATTTTCACGATCAGCAAATGAACTCTGATGCACCCAAGCGAAATGCGCCACATCAATAAAACCTTCCAGCTGACGGCCACTGGAGCCGCCAATATCAACAAACGGCGGTAAGATCGATTGCTGCCCTGCAGTATCCCAGGTCTCCAGTTCAGGAAAATTAGCTTTCGATTCATCACGGCTAAAAATGCTGGTCCAGATTAAGCCATATTTTTCGACTACTGGAAATTTAGTCAAGGAAAAGCGTTCAGAAATCTTGGTCAGTTCAGGTTGTGCCGGAATTTTGATGCATTGCCCTTCAGCATTGTAATGCAGGCCATGATAGGGACAGACAATATTTTCACCCGATACCCAGCCTTTGGTTAACGGTACACCGCGGTGCGGGCAGAGATCACGAACCAGTTGAATAGCGCCACTTTGTGTTTTGTACAGTGCAAGTTTGACATCAAGCAGCGTCACTTGTTGCGGTTGGGTCGAAACGTCCTGAATACGTGCAACCGGATACCAGTGATGTGTCAGAATGTCCCAGTCCTGATCATCAAACTGGCTATAACAAGGCTTGTTGAATAAATTGGTGACTGGAATTGCGTTCATATCAGACCTATATTATTTCTTGATGTCATGTCTTTTTACCGGCCTTAAAACTGTATATTCATACAATTTTGGCTTTGCTTGTAATTGAAATTACTTAATTTTTTATCATTCTGTCTATTAGAATGTTTGGTATAAATCATTCTAAAAATTAGAACACTTCAATGTTATGGGGATGTATTTATCTATAAAACATCATCATTTGGCATAAAACTCGCATAAGGACGTTTATCTAAAATGTTGATATGAATAAAAGTGGGTTGCAAGCTTTGACTAAATTGATGAATACGCCTTTTTCCCGATTTTCTGAATATTTTATCGCTGTGGCGAAAACGGGCAGCCTACGCAAAGCCGCGGATCAATTATTTATTTCCGTGTCTGCGGTACATCGGCAAATTGCTTTGGCTGAAGAAGAGCTGGGCATTATTTTGTTTGAGCGTTTGCCGAGCGGCTTAAAACTGACCCTTGCCGGTGAATTACTCTATGCCGATGTCTTGAAGTGGCAAAAGGAATTCCAGCAAACCCGGATCCGTTTTGATGAAATTCAGGGGCTGACACGTGGAAGCATTGAGTTTGGCTTAATCTCTGCCTTAAGTGATGGTTTTGTCATGCAGTCGGTGCAATACATGTATCAAAACTATCCATGGATCAATTTTAATATTCGAGTCGCAGACAGTGAGGTGATCGCCAGGAAGATCATCGATGCAGAATTGGATTTTGGTTTAATCCTCAATCCCAAAGCCCATCAACACCTTGAAGTGGTGCATTTTCTAGAATTGCCTTTAGGTTTTGTGATGGGCAAATCGCATCCGCTTGCAGAAGCCGAAAAGATTTATTTTTCAGATACCTTAAATGACAACCATTTTATTCCTGCAGAACCCCTGATTATTCATGACTATGTGCAAGCCATGTATAAACATCATAAATTTACTCCTGCACGTAAAACGGAATCGAATGATATCCGCCTGATGAATAACTTAATCAAAGCCAATACCGGCATCGGTATTTTAAGTTATCTGGACGTTTTTCCTGAGCTTGAGCGTGAGGAATTAATCTTTAAGCCTATTTTGGACAAAGGGCTGCATCCGCTGACCATTGCGCTGTGTGTTGCGCCGAAACGACAAATTTCACGCGTTTCCCAGTTGATGATTAAAAATATCATTGAACAAATGGAAGACTTGAAAAGCAAGCTTAAAGATATTTTCTGTACCTAAACCGGTTATTGGTATGGCTCTTGCTATTTTGATTGAAATTTCAATTGTTAAGGCAAGATGATGTCGACTATCTGGATTAAACAGCCACTGGCTATTTTTACCGGCAATAAAAGTGATGCACGTGGTGGCATGGTCATTTCACAGGGAAAAATTGTTGAGCTGGTGCCTGTAGGGCAAACACCGATCCATGTTATTGATGAAAGTTTTGATGCACAAAATCTGGTGGTTTTACCGGGTCTGATTAACAGCCATCATCATTTTTATCAGACCCTGACCCGGGCCTGGGCACCTGTGGTGAATGCCCCACTTTTTCCCTGGCTAAAAACCCTGTATCCGATTTGGGCCAAACTGAATCCAGAGCAACTGCATCTGGCGACGCAAGTGGCTTTGGCTGAACTTCTGCTGTCTGGTTGCAGCTATGCCGCAGACCATCATTATCTGTTTCCACAACAGCTCAGTGATGCCATTGATGTTCAAGTTCAGGCTGCACAGAGCTTGGGCATGCGCGTGATGCTGACCCGTGGTTCGATGAGTCTGGGTGAAGAACAAGGCGGACTTCCACCGCAGCATACCGTACAAGAGATGGATAGCATCTTGCGGGATTCCGAACGTTTAATTTCGCGCTACCATGATCGTGGCGCCGATGCCATGGTGAATATTGCCTTAGCGCCCTGTTCTCCGTTTTCGGTGACCCGGGACATCATGCGCGAAAGTGCCAAACTGGCCGAACAATATGACGTGCGACTGCATACCCATTTGGCCGAAACCATCGACGAGGAAAATTTCTGTCTTGATCAATTTGGTATGCGAACCGTGGATTATCTTGAAAGCGTCGGCTGGTTAAATAGTCGAACCTGGTTGGCGCATGGGATCCATTTTAATCCGGATGAAATTCAGCGCCTGGGACAAGCAAAAGTCGGGATTTGTCATTGTCCACATTCCAATATGCGTCTTGCCTCAGGGATTTGTCCCACCCTGGATTTAACCCAGGCGGGTGCAACTATTGGTTTAGGGGTGGATGGTTCTGCTTCTGGAGATACATCCAATCTGATTTTAGAAGCCCGTCAAGCCATGTATTTGCAACGTCTAAAATATGGGGCAGAAAAAGTCACCCCTGAATTGGCATTGGGCTGGGCTACTCAAGGTTCAGCCAAATTACTCGGACGCGATCAGCACCTAGGGGAGATTAAAGTTGGTTTTCAGGCAGATTTGGCTTTTTATAGCCTCGACGAGATCAAGTTTTCCGGCAGTCACGATCCGATTGCCGCACTGTTACTCTGTGGTGCAGATCGTGCGCAGCATGTGATGGTACAAGGTAAATGGGTGGTCAAAGATCAACAGGTTTTGGGAATCGACTTAGAGAAATTACTGGCCGACCATCGCCAAGCAGCCAAGGCACTCCTCGCGGCTTAATTGGCATCGAACATATGATATTTTTGGGGTCTGAAGCATTCCATCCATGGTTCAGATCAAAAAGCTTAAAGGTCAGGCCCAGATCACCAGCATCGCGGCCACCACCACCAGTAATAATCCCCAATGCTCTGCCCTGGCCAGTTTTTCCTTAAAAAAGTAAGCAGAAATTAACAGGCTAAACAGGATTTCAATTTGCCCCAGCGTTTTCACAATTGCCACCGATTGCATGCTCATGGCGGTAAACCATCCCAACGATGCAATAAAACTGCAAAGACTGACTTTGAAGGTTAAGCCCAATCTTACCCACATGGCCTTTAAGGTCTGGCGGCTGAATAAACTCAAGTACATCAGCATACTGATACATTGAAAGCCGATGATGCTGATCAATACCCAGGCTGCCCGATGAATAAATGGCAGTTGCGGCAATTCCAGGCTGGCTTCACGAACCAGCAGCGAGGTAATGGCAAAGCACAGGCCGCTGCCTATACCAATCCATAATGTCGCTAGGGAAAGCTTTTCTGCTCTGGGCCCTTTACTGAGTAAAAATACGGCCAAACCACCTAAAGCCACTCCGAACCAGCCCAGTGCACTCAAATGGTCACTCAGCAAGGATGCACCAATCAGCGCTGCTAAAATGGCTTCACTCTTGGCCAGACCGACACCAATAGCATAGTTTTTTTGTTTAAATAATTGCACCATTAATGCCGTTGCAGCAATCTGGCTGATCCCGGCAATGACAATGTAAAGGGCATAACGCGGGGTAAAGCTAAGTGTGAGTGGTATGGACTGGCTATAATGCAGAAAGGTCAGATAAAGAATGGCCAGCGGAAAACCGAAAAGAAACCGCGCCAGCGTTACGCCATAAACATCAACAGTGGTACTCAGCTGCTTTTGAAATGCATTACGCCAAGCCTGCATAAATGCAGCCATCAGCGTAAACAGAATCCATGTGGATGCCATTACCTGCCCTTATTAAAGCTATAAAATGCAAGTAATTTACTCCTTCATCGCTGAATTAACGAATCATTTTTCAAAAAGGTTTTAAGGATTAAAGTTTTTATGGCCTGTGCGCATAAAAAACCTTCATGGCGAAGGCTTTTCAGCTAATCGGTTCAACTAAAGATCAATCCAGTGGATTACCGACAATATTACTGATAATGCCTTTCATGATATGCGGCCCCTGCTCTTTACGGAGTTCTTCATACCATTCTCTGGTGATCTGCTCATCTTTCATATGCGTCACATCGCAACGTTTACGTGCACGCAGCACCAATTCATTGGCACGTTCATTACGTTTGTTTTGATAACGCTGTAAAGCGTCCTCCACGCCCAAGGTGTTAATTTGCAAAGCTCGAGATAAATAAATCGCATCTTCCATCGCCTGGCAGCCACCTTGGCCAATATCCGGCGTGGTACTGTGCGCAGCATCACCGACAATCACCACACGCCCTTTATAAAATTGTGCAAACGGTTCAATGTCATGAATTTCCACACGATTGGTTGTTTGCTCATTGATATGGTCAATGAGTTTCTGAACTTGTGGACACCATCCTGTGAAATATTCTTTTAACAACGCTTTATAATGACTACGATTATTCTCTAGGCCCACAGGTAAAGGGACATCGAAGAAAAAATAGAAACGATGATCGGCTACTGGCATTAACGAGACACGCTTGCCCTCACCGACATAGGTGGTCCATTGATCAGCAGGTGCATAATCCTCTGAAATTTCAACTAAACCATTCCAGTTGACATAACCGGCATAACGGCGCTCAACCTGTTCGCCCAATACATACGCCCGGGTAATCGAATGGGTACCATCTGCACCGATCAAGAGTTGGGTTTGTACTTGTGTCCCATCTGCAAATTGCACGGTGACTACATCATTGGCTTCTGTAAAAGACAGCATTTTTTTGCCCAGATGAATATTTTCACGGCCGAACTCATCCATCAGCATATTTTGTAAATCTGAACGCGACACCGGATATGGACGTTGTCCAACTTCTGCTATGAGAGGATGCAAGCTGAACTGTGTCATCACGTCACCGGTTAACCCATCCATATAGGCCAAGTGGTCCATTTGCCCGCCAAGCTTCGCGACCTGATCCGTTAATCCTAGATAATTTAAACATTTAACCCCATTTGACCATAAAGAGATGGCTGCTCCCATCGCCAAGATTTGTTCTGCTTGCTCATAGATGGTGACTTGATGTCCAAACTTTTTTAGTGCAATTCCTGTGGTCAAACCGCCCATACCTGCACCAATAATTGTAATTTCCATCTATAACTCCTTTTGTATATTTAAGTCTCTGCACCACAAAATGCTAAAAACGTGCCATTTTTTCGATAACGCAGTTAAAAATTTCAAAAGTTGGCACACGCTGTGCTTCTAAACATATGTAAAAGCTTGTTTTTATCAATTGTTCAAAATGGATCAGCCAACAAAACAAGTCTATTCATTTGATTAATAAAGTTAATGGAAGATATTTATGGCAACTTTGTTTGCACCAATTTTTGATGTTCCTCCCTATATACAGCAACTGACGAATTTGGCAGATGACCGAATTGGTGCAGAAATTATTGATTGTTCGGATGATTTTTTTGCTGAAGCAAAACGCATGTTGCAATTCACTGCGCCAGTATTTGTAGAAGACAAATTTGATCAACATGGCAAATGGATGGACGGCTGGGAAACCCGCCGTAAACGCCATGCAGGTTATGACTGGGCCATTATTAAACTCGGCGTGGCAGGCAAAATTAAAGCCCTGGATATCGATACCACTTTCTTTACAGGAAACTATCCCGCTTCTGCTGCTGTAGAAGCATGCTATGCGCCAGATGGAGAACTGGGTCATATAGAATGGCAAAATATTTTAAAAAATAGCCTTCTCGGCCCAAGTGACCATCATATTTTTAATATTGATACCGAACAGGTGTTTACCCATATCCGTTTAAATATTTATCCAGATGGCGGTGTGGCACGTTTTAGAGTCTATGGTGAGGTGCAAATTCAAGTAAAAGATCGCACTCAAACTCTGGATTTATTGGCTTTAGAAAACGGTGGTCGCGTGATTGCTTATAGTGATGCGCATTTTGGTCATCCACGCAATCTGATTAATCCGGGTCGTGGCATAAATATGGGCGATGGCTGGGAAACCAAACGTCGCCGTGCGCCTGGTTTTGACTGGTGTATTCTGGCTTTGGGTCGAAGTGGCCATATTGAAAAAATTGACATCGATACTGCCCATTTTAAAGGGAACTTTCCTGCACAGGTATCCATTCAGGCGATTTACGTAGAAGATGCAACAGACCAGCAGCTGATTCCGCAAAGCATGTTCTGGCCTTTCCTGCTAGAAGCCCAAGAGATGCAAATGGACCATATTCATATTTTTGTCGAGGAAATCTTAGAGCAGGAAAAAATTTCCCATATCCGTGTCAACATGATTCCTGACGGCGGGATCAGTCGGATTCGCTTATGGGCTAAAGTCACTTAATCGATATGAATACTATGACCATGCAAACGATAAAAATACAGCCTTTAGATGCGGAAAGTTTTGCGTCTTTTGGCGAAGTCATTGCCTGTAAAGGCAATGACTTTTTTCATATCAATGACCAACATACCGAGCGTTATCATGCTTTGGCTGAAGCACAAACCGATGCAAAAGTTGGGCTGAGCATTTTTAAGAATATTCAAATCACTGAAATTCCTTTTGAAATTTCAATGCTGGAAAGACATCCCCTCGGTTCACAAGCTTTTATTCCGATGCAGGGACAACAGTTTTTAATTGTGGTCGCGCCGGGTCTGGATCATGAAAGGCCGGATCTGAACCAGATTCAGGCATTTATTACGGATGGTTCACAAGGCGTGAATTATCGTGCCGGGACATGGCATCATCCTTTGCTCACCCTTGAAGCACCGAGTGACTTTGTGGTGGTGGATCGGATAGGCACCGGACCGAACTGTGATGTTTATTCTTTTCCAGAAAAAATTCGTATAGATCATTAGGCAAATAAAAAAGCCCTTGTTCACAAGGGCTTTTAAATATCTTGACAGGTAGCGTATTTAAAAATGATATTTCACTAAAGCACTGACATTGTTTTCATCCGCATCTGGAATGCTATATTTGTTGTTCCAGATTGAATGCTCAATACCTACATATAAGCGCGTGTCTGGAGAAATGTGTTTACCTAGATTCCATTTCCATTGTGTAGTCCAGTTCATTTCACTGGCGTGATTTTCACCTTCATCAGTAGACCAATCCAGGAAACCATCAATCAAGAAATCTTCCGAACCTAATTTCAGCGGGATACCATATACAAAGGTCAACTGGTAATCATCAATCGAGTCATTATTTGCACGGTATAAATTCACTTGTGCATACTGGAAATAAGGAATCGCCAAGTCAACACCTACACCATACAAGAAGTTATTAAAACCAGTGCCTCCTTCCCAGGTGGTGGCCAGCAAAACATCTTTAATCGGTCCAAGCTCGAGTTTTTGACCTGTGACTGCGCCCAGGCTTAAACGCGGTGAAGCTTCAAAATAAGTTTCTTTACCACTGACGTCATTGTCGGTACGGTCAGCAAAACCAAAGAAATCACCGTATTTTAATTTTGCCGTATATTCAAAGGTCACGGTTGACTGCTTATCTTCACGTGCAATCAGTTCATAGTCATTACCATACAGACCTGAAATACTAAAGTCTTGCCAGATCGGTGCTGCCTGCGCGCCAATGGCTGTCGTTGCCAATACAGTTGCAGTTAATAATTGTATTAATTTCATAAAAGCCTAGCCCCAAGAGAAAGAAGATAATTACAAGATTAATTAAGCAAAAATGAAGCCAATTTTTTAATTTCTGGTATAAAAAAGCCCATAGATATGGGCTTAAATGTAGCGTAAACATCTACAGAATTAATGCTGTGTATCCACCGCTGCTTTAGAGCTGACAGATGGATTGCCTTTAAACACATTCAGGTGATTAAACAGAAGATTAATAATAATCGCCATCAAGCAGGTAGAGCTAATACCTGAGTGGAATAAGGTTTGCACCCATTTGGGGAAGTTGGCATAAAATGAATGATCAATAATCGGGATCATGCCTGCAGCAATTGCGGTTGCCACAATAATCAGGTTTTTTTGTTCGTTGTAATCAATTTTAGCCAGAGTACGGATCCCACTCGCTGCCACGGTACCAAACAGCACCAGACCTGCACCGCCCAATACGGGAACGGGAATGGCGGCAATTAAACGCCCCATAATCGGGAGCAGACCCAAGGCCACTAAAATCATCCCGCCTGCTGCCACCACAAAACGGCTTTTCACCCCGGTAATAGCAACCAAGCCAACATTTTGTGCAAACGCACTTTGCATGAACGATCCAAAAATAGGTGCAACAGCACTCGACAACATATCGGCACGTAGACCATTGGAAATACGTTCCGAGTCGACTTTTGTTCCGACAATTTCCCCGACCGCGATAATATCAGCCGTGGTTTCAGTCATGATCACCAAAGTCACGATCAGCATGGAAATGATAGCGGTGAGTTCAAAAGTAGGCAGTCCAAAAGCAAAGAAACTTGGCACTTGTACCCAAGCGCCATTGGCCACTTTAGAAAAATCACCAAAGCCCAAAATATAGGCAAGAATGCTACCCAATACGATGGCAAGTAAAATAGATAAACGACGGATGGCCGGATTTCTGGTTAAATTCAGGCAGATTACCAGGCCTAAGGTCATCAGTGCCAGCCCAATATTTTCGATGCTGCCCCATTCTGGCGCTTTGCTGTTACCGCCCATCATCCAACGTATCGCCACCGGAAGCAACGACAGACCAATCACGGTAATCACACAGCCCGTCACTACAGGCGGGAAAAAGCGGATAATCTTGGAAAAATAAGGCGCAAGCAAGAACCCCATTAAAGATGCAATGATGACTGCGCCATAAACTGCCGATAGGCCGCCACCTGTCGTCACAATCGCTACCATTGTCGCCACACCGGCAAAGGACACACCTTGCACCAGCGGCAATTTGGCTCCAACATATTTCACGCCAATGGTTTGCAGAATGGTGGCCAAACCACCGACAAATAATGCAGCAGCAATCAGCAAGCCAATTTGATAGGCGTCCAGACCTACTGCTGTTCCCACGATCAAAGGCGGTGCAATAATACCGCCGTACATGGTCAATACATGCTGTAAACCATAGGCTGCACTTTTTCCAGCACCTAAATATTCATGTTCCGGTGAAATTGTTTTGCTTTGTTCTGCCATTCTTTTTCTCTCCCTCAAAGTCAAAAATGAAATCAGCTTCCGCGATATGTGGAGTATGCGAATGGGCTAATCAGCAAAGGAATATGAAAATGCTGTGATGCATCTTTCACATAGAAATGAATGACGGCTTTGGGAAAGAAAGTATCTAATCCCAAGCCTTGAAAATAAGCAGAGGTGGCAAATTCAAGGCTATAAGCCCCTGCTTTAAATTCGGTTAAACCAAAATCGGTCACCCGGCCATCTGTATTGGTCAATGCTTCCCCCAGTAAAGTGCCCGCTTCGGAAAAAAGTTTGATCGCGACCTGTGCCGCCGGTTTACCCAGATGGGTATCTAAAATATGAGTGCTGATCATGGCTGAAGCTCCTGAGACAGTCTTAGCAAGGCAATTTCCGTCAATTGATTGTGGACAATACGTTTTTCAATTTCTGGATCATTGACCAAACGATATTTCAGCGCTTGCAGTACGTCTTCGCTGCTGAGTCCTGAGGCTTTAATCAGGAAAATGTAGCCATATTTTTTTTCGTAGGCAATATTGCCTTTGAGTAAAGCAAGCTGGGTTTCTTCATCCGCTGTAATGGAGGATTGCTCACGGTTAGAAAAGTTCTTTTCGATTTCACTCAATTCAGCTTGTGCTTTTTTCTCGCCAATACGTGGATGATTATCCAGTGCCGCTTTAATTTCATCCCAGGTCCAGGTCGCTGCCTGCTGTTTGGCAGCCTCCATAACCGCTTCAATGGATGCATAAGGACGCTTGGCTGCAATATCGGCCGACCAGCTGGGTATTTGCACACAGTGCTTTAAAAAGCGAATGGCATCTTGTAGTGATGCTTGATTAAATTCAACGAGTTGCACTATTAAATCGCCTGATTATATTGAATGTCTGTTCAAAACTGGTTTTGCAATAACAATGCCAAATCTGATGGATCTGGCATTTTTATATCATCCTTAAATTAAAAAAGAGAACCCAAGGCTCTCTTTTTAAATATATTTTTTTAATTACTGTGCGAGAGTAAAAAAGTATCATACTGGGTTACTCTCAACCCTTTGATTTTACATAGTAAGACCTAAGCTAAAAAAATAAAGACTCATACTGAAGCAATCCAACATGACCTACTAAATTTTTTTAGAGTAATAAAGTTTCATACTTATATGAAGCTTTAGGCTCAATGAGTTAATTTCATCTTATAAGTCTTATAAAAATTAAATAAACAAAAGATTACTTTGTAAGGCAGAAAACATTCTAAATTGGAATATTAATCGAATTAAAAGGATACTATTGAAAAATGAAAAAACTTATATTCTTGCTTTGTCTTTAATAACAGTCCAGTTATACCCTGCTGATAGTAATACTGCTTCTCCTGAACCTGTAATCACCTATAATGCTTCTGTTGCGAATTCAATTGATAATATTGCTGAAAAATTACGTGAATTTCAGAATAAAAATCCTAATGCTAGTGAAGCTGAATTAAATGAATATGCCGATTCTTTATTGAAAACAGAGGTAGTGCAAACTCCTGGGCGCTCATCCAGAGCTACAATTTCTTCTGTATATACCGATATGGACGGATATATAAATGGTTATCTAAATGCTCAAGAACAAGCACTTTATAATGCAAACCGAGCTAAGGGTTTACTATGTATTGCTAATGCCAAAACTGCTATAGATCTTACTAAAGCGAGATATGTAAATACTAGTTCAGTTATGCATAATGGAAATGGTGATGCATTTAGACATGCTGTTTGGAACTTTGGCATGACAATAGATGTGGGAGCCGATTTTGCAAAAAAATGGAGTGATGCACATGAGTTCGGTTCTACTGGACAGCCTGCAACAGAACGCTCTATGGATATTTATAATAACTCGATAGGTATCAGTTTAGGGAAAAACAATCCTACGACGCTTTTACAATCATCATTTGCGAATTTAACTCAAGCTCAAGTAAGGGCAGGAAGATTGAAAATCATATCAAATGGCAACTTGGTATGGTCAAATTCAGTCGGTGAAAAATAAAAAATTTAGGATTTATAAGGTGAAATGTCTATGACTTTTAATAAAGGTATTTTATTAGGTGTGGTGAGTATATTTATAGTGGCTTGCTCACCTATGGAAAAAGATAATGGAACTATCACCGTGAATAACAAAACTGATAGTCCCGTTTATAATGTTAATTTTAAGTATAAAACATCAAAAAGAGTAGATGTTATTGGTGATTTAGCACCGAATGCTTCATATAAATATCAAATACAGTATTCAGATACTGAGGATTCAATAAGTATTAATTATACGGACAAAGATAAAAAACTTCATTCTGAGTCTGTAGTAGCATATTCTGCTAAATATGATAAAGAAAATCTTATATTTGATATCAAATAGATATATCAAATTAATTTAAAAAACCACTGCAAAGTGGTTTTTTTGTAGAATTAAAAAAGTTATGGATAATAGAATATTAAACACTATTACTCAGTATGATACTTTATTGCTCTCATACAATTACGGCGCGTGGTGTTTATACCAGTGTTCGGCAATATCCCCACGTCGGCAAATCCAGATCTTGTCATGACTTTGAATATAGTCGAGGAACTTTTGTAGCGCTTTGAAACGTCCCGGTCGCCCTAAAATACGACAATGCATGCCAATCGACAGCATTTTCGGTGCAGTTCCCCCTTCGGCATAGAGCACATCAAAGGCATCTTTTAAATATTGATAGAACTGTTCCCCACTGTTAAAGCCGCCCGGTGAAGCAAATTTCATGTCATTGTTATCTAAAGTATATGGAATGATCAAATGCGGGCGTGTTTCACCTGCCTGATTGGTCAATGTGCTCCAAAATGGCAAGTCATCTGCATAGTTATCACAGTCATATTGAATCTGCGGAAATTCAGCCAGTAACTGACGGGTGTTTGGACTGTCGCGACCGGTATACCAGCCGATTGGTGCTTTACCAAACAAGGTTTCCAATACGCTAATCGCCTGATCCATATATTGGCGTTCAAGCTCAATCGGCATGTTTTGATAATGCAGCCAGCGCTGTCCATGTGAAACCACATCGTAATTGGCTTCTTTGATCGCTTCGACAATATAGGGATTGCGCACTAATGCCATGCCCACACCAAAAATGGTCATGGGTAAATTTCGTTTTTTAAACTCATTATGAATGCGCCAAAAGCCAGCACGTGAACCGTATTCGTACATCGAATCCATCGACATGTGTTTGTCTGGAAAGCTTGCTGCCCCGATGATGTCAGATAAAAACTGTTCCGAACCTGCATCACCATGTTCAACGTGGTTTTCCCCACCTTCTTCATAGTTCAGTACAAACTGCACTGCAACACGTGCCCCATTTGGCCACTCCACTTTGGGAGGTTCGCCGTGGTAGCCAATCAGGTCACGTGAATAGGGTGCGCTACGAATGTCATCAATGAGTGCTTGGCCGCGTAAGTAGGTTATGGTCACGTCAATTCCCTAAGGTGTTATATCAAATCATCAATTTTCTATAACAGCGATAAGCAATTTATACGCCAAAAAGATTCATTTAATTTTTTCTAAAGATATCCACCATTTTGGCTAATTGTTCCATCCCATCGAATGTCGTTGGAATTTTGTCATCGGATGGTACGAGTGGCGAAAAGATAATATTTTCAAATTTCTCAAAGCCAGCTTTATTTTCAACCAAAATGAAACTTCTTCAATATTCCCGGCCTTCACAGGGCAAAAAATATTCTCAATTTTGCGGATAAATCTGGGACAATTTTTAGGCAAAGTTGTACGTATTTGCTCACAGCAATTCCGGTTTTCTGCGTCTAGGCGAGATAGTGGAATTTTCCTATGAGGGGGACATAGCGAGCAGGAAGCTCCATACAAGAATAACAATAGACAAGCACAAGGATAGTAAGGTACGACAGGAGTTATACCGAGCGAACCAATACGAAAAACCCCGGCAGGATGCCCGGATTTTTTATTTTTAAAACAATATAAAATCATTATCTTAAGCTCAATTTCTAAGCTGCATATAACGTGTAGTATGTTAATTTTAGATCTTGAAATATTAATTGGTTAAATATGAGTAATTGGGTAAAGATAGCGCAAGATCCATCTACGGGAATAGAGTTGGTCAATGCCCATTTTAAAGGCTTTGCATATGACCCTCATTTACATTCAAGTTATCTAATTGGTGTAACAGAGTTAGGGATTCAGCAATTTAATTGCAGAAGAAAACTAGGGTCTGTTGACATTTACTGTATAAAAAATAGCGAGATAGTAAAATCAAATCGCCAAACCTAATTCTACTCTCGCTATGCCTCGTACCATGCTGAAGGATCAACATTGGTCTAAGTTACTTTCCATTTTCCGTCACTTTAATATTTATCTCAAATCAAATTGAAGAAATTTCATTGAAGCTATTTTATTTCGTATTAGAACTTGATCCTAGCCAAAATAATGGACAGCACTTCCCTCTAAAGATAACGTAACGTTAACTTTGGAGTGAGTAGCACTGCTATGCAAGGAAATGGCCAAACGTTTTAGTCCTGAATTTAAACAGCAAGCAATTGATTATGCACTTTCAAACTCACACGAGTCTGTAGCTGCAGTCGCCCAGAAATTAGGTGTGGGTTATGCAACATTAGATAAATGGATTCGTGAAACCAATCCAGCAGGTTCAAGCAAACGTCAACTTTCACCAGAACAACAGCGGATCTTGGAATTAGAGAAATAAGTCAAACAGCTCAGGGAAGCCAATGACATCTTAAAAAAAGCGCATGTGTACTTTCTGACAGATCATGCCAAGAAAAGTACACGGTAATTTAAGATCTAGCTGTGAATAGAGTCACTGTATCTTCTGTCTGTAAATGCCTGGGTGTCAGCACTTCAGGCTATTATGCCTGGCGAAAACGCCAGGCCAATACAGCGCAGAAATATAATGATTTAAAAGCCGCATATTGGCAGCATCATGCAAGATTGGGTGCACCTTCATTGGTACATGACATGCATGATTTAGGTTACAGCATGAGTGAACGCACTGTTGGAAGAATGCTGAAAAAGCTGGGTTTACGCAGCAGGATTGCGCGTAAATACAAGCATACGACTGATTCAAACCATCGTTTGCCTACAGCACCCAATCTGTTAGAGTGTCAATTTACAGTCATTCAGCCTAACAAGGTTTGGACAACGGATATTACCTATATCCGTACCAAGCAAGGTTGGCTGTATTTATGTGTGATGCTGGATCTATTTAGTCGTCGTATTGTGGGGTGGCAAACCAGCCATCGAATAGACCGTCAATTGGTGTGTGATGCGTTTCATTATGCAATGGCTCGTCAGGGGTATCCAACGGGTGTCATGGTACATTCACTTGCGAAGCAGTGCTTCTCAGGCTCACAGTACTGTAGTCGTGATTTTAGAACGCTATTATTAACGAATAACTGTATTCAAAGCATGTCACGCAGAGGGAACTGTTGGGATAATGCAGTGACCGAAAGCTTTTTTCATACATTGAAAGGTCATGTGGTACATGACAGTGTGTTTGCCACTCGAAAAGAGGCGAATGCTGTCTTGTTTGACTATATTGAGATTTATTACAATCGGGTCAGAAGGCATTCTGCAAATGGTTGGTTAAGCCCAGAAGCTTTTGAACAGAAATATTTTAAGAATTTAGAGGGATCGGTTGTCCACAATACTGTCTAGGATCAAATACTTCCTTGCTTGTTATTATCAAAAAATGGGAAACCTAGCCTCTCAACAGGTTCCCCATACGATAAAATGTTTTAATCAGCTAAACTATATGCAATCACATAATCTCCATGATCAGGCGACTGACGCGCCCCACCTGCGGAAATAACCACATATTGCTTACCCGTTTTTGGAGAAATATAGCTGATTGGCGTACCTTGGCTACCGACAGGTAAACGCGCTTTCCATAGCTCTTCACCATTTGAAGAGTTAAATGCACGTAAGTAATAATCCTGCGTTGCTGCAAAGAACACTAAACCACCCTGTGTTGCCATTGGACCACCAATAGTTGGCATACCAATCGGTACTTTCAAGCCCATTTTAATACCCATTGGACCTGTATCTTCGACTGTACCCAAAGGAACCTGCCATGCAATTTGACGAGTTTTCATATCAATTGCGGTCATGGTACCAAAAGGTGGTTTTTGACAAGGAATACTTAACGCTGACCAGAAACGGTTTTTGTTTACTTTGTATGGCGTATCTTTCATTGGCACAGCACCCATACCTGTATTCACTTTCTCACCGCCATTGGCTTGAATGGCCAAATCTTCAGGCGTTTGCTTAATTAACTGAATCCAAAGTCCTAGACGCATGTCATTCACAAACATATAACGATGAGTTGGGTCAAATGCAATTGAACCCCAGTTCATACCGCCCAGTGAACCTGGGAAGCTCAATGAAACATCAGTCCCTGGTGCAGTAAAGAGGCCTTCATAACGCATCGATTTAAAATTAATACGACACATCAACTGATCAAATGGTGTTGCGCCCCACATGTCCGATTCGGTCAAAGTTTGATTACCAATCTGCGGCATTTCAACTGAACGTGGCTGAGTTGCGCTGTATTGCTCATCAGGAATATCAGCAGCTTTTACAGGTTGCTCAATGACTTTGGTCAAAGGTTTACCAGTAAGACGGTCTAGTACAAAGAACTGACCTGACTTGGTGCCAATCACAACGGCGGGCTTAGTCGAACCATCTTTCAGTGGGAAATCCACCAAACTTGGTTGCATCGGTAAATCAAAATCCCATAAATCATTATGTACTGTCTGATAGACCCACTTTTCTTTACCTGTAGTCGCATCTAGTGCCAATACCGAAGTATTGTATTTATGATCCAATGGCTGACGGTTTGCTCCCCAAAGGTCGACCGAAGAACTTCCCATCGGTAAAAACACGGTATTCATTTGTGGGTCATAAGACATTGCAGCCCATGAATTGGCTGAACTACGTTTATAGGTTTCACCCGGTTTAAGTACATAGTTCGGATCTGGATTACGTGGATCGAAGGCCCAACGCAACTGACCTGTAATAACATCGTATGCACGAATTACACCACCTGGCATGTCTGCACCTACGTTATCGGCAATACGGCTGCCAATGACGATTGACGTACCTGCAATAGTCGGTGCTGAAGTCACTTCAAAACGAGGTGCTTTAGTTCCATCACCTAAGCCTTCAAGCAAATTCACCGTCCCATCGACACCGAAGTCTTTACAACGCCCCCCTGTATCGGCATTGACTGCAATTAAACGACCATCAGGTGTGTTGGTATAAACACGACGTGGACATGCGGTATTGGTTGCCACAGCAGTGACTGCGTTTGCACCGGCCAATGTTGGCTGTACCAAGGCTTGCGTCGAATCGAAATAAGCAACGCCACGGCATCGCTCCCAAGCATCGGCTTTAGAGTTAACTTCGGCTTTCCATATTTGTTTACCTGAGTCTGCATCCAGAGCAATCATGTTGTTATGCGGGGTACATAAAAAGACTTTGTTGCCGACCTGCAATGGCGTCATTTGATCTTCTGCACCATTACCCGAACCTGTGGTCATATCTCCCGTCCGGAAACGCCAAGCTTCCTTGAGTTTAGATACGTTATTACGGTTAATTTGATCAAGTGCGGCAAAACGGCTACCACCTGTATCACCACCATAGTGATCCCAATTGACCTGTTGTTTATTTGGTGCCACTGGTACAAGCGGTAATTCCTGACCAGAAGCCTCCACTGTTGGATGTGGAATAAACATACCGTACATACCACCCAACATGCCTAGGACAGTCAGTCCACCTACAACATAAGCAGGTGCAGACATTGCAATTTGTTGCTGATATTTACGAATAGATGGCAAGGTGAATAACACGGCAGCAAATAAACCTGCTGGGAACATTAAACGTGAATGCAGTGGCCAAAATTCCAGGCCAGTATCAATCAATGCCCAAATGACGGTGCCTACAAAGACTAAACTGAATAATCCAATCCCAAGGGCTTTTTTTCTAAAAATGAAAATCGATGAAACGATGATCAATAAGCCTGCAATAAAGAAGTACCAAGAGCCGCCTAAACTAATGAGCTTCACGCCACCCATTAAATAAAATAGGCCGGTTAGCAATAAAGCCAAACCTAATATAAAACACCATATTTTAAATATGGGTTGAGATTGCGCTTCGGACATACTTTTTACTCCAAATGCTGTGTTTTGAATGATCACTTCTGCTGCATTCTGAGGATCATTCACATCACATCTAAACTTTTGAGCCTTCGCAATTGAATTGCTTCAGCAACGAAAAAGAGTGTTTAAATCTGGCGACCGTATTGCCTAAAATTTAAACACTCTTTTCACTTTATATACGATTAAAAATTCACCTTTACGCTAAGTCCAGCCACCCAAGCATCATCAACCTCCTTCACGCCAGAAGGTTGGTAGATATATTGCAGGTTAGGTCTGAGCATCACCGCAGGCGACCATTGGTAGGTGTAATTGAGTTCTACATTGAGTTCATCACGTTGAATCGGGACATAGTTACTCGCAACAGCATCGTAACTGTAATAACCACGCCCTTCGTTGATGGCGATTTGCTTGTCTGTCGCACGATCATTCACCACATAGTTAGCTAAACCCAAGCCAATCGAATCATTGGGGCGACTGTCAAAAGGGCCTTTATACCAAAGTGCCAGCTGTTGTGTACTTTCTACAGCGGTCGTGTCTCGGTCATTGATGACCCCATTAAAACTAATATATAGGCCGCGTTTAGGATCAGACCCGCGTTGGATCAGTTGTTGTTGAGCATTCAACCAGAAACTATATTTGCCATCATGGATTTCTCCTGATGTACCCACTTCATTAGCTTCTGCTGTGGAATACAATGCACCTATTTTATATTCGCCCGGTAAAGCGTTAAATGTGGCAAGTTTAGGCTTCCATGCCAGTTCAACCGGAATCGTGGCTCCTTCAACATTGTCCATATCGAGGTTAAAGCCATCACGATCCGAGTCTGTTTTGACATTGTCTGGATTGACTTCATAGATTCCTATACCTAGCGACCAATCCGGTGCAAATTGATATTTGAGGTTTGTTCCCCATAAGCCGACAGGCCAGTTATACCAAATCGAACCGATGGATTTTCCAAGCTGTCCACCACACAAAAGCAAATTCTGAAATTCACATTGTGAGCTGTTAAAGTCATCGGACATGCCCATCCGACCAATCTTGAACTGGACACGGTTGTCATCAAATCCTGTTTTGATCCATGCTTGGGTTAAACGCCAGATTTTGCCACGACCATAAATTTCCTGGCTGTTACCCAAAGTGCTGGCACGTGGATCTTTAATGCGTTCAAGCGTTAAGGCGTTACCATCTCGCTTGGTAATCATTAAGCCTGCTGTAATATTTTCCCAACCTGCAATTTTGTTTAAATCAAAATTGGCACCTAAGGTCAACTGTGCAGCATTGTCAAAACTTTTATCTTCGTTATAACCGCCTGCCAGATTAGTAGCTGACTGGCTCATAATCGAAGCAGTAAATTTATAACCTCGATCTTCCAGTTGCTTCCGTTCACCGTTCCAATCACCGAATAACCATTGACGATCTGCCGAATAAAATTCATTGGCTGAAGCCAATTGGCAACCTAATAATGCCAATGACAATGTGACAAGTTTTAAAATAGATGATTTTAATAACTGTTCTTGCATAACCAAACATCCTTTTTGTTTAGAAAACTCAACTCAAGTGAGCTTTCCATGCAATTTTTATTATTTCACCCGAACAGCTGGGCTCAGTTCAGAAGTCGCGCCTAAATGGTCAGTGACATTGGCTGTCACATTGGCAACACTGTTTTCCACTTTCCACGTTGCTTGACCTTTACCTTGTGCATTGGTCGTGACAACTTGAGTACCTAAATACTGTTCTGCTTCTTGGCTATTCGCCTGACGATTGGCAAAGAACTCAACACGGTAACGTTGATTCGGTTGTGCCTGGACTTGAGCCATGACTTGACCTTTGCTATAGCTCAAACGTGGGGCTTGAATATTCTGGTTTGGTATCGCGTTACAGCCCTGTTCATTCGGCTGTGTACACGTTTTTTGCAGTTTCGCCGCTTCAATTACTACACCGCCGCCACGAGAACCAACAAAATCTGCATGTTCTAAAGCTGGCACAGCAAAAACAATGGCACCTAAACGCTGATTGGGTACACATGAACCACCCGCTTCACAGCGTTTAATATCTTTAGCGTTATTCCAAATTAAATTTTTGGTCAGAGTTGTACGTGCATTGGCATCTTTTTCTGAACGAATGGCAATGCCAAGACGGTTACCGTGAACTTTGTTGCTGTCAAAAATGTTGCCATCACCCGTAAGGTTAAAGCCAATCGAGTTGTTGGTCAGTTCGTTATAGGCGATATAATTGCGCTTGCCCCAGTTGATTTGTAAACCATCAGAGTAGTTTTCAAATTTGTTACCCACCACGGCATTGTCATTGCCCCACAGGATTTCGATACCCTGAGATGGCTCTGGATTGGCTTTGGTTGAAGTAAACAGATTATTGGCCACAAGGTTAAATGCTGCACCACGGGTAAGTTCAAGACCATCACCGTTATCCACAAACAGGTTGTTCAGAACTTTATTATTATTGGTGGTGGTTGAGGTCGGATTGCCCTTGCCATCATCACCGGTCAGCATCACGCCCGAACCACCGTAGTTATTACTGATACGGTTATGTTGAATCAAGTTATTGCTTGAGCGGTTCACCAAAACGCCAATACAGAAACGACGAATATCGAGCCCTTTTAAAGTCACACCATTCACATCTTGCAGAACCAGACCAGGTAAAGTCGTGGTACGGACATTGGTGCCATACTGTTCAGGGTTTGCCCCCGGACATGCTTTAGCCCCCTCGCCTTTAATATAGTTTGAACCATCAATCGCAATAAACTCGCCCGTTTTATCCCATTGCGCCCCAATGATTTTCACTGAAGACTTAATCGGCGGTAGAGGCTGATTCAGCTTAATCGCATAGGGTGCTTTACCTACAGCTTGGATTTGAATCTCATTTTCTTGCATCGCATTGCTATTAGACTGTTCAATCGCCCAACGCAGTGAACCCTTTGCATTATCGTCTTGATAGCGATCCACAATATATGTTTCTGCACTGGCAAAACCTGATGTCGCTAAACTCAAAACCAATGTGGTTAAACGTAAGGTTGATGGTTTCATATTTAAAATCCTTTTCTATACTTGAAGATCAATAACACAGTGCATTAAGGGGTCGGTTGTACTGTTTTCAGCAACTGTTTGAGTTGAGTCACATCAATTTGACCCGGCGCAGATGCTTCACCAATCATGCCGAAACTCAAACTGCCGCCCATATTGGCAGTCGCGACACGCGAAATTGTACCCAACTGTCCCATCGACATAGTCAGCAGTGGTTTTTGACTTTTTTGACTGACGGCCAGCGTGGCATTCATGAGGGTAAAGACATCTTGTTTTGACTTGGGCATCACCGCAATTTTAAGAATATCTGCGCCCATCTGATCTTGTTTCAGTAGGCGGTTTTCTATGTCCTGTTGCTCAGGTGTTTTGGCAAAATCATGATTCGACATGATCACCAACACTTTCTTGTCATGCGCCAACTTGGTTAATTTCGCTACACTTCCAGCATTGCGGAACATTTCGATATCCAGCAATTGCATAAATGGCTTTTTCAAATATTCATGATAAATCTTTTCATAGTCTTGGTCGGACACCGTCATTTTTCCACCTTCGTTATGGGTACGAATGGTGGCAATCAACGGTTTGTCTTTTAAAATTTGATTCAGCTGCTGACCCAGTGCAATCACTTTTTTACTCTCGGCAGAAAACTCCAGTAAGTCGATGCGAAACTCAGCCACATCTGCATTTGGATTACTGGCAATCACTTGCGCTTGGGCAATCGCCTGCTCTGCTGTTTTTGCGGTAATCGGTACAATGGTTTTGACAGGTAAGTCACCAATATTGAGATTTTTCACCACATAATGTCGCGCACTTGATTGAACCGCTTCTGCTGCAAATGCTGGCATTGCCGCTAAAACAGCACTGCTTAAGCAAAGTTGCATCGCAATTTTTTTAATCTTCATCATTACATTTCCTTGTATTTATAAACTTATTGTCTGACTTCTATCGTCAGCAGCAAATATACGTAGGATGGATGAAATGGGTCATGCCATCACCACGCCTAAACTTGAATCATTTCAACAAGAGCAATAATGAACTAGCTGCTCTTGCCAATTCCGACAATTAGATGTCTAAGAAAACTGTTTCGTCTTCGCCTTGCACACGAATATCAAAGCGATACACCACTTCACCATCACGCACTTCACGCTTGGCAATGAGCGTCTGACGACGAGGTGCCCACTCAATACCTTTCAGCACTGGGTCTTGTGCATTGGCTTCGGCTTCATCTTCAAAATAGACGCGGGTGTTCAAACCGATGTTGATACCACGTGCAAAGATAATCAGTGCAATATGCGGGGCTTGAGTTGTCCCTTTACGTCCCGGAACCGCACCCGGTTTAATGGTATTGAAACTCCAAAAACCAGTTTCGAAGTCAGCCCCTGTACGGCCCCAACCGAGGAAATTGGGATCGACTGCTTTGCCCTGAATATCGGCCGCACTTGGATAGACACCGTTGGCATCGGCCTGCCAGATTTCAATTAACACATCGCGTAACGGCAAACCCAGACCATCAAATACTTGACCTTCTAAGCGAATACGTTCGCCTAAAGTTGTTTCTTGAACTAACTGATTATTAAAATTGTTTTCAAACACTTCGATGTTGGCTTGTTGTGGCAACAAACCAATGTGTACATAAGGTCCACCTGTTTGAGATGGCGTTTCATGCAATTCCTGAAAATTCCAATGGTTCATGTTGTTCTCCCTGAATTAAGTCAAATCATTTTCGAAATAAGTCGCACGACGACCACGTAAAGTGATGTCAAAGCGGTAACAACGGCTGTCTGCTTCAATGAAGTTGCTCTTGTCTTCAAGGGCAATCAGCGCGCGACGTTGTTGTTCCGAAGGAATGGTTTTAATAATCGGACACGAATCAATCAGCGTATCGCCTTCAAAATAGAACTGTGAAATAAGACGCTGCGCCCAACCATCGGCAAGCAAAGAAAAATGGATATGCGCAGGACGCCATTCATTAATGCGGTTACGCCAAGGGTATGGACCCGGCTTAATGGTACGGAACACAAAATAGCCGTTGGCATCGGTCATCATGCGGCCACAGCCACCAAAGTTCGGGTCCATTGCACCAATAAACTGGTCATTTGGATGGCGGTAACGACCTGAAGCATTGGCTTGCCACACTTCGAGCAAGGCATTTTTGACCGGACGACCAAACTGGTCACGCACATAACCATGCACAATAATGCGCTCGCCGACCGGTAAACCTTCTTTGGCATAGTTCAAAATCAAATCATTATCTTTAGGCCCCAACTGCTCCGCACTAAACTGCGGTGAAGTCACTTCTGTTAAAGTTTCTGCAATTGAGATCAAGGCATTTTTTGGCGAGCGTAATACACTGGTTTTATAGCCGGGTGCATATGCTGGCGGATGATCTTCGGTATTGCGTTGTGCATAAGCACCTAAAATAAGTTGTGACATGTGACGTCCCTCTTAATCTTGTTCCATTACTCTTGATTCGTTTGTTCTTGGCTGAGCTGCTGTTCACTCAGTTTTTGCGGGGCAATGCCCAAATCTGCAAAAACCTCTTCTGCCATGTGCATAGCTGCATTGGCTGCGGGTAAACCGGCATACAGCGAACAATGCAAAATCAATTCTTTTAAGTCATCCTTGGTCACGCCATTGTTAAAACAAGCACGTAAATGCATACGCAGTTCGTCTTCACGGCCCAGTGCCAATAACACGGCAATGGTGACTAAGCTACGGGTGTGGCGTGGCATGCCTGGTCTAGACCAGACTTCGCCCCAGGCAAAACGGCTAATAAAATTTTGAAAGTCGGCATTGAAATCATTCAAGTTCTCAATTGAACGACCGACATGCTTTTCACCCAGCACTTCGGTGCGTACGGCGATTCCTTGTTTATAACGTTGTTCATCATTCATGGAAGAAATCTCAATTAAGTCGCATCGGTATGTGCAACCAGTGATTTAACAAAAATAGCGACTGCTGCTGCCGTTGCAGGAATTAACAGCAGGCTTAAAATGGCAGTAAATGACCAGTCATTCCCCAGTAAAACTGCGCCAATCCAAGCCCCAAATACCGCACCGAAACGGCCAATCCCGGACATCCATGCCACGCCTGTAGCACGACATTGGGTTGGATAAAAACGAGCACTCAATGCTGGCATAGCCGACTGTGCACCATTTATGGCAACACCTGCGCAAAGCACTAAAATGGCAAGTAATGTCGGGTTAGCTAGGCTCTGCCCTACGGCAAAAGCAAAGATCCCAGCGACAAAGTAGAAGCCTGCAATAATGCGGTTCGGGTTGAAACGGTCCATTGCCCAGCCAATAAATAAAGCACTGAGGACACCGCCAAACTGGAACAAACCACCGATAAATGCAGCACGTTCCATGCTTGCGCCAGTTTCACGCATTAAGGTTGGTA